>Ga0207675_100006769_pt1 | contig 10842 bp, 13 predicted proteins | sample KBSSwiS42_FD_184305 | JGI IMG/M metagenome (GOLD analysis project Ga0207675, IMG submission 184305) | Switchgrass rhizosphere microbial communities from Kellogg Biological Station, Michigan, USA - KBS Switchgrass S4-2 (SPAdes) (version 2) | ecosystem: Host-associated > Plants > Roots >...
CGATTTCATACTTTCGGCGTGAGTCGCCTTAACCGGGCAAACTCGCTAGGGACAACTGTGTATTTTGCGGTTTGTCGCTATTAATCTGCTCACGGCTTGAGCACCGACGTGCGAGTCTTTACCGCCAAACCCACTTTGGCGCCTTCGACTTCGACACGCACAATTTCACCCCGACAATTCAGTACCAGCTTCTCCCCCTGCGGACCCATTAGCTCTATCGAGAAGCTAATTTCATTGCCAACGGCATGCGGGACATCGGTCTCGAAAAATACACCCGATGCACTAATGTTTCGAGTAATGCCCTTGGCGTGACCTAATCTGACTGGTCGCCGGGTGGACATCCTGCTTTCCTGCCTTTTTTCCATCGTTGCATTAACTCTATAGGGTGCTTGCCAAATGCGCCCGCACTGTATCTGCGTCCGCCCCGACCGCTTTCACGGCGTCAAGCAATTGTTGTTCACTGATTCGAAATTTCGCGCACCAATACTGGCGCTCCCACACGTCAAAGACGTTTATACGGTTGCTGCGATTATCATTGTTGCTGCGAAGCGCTGAATAATTATCTACCACCACATATTCCCCTCACGACGGTCTACCCTTGCTCAAAGTTGCTTCCTATTAGTGCTGGAGCCGAAAAATACATGACCATGAGACATAGGTATGTGACGTAATGCTTACGTCATTGAATCAGCTGACACCACCCGCTCTCGTTATTACAATTTTCAGCTATAGTCCTACTTCCAATTGGCTAAGACTTACACAAGTAGCTTAGGCGGTGTATGTGGCATATCAGGGTCAGTGAACTTGCCGGTGACGGGTGGATAGGTCACTGGTCCCCGGGAATTGGCGACCCCACGATAATGGGGTGGCTTACTGTGGTCCTTTATGCCCTTGCGGCGTGGCAATGCTATCGGCTAGCCACCACTCATTCCGAAATGCAGGGGCGGCGCGAGGTAGCGATATGGTGGACGCTTGCACTGGGGCTTCTGGCATTAGGCGTTAACAAACAACTCGACTTGCAGACGGCACTGACCGAGATCGGACGCATCGTCGCGGTGCAAAACGGCTGGTATGAAGGGCGACACGACGTGCAGCTGGAGTTCATCTACGGCGTCGTCGGGGTCGCGAGTTTAACTGCTGTCGCGATGGTATATCTCGCACGTAAGTCGCACCCCGCGACGATTCTGGCGCTCGTCGGCAGCGCGTTTCTGGTTACATTCGTCGTCATGCGTGCGGCTTCATTCCACCATTTTGATCTTTTCATCAAGAGCGAATATCTCGGACTCAGAATGAACTGGATTCTGGAGATGGGCGGAATCTGCATCATCATCGCCGGCGCGCGCTTGCGATTGCGAGCGGAACATCCGACGTCGGCGTAAAGCTCGCGCAGGCCTTTTAATTCTCCCGGTTCCTGCGGCGGCGGTTTAAGCGCTGGTAACTCTTTGTGATCCAGCGATCAATTCAGCGTGTTGATTTTTCGGGCAACTGCTGAAACCACGACATCGAATCAGCACGCACCCGGCGCCCATCGCGTGAATTAATTGGCAGTTCGAAATGCAACGGGGCGATGTATTTGCCCGTTCCTACTGCGCCGTCCTCCTTTTGATATGACAAGGTCCATTTCTTGAGGACATATTGCCGCCTTATTTTGCTTGATCACTTTCCGTTGCTCATTGGCACGCTTTCTGCAGAGTAAGCGATGTTATTAGCCTAAACGGAGTACGGTTCGTGATGAATGCACTCGATTTTAAATTCTTCCATTCGCCGGAAGGATCGGCGTCAGCCGAAGCAGGCGAGCAACCGCCATCGGCCGCGTCAAGGAAACACGGCGCATCGTCCCACGTGCGACCGGTCGGGGGACTCTTAATCGATGATGGCGACAAATTTCTACGCATCGTCGAGCGAACCTCCAACGTCAGACGCCACCGCGAACTCTACGAGCTGCTGCAAAGTGACGATATTCAGCGGTTCATCCCGCATCAGATCCTGATTTCTGCCTGGGGCGATTTCGGCGGACTGCAATTGCAGCGCGACGTAATTTCCGGATTGCCGGGATTGCGCACCGGCTTGCTTCACGATTGCACCATGAACGGCATCCTTGGAATTCTCTACAAGCGTTGGCTCGCGGAGAATCGGCAACCATTATTGCTCGAGAGCGCGAACGACGCGCAGTCGGAGTATTCCAATTGCACTTGCAAATTTCACATCTTCCTGCAGGGCAAATGGTCGATGCTGGTTCATGGTGTTACCAACGTGCGCGATGGCGAAGTGAGCCTGTATGTGGCGCTACGCGAGAGCCCTATCGTAACAGGCTCCGTGGAAGGCTTTCGCCTATCGGTCGATCCATTGATTGCACAGATCGACGTGGCGTTTCGCAGAGTCGCGGCATTGAAGTCACCAACTATCGCGGGCCACCAGGAGTCACGCGCCAGCCTCCCGATATTGAGCCGACGCGAGGAAGAGGTTCTCGCGGTGGTGGCGCAGGGCAAAACCAATTCCGACGCTGCGAAAGTGTTTGGCGTTAGCGCATTTACGGTGAAGGCACACATGCAGCGGATCATGAGAAAACTTGGTGCGCACAATCGGACCGAAGCGGTAGCGAAGTTCCGCAACATCACCGAATCGCGCTAAAGACTATGACAGCAACAAAACTGGGCGAAGAGATCTACCGGGCGATGTTCGAGAATGCGGGCGTCGGGATCACACGCGTTGATCTCAAAGGCGTGCTTGTCGATGCCAATCAAACGTTTTGCAACATGGTGGGCTACACCAGAGACCAGTTGCTCGACCGGTCTCTGAGCGAGATCACGCACGCTGACGACTATGGCGAAGGGGCGGATTTTCGCGGCCAGTTGACGCGTGGCGCCATGAAGTCAGCCACGGGCGAGAAGCGGTTCGTGCACAAGGACGGCTCGATCATCTGGGTGCAGCGGACGATGTCCATAGTCACCGATGATGCGGGGAAACCTCAATACGTAATCAGCATCGTAGAGAACATCAGCCAGCGTAAGCAAGTCGAGCGTCGCCAGATGATAGAGCATGCGGTGACGCTTTTGCTGGCGGATGCCCGCAGCATCGCGGAAGCGATACCGCGCGTAATTCAAATCATAAGCGAGACGCTCGGTTACGTTTATGGTGCGCGCTGGGTACTCGACCCTGCGGACCGCGTACTGCGCTGTACGGAAAGCTGGTGCGCTGCCGATCCTGCGGTTGAAGAGTTCTGTCGAGAGAGTACTTCGAAAATCGAAACCGAAACCCCGGGCAAACCAGGGGGGCTTAATCGCACCGTGTGGGCAACGTCCGCCCCCGTGTGGATCGTCGATGTTGCGCAAGAATCCGCGCTGAAGCGCCGCGAGTCAGCACAGCAAGCGGGACTGCATTCGGCGTTCGCATTTCCGATTCCTGTCGGCGGCGAATTCTATGGTGTCATGGAGTTTTTCGGACGGGAGGTACGCCCCCGCGACGAGAGGATATTAGAAATCGTGCGCACGATCGGCCATCAGGTCGGCCAATTCATTGCCCGCAAGCAGGCGGAAGCTGCATTGCAGGAGGCCAACGACCAGCTTACCGTCAAGGCTCAGCAGCTAAGCCGTTCCAACGCTGAACTCGAGCAGTTTGCCTACGTGGCTTCGCATGACCTGCAGGAACCGCTGCGCATGATCGCCAGCTACACGCAGTTGATTCTCCGCCGCTATGGAGATCGCTTTGACGGCGACGCGCGGGAATTCATGGATTTCATCGTCGATGGCGCGACGCGCATGAAGCAGCTCATCGAGGACCTCCTCGCCTACTCCCGCGTCGGCACTCACGGCAAGGCATTTCGGCCGACGGATTCCGGAGCGGCAGTACAAAAGGCGCTCGCCAATCTCCGGGCGGCGATCGAAAGCAGCACGGGAACCGTTACCCACGATCCGCTGCCGACCATAAATGCCGACGAATTCCAGCTTGTTCAATTGTTCCAGAACCTTATCGGCAACGCATTAAAGTTCAAGGGCACCGAAACGCCACGCGTCCACATCAGCGTGAACGAACAGGCCGATACCTGGACATTCGGCGTCAAAGACAATGGAATTGGCATCGACGGCGAGTACTTCGACCGCATCTTCATGGTGTTCCAGCGTTTGCACAGCAGAACGGATTACCCGGGAACGGGAATCGGGCTGGCGATCTGCAAGAAAGTTGTCGATCGCCACGGCGGACGCCTATGGATAGAATCCGGCGTAGGGTCGGGAAGTACCTTTTGGTTTACGGTCCCGAAAAAAGAGGAGGACGTCCATGTATGAGAAGAACGAAGGAACGAGGCCGATAGAAATCCTGCTGGTTGAAGACAACCCCGGAGATATGCGGCTGACCAAGGAAGCTCTCAAGGAAGGAAAAGTCTATAACAACCTGCACTGGGCTCAAGACGGCGTCGAGGCGCTCGAGTTTTTGCGGCGCGAGGGCAAGCATGCCAAGGCCCCGCGGCCCGACATCATCCTGCTGGACCTTAATCTGCCGAAAAAGGATGGTCGAGAAGTGCTTTCGGTAATCAAAAATGACGATCAACTGAAACATATTCCGGTAGTAGTTCTCACTACCTCCAAGGCCGAAGAGGATGTCGTTCGCAGCTACAATCTGCACGCGAATTGCTACGTCACCAAGCCAGTCGATCTCGAGAAATTCATCAGCGTAGTGCACGCAATTGATCGTTTTTGGCTTACCGTCGTCACACTTCCGCCGACGAAATAAAAATGAGTGGTATCAGCACCGCCCTGCTCATCGAGGACAATCCCGGTGATGCGCGCCTGCTCAAGGAACTCTTGGCGGAAGAGCCCGCCGCTCCCTTCCGACTCATTTGCGTTGACCGTCTGCAGCGCGGTCTGGAATTACTCTCGACGGAAAAAATAGATGTTCTTCTGCTTGACCTTTCCCTGCCGGACAGCCACGGGCTCGAAACCTTCGCCAAGGCGTACGCGCATGCCCCCAAAGTGCCGATCATCGTGCTCACCGGCAACGATGACCATGCCCTCGCACTATTAGCGGTCAAGGCAGGTGCCCAGGACTTTCTCTTCAAAGGCAAGCTTGACCGTGAGCTGCTGATACGATCGATGCAATATTCGATCGAGCGCAAGCGCTATCAGGAACAGCTCGAGCATCAGGCCAATTACGATGTACTCACGGGCCTGCCGAACCGGAATTTGCTCCAGGATCGGCTCAAGCGCGCAGTATTCGCCCAGCGTGATGCGCGCCCGATAGCCGTGGTGTTCATCGATCTCGATCATTTCAAATTTATCAATGACAGTCTCGGCCATACCCAGGGCGACAAGTTGCTCGCGATCATCGCCGAGCGGCTGGCTTCGATTGTGCGCGAGGGCGACACCGTGGCGCGGCTCGGTGGCGATGAGTTCGTGCTGGTGCTGAACGATCAAAACAAAGAGGACGTCATCTTCCGCGCGATGCAGCGAGTGCTCAACAAAGTAAGCGAGCCGATGACCATTGATGGCCAGGAACTCTACATTACGTGCAGTGCGGGGGTCAGCCTCTACCCTGCAGATGCGCCCGATGTAGAAACTTTGCTTAAAAACGCTGATGTGGCGATGTATCGCGCCAAGGAGCACGGCCGCAATAACTTCCAGTTCTACACGCCGGAGATGAACGACCTGGCCAACGAGCGGCTCGCACTCGAACATAGCCTGCGGCGCGCGTTGGAGAGAAATGAGCTGCTGCTGCACTACCAGCCGAAAGTGAATCTCGAAACCGGAATGATAGTCGGTGCGGAAGCGCTGCTGCGATGGCAGCACCCGGAATGGGGCCTGATCGCGCCGGAGCGGTTTATTCCTATCGCCGAAGAAACCGGGCTGATCGTCCAAATAGGCGCATGGGTAATACGTACAGCCTGCAACCAGGCCCGCCTGTGGCAGGATGCCGGGCTGCCCCCTGTCGTCATGTCGGTCAATCTTTCGGCGCGGCAGTTCCGGCAGGAGAGTTTTGTAAAAGTGGTGACGCAGATCCTGCATGAAACCGGCCTTAAGCCCGAGCAGCTGGAAATGGAGCTGACCGAGAGCATGCTCATGCACAACGCCAATGCCGCCATCTCAATTTTGGGGGGATTGAAATCTCTCGGCGTTCGATTGTCGCTTGACGATTTCGGGACCGGTTACTCCAGCCTGAGTTATCTAAGTCGCCTGCCTATCGACACGCTCAAGATCGATCGGTCATTCGTACAGCACATTGGCGATCAGGATGAGTGCGACAACGGCATCCTCGCACAGGCTATAATTTCACTTGGTCACAGCCTTAACCTGACCGTGATCGCCGAAGGCGTCGAAACCGGTGAGCAGCTGCAATTCCTGAAAGCGCACCAGTGCGACGAGGTACAGGGCTTTTACTTTTGCAAGCCGACGGTGGCCGGGGAGTTTGCTAAGATGCTGGCGGAAAGTCTCGTTGAGGCGACTGCATAATAATTCAGGTCGAAAAGAGGACTCGATATGATACGAGTTGATCTGAGTAAATCTAATAAAGCGCTCTCCAACATAATTGCGGACTTATGTGCACCCTTCGGTAAAGTTAATTCAGTCAATATTTATAGATCGCCAACGCCATATGCCGTCGTGCAAATGGATGACCGCAAGAAGGCGCTCATTGTGGCCAGAAAACTGGGGAAATTAGGCTTCGACGGTGCCGTGCTTATACCCCTGAAGCGTAAGTAGAGGGCTTGGCGCCCTCATGCAGCGTGCGTCCGCGCGCGACGGAGCGAAATATTAGAATCCGCCCGTAAAGAGAAATCTAATGCGGGAATGACGGACTAAGAATGTTCTTTAAGGCCTCAAAGTCGATGGGCTTTGAAATGTGCATATCAAAGCCGGCCATTTTCGTGCGCGTACGATCAAGCGTTGCATCGTATCCGGTAAGCGCAACGAGGACCGTCTTGGCGAATTTCGCGTCGCTGCGTAATTGCCGTGCCGCTTCATAACCACTTATTATCGGCAACCCGATGTCGTGCAGTATGACATCCGGCACCCACTGATGAGCAAGCGCCAGGCCGGAAGCTGTGTCGTAGGCAACCAAGACTTTATGCCCGTAGTCCCCGATGGAAACTGCCAACGTATCAGCAGCATCATGGTTGTCGTCAACGATTAGGACCGTTTTTAGTGCGTCGGACATGACGCAAAAATATAGCCCATTATTGGGTTAATTGCACGATAAATGGGCGTCAATACAATCTACATTTTCAGTAAAGTTTAGAAATGCATTCAGAAAGGATGCTAAGGGCCATGCAGCGACCGACGCCAACCGAGCGATCACTAAAAAAACCGCCCGGTAAAGGGCGGCTAAGGAATTGCCCTCTCGGAAGGGCTGTCTTAACAGGGAGAGAAAAGACGACTGAATAATAAGCGCAGCGCTATTTCAAAGATATAGTCCAATATCAAGGACATATGTAGGACGAAGCAACGCTCAGACACCTTGAACGATTGCAAACTGAGCGCAATCGAAATCAGTTCCCCGCTCAAGTAGTTTTGACGGCCGCAGCGAGTACTTTATGTCGCGCACCACTAGGTCAAGGTTTTCTCGCGGCTTATAAGTGTCAGCGCGAAGCAGCAGTTTGATTTCGCCGTTCTCATCGGGATTCCTGGATAGCAGCACTGCACGATCGCCTTCGCTACTTTCCATCGAGACCGCGCTATTCGTCGATGAAACGACGACTGCGCTCGCGAACTGCGACAGTAACTGAATGCCGATGCGCTTTTGTTGGCTGATACGGCGAATGATGCCAACGCGCCACCCTTCTTCCGTCTCAGTTTTTAGCCCTATCAGGGCGCCTACCCGAATCCAGTCGCCCTTTACCTGGGGAATAATGGCGCCATAGCCGGCTCCGCTCGCATTTTCGACAATCCAGCTTTCAGTTCGCGTGAAATCAAGCGAATCACTATCGGTCTCGGCTTCAATCTCGTTGAGCAACCCGCTGAGGCTCGGCGCCACTGTGAGGCGCATGGTGACTTTGTGGCGCTCTGAACTGCGCGATGGCGGCACATCGGACCAGTAGCGCGCCAAGTGTTCCAGCACTCCGAGCACGAGGCCGGTATTACCTCCGCCGCCGAGGTTGACGTCGGCCGGGACACGTTCTTTTCGCCTTGTCTCTGCAGTCAGCTCGGCTAGCCCCGCCGTCGCATTCCCAGCGCCGAAGTAACGCAAATCACCAACTGAGTTCGCACCTTTATGTACGCGCGCCGGCGGCTTTCGCATCGAAAGATCGAAAAAAAAGGTACAGCCCGGGCCTGGTTGATCCTGCAGTACACAGCGATTGCTAAAATGCGCGATGGCGCGCTCCGCTATATCCTGCTCGAGCAAATTTAAGGCATCCGTAGAAGAGACACTTAACATCATCGCATTGAGAAATTCGCGCCGCACCGAAGATCGCCCGCGCTCACCTGGATATATCTCAATCGTGGCCATCGAGTTGTGCTGCGTTTCCGCGAAGCGGTAGAGCCGCCCAAGCTCTCCCCAAATATGGTCGTCGATATGGCCGTAGCGCAGCAACGACCATTTGAGTTGCAAAGTCAATGCGCGCAGAGCGCGTGCGATAACGATTGAAAGTTGTTTCTGGATTGAAGACGAACCGCTCGAACCGGATTGAAAGTCATCGATGCACCGGTTGTAGGAAGCGCCAAGGAGCTTGCAGAACCTAATGGTGGTAGCCCATAGCGCGTTCTCGCGAATCTTCTGCAGGCGTTGCCCCAACAGATACTCTTGGCCTATCTTGCGCTGATGGATCTTAGCCGCTTGATCAAGCAAGTCGATGAGTTGCAATCGATAATCGGTCCTGAAATCGTTAGTATTGGCGATTGAATCCAGCCAAAAGCAAATTAGTTCTAACGCCTTGACCGAATCAGTAACAGGCAGCTCGGATATAACCTTCCTCGCCTGATTGATGTCCGCCAATGGATGCTGGGGCCTGGCGCGAACGAACCAGTCAGTTACAGGAAACATAGTAATTAATTCCCAGTTTGGTTAAAAAACAGTCTGTACAACTTCATAATCATTCAATGTTGCTGGTCAATTTCTTGTCGGGACGCGCAAGACTTTGAGACAGACGGGTTTTAATCTCATCGCGCAACTTATCGATGAGCGCTTGATCCCTGCCCGCTTGCGCAAGTGAGAGTGGCGTCGATCCATCCTGGTGCCGTGCAAGAGCCGATGCACCTGCGGAGAGCAATAGTTCGACCGTTTCAATATGATGATTGGCCACTGCCTTGTGTAATGCTGTCCAACCATCTTCGGTCGCCATCTTGGGATCGTCACCTGCATCCAGCAGTGCACGCACTATTGCGATGTGACCTTTGGTGGCAGCCTGCATCAGAGCGGTCCAACCGAAATTACTGCGCGAGTTGCGCTCGATCCCCTTGCTAATCAGCAGGCGGATCACGGATTCAAAGCCGTTAAGGGCTGCCCAGTGCAAAGGTGTATATCCACCGACATCGCGGGCTTGCACGTTGGCGCCATGCGTGATGAGCAATCTCGCCACCGCTTCGTTGCCGTTAAATGCCGCCACCATGAGCGGCGTCCATTCACGTTCGTCACGAACGTCCACCGCCATTCCGGCCTTGATGAATAGCGCTATGCGTGAAGGGTCACTTGATTCAGCCGCCTTGAGCATGCCGGCCGGCAAAAACTTCATGTTCAACTCGTCGATTGCCCGTTGGGCCGCTTCCCGTTCATCGGCCCAAACGTCGGTCTCGTCGCGCCGCTTATTGCGAATTTCTTCATGCGCGACGCTCAAAAGGAATAGCTCGCGCGCGACCTCAGGAGGGAACCCTCTCCGGTTGCCCCGATCATCGATCAATAGTTCCGCGAAGTAACTCTCGATTTGAGGTTTGTCCCACAGTTCCGCGATTCTCTCGGCAATGCGCGCGAAATCCTTCTCGAGCTTATACGGGTAATGGTTTTCAAATCCGCGCAGATGGCCCATCAATTTTTCGTTCATAGGATCTTCAACTTCACAATGCTTTTATGGGAAAACTCCCTTGCCGGAGAGGCGATACCTGTGCGTAAAACGGTCACGTTCAATCCGGTTGCTTCAATAGTGATTTACAAGTGCTCGAAATTCCTCCTCCGAGATCAGCACAGAATTGGCCGAAGAACCTCCAGTTACAAAGCGGCGCCCGCCGGGAACGTCCCACGCAATCGCGTTTCGGTCTGCGTCTTGGGAAATAGGGATACCTTCGAATTTTCCAAACTGAGTGCCAGGCGGGAAGGACTTGGGGATTGACACCGACATAGTCAGCCTCTTATGCAGATAGGCATTTACTGGCCCTTGAGCGATTTAATTTCTACAACGACTCGTTTCCGCTCTTGCTCCTGTTTTGCCTTCAAACGTTCCTCGCGAAGCACTTTCGCGAAGGTCTTGCGCACATCCGTGTTGGTGCTCGGGGTATATTTGAACGTAGGGTCTAGAATTGATTTCATTTGTTTCTCCACGTGGCGTTAAATGAAACGCTCACAAATTACCTCGCAAAATGCGGGCCAGCGCTACGACCCGCCAGCGCAAGGGTAAACCGTGACAAATTGCTCGAATCGAGCGAAAACGCGCCGCGCTGCGAAGACGTGTGCGTCGAAGATGCGACACGATGATGCAAGGCCGACGGTTTTGATCAGGTCTGGAGACTGAAGCAAATTGCCCGACTTTTGGGTATCGTTTCTGATGCGCGTTTGTGAGGCGTTTGGAGAAAACGACGAGCGCGAGCGGCAACGCCGTCGAGGCCTTCTTACGTAACTGCGAGCGTATATCGGCTGCGATCTGCGCGTGAACGATCCTCATTGGCCTTTTCCCGACAGCCCGGCAATTAATTGCAGCGTAGTCCAAAT
>Ga0207675_100006773_pt1 | contig 10838 bp, 11 predicted proteins | sample KBSSwiS42_FD_184305 | JGI IMG/M metagenome (GOLD analysis project Ga0207675, IMG submission 184305) | Switchgrass rhizosphere microbial communities from Kellogg Biological Station, Michigan, USA - KBS Switchgrass S4-2 (SPAdes) (version 2) | ecosystem: Host-associated > Plants > Roots >...
GGCCCAGCGCCCATTCTCGTATTGTCTAAAAGCGGCCACAACTCACCTCCAGTGTGTCGAAAGTGTGTCGAACCAGCTTCTTTGCTACGGTGCGCCGTCGATAAGCGCCTGAATTAGTTGGCGCCCCGAAGACGAATCGAACGTCCGACCTGTCCCTTAGGAGGGGACTGCTCTATCCACTGAGCTACCGGGGCGTGCGGCGGAATTTTACCGTAAAATGCGTCCCTTACCGCCGTAAATCCCGAAGGAAACTCATGGTTAAGTGGCTGCTGATCGCCTTCGTGATCGGCGTCGCGCTGTTGTTGTGGCGGCTGACCGCGTTCGCCAATCGCAATCTGCCGAAAGCCGGCGGCGCGGCGCCCGATTTCAGCTTGCCGGACCAGAACGGGGCGATGCGAACGAACAGCGAATTTCGCGGCAAATGGCTGGTGCTGTATTTTTATCCGCGCGACGACACGCCAGGCTGCACCGAACAGGCGGCGCGTTATCGCGATGCGATGCGCGAACTCGATGCTGCGGGCGGCGCGGTCTGCGGCGTCAGCGTCGATGACAGCGACAGCCATGCGGCATTCGCGCGCAAATTCAATCTGCCGTTTGCGCTGCTCGCCGACCGTAAGGGCGAGACGGCCGCCCGTTACGGTTCGCTGCGCGATTTCGGACTGCTGAAGTTCGCCAAGCGCAACACGTTTCTGATCGACCCGGCGGGCAAGGTGGCGAAGGTGTATCTGGGCGTCAACCCGGCGCGCAACACAACCGATGTCGTCAACGACTTGAAGCAGCTCGCAACCCTATGATCAAAAGCATCGACCACATCGTTCTCACCACGCGCGACCTCGACAAATGCGTCACGTTCTACGTCGAGGTCCTCGGCATGCGCCTGGAGAACTACGGCGCGGGGCGCATCGCGTTCCGCTTCGGCGACCAGAAATTCAACGTGCATCCGCCGGGGTTCGACGCAAGCATCAAAGCCCGCACGCCGACGCCAGGCTCGCTCGACCTGTGTTTTCTCGCGGATTGCCCGCTCGAAGACGTGATCGCGCGCCTGAAAAAGCATGGCATCGCGATCGAAGAAGGCCCGTCGGTGCGCACCGGCGCGCGCTTTCCGATCCAATCGGTTTACGTGCGCGATCCGGACGACAATCTGATCGAGATATCCGTTCCTGCGGCTGAAGCGTGAGGCGTGAGGGGTTAGGCGTGAGGAAAGCAAAGCATGCGGCGTTCAATCCGTTGCGGATTGTCGCCTCACACCTCACGCCTCACGCCTCACGTTTTTCGCGCAGCGTCTTCACATGCCTTTAGTCACGTTGGACAGCGCATCGCTCGCGTTCGGCCACGTCGCCTTGCTCGACCATGCCGATCTCGTGATCGAGCGCGGGGAGCGCATCGGACTCATCGGCCGTAACGGCACCGGCAAATCGAGCCTCTTAAAAATCATCGCCGGAGAATTCCCGCTCGACGACGGCAAGCTGTGGCGCGAGCCGGAGCTCAAATTCGCGCTGGTCGCGCAGGAGCCGGAGCTCGATCCCGAGACGACGGTATTCGACGCCGTTGCTGCGGGGTTGGGCGCGCAGACGGCGATGTTGCATGAATACCACGAGCTTTCGCACCAGCTCGCAGACGAACACGGCGATCATGCCGCGCTGCTCGAGCGCATGCAGGAACTGCAGACCGAGTTCGAGCACAACGACGGCTGGAGCGCCAATTCCCGCGTGGAGACGACGCTCGCGAAGCTCGGCCTCGATGCCGACGTAAAAGTTGGCACATTGTCAGGCGGGCTCAAGAAGCGCGTGGCGCTCGGCCGCGCGCTGGTCACCGAGCCGGAACTGCTGCTGCTCGATGAGCCGACCAACCATCTCGACGTCGCCGGCATTGAATGGCTCGAAGAATTGCTGCGGGATTTTGCCGGCAGCGTGCTGTTTGTGACGCATGACCGGCGTGTTCTCGACAATGTGACTACGCGCGTGATCGAGCTCGACCGCGGGCGGCTCGCGAGCTTTCCGGGCAGCTATGCCGAATATCAGCGCCGCAAGGACGAATTGCTCAACGCGGAAGCCCAGCAGAACGCGAAGTTCGACAAATTGCTGGCCCAGGAGGAAGTCTGGATCCGCAAGGGCATCGAAGCGCGCCGCACACGCAACGAAGGGCGCGTGCTGCGACTTGAACAGCTGCGGCGCGAGCGTGCCGCGCGCCGCGACCGTCTGGGCAAGGTCAATCTCGACGTCGCCGCCGGCGAGCGCTCGGGCAAGCTGGTGGCGGAAATGCAGCACGTCAGCAAGAGCTTCGGCAACCAACCCGTGATTGTCGATTTTTCTTGCGTGATTCAGCGGGGCGATAAGGTCGGACTGCTCGGGTCGAACGGCTGCGGCAAGACCACGCTGCTCAAGCTGCTGCTGGGCGAGCTCGAGCCCAATGCGGGCACCGTCCGGCGCGGCACCAAGCTATCGATTGCATACTTCGACCAGTTCCGCGCGCAACTCGATGACGCATCGACGCTGGCGGAAGTCATCAGCCCGGGCTCCGATTTTGTCGAGATCGGCGGCACTCGTAAACACGTGATCTCGTATCTTGGCGATTTTTTGTTCCCGCCGGAACGCGCGCGCGCGAAAGTGGCCAGCCTCTCCGGCGGCGAGCGCAACCGGCTGCTGCTGGCGCGACTCTTTGCGCAGCCGGCCAATGTGCTGGTGCTCGACGAGCCGACCAACGACCTCGACATCGAAACGCTCGAGCTGCTCGAGGCGCTGCTGCAGGAATACACGGGGACGCTGTTTCTCGTCAGCCACGACCGCACGTTTCTCGACAATCTCGTCACTCAGGTGATCGCTTTCGAAGGCGGCGGCAAACTGGTGGAGTATGCGGGTGGCTACGCGGACTGGCGGCGTGCCCAGGATTTTCAGGCGAATGCACTGCGCAACGATGCCAGGGTCGAAGCGCGCGAGCGCAAAGCGCCGTCGCCGGCCCCGCGCGCCACTCCCCGCACGAAGCTGAGTTTCAAGGAAACCCGCGAACTCGAGAGCTTGCCGGACCGCATTGCCGCTTTCGAGCAGGAACAAACGCGAATTACCGCGCGGCTTGCCGACGGCACGCTGTATCGCAGCGACCCCGCACAGGCGCAGGGTTTGCAAAAGCAGCTCGCGCAAATCGAGACCGATCTCGCCGAATGTTTCGCGCGCTGGGAGGAGCTTGAAAAGCGTTCCAACGCCGCTACTGCGCCCGTAAAATGAGCCGCATGGCCTTCCTGATGTGGCTGCGGTTTCATGCCTGATTTCTGGCGCGGCAGCGGTTACCACCTGCTCAGCCGCAACAATCAACGGCTGACGGTCACCGACGATTATCTGCGCGCGTATTACGCGCGACCGGAACTGGCGCCCATCGACAGCTCGTGCGAGCAGGAGCGTGCATTGCACGCGGCGTTGCTGGAGCGGCCACGAATGGTGGTTGATGCACAACGGCTGGCCGGCATCCGCGATGAAGACGCGCGTGAAAATTACCGGATCATGCTGAATTTCCGCGATCAGCTGCTCGCCGCGCCGTCGCTCGAGGCATTTTATGCGGGACTGTTCCTGCGTGATATCGCGGTGCCGCCGCTGTTCATCGATCAGACGGTGCAGGCAATACTGCGCGGCATACTCGATGGCGAAGACGACGGGCTCAAGGCACGCGCCGCGGAATTGTTCTTCCGGCGGCAGCGCGTGAATGTCGAAAACGGCGCGATCCGGCTCGCCGATGACGAAATCGTTGCCCTGCACGCAACCGGCGGCGGGCTGGGCAACCTGGGCAGGCTGGTTCGCGAGGCGCAAATCCCGCTGCGCACGATCGAGCTTGACGTGCTCGATGCGAAAACGCATGACGAATACTGGAAACGCGACGAGCGCTACGACACCGTGCTGCAGCTCAACAGCACGCATGCCGGCTGCGCCGCGCTGTGCAGGGTCATCGAGGCGTGGGTCGCACACTTCCACGAAACGCCGGTCACCGTAACGCCGGTGCGCGAGATCCCCGACGAAGATTGGGTATGGCACGTCGGGCTCGACGCCGACTCCACCGCGATGCTCAACGAGATTTATAATGGCGCCGATGTGGGCGAAGAAGACATGCGGCGCATCATCGGGCTTTACCGGCTCGAGTTCGGCAATCCGTCCGATATGCGCGCGGAAATTGCCGGCAAGCCCGTGTTTCTCGGGCTGGCGGCGACGGTCGACGGCCATTTGCGCATGAAGCCGCAGAACCTGTTGATGAACTTGCCGCTGGCGAGGCGCGCTTGACGCCGCATGCGGAGCGCTTCGCGCGGGTCGTCGGCGGTGCGGACGAGGGCATCAATCTGGCCGAGGCTGCGCTGCTGATCGCCGCCGAAGAATATCGCAATCTCGATATCGACTCGTATCTCGGCAAGCTCGACGACACAGCCGCGACACTCAAGCGCCGCCTGCGTCCCGATATCAGCCAGGCCGATAGTATCATCGCGTTGAACCGCTACCTGTTCGATGAGCTCGGCTATGCGGGCGACGCGGCGAATTACTACGACGCGCGCAACAGTTTTTTGAACGAAGTGCTCGACCGCAAGCGCGGCATCCCGATTACGCTTGCGCTTGTCTATATCGAGATCGGCCGCCGGATCGGGTTGCCCGTGCACGGTGTGGCGTTTCCCGCGCATTTTCTGGTCAAGTGCCCGCTGCGCGACGGCACTGTCGTGCTTGATCCGTATGCAAAGGGCGCGTCCTTGAGCTTCGACGAGCTGCGCCGGCGCGTGAAAGCGCTGCGCAACGGCGCCGAGCCCACGAAGTCGATGGTGGCGAGCATGCTGGTCGCCGCGAGCAACCGCGAAATACTGGCGCGGTTGCTGCGCAACCTGAAAGGTATTTATTCGCATCACAAGGACTGGATGAAGGCGCTGACGGCCACCGACCGCATCATCAGCGTGATGCCCGAGCTCGCCGAGGAGTATCGAGATCGCGGCATGATCTATCTGAATCTGGAATGCTTCCGCGCGGCGCTGTTCGATTTCCAGGCCTATCTGAAGATGCTGCCGGTCGCGCGCGACGCCGACACGGTGCGGCAGAAAGTGGCCGAGCTGCAGGCGCTCGCGTCGCGTCTCAATTGATCAACGGGCGCCCATGAAACGCGTAGCGGACGTCAACGGCCTCGAACTGATCAGTCACATACCGGCAGCCCCCGCTCATCCCACTCAGCTCCTGTTCGTGCACGGCGCTTTTGTCGGTGCCTGGTGCTGGGACGATCATTTTCTGCCTTACTTCGCGCAACACGGTTTTGCCGCGCATGCGTTGAGCCTGCGCGGCCACGGCGGCAGCACTGGCGGAGAATACCTTGCAGGCACGAGCATCGACGACTACGAAGCCGACGTGCAGCGCATCGCGCGGCATATCGGCGGCCCGCTGGCGGTAGTCGGCCACTCGATGGGCGCCATGGTGGTACAGCGGTGCCTCCACAAGCTGCAGGCGCAGGCCGCCGTATTCATGGCCACGGTGCCGCCCGAAGGGCTGTTGGGCTCGTCGATGATGCTGGCCGCGCGCGATCCGCATCTGTTCGCCGAAATCAACCGGATTCAGCACACGGACCCGGGCTTTGCGACACTGCATGGCGTGCGCCGCGCCATTTTCTCGGACCATATTTCGGACGAGGAGGTCGGGAAGCACATGGCGCGCATGCAGCCGGAATCCCAGCGCGCCGTATTCGATCTCTCGTGGCCGCAGCAATTCTTTATCCGCCGTGCCACCGGCGTGCCGGTGATGGTGCTCGGCGCGGAAACGGATGCGTTCTTTTCGCGCCGTATGATAGAGGCGACGGCGAGCGTTTACGGCGTGACCGCCGAGATATTTCCCGGCATGGCGCACGCCATGATGCTGGAACGCAACTGGCAGCACGTGGCCGATCACATCATCGACTGGCTGCGCCGCGAGCGCGTCTGACCCACTGCGCAATGAGTTGGCGGCGCGAATGCCGAATCGCGGGTAGCCGGCTGCTATCCGCTATTTATGGCAAACTCATAGCACCCTCTCGAGGTACGCGGCCACGGGAGGAATGCGATGGAACCTTATTGGTGGTGGGCGATCGTCGGCATCGCTCTCGTGATTGCCGAGTTGATCACCGGCACGTTTTATCTGCTCGTGATCGGCATCGCCGCGCTCGTCGGCGCCCCGGCCGCTTATTTGAATTATTCGTTCGGGATCCAGGCGGTGACTGCGGCTGCGATTAAGCGGCACGAGACCTGGTGCCACGCCGCCCGTGCCCAAGCAGACTTAGAACGTACGAACCAGGAACGGTCAGGGCGACTCGGGAGAACTAACTGCAGTTGACGGCGCGGGCGCTAACGGTTTGGAAACAAGTGTTGCAATCGGCGTATCCGGCTGCGCTTCCGCCAGTACAGCGGCTTGCGGTTCGGGGTGTTCTGATCGCGGCGCAAGGTCCGGTCTCTCGAGTTCGCCGCTCGGCTTGGTTTTCAACTCCGGCAAGTCCTCGTCGTCTTTTTCCGCCGGTGGATTGCCGTCGTAAACCAGATTGCGGCGGCGCTGCAAGTAAGCATCGCGTTGGAACTCGTAAGGATCGAGCGCTGCTTCTTCGAGTATTTTGGTCGAATCGAGCAAGTTGGCGCGCAGGTTGACGATATAGAGTCCCCATAGGGAATTACGCGTCGCAATATGATTGCGCCAAATCCATCCCACCGGGTCAAGTTGGACGTCAACCCATAAACCAAAACCGTCGCGGAACGAACTGGGGCCGAACAAGGGAATCTGCAGATACGGTCCGCTGCCGATACCCCAGCGGCCGAGCGTTTGGCCGAAGTCTTCCTTGTGTTTTTCGAGCCCGACTTCGGTTGCGACGTCGATAAAGCCGGCCAGGCCGACCGTCGAGTTGATCGCGATCCTGCCGACGTCGGAAACCGCGTCGCCAACCTTGCCCTGCAGCAGGTTGTGAAGGGCCGTCAGCACGTCGTAAAGATTGTTGTAGAAATTCGTGACGCCGGTGCGCACGAACTGCGGCAATACCGTTTTATATACCGTCGCGACCGGCTTCAATACCACCTTGTCCAGACCGTCGTTGAACTGGTATACCGCGCGGTTGATCGGCTCGAGCGGATCGCGCGGGTTCTTCGCCGTGCTGGCGCAACCGCCGAGGAATATCAGCGATAACAGGCTCAGCATGAACGCAGAGCGAACCCGGGCGACGAACATGGTCATAGATGAATTCCGGTATTGAAACAATTAAAACGTCGGATGCTGCCCCTTTTCGGCCATTATAACAATGATTTCGGCGACTTCCCAAGCGATAAAACAGCCCTTGTTTCTAGCGCGTACCGTGCCGTAATGCCTCATGGTCAGGCGGGTGCTAAGATTCACGCGAGGCGTAGCACTTAAAGCGCGAGAGAGTTGAGGAGCAGCAATGAAAACACGCTATCTGTGGCAGCTCGTGTGCGTAATGTCCTTGTGCTGGTCGCCGGTGGTGTGCGCCCAGAGTTATCCGGCGAAGCCCATCCGTTTCTATACGCCTTACCCGCCGGGCGGCACGACGGACATTTTGGCCCGCATAGTCGGCGCCAAAATGCACGAAGCGTGGGGGCAGCCGGTGGTCGTCGAGGCGAAACCCGGCGCGGGCGGCAATATCGGCGCGGATTTCGTCGCCAAGTCGACGCCCGACGGATACACCCTGTTGATGGGCGCGAGCGGTCCGCTCGCAATCAATGCGAGCCTCTTCAGCAAGCTGCCCTACGATCCCGCCAAGGATTTCGCGCCTGTCGTCTTGTCGGCGTCCGTGCCGCTGGTGCTGGTGGCTCACCCGTCGCTGCCGGTAAAAAACGTGCGCGAATTTATCGCGCTGATCAAAGCGCGGCCCGGCCAGTTCAACTACGCATCCGCCGGCCCCGGTTCTCCGCAGCACCTCACGGCGGAAATGTTCAAATTCATGACCAAGGTCGAGATGACGCACATCCCCTACAAAGGCAGCGGGCCGGCGATCGTCGACTTGATCGGCGGCCAGATTCCGTTTGCTTTCGAAAGCATGATTCCAGTTCTGCCTCACGTGAAAGGTGGCAAGCTGCGCGGCCTGGCGGTGACCAGCGCTGCGCGCTCGCCCGTGCTGCCTGAAATCGCGACGGTCGCCGAAGGCGGGGTGCCGGGATTCGAGTCGATCGCTTGGTATGGCGTCGTCGCGCCCGCCGGCACGCCCAAAGAGATCGTCGCGAAACTGAACGGCGAAATGGTGCGTATCGCGAATATGCCGGATATCAAGCAACGTCTGATGGAGATGGGTTCGCCACCGGTCGCCGGCACGCCGGATCAGTTCGGCGCGCTGATCAGAAGCGAAATCCCGAAGTGGGCGAAAGTGGTGAAGCAGGCCAATGTCAGCCTGGATTAGCATCGCCTAAGCAGGCGGGGCGGCCTTTTTCTTCTTCGCCTTGGCTTTAGGCATGGCCACGGGTGCGGCCGGCTGAATTTCCGCCGGTGCCGGCGCTAGTACCGCAGGGGTGACTGGCGGGTTTTGTTCTGCACGCAATGCTTCCTCGGCGTGTGCCGCCGCAATTTTCTGCTTGATCTCTTCCAGGGTTGCCTCGGTCGTCGCGAGCATGGGTCCCCCGAGCGCGACCGCTTTTTTCGCGGCGGCGAGCGCATCGTTTAATTTATTGCGCTCGGCCAACACGTTGGCAAGATTGTTGAATGCCGGTGCCGCATCGGGGTGATCCTGCGTAGCCTGCCTGAACGCCGCTTCTGCGGTATCGAGGTCACGCAGTGCATAGGCGGCGTTGCCGCGTCCCATCTGGCCACCCAGGCTGGTCGGCCAGCGCTTGAGCAATGCGTTGTAGGCGATGAATGCGTTTTTGAGGTGGCCGCTTTGCTCGAGCGCGACGACGGCGGCCGCGTAGCGGGTTTCGGTCGCGCTGACCGGCACGCGTTCAGGCGGCAGCACCAGCAACGCCCAGTAGTCTTCTTCGCGCCATATTTTTTCGAATACCGGCAGCGGCGTGGGCAGGCGCGGCCGCTTGCCCGACCGGCGTATGACTTCCAGCCGGTTCAGGTCATAACCGACGACGACGGAGTAATGCCACACGGGAAACCATTTGAACGGGCCGTAGTTTTCCAGCACGATCGCCGGGGTGCCGGCCGCAAGTTCGCGCAGCAAATCCTCAACTTTGGGCGCGAGCTCATACGCGATCAGGCCACGCCGACGCGCGGCGGCGAGCATTTCCACCTGCAGGCTGCCTTTGCGTCCCGGCAGATAGACCTGATCGACCAGGTCTTCCGGGGTGACCTTGACGCCCGCGGCAGTGACGGCCATCGCGAGTGAGGACGGGCCGCAGTAATAATCGTCCTGCGGATAAAACGGCACCTCGGTCAATTCGACGCGCGCAGGCAAATCGGGAGGGCGCTTTTCTTTCAGCGCGTATGTTTGCGGCGCAATCAGCGAGCAGCCTGACAGGAGGGCGCTCAAAAAAATAAAGCCCGCGGTTAGGCGGGCTTTAAAGCTGTGCATAAATCGAGTCTGCTTCAGCTATTTCCAGAAATACCAGATGATCACGCCGACTATGATGATGCCGGCGATCCACCAGCCGGTGCTGGAATCAGCGCCCGCCGGCAGGGTGTCGATTTTGCCCGCGATGCGGTTGATCTCGTCCTGGGTCATTGCATTGACGCGCTCTGCCGCGTTGGCCGTGGTGAGGCCCAGCGTTTCGAACTGCTTCTGCACGTCGGTGCGGCTGACGAAGTCGCGAACTTTGTCGCGGTTCGCTTCGGCGGTCGCGTTGGCGACAACCTGATCGGTGCCTATCATGCCGGCCTGGGTCGAGAACGGCAGCACCACCATGCTGAGGATCAGCAGTTGACTTATTAATTTTGATAAAAACTTCATCAGAAACCCCCTGTCATTGATTGAAAAGGTCCAGCACCGGCAGCGCCCGCACCACGAAATATCGACGCTAAATTCACTTATATATCCAGCGCACCGGCAGCGTCAAGCATGACGTGCGCATGGCGGCAAAAATGCACAAATTTCCGGTCATGGTGTTGGATTTCCTACAAAACGTTGCGACCGGTTGCCGCGCAGCAGCAAAGCAGCCGCGACGCCGAAGCCCCGTTTCCCGCACGTGATTTTGCGCAGGCAGGACAGTCGAAAGGCGGCTATTTCCACCGCGCGAACTGCCGGAAAGCGGGTGTTATAATCGTCGTTCGAATTCAAGCCGCGTTGCGCTCAATTTCCCCGTAAGGATTCCGCCATGTTGACCCAAGTCAAACCCGCATTTCAACTGAAAGACATGAAGCTTTTCCGCCAGCAATGCTATATCGACGGCCAATGGGTGGACGCCGACGACAAGAGCACGCTGGCCGTCAACAATCCCGCCGACGGGCTGCAGATCGGCACCATCCCGAAAATGGGCGCCGCGGAGACGAAGCGCGCGATCGAGGCAGCTAACGCAGCGTGGCCTGCATGGCGTGCGAAGACCTCCAAGGAACGCGCGACCGTGTTGCGTAAATGGTTCGATCTCATGATGGCGAACCAGGACGACCTCGCGATATTGATGACGACCGAGCAGGGCAAGCCGCTGGCCGAATCCAAGGGCGAAATCGCCTACGGCGCATCATTCATCGAGTGGTTTGCGGAAGAGGGCAAGCGCATCTACGGCGACGTGATTCCCCAGCACCAGGCCGATAAGCGCATCGTCGTCTTGAAGCAGCCCATCGGCGTGTGCGCGGCGGTGACGCCGTGGAATTTTCCGAATGCGATGATCACGCGCAAGGCCGGCCCGGCGCTGGCCGCTGGCTGCACGATGGTGATCAAGCCTGCGACCTATACGCCGTATTCGGCGCTCGCGCTGTGCGAGCTCGCGGAGCGCG
>Ga0207675_100006775_pt1 | contig 10836 bp, 10 predicted proteins | sample KBSSwiS42_FD_184305 | JGI IMG/M metagenome (GOLD analysis project Ga0207675, IMG submission 184305) | Switchgrass rhizosphere microbial communities from Kellogg Biological Station, Michigan, USA - KBS Switchgrass S4-2 (SPAdes) (version 2) | ecosystem: Host-associated > Plants > Roots >...
CGCGGAGCTGCTGATCGGCGGACGATATTTCGACCGGTATACGCGGCGCGATGGACGATGGAAGTTCCAGCACCGGGCGATCGTCGCGGACTGGGCGCACGTGCACCAGCCCTCGATCATCGACATGGGGCACCCCATGGTGGAGGGCGCACGCATCGGAGCGCCGGGCGTCAGCGATCCGTCTTACGGCTTTTTCCGACTGCTTAGACGCGGCTGACGTAGTAGGCCGTACTCATCATCCTCGACGACCAGTGAGCGCGCGGCCGACGCGATTCAGCTCGCGATCATGGCGTTCTTCTTCGCGGGCTTCGCGCTCGTGGTCGCGCTCGCCTGAGTCGGCGGCACGAAACAATACCGGCTGTCAGTAAACGTCGGCGATCGGCGACGCTTTTCGATGAGCTCTCCGTCGATTTGTCTGTAGGCCAAGTCGTACCTTCCGTATCAGCGCTCCTCCTACAGCCGCGCGGAGGCCGAGGGGCCATCCTTCAGCAGCGTAATCCCGCACATCAATCCTCGACTGGAGGAAAATCATGAAGACTCTTAATCGGTACGCGATCGCTGCGCTGGTCGGCAGCTTCGCCCTTTCCGGCGCTGCTCTCGCAGGCGACGACAAGCTGGATCGCCTCGATGCGGACAAGGACGGCAAGATCACCGCGGCCGAGTACACCGCCGGCTCGAAGACCTCGTTCGACAAGCTCGACGCGAATGCGGACGGCAAGGTCACAGCGGCCGAGATGGACGCTGCCTACACGACTTCCAAGCCCGGCGTTGGCGCCGCGAAGGCTCCTTCGTCCTCCGAGAGGATCAAGACGCTGGACACGGACGGTGACGGATCGCTGTCCTCGGTCGAGCACGAAGCGGGTTCCCGCACGATGTTCGACCAGCTGGATGCGAACAAGGATGGCAGCCTGACTGCAGAAGAGATCAAGGCTGGCCACGAAGCGAAGGAAGGCGCCAAGTCCTACTGAGCTTCAAGTGCGACGGGCAGGAAGCCCGTGAACACGGCCGGCGCATGCCGGCCGTGTTTTTTTGCGAGAAACGAGTCGGAGCAAATTCTTGTTTCTGCGAAGATTGGCTCCTGGCCAATCTTTTCCTTTCCGGCATGGGCGCACGCCTTTCACGATATGTAGCCGGCGCGAGTTGCTTCGCTTGTGGCGCCGCGCACGACCCGGGCACGCTTCTCGGTGTCTGCACCGTCTGCGCGATGCCGCTGCGGATCGACTACGACATCCCCGCCATACGCCTGACCCTTGCCGACCTGGCGGGCCGGCCGCCGACACTCTGGCGATACCGCGAGCTGCTGCCCTTACAGGAGGGAGACGAGGTTTCTCTCGCCGAAGGCTATACACCGCTCCTCGCCGTGGAACCAGGCGTCTGGATCAAGGACGAATCCCGGAACCCGACAGGCTCCTTCAAGGCGCGCGGCATGGCGCTCGCCGTTTCGATGGCTCGGCACCTGGGTGCGCGCGCATTACAGGCGCCCTCGGCAGGGAACGCTGCCGGCGCGCTTGCGGCCTACGGCGCACGCGCGGGTCTGCCCGTGACAGTCGCCTTGCCAGAGGACACACCGTCGGCCTGTTTCGCTGAGTGCCGGCTCTACGGCGCGGCTGTGCATGCCGTGCCCGGCACGATCGCTGACGCCGGAGCGTTTCTCCGCGGCCGCGGTGGCTCGGGAACGGTGGATGTATCGACACTGCGCGAGCCGTACCGAATCGAAGGCAAGAAGACGATGGCCTTCGAGCTCGTCGAGCAGATGGAAGGCAATGTGCCCGACGTGATCCTCTACCCGACCGGCGGCGGCACGGGACTGATCGGAATGTGGAAGGCGTTCGACGAGATGGAGCAGCTCGGATGGATCCCCGCCGGACGCCGGCCGCGATTCGTGGCGGTGCAGCCGACGGGCTGCGCGCCGGTCGTGCGCGCCTTTCGGGCAGGCGAGGACCGCACCGAACCCTGGACCGATCCCAAAACACGGGCCTGGGGACTGCGGGTCCCGGCGCCGCTTGGCGGCTTTCTCTGTCTGCGTGCGCTGCGCGAGACACACGGCACCGCAGTCGCCGTCGAGGAAGTCGCGATCGAGCGCAGCACTGCCGAGCTCGCGGCGCGATCGGGGATTGACGTCTGTCCGGAAGGCGGCGCTGCATGGGCTGCGCTTGCACAGCTGCGCACCAGCGGCTTCGTCCGTCCCGACGACACGGTCGTCGTATTCAACACCGGCGCCGGGCTCAAATACCGGTAGTGTCGTCGCATCGGAGTGGCACACGACCCGACCGACCTGAGATGATCAGTGATTCGAGGCAACGGACCCCAGCTTGGGGCAAAGGAGATGCACATGGCGTACGTAGACGGATTCGTAGTCCCAGTGCCGAAGAAGAATGTGCCGGCGTATCTGCGCATGGCTCGCAAGGCCGGCAAGGTGTGGCGCGAGCACGGCGCGCTCAACTACGTCGAGACGGTCGCGGACGACGCGCCGATTGGGAAACTCACGTCATTTCCGCGCAGCGTGAAGCTGAAGCCGAACGAGACCGTCGTGTTCTCGTTCATCACCTACAAGTCGCGCAAGGATCGTGATCGGGTCAACGCCAAGGCCATGAAGGACCCACGGCTCACCTCGATGATGAACCCCAAGTCGATGCCCTTCGACGGCAAGCGGATGATTTACGGCGGCTTCAAAGCCAAGATCGAATTGTGATCCCGAGCGCGCGCGGCCGCGGAGTCGTAATGCGACCCGTCGACCGCGCGCGCTTTCTTGCCTGCATAGCGCCGGCCGGGGCCGCGGCCGTCAAGCCGCCAGAGATCCTCCGCCGCTAGGCGGCGCGGGTGCCGGCGCCGCCGCTGCGGGTCACCCGCCACCGAATGTCGATTCCGCCGTCCCCCATTCGACGATAGGGGGAGGATTCGAGCACGCCGGAATCGTCCGGCGGGTCGGTATCCCTATATCAACGAGGAGAAGCGACGATGCGATTTCTTTCGATGATCAGAATCAACGAGAACTCCGGGATGGTTCCCAGCGAAAAGCTCATGTCCGACATGGGTAGGCTTATTGAGGAGATGACCAGGGCCGGCGCCCTGGTCACTACCGGCGGGCTCCGGCCGACGTCGGAAGGCGTGCGCGTACGGCTCTCCCGCGGGAAATTGAGCACAGTCGATGGTCCATTCGCCGAAACCAAGGAAGTGATCGGCGGCTATGCGATCCTCGAGGCGAAATCAAAGGCTGAGGCGATCGAGCTGACGAAGCGCTTCCTGCTGGTCCACGGCAATGAGTGGGACATCGAGTGCGAAGTGCGGCAGCTGGACGAGCAGGCTTGCGAGGTCACTCGCAACGCCGCAGCTTGATGCCCGGCAGCCGTCGGCGCCAAAGCGGCCCGCACGCACACCGGCTCTGAGCCGCTCAGGCTGGCCGGCAGCGCGACGCGCGCTCGAGCAGCAGGTCGCGCTCACGTGTATTACGCGTGAGCGCGGCCGCCCGCTCGAACTCCGCGCGGGCCTCCGTCAAGCGTTCGAGCTTGAAGAGCAGGTCGCCGCGGACGGCCGACAGGTGATGGTAGCCAGCAAGCGCGGGCTCGGAGGTCAGCGCATCGGCGAGCGCAAGACCTGTTGCCGGCCCGAACGCCATACTGACGGCGACCGCACGGTTCAGCTCGACGACCGGTGAAGGCGCGAGCCGCGCTAGCCGATCATAGTATCCGACGATGCGCGGCCAGTCGGTCTCGTCCGCGGTACGGGCGCGGGCGTGGCAGGCGGCGATGGCCGCCTGCAGAGCGTACGGCCCACCGGCGCCATCGAGCGCCTCTGCGCGCGCGAGCGCTGAAAGCCCGCGCCGGATCAGCAGCTGATCCCAGCGGGCACGGTTCTGGTCGAGGAGCAGGATCGGTTCGCCCGAGAGCCCGACGCGCGCCGCCGAGCGGGATGCTTGTATCTCCATCAACGCAACGAGACCGTAGACCTCCGGCTCGCCGGGCGCGAGCTCGGCCAGCATGCGGCCGAGGCGCAGGGCGTCCTCGCACAAGCCAGGCCGCATCCAGTCGTCGCCGGCCGTCGCCGCATAGCCTTCATTGAAAATGAGGTAAATGACCTCCAGCACGGACGCCAGCCGGAGAGCCAGCTCCTCGCCGCGCGGCACCTCGAACGGCACGCGCGCATCGGCTAGCGCTCGCTTCGCACGCACGATCCGCTGCGCGACAGTGGGCTCCGTAACCAGGAACGCGCGCGCGATCTCGGCGGTGGTGAGCCCGCCGAGCAGGCGCAAGGTCAGCGCCACACGCGCGTCCGTTGCGAGCACTGGATGGCAGGCCGTGAAGACAAGCCGCAGCAGGTCGTCGCCTATCTCCTGCTCGGCGTCGTCGACCGATGCCGGCGCCGCCGCCTCGAGCTGCTCCTCGATCTCGCGGGTGAGATCCTCTTCCTTGCGGGCATGCAGTGCACGCCGCCGCAGCTGGTCGATCGCACGATGCTTCGCCGTCGCCATGAGCCAGGCCGCCGGGTTGTCAGGTACCCCCGAGACGGGCCACTGCTCGAGCGCGGCCACGAGCGCATCCTGCGCGAGCTCCTCGGCTCGCCCGACGTCGCGCATGACGCGGGCGAGGCTTGCGATGAGACGCGGGGATTCGATGCGCCAGACGGCTTCGATTACGCGGTGGGTATCGGTGGCCGTCACGGCCACCGATCAGATCACCACCGCGGCGGCGGCGCAATTGCCACCCGTCTCAACTACCCGTCCGCTGGCCTGATTTCGCCTGCAGCGCCTCGAAGCCTGCGGCGGCTTTCTTGACGTCTTCGGGAAAATCCGACATCTCCTGAACCTGCCGAATCTCGATCACTTCGTTTGGCGACCCGGGGCAGCGCTTCGCCCACTCGATGGCTTCGTCGCGGGACTTGACCTGGATCATCCAGTAACCGCCAAGGACTTCCTTCGCCTCAGCAAAGGGACCGTCGGTCACGCGCGGCTTGCCGCCTTCGAAAGACACGCGAGCACCCATCGAGGGTGGATGCAGCCCGTCGAGCGCGAGCAGCACGCCCGCCTTCTGCAGGGACTCGTTGTACTTCATCATCGCCTCGACCGCCTTCGCGTCCGGCATCTCGCCGGGCTTGGCCGTCTCATAGCCTTTCGGAATCATCAGCATCATGAATCGCATTGTGAAATCTCCGTGCACGTGATCGGATTCACTTGTCGCCCGCGATCACCATCCACGGCACGCCAAACTTGTCCGTCACCATGCCGAAGCTAGGGGCGAAAAAGGTCTTGGTGAGGGGCTGCTGAATGGTCCCGCCCTTCGCCAGGGCCGAGAAATACCGGTCGGCGTCGGCGACGGAGTTCACGGCAAGCGACAACGAAACTCCCTGGAAAACGGGCTTGCCCTTGCCGAAGCCATCGGAGGCCATTACCACGCTGTCGCCGATGCGGAAGCTCGCATGCATGATGTTGTCTCCCGACACCTGGGCCATCTTCTGATCCGGTGGCTCGGGGCTGTCCTTGAACTTCATCGCCATCTCGACCTTCGCGCCGAGCGCGCTCACGTAGTAATCGAGCGCTTCCTGACACCGGCCATCAAAGAACAAATAGGGCTGTATGTACATGTCGCCTCCTCCTATGAACGCGTTGCGGCCAGGTTGAGTTCGGTGGCTCGCGCGCGGAGACGTTCCTCCTGCTCGCGGAGCTCCGGGGTAATCACGTCGCCAAAATCCTCCGCAGCGAATACCGGGCGGATCTCGATCTCGTACTGGGCGTCGCGATCGCGCGGATAGGGATAACGCTTGACCCACTCGATCGCGTCCGCCATCGACGCCGCCTGTATCAGCCAGAAACCCGCGATCAGCTCCTTGGTCTCGGCGAACGGGCCATCCACCACGGACCGGGTGCTTCCAGAGAACCTCACGCGCGCGCCATTCGAGCTCGGCTTCAGACCGTCGGCCAGCAGCAGCGTGCCGTCCTGTACGGCCTCCTCGTTGCGACGCGCCATCGCGGCCAGCCGCTCGTTGCCCGGATTCACTCCGGCTTCCATGTCACGATCGGACTTGATCAGGACCATGTAGCGTTTCGCGCCCGCCGCGCTGGTCGGCGCCGCCTGCGGACTCACACCCTCAAGTCCGCTCGCACACCCCGCTTCGCGGAGTTCGACCTCAGCATCGGCGCTGGTGGGATTCGGGCAGCGTTTCAACCACTCGATCGCCTCCTCCTTCGACTCGACGTTCCACAGCCAGAAGCCGGCGAGCAGCTCCTTGGTCTCGGTGAACGGGCCATCGATCACGGCCGTTCGTCCGCCGGCGAATCGGACCCGCACGCCGCGTGAACTCGGGTGCAACCCCTCACCCGCCACCATCACGCCCGCGTTGACGAGAGCCTCGTTGTAGGCGCCCATCTCGGTCAGCAGCTGTTCGCTCGGCAGGACGCCTGCTTCCGTGTCCGCGTCGGCCTTGATCAGGATCATGAAACGCATTGATGTCTCCGTGATGTCGCCAAGTGACCGAACCGCCTGTCAGCCGGTCTCCACTATTACGACGAATGAGCCACGCCCATTTCGACCACGCTCAGCTCGATTCTCTAATCGTCTTTCAAGCTACTGAATATGCTTGTCTTTTATTCGCGTCGCCCTACGCGACGGGAGCAGTCGAATATCATTGGCCCCGACATCACCACTGAGATTCGGTCGGTGCAGCGCCTGCTCATCATGCTGGGACTTCTGATCGTCGCGGCCGGCCTGCTCTGGCCCTGGCTCTCGAAGCTGCCCATGGAAGGCTGCCGGGCGACGTGGTTGTGGACCGACCCGGGTTCAAGCTGTTCGCCCCGTTCACGACGATGATCATCGTGAGCCTGGTCGTGAGCCTGATCGTCTGGTTGCTTCGACGCTGACGTGAGCGCCCGGAAGCCGACGGCGCGCGGCAACCGCTGCTAAGCGTGTACGTCGCTCGCGTTGTAGTCTGGTGCCTCGTCAGGAGGACGCCGCAGGAACGACGTTTGCGTTCAGGCGGAACTGATTGCCCGGGTCGTATTTGCTCTTGAGCTGGGCGAGCCGCGCGTAGTTCGGCCCGTAGTTGGTGTCGACCCTGGCATACATGTCCTCGGTCATCGCGTTGACGTAAAAGCCTCGGGTGAGCGGCTCGATCGGCTTCCACGCGGCGCGGACTGCGGCGATACGCGCCTCGTCCTCCGCAGGATCCTTGAAACTGCTTGCGAGTGCGACCCAGTAGCGCGAGTCGCGATTCGGGAATGCCGTCGCATCGACCTCGCGTCGCCCGATCGCGCCCCCGGACTGCTGGAAGGTCATGCGTACCAGCCCCGGGGGCGCCGCACGCAGCGTCTCGAGCAGGGCGTCGATCGTGTTTTCGTCGATTGAGAGCAGGAAGCCGGATTTGCGGTAGTCGCGTATTCCGTTTTCGAGAAACTTGTCGTCCTGCGCCTGGACCTCGGTGTACGGAACGGCCCGCACGGTATCGATCGCCGGCGGTCCGAAGGATCGAAGCGGCTTCAGCACCCGCTCCCCGGCGGCGTGATCGGCGGACCAGACCACTTCGCTGCCGATCATCATCTGCCCGTCCGGCGTCTTGAACGTGCCCAGATCCATATTGAGCTCATCGGGCGCATCGGCTGAGAAGTCGGCGTAGAGCCGCATCACCTCGCGCGCGCGTTCGTACGGCCAGGCGAGATCGCCGGACAGCACCATCGGATCCATCGGATGCAGGGCGAACTCGAACGAGGTCGCGACGCCGAAATTGCCGCCCCCGCCGCGCAGCCCCCACAGCAGGTCTGCGTTCTCGGTCTCGCTCGCGGTCACGAGCTTGCCGGCCGCGGTGACGACATCGACAGACCGAAGGTTGTCGCAGGCGAGCCCGAAGCGCCGCGCGACCCGGCCCAGCCCGCCGCCCAGAGTGAGTCCGCCGACGCCGGTGTGCGACACCGTGCCCGCGGTCGTCACCAGGCCGAAGGTCCGCGTTTCCCGGTCGAGATGCCTGAGCAGCGCGCCGCCCTCGACCCGCGCAAGCTGCGCAGCCGGGTCCACGCGCACGCTCTGCATCGGCGACAGGTCGATGACGATTCCTCCGTCGCAGGTCGACTTGCCGGTCTGGCTGTGACCACCGCAGCGCACCGCGGTCAGCAGCTGTCGCTCGCGAGCGAAATTCACGACTTGGATGACATCGGAGGGCGCGGCGCAGCGCGCGATCAGTGCCGGGCGCCGATCGATCATCGCGTTCCAGACCCGGCGCGCGCCCTCGTAGTCTGCCTGACCGGGCAGGATCAACCGGCCGCGAAGTCCGCTCGCCAGGGCTTCGACGTCCGCCAGCGTGAGCGTGGTCGCGCCACCGGTCAGCGTCTTGGCAGCGAGCTCACCGCCGGCGGCGGCAACCTGAGCGAGCAGCGAACGAGTGGGCCAGAGTGCGGCCATGCCGACCGCCGCCTGCAGCAGTGCACGTCTTTTCATCCATTCCCCCGTGGCCTTCTTGGCGAGGCGCGCCTGGTTGCGCGCGACCTTACCGCATTCGGTCGCGAGCCGCCATGGCCCGCGTAATATTGAGGAATGCCCATGCTCGAGTTGACCCTGCGCGGACTCGGAGTGGCACAGCTCGCCGTGCTGGCAGCGATCCTGCTGCAGACCCGCCGAAGCGATTACGCGGCGCGCACCGGCGCCGCGCTCTGTGTGAGCCTGGGTGCATTCATGCTGACCTCGATGCCGGGCGCGGGACGCGTGTTCGGCGTCGTCATCTATCCCTTGACCGCGATCTGCGCCACGCACCCGGTGTGGTTCTGGCTCTTCTGTGCCGCACTGTTCAGCGACCGCCTGAAGCTCAACCGAAGCCACGTGCTCGCCGTCACCGCAATGGCGCTCGCGGGCGTGCTGTATCAGGGCCTCATGTCATCCGCGGCGGGGGGCACGTCCCCGGCACTGGTGCGCACCATTGGCATTGGGTTCGGTGCTGCGTCGCTCACCTTCATCGGCCTGGGAGTGATCGCCGTTCGAGGTGGCGCGCACAGCGATCTCGATGAGCGACGACGACGTATCCGCGCCTGGGTCGCACCCGCTGTCTCGGCATACCTGGCCGCGGTCGTGGCGGTGCAGGCCTGGGTCACACTCGTCGGACGACCGACACCCGACCCGCTCGTCGTTCTGAACCTCGCGATCATCGATGGGCTGGCGGCTCTGGCGCTCGCGAGCTTCGTCAGAATTCGCGTCCTCAACTGGCTCGACCTCGTCGAGCCGACGGCGCCGGACGCGACCGCGCTCACTCAATTGGAGCGCAGCGTCCTCAATCGTCTCGACCGGCGCCTGTACCCGGAAAAGCTCTACGCAAAAGATGGCGTGACCATCACCGCACTGGCGGAGGTTCTCGGCACGCAAGAGCACGTGCTGCGCCGGGTTATCAATCGGGGCCTCGGGTTCCGGAACTTCAACGACTTTCTGCATACCCATCGACTGCGTGAGGCAAGCGCGCGTCTCCGCGATCCGGCTGCCCGTCGCATACCCGTGCTCACGATCGCGCTGGAGGCCGGCTACGGGTCGATCGGGCCGTTCAACAGGGCGTTCAGGGAGCGCTTCGGAATGACGCCAACCGAGTACCGGCGGGCATCCGACGACGACGCCGAGCGTGCGGCCGTGACCGCGCTCCAGACGCACACCGCGCCTCGGTAGATCCTTCGCTGATTTCGGATTCGGCGATAGTTCGTCAGGAATCGGCGAGCCCTGCGGATCGCCCCCCGCGAGGCTAGCGGCTTCGAGCCGGCCGAATGCCGGTATGCAAATCGCAGCGTCAACCCGGAGATCCACATGACTCACCTTGTCCAGTCGGGGCGCTGTGCATTGCTCGTGTGCGCCGCCCTGCTCGCCCCGCCGTGTGCGGTCGCCGCCACGGCGGTCGTCGGTGATCTGCCGCGAGCCGCAGATCGACCGCTTGAATCTCTCCCGGGGGTCGATACGGAATACGGCGAGCTCCGTATCGGCGGCGACACGCAGCTGCGCACGATCGTGACGCGCCCGTCCGGTGTCCAGGGCCGTTTGCCAGCCATCTTGTACGTGCAATGGCTGTCGTGCGATTCCATCGAGATCAGACCCGACGCGGCCGATGGATGGACGACGATGCTCCGGCGCCTGATCACCGAGTCCGGGGTTCTCTGGCAGCGGGTGGACAAGTCGGGCGTCGGTGACAGCCAGGGACCAGAGTGCTCCGGGCTCGACTACGAGACCGAGCTCGCCCAGCATCGTGCGGCGCTGCGGCAGCTGCTCAGCCGACCCGACGTGGATCCGAAGCGCGTCGTGATCTACGGGGCCAGCATGGGCTCCAACATGGCCCCGCTTCTCGCCGCCGGACAGGAGGTGGCCGGTGTCGCCGTGTGGGGCGGCGGCGCCACGACCTGGTACGAGCGGACGCTGCGTTTCGAGCGCAATGCGCTCGAGCTCGGCGATACGGATTCCGCGCAGCTCGCGCCCGAAGTCAGCGCACGCGCCGCGTTCCTCACGCGATACCTGATTAAGAACGAATCGCCGACAAGCATTGCAGCGAGCGATCCGGAGCTCGGCAAGGTGTGGTCACGAATGGTCGGCACGAGCGGTGAGACCCAGTACGGGCGCCCGCTCGCCTTTCACCAGCAGGCGCAACGACAGAACTGGACCGGTGCCTGGGCGCGCGTGCACGCTCCCGTTCTCGTGCTGTACGGCGAGCTCGACTGGTTCGAGACTCGCGATTCGGCTGCACTGATCGTGGATGTCGTCAACCGTGCGCGGCCCGGCGCCGCGACCCTCACCGTCGTGCCCGGCCTCGATCATCACTTCGTCCGTTACGCGAACCGCCGGGACGCGTACCGCGAAAGAGGCGGAACCGTCGTCGCGGACCCGGTGGTCGAAGGGA
>Ga0207675_100006776_pt1 | contig 10836 bp, 5 predicted proteins | sample KBSSwiS42_FD_184305 | JGI IMG/M metagenome (GOLD analysis project Ga0207675, IMG submission 184305) | Switchgrass rhizosphere microbial communities from Kellogg Biological Station, Michigan, USA - KBS Switchgrass S4-2 (SPAdes) (version 2) | ecosystem: Host-associated > Plants > Roots >...
CGTACCAGGATTCGATTGCCTGCGAATGTTGCGAGGAAACCTGATACGCAGAACCGCCCGGCCCACGAAACACGATTGGAATTTTGAACTGGCCACCGGACATGTAACGCATCTTGGCCGCCGAATTGATGATTTGATCCGTAGCGAGAATCGAGAAGTTGAACGTCATGAACTCGATGATCGGCCGCAAACCAGCCATCGCCGCGCCCACGCCGAGACCCGCAAATCCAAGCTCCGTAATCGGCGAATCGATAATGCGCTTCGCGCCGAATTCTTCGAGGAGACCACGCGTTACCTTGTAAGCGCCTTGATATTCCGCGACCTCTTCGCCCATCAGAAACACACTCTCGTCACGTGCTAACTCTTCGCGGAGAGCGTCGTTCAGGGCGTCACGCATTGTAATGACAGGCATTTTAGTTTTCAGCTTAGCGGAGTCGCGTAGATGTCCGTGGTCAATTCCTCAGGCTGGGGATATGGACTATCGTCCGCGAACTTCACCGCGCGTTCGACTTGCTCGCGCACCTGTTCTTCGAACTGCTTGACGTCATCTTCCGTCAGCAGATCGTTCTCTTCCAGGGTTGCACGGAACAGTTTAATCGGATCGCGCTCCTGATACTTCTCGATCTCTTCACGCGTTCGATACTTACCGGGATCGGACATCGAATGCCCCATGTAGCGATAGGTGCGCGCTTCAATCAACGTTGGTAACGAATGTTTGCGCGCTCGTTCAACGGCGCGTTGCGTCGCGCGCCGCATCGCCATCACGTCCATGCCATCGACAAATTCAGCCGCTAGCTCGTAGGCGCAGGCCTTAGTCGCTACGTCGTCCATCGACATCGCGCGCTGCAAAGACGTGCCCATGCCGTACATGTTGTTTTCGCAAAGGTAGATGCACGGCAGTTTCCACAGCTGCGCCATGTTCAGCGATTCGTGAAAAGCGCCTTGATTCACCGCCGCTTCACCAAAGTAACAAACGGTAACTTGATCTGTTTGTCTGTACTTCGAACTGAACGCGATTCCCGTCGCCAGAGGAATTTGACCACCGACGATCGCGTGGCCGCCCATGAAGTTCACACTCGCGTCGAACAAGTGCATCGATCCGCCTTTGCCTTTCGAACAGCCGGTAGCTTTGCCGTAAAGCTCTGCCATGACCGCTTCGGGCGAGATGCCCTTAGCGATGGCTTGTCCATGTTCGCGATAACTAGTGATGACGTAGTCGTCGGGACGGAGCGCGGAAATAGAGCCGACGCCGACGGCTTCCTGGCCGATGTAGAGATGGCAGAACCCGCCAATCTTGCCCAAGCTGTACGATTCAGCGCACTTTTCCTCAAACCGCCGAATCAACAACATCTGGTGAAACAGCTTTAGCAGCGTCTCGCGATCTTCTTCTTCGAGCAGCCTGTCTGTGCTTTTGTCCGGTTGGTCGATGACGCCTGCCGCACCTGTGCGTGCGTTCTCCTGGCGCTGCGTTGTTTGGCTGCTCATGTCTCGCTTTTCGCTTGGGGCGAATCAGCCGGCATAGGCCGGCTGACGCGTGCGAAGGTAAGACAGGATTATACGCGACACTCGCATCGAGGCAAGTACGCTCAATCAGCTTTACTTTTTTAGTTACGCTGTGGCCTAAGTGAATTGGTCCATTCGCGTCGGCGTCGGCATGGTTGCCAGGCTCAGAAGGTTCTTGCGCGCGTGTTTGTCTTTTTGCATGTTGCGCGCGGCCGCGGTCAGCAACTCTTCGGTGGTTTCACCGTCGTTCGGAAAACAGGCGATGCCTGCGCTCATGTCAACTTCTACTGACTTACCGGTTCGCACGGAAAACTTGAGTTGGCCGACCGCACTGCGAATTCGATCAGCGGCCGCCTCGGCCATCGCATGCGACGCCATCGGCATGATCGCCACAAACTCATCGCCGGCATAGCGCGAAAGAATGTCCATCTGCCGCAGCTCTTTTCTAATGACCCGGCCCACACTGGCGAGCAACCTATCACCCATCGCATGGCCCCACTGATCGTTGATCTGCTTGAAATCGTCGATGTCCATGCTGATGAGGGCCAGGGACTCGCGGCCCATGCGTTGGCATTCCGCCAGACGCTGTTCAAGCATCATGTAAAAGCCCCGCGCGTTTGGTAACTCAGTTAACGGGTCAGTTAGCGCGCTTTCTTTTGTTCGTTCAAACGTCAACGCATTGTTGAGGGCTGAAGCTGCGTGCTGCGCGACGGATTCCAGCAGTCGGACGTGTTCTGTCGTGTATGAAGTCCGGCCTTTGGAATACAGCGTGATTGCTCCAAACGCACCGTCCTCGCGAATCAACGGAGATACCAGGACGCCACGATAACTCTTCACCACCTCGTCCGGAATCCCAACCATGTCCAGTTCCGGAGATGAATTACACATCGACCGCGCATTCGCGATTACCCACCCGCTGATGCCATCGCCGATATTGATGCGTCGCCGATTAAAAAGATCGTGATGATCACCGCCGGCGTGAATTGCGACTGCTTTGCCAAGTCGATCGTCCACAATAAAGATTACGCACGTATCAAACGGGACGATGGCTTGCAGCTTGTTTGCAATCAGCGTGACGGTGTCACTCATGTTGAGCGACGAGCCAATCGTCTGCGCGATTTCATGCAATGCGAAAACTTCCCGTTGCGCTTCGGTGATGGAGCGAAAACCAAGACTATCATCGGGCGCACCGAGCACGTCTGAAGCTAATCCGGCGTCCGGTCGCGCCGCAGAATTGTCGACCGTAATTGGCTGGACTTGCTCTCGAATGTCCTGAGCGTCGATTAGTTTGTCGAATTCCGCAACATGTTTCGTAAACAGCTCGACAACTTTCGGGTCGAAAGAGCTACCGGACATTTTGTGAAGCAGCGCCAGCGAGTCCTCTCGCTTCATACCCTTCCGATAAGGTCGATCGCAGCGCGTAGCATCATAGAAATCGACAACTGAGATGATCCGCGCCACGAGGGGAATCTGAGTGCCGATTAGCCCTTTGGGATACCCGCTTCCGTCCCACTTCTCGTGGTGATAGCGCACAATGGGCTCCACCGGATATGGAAAATTCACGCGCTTCAGAATGTCACCGCCGACGGTTGGGTGAATTTTCATCTTGGCAAATTCGGATTCAGTGAGTTTGCCGGGTTTGTTCAGAATGTATTCAGGCACCGCCAGCTTGCCAATGTCATGGAGCAGCGCGCCCGCAAATAATGCGCGTAACTCTGATTCGCTCACGCGCAGCAGTTTTCCCATTTCTGTCGCATAGATTTGGGTGCGACGAACATGACCATGAGTCGTTTGGTCCTTCGCATCGATTGCAATGGCCAAAGACTCGATCGTATTCATATGGAGATCAGCAATCGCTTCCGAGTATTTAAGCTTCTCGCCCTGCGCCCGCGTTACTTCGCCGTAACGCTTTTCGTTGAACCGGTAAAGTAAATGAACCAATGCCGCGATTAGCAATCCGACGAATACGGAACTAATGCCGGCTCCGTGAATTGCCCCGTAGAACATTGCCGCGCAAGTTACGTTCGCGACCTGCGTAATCAACGTCCAAACCAGACTCTCTTGCGACAGGTTGACGTGAACGCCGGAACAGAAGATCCGCGAAGCGATAATGCTCAAAGTAGTGAGCGCGTAATGAATAATTCCAAAAACACAAAGCGGGAAGAGCACCAGATCGAGCGACAGGCCATTGGCGTTGTCCGCCGCCGCGGCGCCCACTATCAACAGAACGAGCAGCTTGTAAGCAACAGCGGCAAGTACGGTGGCCGCCATCGACCCACTGACGGAAAATAGCGTCGCCAGGCGATTGGTTCGGTCGAACGAAGAAACCAAGGCGACGGCTGCGGCTAAAACTATTGTCGGCCCGAAGTTAAAAGCCGGCGCCAACGTGTACATCATCACCGCGAGGAAGATGAGCGCATCGGCGACCGATTTCGTCGTGTGACTGGCGCCGTCAACATGCGTGACCGGAACGGTGACGCGACTGGTGATCAGTGTGATTGTTAATAGAAGTAAGAAGGCCCCCAACCCTGCCCACCCCATGAGAGGGAGTGCCGCTGTGGAGTAAACACCGAAGATAAAGATCGCTGCCCCTATTGACGCAACGACAGACGTCACGATCCACGGCTTGAAATCGTTCTTGGACATTTGGTTCACCGAAACGCGCAGGACTTCGAAAGGACAGTCGGTGTTGAATAGGAGCACGATCACACCGACTTACAGATGATAGGTGCCAACACTGTTGGCCATTGCAGAATAGCGTTATCGCTTAGACGACGTCAATCCCTTTGTTTTGTGGGGTTCAGCGGCTGTTTTGTCAGTTGTTCGGTAAGCTCGGCGGGCGTCTTGGCGGGTGTTTGGCACGTGTAAGCTTCGCATACATATGCCGTGGGTTGGGATGCTGGAACGCGGCTCTCAAACAGCGGTACGATTTTTTGCGCGTCCGAACAATCGCCTACACAACAGCAGATTACGCGATTCGGAAGATATGGCTCCCAAGCAGCCCGGACGAATTCATCAGCCGCCGGCCCGGATGTGGGCGCGACGACGACGATTTCTTTTGGCTTGGACAGGTAAAAGTCGAGAGCACTAAGTGCCCAACCGAAAGCGGACGGATAGCGCCGAATCTGGTCCCCAATTAATCTGAGAATCGTCGTCGCATATCTCTTGTACTGCTCGTTACCGGTCAACACGGCGAGCTTCTGTAGCCCGAAGGCCGCGACTGAGTTTCCGGCAGGCGTGGCGTTGTCGAGAAAATCCTTCGACCGAACGATCAACTCTTCGTGGCTCCTGCCAGTAAAGAAGAATCCGCCGTCCTGATCGTCCCAAAACTCTTCGATCATTTTATCTGTCAATTTAATTGCTTGCTCTAACCACCGCACCGTACCGGTTGCCTCGAATAAACAAATGAGACCTTCAATAAAGCAGGCATAGTCCTCGAGATAACCGTTCAGTTTTGCCTCGCCTGTTTTCCACGTCCGGAGGAGCAGTCCATCGCGGTACAAATTGGTCAACAAAAAGTCCGCGTTCGCTTCCGCAACTCTCCGGTAATCGTCGCGATCGAGGATTGCCGCAGCCTCAGCAAAGCTGGCGAGCATTAAGCCGTTCCATGCCGTCAAGACCTTCTCATCGCGCGCCGGCTTGATTCTATGTTCACGGATTTCGAATAAGTGCTGCCGGCCACGATCAAGAATTGCGCGTGCTTCTTCGACAGCTACATTGCCGCGAGCCGCAACTTCTTCGAGTGCCGCCGAGACGTGAAGGATGTTATGTCCTTCGAAATTTCCCTGGTCCGTCACGTCAAAATAATCCGCGAAGATTTTTGCCTCACGCGATCCGAGCGCATCCACGACCTCGTCTTTCGACCAGACGAAGAACTTCCCTTCCTCTCCTTCTGAGTCGGCGTCCTGCGTTGAATAGAAGCCGCCGCCGGCATCCGTCATTTCGCGCACGACGTAATCAAGTGTCTCTTCGGCTATGCGCCGCGCAAACTCGTCTTTCGTGAGTTGGTAGAAATGCAGATAGACGCGAGAAAGTAATGCATTATCGTAGAGCATCTTTTCGAAGTGCGGCACGAGCCACTTTGCGTCGACCGAATAACGGTGAAAGCCACCACCAAGTTGGTCATACATGCCACCGTCAGCCATTTTGCGACAGGTGTTGTCGATCATCTGGAGAGCTTCATTTGAACCATTGCGATGATGCATGTGCATGAAGAACTCGAGCGCCATTGCCGGCGGAAACTTCGGCGCACTTCCAAAGCCACCGTTCTTCGGATCGTAAGTCGACGCAATTCGGCGAAATGACGCCTCGAGCAGATCCGTCGTCAGCATCTCTCCCGAAGGCGCGGCGAGCCCCACGCGTCGCAACTCGCCGAGCATCGCGGTTGAGGTATGAGCAACCTGATCCGGCTGCGAGCGGTACGCTTCGGCAACGCTAATTAAAACCCGCGGGAAACCTGGCATGTTGTAACGATCTTCGGGCGGAAAGTACGTTCCGCCATAAAACGGCACGCCGTTCGGCGTCAAAAACATCGTCATCGGCCACCCACCGTGCCCGGTCATCATCTGCACAGCGTTCATGTAGATCTGGTCAAGGTCGGGTCTCTCTTCGCGATCAACCTTGATGTTGATGAAGTTTTCATTCATCAACTTTGCGATGTCCTCATTCTCGAACGACTCGCGTTCCATCACGTGACACCAGTGACAGGCCGAATAACCTATGCTCAAAAGAATCGGCTTGTCTTCCGCGCGCGCTTTCGCGAGCGCCGCGTCACCCCAGGGATGCCAATCGACAGGATTGTGAGCGTGCTGAAGCAGATAAGGACTTGTTTCGTTGCTGAGCGCGTTTGTGTGTTTGTGTTCTGTCACTGCAGTCAAAAGCTGTTACCCCTTGAACCAATATTTTGTCTCTTTTGCCCACGACGTATTCGGGTACTTCCGATGGAGCAGATCAAACGCGGCTTTGGACCAACGACCCGTGTCTTTGTCCGTGCAACCATAACGCGTCGATTTCACAGCGAGGTGCAACGCTTCCGGAGCGCGCTTGTCTGTCGGGCTCTTGTTGGCCCAGCTAATCACGATTTGGGCCAGATAATTCGGACCGGTACCCAGCGCCTGTAGCGCGACAGCTTCACGGGCGGCGTCCGATAGTGAACTCTTCAAAAATTCTGGCGCCCGCATTGTCTTTTTGGCGGAAGGTTGTTTCTGCTCATCCTCGTCGCCTTCGTAGTAATCGATCTTTGAAGTGGTCGGGGGCTCGGCACACCACCAGTTGTCGCGATATTCATCAACATCCCCGAGCACAGTTGTCCGACCAATGCCGATCGAAACGAAGGGTCTCAGCCCAGGATACTTCAACGCCAAATATGCCGCGGCAAACTTGCGCGCGTCTGGAGTCGCCGCCCGCTGATAGTCCGCGAGCAATTCTCGGAGTTCAGGGCTTAACGTCGCGAGAAGCGTCGCCGCCTTGTTTGCCGTGACCGCTTGATCGAGCATCGCTGCGCGCATAAATGTCGCCTGCGCAACGTCACGTCGAAGATTCGCGGCCAGATTCTTGTTTTGGGCGGCTTCAAGCGCAATCGCAACGGGCATCAATTTGTTGAAGACCGTCGCCGCATCGGTGTCGAAAAACAGTTTCGCTCCGTTCGTGTTAGCGGCTGCCTCTTTTTCGTCCGTCGGAATCTCGCGACCGTCAAAGTTATCGCTGAGACCGGCAGGTTCGCGTGGCGCCGTGCGTACAAAATCCCCGATGTTCTCTGACAACATCATGCGCTGACTGAGCAAGAGATTTACGGTCGCGCGCGGAAACTCGGTTGCATGTGCTGAAAGTACTCGGTCCAGTAGTGTACGTGCTTCGGCGCCACGGCTGGTCTCCATCAGCAACCGAACTCTGTGAAACGTGACCGAAGCGAAGGCTGAGGATGAACTCAAGACGTGGCTGGCTGCCTGAATCAGCTCGTTGACGCCTGCGCTGTTGCTCGTCCCTTTTTCGAGCGCGGCGATTAACCACGGAGTGGTTTGCTTCCTATGCCACTGATCGAACGCCCGGGAAGCTGCCGCGTTAGAACTATCCTGAAACGTGAGGATCCAATCAGTCAGGTCGTCACTTCTCACTGCGTCAGGCACAGACTCGCCCTTGACTTCATCGTCGTCTCCCACCAAATGGTCGATAAGCACCGTGTAATCCCAAACTGCCTGCTTGAAATCTTCGACTCGATCCTTGTGAACGATTGCGTCGGCCAATTCATGGAGCTTCTCGTTCGGACGCAACCGCAGCCGAGTGAGATTGAGTAAGCGCGCGGCGGCGTGATGCGATTTCGCCAGGTTCTTGTCCTTTAGGATCGAGTTCAAGCGCAGCTCGGCTTCCGTCAGCGGCGCCTGTTGCTGCTCTGCTTTGTCAGCCAAACTTCCCTTCCTGAGCATTGACCGCGCGGCGAGATAAGGAGCAATCAGTCGCCAGGGCGACGAAGCATCTTTCGCAATGGCGTCAAATTGTTTCGCAGCTTCTTCGAAGTGGGTCGCATAGAAATTTGCCGCCGCGATTTGATAGGTATGGGCCGCGCGGATCACCTCGTCTTGATCGTTCGCAGTCGCCTCTGGAATGTGCTCGCCACCACCGCAATTGCTAAACACGATGTCCTGCGTAGTTGCCCAATCGCGTGCGACCGGACTGTCGGCGCCAAATCGTGTGATGCGGTCATTGAGCGTCGCTGTCGCAGCATCAAAAGCATCCTGCTGGCAATTCAAGAACGTTTCGTAATCGTTTGGTTTCTCGCGATTGCGATACGCATTAATCTCACCAGGCGCGGCCAGACCCGTCACCTTTGCGCGCGCATCTTTCCACTTCTTGATCCAATCGTCTGATGAGTAGTCGTTACCGAGATTAAGCCGCTCTTCCCACAATGCCTTTAGGCCGCTGATTTCGGTGTCGCTTAAAGGCTGACCACTGAGATTTCGGTAAGCGGCAACCAGATACGAGCGCGCGTAACTTGGTTGCAGCACGCCAATCTGTCCACGCGCGAATCGATCGAGCGGAAACTCAGGATGCCTTTCAAACACGAAGATTGCGTCGGTAAAGAACGGGCCGCATGCCTGTGTCTGCCGCGGCAACATCATCGCGAGAAAAGATGCAACCACAAGAAGAAGAATCGTTTTCCTGATCAAACGGGGGAACATTGTTCGCTCCTGATTTCGCAACGGATTGTCGCCAGTCTACACCACGTGGATCTGTCAGAACCACCTGCGGTAGCGGATGGTTGAACCTGGCTTCATCTGAATGTTAATCAGGCGTGCACCGCAACGTGCTAAAGACTTTTAGAAAAGTTTCGCCGGTGCGCGTTCGGTTTCTAATTCTGTCGTCTGCTATACTCCGCGACTGAATGGTCATTCATTTTTGTAGCGCAAGCTGTTAGCTTGCGCGCTCGCGAGTTAACAACTCGCGCTCCAAATCAATGGAACGTGAAAGCCTGGAGATGGATGTGGTGTTCGTCGGCGCTGGACCGGCGAACTTGAGCGGCGCTCTACACCTCTCGCGTTTGATTGCGAACTACAACGCTGGCGTTGAAAGCGGCAAACGCGAAGGCAAATCGCTCGGCGAAATTCAAATCGCGGTCATCGAAAAAGGTTCCTCTGTCGGCGCGCACAGTCTTTCCGGAGCAGTAATGGATCCGCGCGGTCTTGCTGAATTACTCCCCGATTTCAAAGAGCAAGGCGCTCCGCTCGAAGCCGAGGTCAAGGAAGATTTCTTCTACTACCTGACAAAGAGTCGCGCGATTCGCTCGCCGATCAACCCGCCACCGCTCAACAACCACGGCTATTACATCGTTTCGCTAAATCGCCTGACCGCGTGGCTTGGCGAAAAGTGTGAAGAAGCCGGCGTCAATGTCTTTCCCGAATTTCCCGGCGCTGATCTGTTGTATGACGAGAACGACCGTGTGCTCGGCGTACGCACCGGCGACAAAGGCATCGATAAAGAAGGCAAACCCAAAGCAAATTTCGAAGCGGGCGTTGATCTGCTCGCAAAGGTCACAGTGCTGGGTGAAGGCGTACGCGGATCGCTGACGAAGAAGTTGGTGCGGCGACTCGGACTCGATGAAGGCCGCGAGCCGCAGGTTTACAGTCTCGGCGTCAAAGAACTTTGGGAATTGCCCGACGATCGTTATCCGGCCGGGCGGGTCACGCACACGCTCGGCTTCCCTTCCGATCAATGGACGTACGGCGGTGGGTGGATTTATGGCATGCAGAACCGCGTGCTGAACATTGGGTATGTGACCGGACTCGATTATCGCGATCCGCTGATCGACCCACACGCGGAATTTCAGAAGTACAAGACGCATCCGTTCATCGCAAAGCTGCTTGACGGCGGCAAGATGATTCGTTACGGCGCAAAGGCGATCGCCGCCGGTGGCTTGCACGCAATGCCGCGCATGTATTCCGACGGTGTGCTGATCGTCGGTGACAGCGCGGGTTTTCTGAACGCCGCGCGCTTGAAAGGAATTCACTCAGCAATCAAAAGCGGCATGCTCGCAGCCGAGACAATTTTCGAGGCACTGGTTGCCGAGGATTATTCGGCCGACAAGCTACAAGCATTTGAGTCGCGCGTGAAAGAGAGTTGGATCACGCCGGAGTTGCGACGTTATCGAAATTTTCATGCGGGATTTCGTCACGGACGTTGGCTCGGTATGGTCAATGGCGGGCTGCAATACATCACCGGCGGCCGTGCGTGGGGCATCTTCGATCGAGATCATCAGGAAGCCGGCCACGAAGCGATGCAAAAGCTCTCTGCGTACGGTTACAACGGCAACGGTTCAGCGGCGCCGCGTTACAAGGATCTTCGCTTCGACAAGCAACTAACTTTCGACAAAGTCACCGACGTCTATCACGCGGCCGTCGGTCACGATGAAGATCAGCCGGCGCATCTGCACGTGTTAGACACAAACATCTGCGCGACGCGTTGTGCGGAAGAGTACGGCAACCCTTGCCAGCGCTTCTGTCCTGCCGCGGTGTATGAAATGGTCGAAGTAGCCGGCGCGCACGGCGTGAAGTCAGAACCACCTACGTCAGCGGGTGGGTCGAGCGGAAACCCGACCAACCGGGGTCCCCAAGCGGGCAGCTCGCTTGGGGTGGTCGATAGGGAGGGTGCAGACAAGAAACCCCGCCGTCAGCTTCAGATCAACTTCTCCAACTGCGTACACTGTAAGACCTGCGACATTATGGATCCGTACCAAATCATTAATTGGGTCACGCCTGAAGGCGGCGGCGGACCTGATTACGTAGGAATGTGAGGCAACAGTGAGCAGTGAGCTGTAAGCAGTGGGCAGTGAGCAGTTTTGCT
>Ga0207675_100006778_pt1 | contig 10834 bp, 9 predicted proteins | sample KBSSwiS42_FD_184305 | JGI IMG/M metagenome (GOLD analysis project Ga0207675, IMG submission 184305) | Switchgrass rhizosphere microbial communities from Kellogg Biological Station, Michigan, USA - KBS Switchgrass S4-2 (SPAdes) (version 2) | ecosystem: Host-associated > Plants > Roots >...
CCCATCGCAAACCGCGCGCCGGGTGGCGGCGCACCGCCTGGACTTCAGACGGATCCCCGCTGACTACGGTCACCCCGCCGCGGACCACGCGCTGGCCGTCGACGTGGCGGCCGGGCGGCAGGCCCCGGCCGGCCGGATGCACGACTACCTGGCCGCGCGCACCACGTTCTTCGACCGGACCGTTACCGGCGCGCTCGGGCGCGGCGTGACGCAGGTCGTGGTGGGCGCGGCCGGCTACGACGGCCGCGCGTTCCGGTACGCCAAGCCGGGCGTCCGCTGGTTCGAGGTCGACCATCCCGCGACCCAGCGGGACAAGCTCGAGCGGCTCGAGCGGCTCGGCATCGACGCGTCCCACGTGCGGTTCGTCGAGGCCGACTTCACCCGCGACCCGGTGGCCGGCCGGCTGCGCGCGGCCGGGCTCGACCCGGACCTGCCCAGCCTGTTCCTGCTCGAAGGAGTGGCCGTCTACCTGGAGCCCGTCGTTCTCGAGGACGTCCTCCGGCAGTTCCGGCGGGTCGCCGCGGCGGGCAGCAGCCTGGCCATCAGCGTGTCCCTGTCCCGGCCCCGCGGCGACGCCGCCCGCGCCCGCTTCCAGGCCACGGTGGCCGCGCTGGGGGAGCCGGCCAGGTCCACGTTCGAGGCCGCCGAGGCCGAAGCACTCCTCGCCAGGACCGGCTGGCCCCTCGCGGCCGAGAACGGCGCCGGCCAGACAGCCGCCGCAAGCGACCGCCTCCGCACCGCCGGCCTGCTCCTGGCCAGCCCCGGCCCGCCCGCACCCGCGCCCGAGCCGTCCCAGCCGTCCCGAGGGCACGACGGGGCCCTTCCCTTGCCGGCCCTGCTGTCCCAGGCGCTGGTCGCGTACACGATCGAGTTCGACAACGAGGCCGAACACCGCCTCCCGCACCGCACCACCGGCCACGGGGCGTCTGGCCCCGGCGACGGCGCCCCGGCGCCGTGGCTGGTGTCCCTGGCCATGTGGGAGACCTGCATGCGCTACGTCACCGCCGAGCCCATCACCGTCGGCGACCTCGAAGCCCGCGCCCGCGCCGGGACCAACCTGGACGGCATGCGCCGCTGGGGTTACATCACCATCGACGGCACCGCCAGGAAGGTTCACAAGACCCGCCCGGGCCCGGCCGCCGTGCTGCGCGCGACAGCGGCCGGCCTGCGGGCGCGCGAGATCTGGCGGCCGCTGCCGGGATTCATCGAGCAGCGCTGGCGCGAGCGCCTCGGCGCGGATCAGCTAAGCCGCCTGCGAGATCCCCTCACCAGCATGGTCAGCCGGCTGGATCCGGGGCTGCCCGACTGCCTGCCGATCCTCGGCGCGGCCCTGCGCAGCCAGGGCCCGGACCCCCGGCTCCCGCCCAGGCCCGACGGCACCGCGCCGGAGGCGCTGCCGCTGTCCGCCCTGCTGTCCCGGGTCCTGCTGGCGTTCGCCCTCGAGTACGAGCGCGAAGCCGGGCTGGCCCTGGCCGTCGCTGCCAACGTGCTGCGCGTGCTGGGCCGCGAAGGGACCCGGCTGCGCGACCTCCCCGCGCTGACCGGCACGTCCAAGGAGTCCGTCCGCTGGGCGCTGGGCATCCTGGTCCGGGGTGACCTGGCCGCGGAAGAGCCCGACCCGGCCGCCAGCCGGGGCAAGGTCGCCCGGCTCACCCCGCGGGGCCTCGCCGCGCAGCACCTCTACCACGAACTCACCGGCACGATCGAGCGGCGCTGGCATGACCGTTTCACGCCGGGCGTGACTGGCGCCCTCAGGGCCTCGCTCGAACCGCTGGCCGCCGGCCAGCCGCCGGTCCTGTTCGGCGGGCTCGAGCCGTATCCGGACAATTGGCGCGCCTCGGTCCGCCGTCCGGCCACCCTGCCGCACTTCCCGATGGTGCTGCACCGCGGCGGCTATCCCGACGGCAGCTGACCCGCTTGCGCACTCGTGAATCAGAAGGTTACTGTTTAGCTGGGCAATGATCCCGAGGAAGCCGGTGAGAGTCCGGCACGGTCGCGCCACTGTGAGCAAGCGTCGAGCTTGTGAGTCAGATCTTCGGGCATCGCGCCGCTCCATTGGACGGAGGGGACGCACGATCCCCGGAGGAGGATTCTGAGATGGCCGTTCTTTCCACCCCGAGGGCTGCCGCCAAACCCGTCGCCCTGCCGATTTCCAAGGGCCTGCTCTGGCTGCTCGGCGCCGCGCTCCTCGCGGTCGCGGTGTACTACTTCATCGGCGTGGACCAGGGCGCGACGTCGGTGTTCGGCAAGTCCATGGTCATCCACGAGTTCGTGCACGACGCGCGCCACTTCCTCGGCTTCCCCTGCCACTAACCGGGCCGGGGTCTGTCGCAGGCATGGAGAAGAAACTCATTCTCCGCGGCGTCCTCGCGGGCGCGATCGCGGGCCTGCTCGCGTTCGCGTTCGCCAGGATCTTCGCCGAGCCCGTCATTAACCAGGCGATCAATTACGAGTCGGGCCGGGACGCGGTGATAGCCGCCCTGAACAAGGCGGCCGGGCTGCCCGCCCCCGACGAGGGACCGGACATCTTCAGCCGGACGATCCAGGCCAACGTCGGGATCGGCGTCGGGATGATCGCGTTCGGCGCGGCCATGGGCGCGCTGTTCGCGGTGGCCTACGCGCTGTACCTGGGCCGGGTGGGTAACGTACGGGCCCGGACGCTGGCTCTGCTGGTCGCCGGCGGCGGGTTCGTGGCCCTGTACCTGGTGCCGTTCATCAAGTACCCGGCCAACCCGCCGTCCATCGGTCATCCCGAGACCATCCGCCAGCGTGGCGAGCTCTACCTGGTCATGGTGGTGGCCTCGGTCGTGCTGCTGGTCCTGGCGGTCTGGGTCGGGCAGCGGCTCAAGACGCGCTTCGGTACCTGGAACGCCGCCCTGATCGCCGCGGCCGGGTTCGCCCTGCTGATCGGCGCGATCATGGCGCTCCTGCCGGAGCTCGGCCGGCTGGCGGTGAACCAGCACCTGTACGGCAACCACGCCACCGAGACGCCGCTGCCGCTCAAGAACGCCAAGGGCGTCATCGTCTATCCCGGCTTCCCGGCCGACGTGCTGTTCAACTTCCGGCTGTACTCCATCGCCGCGCAGCTCGTCCTGTGGGGTGCCATCGGGCTGATCTTCGCGCCGCTGGCGGACCGGCTGCTCGCCCCCGGGCCTGCCCGGGCCGAGCTGCGCCAGGTCAGGGAGACCGCCGGAGTGTGACCCGGGCCATCCCGCCGGCGGCCGGGGCCCGGCTGCTGGCGGACCTGGCCGCGCTCGGCCCCTACTTCGCGGTGGACGTCCACCGCCCCGGCTCGCCGGTCCGCCCGCCGTGGCAGCCGCTCGGCGAGCTGACCGGTTCACCCGGCGCGCTGGCCGGCCGGATCGGCGAGGTACGCGAGCGGCTCGCGGTGGCGGCCGGATGCCCGGCCGCCGCCGTCGAGTTCCGCGTGGCGGCCTCGATCGCGCAGCTCGGGCTGTGCGCCCGGCTGCTGTCCCCGGCCCTTGGCGCCGCGGCAGCCGGGCGGGCGCTGTCCGTCGAGATCGCGCAGGCCCGCTGGGTACCCGCGCTCGGCGGCCCGTTCCGGCTGTCCCTGGCCGAGGAGGCGATGGCCGCCGGGCCGGATACGGCCGCGACCGCCGCACTGCTCGCCGGTCCCGTCACCCAGATCGTCCGGGCCGTCGAGGCGATGGCGGTCTCGCCGCGGGTGCTCTGGGGCAACGTCGCGTCGGCCGTCAACGGCGCCGCCACCATGATCGCGGCGGCCCGGCCGGACCTGGCCGGCCGGGCGGCCGAAGCCGCGGCGGCGCTGCTGGGGCACCCGGACCTGGCCGGCACCTACCAGGGCCGTCCGCTGGAGGGTTTCCGCCGCCGGAACTGCTGCCTCATCTACCGCCTGTCGCCCGAACGGCCCGCTTACTGTGGCGACTGCGTCCTGGGCCGGTAGGCCAGCGTTCGGGTCGTCGTCGCCGACCCGAGCCCGGCCGGGGTCGCCGCCTCGCGCGCCTGCCCGCCCGCTGGTTTTGCCGTCAGCTTCAGCGACAGCCTCGACAAGCTCGTCTATCACGGCGTGGCGCTCGGCGGCCTGTCCTCGCTCGCCTGGGACCCGCGCTCGGCCGCCTGGGTATCGGCGGTCGACAACCACGGCACCGACCCGGCGCGCATCTGGTTCTTCCGCAACCTGGCCCACCCCACCGTGATCCGGGATCCGCTCGTGCTGCGCCGGCCCGACGGGACGGCGTACGACGGGACGAACTCGGACAACGAGGGCCTCGCCGTGCTGCCCGACGGCAACTACCTGGTCAGCTCCGAGACCGAACCCTCCATCAGGATCTACGGTCGCGACGGCGTGCAGAAGGCGTCCCTGCCCGTCCCGGCCCGGTTCGCGGTGACCGGCACCACGCCGGAGGGCCAGGCCACGAGCAACGCCACCCTGGAGGGGCTCACGATCTCGCGCTCCGGCCGCGAGATCGTCGCGGCCATGGAGGGTGCCCTGTCCGGCGACGTGTCGTCCAGCGGCGATGCAGCCCTGCACCGGTTCCTCGTCTACGACCTCGACCGGCGCGGGAACTGGCAGCTGACCAAGCAGATCGCCTACCGGACCGAGGCCGGCAACCGCATCCCCGAGGTCCAGGCCTACGGCCGCGACTCCCTGCTCGTGGAGGAGGCCGCGTTCTCGACTACGGCCGGCAACTCCGAGGAGCTCTACGCGGTTACCGGCGTCAACGCAGCGCCGGACGTAAGCACCGTGGCGAACCTGTCGCTGGCGCCCGCCAAGGACGTGGTGAGCAAGAAGCTGGCGGCGAACCTGGTCGCCTGCCCCACCCTCGGCGCCCCGTCCCGGGAAACCCAGGCCAACCCGCTGCTGGACAACTACGAGGGCATGACCATCACCGGCGGGCCCGGCCTGGCCGGCGTCTCCCTCATCAGCGACGACAACTTTAGCGCGACCCAGTTCACCCGGGTCCTGAACCTCCTGGTCAAGCTGCCGTAGCTCAGCTCGCGCCGTCCTCGGCGAGTACGGCCAGGATCGCCTGGCCGTACTTGTCGAGCTTGGTAGCGCCGACGCCATTGACCTGCCTCAGCTCGTCCAGCGTCGACGGCGGCGAGGCCGCGATGAGCCGCAGGGTCGAATCGTGGAAGATCACGTACGGCGGCATGCCGAGTTCCTTGGCGACCGACGTCCGCCACGCGCGCAGCCGCTCGAACACCGGCTCTGCCTCGGGTGGCAGTTCCGCGGCGGCCGGCCGCCCGGCGGCCGCACCCGCACCGGAACCGGCTGCCGCCCGCTTACTCCGCGGCGGGGCCGGGACCTTCGGCGGATCCCGGCGGAACACGACCGGCCGCACGCCGCGCATCACCTCGCCGCTCAGGTCAGTCAGCGCCAGCGTGCCGTGATCACCCTTGACCGCGAGCAGCCCGGAAGCCAGCAGCTGCCGGACCACGCCCCGCCACTCACCCTCGGTCAGGTCACCGCCGATGCCGAACGTGGACAGCGAATCGTGCCCGTAGGAGAGCACCCGCGGCGTCTTCTTGCCGAGCAGGATGTCGATGGGCTGCCCGGCCCCGAACGCGGGACCGCCGAGTCGCCCCAGCCGCACCACGGTGGAGAGCAGCTTCTGCGCCGCCACCGTGCCGTCCCAGACCGAAGGGGGCGACAGGCACGTGTCGCAGTTGCCGCACGGGCCCGTCCCGGTCTCGCCGAAGTACGCCAGCATCTGCTGCCGCCGGCAGCCGGCCGTCTCGCACAGCGCGAGCATGGCGTCCAGGTGCGCCACTAGCCGGCGGCGGTGGGCGAGGTCGCCCTCTGAGTCGTCGATCATCCGCCGCTGCTGCACCACGTCGGCCAGCCCGTAGGCGAGCCAGGCGGTGGCCGGCAGTCCGTCCCGGCCGGCCCGTCCGGTCTCCTGGTAGTACCCCTCGACCGACCGGGGCAGGTCCAAGTGCGCCACGAAGCGGACGTCCGGCTTGTCGATGCCCATCCCGAACGCGATCGTGGCCACCATGATCAGCCCGTCCTCGCGCAGGAACCGCGACTGGTTCACCGAACGGGTCTGCGCGTCGAGCCCGGCGTGGTAGGGCAGCGCGGTGAGCCCCTCGGCGCAGAGGAAGTCCGCGGTCTTCTCCACCGACGCCCGGGACAGGCAGTAGACGATGCCGGCCTCGCCCGGATGCTCGGTCCGCAGCAGCCGGAGCAGCTGGCGGCGCGGCTCGTTCTTCGGCTCGATCCGGTACTGGATGTTGGGCCGGTCGAAGCTCGCCACGAACTGACGTGCGCCGCTCAGCGACAACCGCGCGACGATCTCCGCGCGGGTCTGCTCGGTCGCGGTGGCCGTCACCGCGATCCGCGGCACCGCGGGCCACCGCTCGTGCAGCACGGACAGGCCCAGGTAGTCGGGCCGGAAGTCGTGCCCCCACTGCGCCACGCAGTGCGCCTCGTCGATGGCGAACAGCGAGATCGTGCCGCGGTCGAGCAGCCGCAGCGCCGATTCGGTGCGGAGCCGCTCCGGCGCCAGGTAGAGCAGGTCCAGCTTGCCGTCCATGAACGCGTACTCGACGCCCCGCCGCGAATCGGGATCCTGGGTCGAGTTGAGGAAGCCCGCCTTCACGCCGAGCACGTTCAGCGCGTCGACCTGGTCCTGCATGAGGGCGATCAGCGGCGAGATGACCACGCCGGTGCCCTCGCGCACCTGCGCGGGGATCTGATAGCACAGCGACTTGCCGCTGCCGGTCGGCATGAGCGCGACCGCGTCGCCGCCGGCGCAGACGTGCTCGATAATCTCCTGCTGCTGGCCGCGGAACGAGTCGTAGCCGTATACGCGGCGCAGCACCTCGGCTGCCGCGTCACCAAGGGGCGAGCCCACCCGGTGATTCTACGGGCAGACCCCGTCAGTCACGCCTCGAACAGGTGCCGGAAGAACGGTTGCGGGTCGCACATGAACTGCCGCCACGCCACCACCAGGCCGAGGTCTTCCCAGGTCGCGGGCCGGATGCCCCATGGCCCGAGTTCGAGCAGGCTGGCTCCGGGGACGGCCGCGACAACAGGGGAGTGGGTGGCGACCACCACCTGGGACCCGGCCGCGGCCAGGTCGTGCAGCACCCCGGCCAGTCCCAGCGACGCGACGAAGGACAGCGGCGCGTCCGGCTCGTCCATCAGGTAGAAGCCCTCGTCGTTCACCCGCGTGCGCAGGATCTCCAGGACCCCCTCGCCGTGGCTCAGCTCATGGAACGGGTTGGCCGACTTGCCCGGGTTCTGCTCCAGGTAGGTGTACAGCTGGTGCATCGTGTCGGCGCGCAGGAAATACGACCAGCGCGGCCGGACGCCCCGGACCACGACGAGGTCGCCGCCGACGCCTGGCTCGCTCTCCCTGATCCGGAACGACTGGCCCAGCGCCGAACCTCCCTGCGGGTTCAGCCCGTACGCCTCGGCCAGCGTCTCCACCACGGTGGACTTCCCCGACCCGTTCTCGCCCACCAGCACGGTCAGCCCAGCGGGAAGCTCGAGGCCGTCCCGCAGCACCTGCGCCATGGCCGGGACGCTCGCGGGCCACGCCGATTCGTCGACCCGCAGGTCCGGTCCGGGGAGGAAGGCCCGGACCGGGCGGACGTCGAACTCCCCGCTGGCCGTCATGCCCCCATCATGGCCGGAGGGAAGGACATTTATGCCGAACGGGCGTGGTGCCCGCCCTCCCCATGCAATAGCGTGCGCAGGGTGGACGCCACGCTTGCCGATCGCCTCGCCATCCGCGACGTCGTCGAGACCTGGGTCAGCGCCAGGGACTCAGGCGACTGGGACGCCTTCCGGGCCTGCTGGCACGACGACGGCTACATGATGGCCACCTGGTTCCAGGGGCCGAAGGAAGACTTCATCAGGGTCAGTCAGGAGGGCGCCGCCCGCGGCGTGAACATCCTGCACTTCACCGGCGGCTGCCGGATCACGCTGAACGGGACGCGGGCCATCGCGCAGACCCGGATGACGATCATGCAGCGGGCCGAGGTCGAGGGCGTGCTGTGCGACGTGAACTGCCTGGGCCGGTTCTACGACTTCTTCGAGAAACGCGACGGCCGCTGGGGGATCGTGCTGCGCCAGCCCATTTACGAGAAGGACAGGATCGACACCGTCGACCCGGCCGCCACCCTCGTCCTGGATCCCGAACTGCTCGCCCGCTTTCCCGAGGGCTACCGGCACCTGGCCTACCTCCAGGTCCGGGTCGGCTACCCGGTCAAGCCCGACATGCCGGGCCTGCGCGGCCCCGAGACCGAGCGGCTGTACGAGCGCGGTTCCGCCTGGCTGGCCGGCGAGAGTGACTAGGTGTCAGGGCGCAATTAGCCGGGCCAGGTTCATATACATCTGCGCCACGTAGCGCAGGTGGGCGGCCGACCTGACCGGGGCGGTGGCGTCGAACTCCGGCGCCCGGCGGTAGCCGAGCCGCTCGTAGCCGGCGATGGTATCGGTCATGAAGCTGGCCGTGCGGATCGCGAGCACCGGCACCCCGGCTTGCGCGGCCAGGCGCTCGCAGACGCCCAGCAGGGCGCGCGCGACACCGGGCCCGTCCGCGCCCTGGTGGACGGCGAGCACCCGCACGGCGGCCCAGCCGGACGGGAAGCCGGAGTCCTGTACCGAGGCGTCCGGGTAGAACGCCGCGAAACCCAGGACGCCGTCTCCGGCCTCGGCCACGAGCAGGCGCCCGTAACTGGCGTGTGTGCCCAGGTCGAGCTGGTCGGCCAGGTAACGCGAGAAGACCTCGGGTGCGAGCTGACCCGCGTGCTCGGCGTGCGCGCCGAGCACGAGCCCGCGGATCGCTTCGTGATCGGCGGGCTCCGCGCTGCGGACGAGCAGCGAGCCCTTCCGCTGGGTCGCCGCGGCGGTTTCGGATTCTGACATGACGCGGTTTACCTTCGTGTCATGGGTGGTCGCTCGGAGCACGACACGACCAGGACGGATGTTCACGTCAGATTCTGGCGGCGGCTTCCGCCCAGGCCCGGGTGCTGTCCCGGGTCGGCGTGAACGAGCGCAGCGGCTGGGTGGACCGGATCAGCGCGCGCATCCCGGCCAGGTCGCCGGGCGCCGCGCCCAGGGCGCGGGCCTGGACGAGCACGTTGCCGAAGCAGGTGGCCTCGGCGGGCCCGGCGATCACCGGCAGGCCGGTGGCGTCGGCCGTGAGCTGGCACAGCAGCGCGTTGCGGGCTCCGCCGCCGACGATGTGCACCACGTCCGCGTGCCGCCCGGACAGGGACTGGGCCTCGGCGATCGCGCGCCGGTAGGCCAGCGCCAGGCTGTCCAGGATGCAGCGCACGGTCTCGGCCGGCCCGGCCGGGACGGCCTCGCCCCGGCCGGCCAGCCAGGCGGCGATCCGGGCCGGCATGTCACCCGGCGGCAGGAAAACCGGGTCGTCCGGGTCGATCACGAACCGCAGCGACGGCAGCCGCGCCGCCTCGTCCAGCAGCGACCCGAGCGAGGCTTCGGGCCAGGTGCGCAGGCTCTCCCGCAGCAGCCACAGTCCCGTCACGTTGCGCAGGTAGCGGATCGTACCGTCGATACCCGTCTCGTTGGTGAAGTTGGCGGCGCGGCCCGCCTCGGTCAGCACCGGCGCGTCCAGCTCCATCCCGGCCAGCGACCAGGTCCCGGAGGAAATGTAGGCGAAGTCCGGTTCCGCCGCGGGCACGCCCGCCACCGCCGACGCCGTGTCATGGGAGCCCACCGTGATGAGCGGGAGCTCCGAACCCGGCCCGTTCGGCCCCGAAATGGGACCGATCACCTCGCCCGGCCGGCGCAACGGCGGGAAGATCCGCGGCGGGAGCCCTGCCTTCTCGATCAGCCCGGTGGCCCAGGCCTGGGCGCGGACGTCGAAGAGCGACGTGGTTGAGGCGTTGGTGACCTCGGCGCCGGCCCGTCCGGTGAGCCAGTACGCCAGCAGGTCCGGAATCAGCAGCATGGTCGCGGCGTGCCGCAGCATGGGCGTCGCGGCGAGCTGGTAGATCGTGTTGAACGGCAGGTGCTGGGTCCCGGTAACGGCGTAGAGCTCGGCGGCGGGCACCGGGACCCGGACCCCCTCGGTGCGCGCGTCGCGGTAGTGCACCGGGTTGCCGAGCAGCCCGCCGGCCTCGTCGAGCAGCCCGTAGTCCACGCCCCAGCCGTCGATGCCCGCACTGGCCAGCGGGAACTGGCGCGCGGCCAGCTCCAGGCCGCGCCGGACGTCGGCGTACAGGCGGAGGACGTCCCAGTACAGCGTGCCGCCCGCGGTCACCGGCTCGTTGGGAAACCGGTGCACCTCGTGCAGCGTGATGCCCGCCGCATTGACCTGTCCGGCCATCACCCGGCCGCCGGACGCGCCCAGGTCGACCGCTGCGACGGTGACGCCGGTCAACGCAGGAATGCGGCCGCCACCCCCGCGTCGACCGGGATGAGCAGGCCGGTGGTCAGCGGCAGGTCGCCGGCGCACAGCGCGAGCACGGCCGCGGCCACGTGCTCGGGCAGGACCTCCCGCTTGAGCAGCGTGCGCCGGGCGTAGAACGCGCCGAGTTCGTCCTCGGGCACGCCGTACACCGCCGCCCGCTGCGCCCCCCAGCCGGAGGCGAAGATCCCGGAGCCGCGCACCACCCCGTCCGGGTTGATGCCGTTCACCCGGACGCCGATGCCGCCGAGCTCGGCGGCCAGCAGCCGGACCTGGTGCGCCTGGTCGGCCTTTGCCGCGCCGTAGGCCACGTTGGACGGCCCGGCGAAGACCGCGTTCTTGCTGCAGATGTAGACGATGTCGCCGGCCATCGCCTGCTCGGTCATGACCTTCGCGGCCTGGCGGGAGACCAGGAACGAGCCGCGGGCCATCACGTCGTGCTGCAGGTCCCAGTCGGCCAG
>Ga0207675_100006779_pt1 | contig 10834 bp, 9 predicted proteins | sample KBSSwiS42_FD_184305 | JGI IMG/M metagenome (GOLD analysis project Ga0207675, IMG submission 184305) | Switchgrass rhizosphere microbial communities from Kellogg Biological Station, Michigan, USA - KBS Switchgrass S4-2 (SPAdes) (version 2) | ecosystem: Host-associated > Plants > Roots >...
CAAGGTCGTCCCGGCGACCGCCTCGGCAACCACAACAAGCGCGCCTCCGACACCCAATGCGAACAGGCGATCGAGTCGCCGCATCCAAGGATCGGCGGTCCTCTGGCTGCGGACTCGGTACAGACTGAGCACGCCAAAGTGTTGCGCTGCGAAGTGGTAGGTGACCAACCCGAAATCGACCATCGCAAGTGCCATCACGCGCTCGGCCCGCGTGAAGGGCAATGCCTCGTCTCCCGGGAGCAGGATGGCGAAACAGGCTGCGGCGATTACGATCGGAACGACAACGAAGCGCGTGGGCTCCGCGCGCAACAGCGGCCGGTACGCGGTTGTCGCATAGGCCAGCCACGACGAACCCAATCGATGGCTGATCCAGAACAGGGCAGTGAGGGCGAAGACCAGCAAATCCAGCGGGCTATCGCCGGGATCGCCGTTGTCTTGCGCGAGCACCAGAGCAAGTGGTACCAGCCAGAGGGCTGACTGCAGCCAGAACGCATCCCAGGCGAAGCCACGGACCCAAAGCGGATGCGCGGCGCCTGTGCGCGCCGGTCGCGAGACGCCGGGGGAGTCGTACATGGCTTGCGCCCTAGTCGGAAACACCGCGCGGCCGCACACCGCGCAGCGCGAAACACTGTCGCACTTTGGCCAATCCCCACTACGGAAATCGAGGCCGAATGCTCAGGCGTCGTCCAGCCTCGATGGAACACTGAGCTAGGGGCGCCGCATTTCATCTTACCCGTCTCGCGCGCGAAGACATCGATGCGCCCCGACGACCAGGACACCGCGGCGGGAGAGCCGTCGATGATGCCCCCGAGCGATTCCCAATTGCTCCACGCCATGGCAATCCTCCTGCTCGAGCGGAATCTGCCTTGTGAAGACAAGCCAGCGCCGGAAGGAGCCGAAGGGGGCGCGAATGATCCTCCGGGCGAGTTGAACACTAAATCGGCGATCTACTGCCGCTCAAACGGCGAGTCAAACGAACCATCCTTCGCGCTCACCCGGCTCAGGATCGCGCCGCCGAACGTATAGCCGGCACCGAACGCGCACAGGCCGATTCGCTTCACCGCACCGCCATTACGCAGCACTGTGTCGAGCGCCAGCGGGATCGAACTCGACGACGTGTTTCCCTGCCAGCGGATTTCGTTCCACACCCGTTCCGACGGCAACTTCAGCCGCGCCCGCATGGCCTCGATGATCCTGCCATTCGCCTGATGGGGTACGACAAGGTCCAGATCGCCAACGGTCAGGCCCGATTTTGCGCATGCCTGCACCAGCATGCTGTTCATTCGCCTGACCGCCTCGGCAAAAACCTTCTTGCCGTCCATGCGGACATACGCGCCGGGCCCCGGCAGTGGAACGCGCAACGAGCTGCCATCGTCGCCGTGAGCGCTCACCACCGGGCGATGCAGCACCGCCAGCAAGTCGTGGCCGCTGGCGTTGGTCGTCAGTACCGTTGCGGTCGCGGCGTCGGCAAAAATCGGCGAGGTATCCGGGTCATCCACATCGACGATTCGACGCATCGCTTCCGTGGTCAGGACCAATACGTTGCCGTCCGGATGCCCTTGCAGAAAATCCCACCCGGCCGCCAGCGCATAGAGATACCCGCTGCAGGCGGCCTGCAGGTCATAGGCGGCAACATCCGCCGTTACCCCCAGCCGATGCAGCACCTGACACGCGGTCGAAGGCGAGATCATCAGTGGCGTGTTGGTGCTGCAGATCACGAGGCTCAGCTCGTCGGCCTCGATGCCGGCATCGGCGAGCGCCGCCGCTGCCGCCTCGCTCGCCATGCTGACCGCATCCTGCGATTCGTCCGCCACCAGGCGAGTCTCGATTCCCGTGCGGTCGAAGATGCCGTCTCCAAGCGGAGTGTCGGGAGCGAAGCCGGGAAAGCGGTGTGCCAGTTCAGCGTTGTGGAGCCGCGCGCGGCCCCGAACGGCAGCCAACGCGGCAAAGCCCACATCACAACGGACGGATGATTGCGTCTTCAGAGCCGGCGCCTGAGGCGCGCGACGGCGGATGCGCGCAACGCCCACTTCTTCGCTCGCCGGCTGGCGCTGCCGGGATTGCGGCACGCGCAGCGACAGGAGCGGCATGTCGACGGCTACGCGGTCGCCCAACACGAGGTGGATCGCCTCAACGGTGCCGTCGGCGGGCGAGGCCAAGTCCACAATCGCCTTGTCGGCCTCGAGACTGGCGATGATCTGGCCCGCGGTGACGGCATCACCGACCGACACTCCCAGCTCGACGAGCTGCACGGTCTGATCCGAGGGGCTCGAGCCAATCGTGGTGACGACCTGCTCCGTGGCATCGACGGGGCGGCAGGCTTCCCACTCAAGCTCGAGGTCGCACATCGCTGCTGCCGCCGTCAGGATGCTGCGATACGACGGTAGGACCTCCAGCTGATTGCCAAAGTGGCAGGGCACATACGTGTCGGGTCGCGCGATGCGACGGCACTGGATGCCGTGATCGCCTGACTCGCAGACGGTGGCCACGATTTCGGCACCGAAGCCGCCGGTCAGATTATCTTCGTGCACGACCAGCAATCGGCGTGTCTTGCGCGCCGAGGCGCAAACCGTCTCGCGATCCCATGGCGAGAGCCAGCGAAGGTCGATGATTTCCGCCTCGATCCCCGCCGCAGCCAGTGTCACGCCGACTTTCTCGCACAGCGGGACCGTGTTGCCCCAACCGACCAACGTAAGCTCGGAACCTTCGCGCACGATGCGGGCAGCACCGATTGGAACGAACTGACGCGCCACATCATCCGACGTGGCACTCGCCGGGTCGTTCAGCAACGCCTTCGGGTAGAGGATTACGGTGGGGCGTTCGCTACGAAACGCGGCGTTCAGCATCCCCGCAGCGTCGGCAGCCGTGGACGGCATCGCCACGTCGATGCCGGGCACGTGGGCCACGATGGACTCGAACGTTCCCGCGTGGAACGGACCGAGTCCGGGGCGATAGCCGCCGCAGGTGGCCATCACGACGACCGGCGCCCTCCAGCCACCGTTCGTGCGCCACGCAATGCTGCCCAATTCGCTGGCCAGTTGATTGAAGGCGAGCGGGAGGAAATCGGCAAACTGAAGGAACGCGACGGGACGCCCGCCGGCCAGCGCGCGGCCAATCGATGTGCCGACGATGGTGGATTCGCTCAGTGGAGCGTTCAGGACGCGGCCGGGAAACGCCATGGTCAGTCCGCGCGTCACTCCGAATACATCGCCCTTCGGGTCCTCGATGTCCTGGCCATAAAGGGTTATCCGTGGATCGCCTTCCATGTTCGCCCGCAGAACACCTCGCAAGGCGGCGACCATCGAGACCGCGCGAGCGTCTTCCGTCCCACGGTACTCCCGGCCCCGGTCCATCAGGGTGGCCGCAACCGGCATCCTGGCGTCGCGGTTGGCCTGCGGAGGAGCGTGATCGAGCGCGGCATCCACCGCTTCGCGCACGGCTCGGGCGATCTCTTCATCCAGATCATCGGACTCGGCCGTGGCAACGCCGCCGGACAGCAGGTTCGCTCGCAGATTGGTCAGCGGATCGTTGGCGGTTCGTGCGCGCAGCACCTCTTCGGCGTCGCGATACACGGACTCATCGTCGGCGTTGGTGTGATTGGTAAGGCGCTCCACACGCATGACGCACAGCGCCGGGCCTCGCGACGCCCGCACCTCGCTCACCAGCTTGTCGAACGTCTCCCAACAGGCCAGCGGGTCGCTGCCATCGACGCTGTGGATGGGCAGGCCATAGAAGGAATCGGCATTCCCGTTCGGCGTCGAGTAGAACGTGTTGCCGCTGGTCCGGGCGGAGATCGCAAGACGGTTGTCCTCGATCAGGAACAGCACCGGCAGCTCCCACCGCACGGTCTCGGCGATGGCTTCCAGGACTTCGCCTTGCTGGGTCGTGCCGTCACCCAGCGCGCAAAGCACGATGGGACGCTCCGGCCGCCACTTGATCTGATGGGCGACGCCTGCCGCTTGCAGCGCGTTGTTGCCGACGGGGCCAACGAGACTCAGGACGTTGAGCGAAGGGGCCGACAGATGCGCGCTCATCTGGCGCCCGGCGGAGTGGCTGGACCCGTTGCACAGCAGGCTATCAAAGAACTCAACGATGGGCACGCCACGCGCCAGCAGCAGCGCCTTGTCGCGGTAATGGCAATGAAGGTAGTCGTCCGGACGCAGCAGGAGCGCGAGCGCGGCGCTGGCCTCGTGCCCCGCCGCACTTACCTGAAAGAACGCTTCGCCGCGCGCGATCAGCTCACGCTCCATCTCGTCGATGCGCCGCGCCGTACGCATCCACCGATAGAGCCGAACCGCATCGTCTTTGTTCAAGCCGAGCGGCTCTCTGCCTCCCGACATTCTGGCGGTTGGTCTTACCGCGCGCTCGGTCGAGCTGCTAGTCGCAATGAGCGTCATTGTTCGGGGCAACCTATTCAGCTACAAAGCGTCGCGTGGACCACGTGATGCGCAAGCTTCCCGACGCCGTCGTACGTCGGCGAGATTGCAAACACCTTCAACCTGATTCCAACCACCTCGATGATGTCGTCGACGTGGGCTTTGGTCGTAATGCGAAGCAGGAGAACCGCATCTTCGAGCCTGGGCGACGCGGTCGGGCGGTCGGGTGAGCTCCCGACCTTGGCGGAAATGTCGGCGTCGTCGCCGGGGAGCTTGAGAATCAGGCACGACTCCTCGTGCGTTGTGCCTAGAACCGGTTTCCCTTCATGATCTACGCCGGTGACCTTCGTAATCGTGCATTGAACGTCGCGATCGTCGGAAGAATGGTTCGCGTGTTTGCGCGACTTTTTAGACATATCGGCGGGTCGAACGTCAGGCCGCAAACCGTTGTGTCGGGCCCCGCCAGAAGAGATCACATCGATGCCGCCGGACCCTCGGGGTTCTGCTGCGCTATCGTCGCCAGGTTGGACACGGGCACGCTACCCTCATGCACCCAGAGGGTCAAGAGACGATCAGCCAAATTCTGCCGCAAGCTTTTTTCGGGCGAGCGTCAGCCCGTCGCCGATCGGCAGCATGGCAATGTCCACCCGAGGGTCGCCACGCAGCTTGTCGTTGAGTGCCTGCAACGCGCGCGTGTCCGCATCGCTGGCAGGATGGGCGACCGCACCCGACCATAGCACGTTGTCGATGGCGATGAGCCCTCCGTCGCGCAGCAGTGCTAGGCACTGCTCGAAATACGCGTCGTAGTTGGGCTTGTCGGCATCGATGAAGGCGAAGTCGAAGCTCCCTTGCTCACCCCGGGCGATCCGGCGGTCGAGCGTCTCGCGCGCAGGTCCGAGCACGAGCTCGATGCGCGAGGCAACACCGGCTTCCCGCCAGAAGGGAATGCCGATGCGTGTGTACTCGTCGCTGACGTCGCAGGCCAGCAGCAAGCCATCGGCCGGAAGTGCGAGCGCGACCGACAGCGCACTGTAACCGGTGAATACACCCACCTCGATTGCGCGTCGCGCGCCCGTCAGCTTCACCAGCAGCTGCATGAACTGCGCCTGCTCCGGAGAGATCTGCATTCCTGCATTGCGCAGGCCCGCTGTGGCGGCGCGCAGCTTCACCTGCGCGGCGTGCTCGGCCGCGGTGTGGTCGAGCAGGTACTGATGAAGAACGTCGTCGATATCGATGGTGCGTCTGGACATGATCGGGCTTGCCTTATCAATGAGCGGACGATGCGCCGGCTTGCCGGTCGCTCGTCGGATATTCCGTCATCGCGAAGTCGAGCGCGCGAAGCTCGGTGTGCAGCGCGGCGGCCGCAGCTTCACTGATCGCGACCAGCGGCGGCCGAACCACGGACCACGTCTCGCGCCGCGAAAATTCGGCGACGATCCGCTTCATCGCCGGAATCATCGGCCGCGTCTGGAAGACCGAGCGAATCGCGTCGGCGTTCGCCTGCAGCCGCGGACCCTCGACAGTGTTCCAGCGATCGAACACGGCGCGAATGCCCGACGGATTCATGTTCACCGTTGCGCTGATACACCCGGCCCCGCCGATGGCGAGCGCTTTCGACAGCAGTGATTCGCTCGCGGGAAACACGTCGAAGCCCGCACCGGCGAACGCGTCGATCATCGCCTTCGAATTGTTCCAGTCGCCCGATGAATCCTTGGCGCCCGCGATCGCGCCGGGATAGCGCTTGAGCAACCGCTCGATCAGCGCGAGCGTGATCGGCACCTCCGTCATCTGGGGGATGTGATAAAGATATACGGCGAGCCGGGCGTCGCCGACCTTCTCGATCACTTCGGAATAGTACGCGAACAAGCCATCGTCGGCGACGCCCTTGAAATAGAACGGCGGCAGCATCAGCACGCCCGCGGCGCCGTTGGTGACGGCATGTCGTGTCAGCGTCACCGCATCGCGAATCGCGCACGCACCCGTTCCCGGCATCAGGCGTTCCGCGGGAATCCCGGCGGCGAGGATCGCTTCGGTCAGCGCGATGCGCTCGTCGACCGAGAGCGACGCGGCCTCGGAATTGGTGCCGAAGATCGCGAGGCTCGCGCGCTGCTCGATCAGCCAGCGGCAGTGCGCGATGAATGCATCGGCGTCCGGTTCGAGATCGTGGTCGAACGGCGTGAGGACCGGCGCCAGCACGCCCCGCAATCGTGATGTCATCGCAAGTCTCCGAGAAGAAAGATGATAATCGTGGCCTTGTTCCAATGCCGACTTGCGCGCAACTCGATCGATGAACGCATGTGGTGTCGATTTCGGTACGTCGAACTCCGGCGTGTCGATTCCCGACGGGGAGTCCGTTCGCCTCGTCGAAGTCGAGGGTGAAGCGACGTCCATTCCGAGCGCCGTCTTCTTCGCGCTCGAGGAATCGCAGCCGGTGCTCTACGGGCGCGCCGCCGTCGACGAATATCTGGACGGGACGCCGGGGCGGCTGATGCGCTCGCTGAAGAGCGTGCTCGGCAGCAGCCTGATGCAGGAGACGACGGCGATCGGCTCGCGCAGCATCGTTTACGCCGACATACTCACGCTGTACCTGCGGACACTGCGCGACCGCGCGTGCGCGAATGCGGGCGCCGATCTCGGTGCCGTCGTGCTCGGGCGGCCCGTCCGGTTCGACGACGACGATTCCGACTGTGACCGCGATGCGCAGGCGACACTCGAAGCGTGCGCGCGCGCCGCAGGTTTTCGCGCCGTCGAGTTCCAGTTCGAGCCGATCGCCGCGGCGTTCGACTACGAGCGCACGATCGACTCCGAGGAGATCGTGCTCGTCATCGACGTCGGAGGCGGCACGGCGGACTTCTCCGTCATCCGGCTTTCGCCCGATCGGCGCAGTCGCGCATCGCGAATCGACGACGTGCTGGCCAACGACGGGATCCACATCGCCGGCACCGACTTCGATTCGCGCCTCAACATGTCCTGGGTCATGCCGACGCTCGGCTACCGGACGATCGGACCGAAGGGGCTCGTCGTGCCCAGCGGTGTCTACTTCGATCTCTCGACGTGGCATCGGATCAACCTGCTCTATGCGCCGCGATTTCTCGGTACCCTGCACGAATTGAAGGCGTTCTTCGCCGAGCCAGAGCCTTATCGCCGGCTGATGCACGTCATCGACGAACGCCTCGGCCACCTGCTGCTCGGCGAAACCGAAGCTGCGAAGATCGAGTTGTCGCAGGCGCCGCGCACGCTGATCGATCTCGATCGCGTCGAGCGTGGTCTTGTCGTACCCGCGTTGCGCGCCGAACTCGTCGAGCTGCTCGACGACCTGCTCGCGCGGCTGGTGCGAACAGGGAATGCGACGATCGCCGCCGCGGGCCTGACCGTGGCGGATCTTTCGACGCTTTACTTCACCGGGGGCTCGAGCGGAATGCGCGCCCTGCGCGACGCGTTTGCAGCGTCGTTTCCCGGCAGCCGCATCGTCGTCGGGGATCTCTTCGGCAGCGTCGTCAGCGGGCTCGGAATCGATGCGGCGCGGCGTTTCGCCTGATCGCAACGCGAGCCGGCGAGTGTGGCGCTGGCTACTTCGGGATTGCCAGCGCCGTTTCTGCGACGTGCATCACCGCTTCGCGCGGATTGCCGACATGCTCGACGCCGTCGACGCGCGGCGCGCCTTCCAGCCCGAACACGCGCTTGCCGAAGTGCCGGCCCAGCGCGACCTCCGACAGTGTGCCGTAGCTGTCGCCGATCGCCACGAGGCAGAGGGACGCACGTGCGATCAGCGCGTTGCGCGCCTCGCCGATGCCCGTTGCCAGCGCAATGGTCACGTAGGGGTTTGCGTGCGCCGGATCGGTTTCGGGCAAGAGGCCGATCGATGTGCCGCCATGGCGCGCGACGCCTTCGCACACGGCCTGCATCACGCCCTGCCGCCCCCCGCACACGACGACAAGACCGCATTTGGCCAGCAACCCGCCCACGTCGAGCGCGGCCTTCATCTGCGCGCCCGATGCTTCGCGCGGCCCGATGACGCCAACGGGAATGCGCAGTGGATGCGAGCTCTCCCGTTGCAGCCACGTCGCCGCCGCGATTGCATCGAACCACGCTTCCGAAGGAGGGGCAAGCGGCCGATCGGGGGGCCGCCACATGCGTGTCACCGGATCGAAGCTGCGCCCCGCAGCATCGAAGAGTTGCGCGCGGTCAGCACCGAGCGTGAATTGCGCGGCCATCGGCGCGTCACCTTGAATCGCATTCATCGTCGCCTCCAGAGTGCACGCAATGCAAGCATAGCGAATTGCACCGCATCTCGCGATTGCGTCAGCGTCCTCTGCGCTAAGATGCTGCATACCGCATGTCTCCCGCGGTGCTACGGAAGACCCATACGTACGGTTCGCGACCGATGATCACGCTGCATCACCACCCCGGCAATGCCAGCCTCACCCCGCACATGCTGCTGGAAGAGATCGGCGCGCCGTTCGAGCTTGTGTTCGTCGACCGCGAGCACGGCGCGCTTCGGTCGCCCGCGTTCCTGAAGCTCAACCCGAACGGCAAGATCCCCGTTCTCGTCGACGGCGACCTCGTGCTGTACGAGACGGCGGCTATCTGCCTGCATCTGGCCGATCGCTTTCCTGACGCGCGGCTCGCGCCACCGCTGCGCACCGCCGAGCGCGCACATTTCTACAAATGGCTTGTGTGGAGCGCCAGCACGCTGCAGGCGATGCTGATGCATTTCTTCTATCCGGTGCGCCTCGTCGACGACGGCAACGCAACTGGCGCTGCGCAGGTCAAGGCGCATGCGGAGGCGCAGATCGGTGCCATGCTCGACATGGTCGATGCCGAGCTCGCGTCGCACGGCAAGTCATGGCTCCTGGGCGACACGTTCAGCGCCGTCGATCCGTACCTGTTGATGCTCGGTCGCTGGACGCGCAGCTTCGCTCGTCCTGCCCGGAGTCTGCCCAATGTAGGTCCGTACCTGCAGCGGGTGCTGGCGCGTCCGGCCGTGCAACGGGCGTTCGCGACCGAAAAGCTGCAACCGCCGCTGGTGTAACGAGCGCGCGCGGCGGGAACGCGCTAGCGCCCCCGCCTGCGATTGATGCGACGCTCGAGCATCCGCAGCAACGCATCGATGGCAAAGCCGACGATGCCGATCGCGATCATTCCGCTCATCACCGTCGACGTGCTGATGTTCGCCTGACCCTTGACGAGCAGGTAGCCGATCCCGCTCGATGCGACGATCAGCTCGGCGCCGACGAGCGACTGCCAGCCGAGCCCCGCACTTATGCGCAGTCCTGCGACGATCGACGGCACCGATGCGGGCAGCAACACTTCCGTGATCATGCGCCAGTGCGACGCGCCGAGCGTCTGCGCAGCCTCGATGAAGCGTGGTTCGACGAATTTCGCGCCGCGGTAGGCATTGATCACACAGGGCGGAAATGCGCCGCTGAAGATGATCAGCACGGGACCGCCGATTCCGGTGCCGAACCACAAGGCGGCGAACGGCACCCACGCGATGGGCGCCACGAAGCGCAGCGCGTCGAACAGTGGCGTGACGATCGCATCGAGCGTGCGAAACCAGCCCATCAGCAGGCCGAGCGGCACGCCGATAGCCACCGCGAGGCCGAAGCCCATCGCGAACCGGCCGAAGCTCGACCACAAGTGCTGCTGCAGCGTGTAGCCGACGAAGGGCGATTGCGTCAGCGCGACGAACCGCGTGAGCACGTCGAGCGGCGTGGGCAGGAATTGCCGCGGTACGACGCCGCTCGCGGCGATGAGCCACCAGCCGGCGAAGAACGCGACGAAACCGGAGAGCGTCAGCGCCAGCCAGCGCGGCAGCGACAGCGCCTGATCGCTGCGCACAGTGGTCGCGGTCGTCACGCCGGCTTCCGCCACGGCATCACGCGCTTTTCAGTCCAGCCGATGAGCGCGGTCATCGCCGCGCCCGTTGCGGCCACGGCGGCCATGCCGACGATGATCATCGCGGGAAAGAGGTCGAGCGACGCCTGGTAGAGCACGTGACCGAGCCCTGCGATCGCGCCGATCAGTTCGCCTGCCACCAGCGTCGTCCAGCACGCCTGCATCGACAGCCGCAAGCCGGTGAAGATCATCGGCAGCGCGCCGGGAATCAACACTTCGCGCACGAACATGCGACGGGGCACGCCGAGCATCCGCGCTGCCTCGATCAGGTGCGGCTCGATCGCGCGCACGCCGCTGTAGCTGTTGATGACGGCCGGCACGAATGCGGCGAACCAGATGATCAGCACCTTCGCCGCATCGCCGAGGCCAAGCCAGACGATCGCGAGCGGGATCCACGCGAGCGGCGGGATGGGACGGATCAGCAGGAACGCCGGATTCGCGAACGCCTCGAACGACCGGCTCCAGCCCATCGCGAGGCCGAGCGGCACGCCGACGATCACCGCGGCGACGAAGCCCAGCAGCACGAGCTTCACGCTGTGCAGCACGTGCTCGTGCAGCCG
>Ga0207675_100006780_pt1 | contig 10834 bp, 12 predicted proteins | sample KBSSwiS42_FD_184305 | JGI IMG/M metagenome (GOLD analysis project Ga0207675, IMG submission 184305) | Switchgrass rhizosphere microbial communities from Kellogg Biological Station, Michigan, USA - KBS Switchgrass S4-2 (SPAdes) (version 2) | ecosystem: Host-associated > Plants > Roots >...
ACCTGAGCCCGCTCTCGCGATCTCACTAACGGTTTTGAAGACCGCGCCGTTCACCAGAACAGATTCGCCTCCAGCTCCCTGAGACGACAAAGCCTCAGTGGACCAGCGGTCTAACTGACTCTGATCCTCGGAGGCTAAAAAACCCTACGCTCGGATTCTGAAAGTGTCAAGCAGTGTTTCGGTTAACACTCAAACCTCATTTCCACGTTCAACTTGCGAAAGACTAGCGCTCAGGCTGCGATTTCATTACGCAACTTTCCGATAAATGCCAGTAGAGAAGGGCGGTTTACCCCCGCTGAGTTGCATAAGATTCAACCTTCATCGCAGCGTTGCATAACATTGAAGCTTCATCGCAGCCTGCGACGTGCAAAATCATCAGCGGTCACGCCTACATGGATAACTCAAGCTCAGTAAATCGCAGTCAGGAAGGGCGGTTTACCCCCGCTGAGATCCACAACACTCAACTTCAGGATCAGAGCCCAACACAAAGAAATGAAGGTTGAGTGTTATGGAACTTGCGCGGGGGTAAACCGCCCTTCCTTACTTGCATTTATCTAGCTTGAACTATGCAACCGAACTTGAACTCTAATGTTTTTGAACGTTGGCAGTGACAATGAACGTTGAGGGCTCGCCGACACCTATTTCTTGTGCAGAGGATTCGGCGTCGTGAACTTAATCTCCACGGGAATCACTCGCTTGAAGCGAAAGATACTCTTGTTGAATCTTCCAAACACGTATACGACACCAGTGATCGGCCAATCCTTTAAACTACTGCTCAACTCACCAATCGCCGCTATGAGTGCATTCGGAAGATAGACGTAGAATCGGAGCGGCTCTTTCAATGTTAGAGGCTTCTTATTCGGAAGGTCGAATGCGCGGTGATACTCGTCGATTTCAACTGATGTACCGTTGACCTCCATCTTTTCAAACACGAGGAAGTCAACGCGGCCTTTCTGCTTCACCGGCGAGACTACTATTGGTATCTCAAGAGAAATCCCGAGGGGTGTCACGCCAGCGACCCGCGGACTGCCGAACTCAATCAGTTGCGACGACGCGGCGTTCTGCTGTTCGTTTTTCTGTTTGGTCTCTTTCAATTCAACGGCCGCTCGCTCTAGCTTATAACCGCGAATTTCTTTTGGATAAGTGATGGATTGTGCTTGCAGCAATGTCGGCCAGACGAAAAGAACCAGAATTCCGGCGAAGATTTGTAACCTGAAGTAAACCACGGTCGTTCTAATTGGATTGTACCGCGTGCAGGATAATCAATTTTGTGGCGGCGCCGACGCGTTTGACCAAGACTCGAGGACACAGTAATATTCGAACGAACGTTCGAACGTACCGTTTTTTCCAGATTGGTGATCTGAATGATTAATTTTCAAACTTCGCCCGAAAACTATAACCACTGGCGCCTTCAAATCGATGGAGCTGTCGCTACCCTATCGATGGATGTTCAGGAAGACCAAACGCTCGCCGAAGGCTACAAACTCAAGCTTAACTCCTACGACCTGGGCGTTGATATTGAGCTGGCCGACGCCATCCAACGACTGCGTTTCGAACATCCTGAAGTGCGCGCCGTGGTAATCACCAGTCTGAAACCAAGAATCTTCTGCGCCGGCGCAAACATCTACATGCTCGGCTCATCGTCACATGCCTTCAAAGTGAACTTCTGCAAGTTTACGAACGAGACTAGGTGTTCACTCGAAGACGACTCTCGTCACTCGGGCCGTCGTTACATAGCAGCGCTGAACGGAACTGCTTCGGGCGGTGGTTACGAACTCGCAATCGCCTGCGATGAAATCTATCTCGTTGACGATGGAAACTCAGCGGTGTCGCTTCCGGAGGTCCCATTGCTCGGCGTCCTGCCCGGTACAGGTGGGCTGACACGTCTCGTCGACAAACGAAAGATAAGAAAAGATCGCGCGGATGTTTTCTCGACGCTTGCTGAAGGCCTCAAAGGCAAGCGAGCGAAAGAGTGGGGACTAATCGACGATTCATTTCCAACGAGTAAGTTTCAAGATTCAATAAAGGCGCGTGTGGATGAAATTGCAAGCAACGACAAATCACAGGCACCAGGGATTAAGTTGAATACCCTTCAGGTGGAAGCGGGCCCGGATAGTCGTGATTACAAATACGTAAAGCTGGCTTTCGAGCGCGATCGACGCAGCGTTAACTTAACCGTGCAAGGTCCGACCGAAGATCTACCAACCACGACCGAAGCACTGGAAAACCTTGGTGATTCCTACTGGCCGCTACAAGCCTACCGAGAACTTGACGACGCGCTACTGCACTTGCGCGTCAATGAACCGGAGATCGGCGTCGTTTGTCTTCGCACGCGAGGCGACATCGAAAAGGTTCTGCAAGTGGATCAAACACTCACTGAACATCGGAACCACTGGCTCGTTCGAGAGATTCTCCTCCATATGGCGCGCACACTGCGTCGTTTGGATCTGACAGCCAAAAGTTTCTTCGCCGTGATTGAACCTGGCAGTTGCTTTGCCGGGAATTTGTTGGAGTTGGTACTTGGCGCCGATCGCAGTTTCATGTTGAACGACCCGGAAAGAAAGATCGAATTGCGCGTTTCAGAGTTGAATGCCGGTGCTTTGCCGATGAGCAACGGGCTCACGCGTTTGCAATCGAGGTTTCTGTCGGATCCAAAAAAGGTAAACGAGATTCTAAGTCACGCGGGCGCATTTGATACCGAAGCAGCAGAAGCGGCTGGTTTGGTTACTTTTGCGCCGGACGATTTGGATTGGGAAGACGAAATAAGGTTGGCGATTGAGGAGCGCACCTCTTTATCGCCTGACGCGCTAACAGGAATGGAGGCGTCGCTCCGCTTCGCTGGTCCAGAAACAATGGACACAAAGATTTATGGACGCCTGACCGCGTGGCAAAACTGGATCTTTCAACGACCTAACGCTGTCGGCGAACATGGAGCATTGACGAATTACGGTAAACCGACGCAGACGCGATTTGATTTTAAGAGGACATAGGACTCATAGGACCTATTCGACCTATAGGACCACGAATAACTCATGAACTTATACGAACGCATACCCAACAACGTAAATCTCTCCGGAGACATGAAACTTCAGCGCGCGCTGGAGAAATGGCTGCCAAACTTTCTCGACTGGTGGCGTGAGATGGGACCAGACGGCTTCCAGGAGAAAGACGTCTGGTTGCGCACAGCTATCGATGTCGGGTCGGAAGGTTGGGCCCACTTCGACTACGTGAAGATGCCCGACTATCGCTGGGGGATTTTTCTCGAGCCTGCGGAGCCTGATGCGAAGGTTGGGTTTGGCGACAATTACGGAAGACCTGCTTACCAGGAGGTTCCCGGCGAATTCAGGAATTCATTGCGACGGATCATCGTCACGCAGGGCGACACGGAACCTGCGTCGGTCGAACAACAACGAGAACTTGGGAAAACGTGTCCTTCGCTTTATGACCTCAGAAATCTTTTTCAGGTAAACGTTGAAGAGGGTCGTCATCTTTGGGCCATGGTTTATCTCCTACATGGTTACTTCGGTCGCGACGGCCGCGATGAGGCTGAAGCACTTCTGGAGCGACGCAGCGGCAATCCTGATAAACCCAGGATACTCGAAGCCTTCAATCAACCGTGTGACGACTGGCTCAACTTTTTCGCCTTCACGATGTTCACCGATCGCGACGGTAAGTATCAGTTGTCTGCACTTGCCGAATCAGGATTCGAACCATTGGCGCGCACATGTCGCTTTATGTTGACTGAAGAAGCGCACCATATGTTTGTCGGCGACACGGGTCTGGGACGTGTCGTTAAACGAACGGCGCAATTGATGAAGCAGGGGGACGTCAAAGAACTGGGAGGGATCCCACTTGATATCGTTCAGAAGTACATCAACTTCTGGTTCAGTTACTCGCTCGATCTCTTTGGCGGTGAGATTAGTTCCAATTCCGCCGACTTCTTCGCTGCAGGCTTGAAGGGACGCTACAAAGAAGACCAATACGAAGATCACGTGATTGCAGACGATCAGTTCACAATGGTGACGGTCGAGGGTGAGCAGTTGAAAGAGCGCCAGGTTCCTTTGCGAAACGCACTGAATGAAGTGCTGCGCGGCGAATACGTGCGCGATTGTGAGAAGGGTCTGGCGCGCTGGAACAAAATTCTGACCGAAGAAGGATTGCTGGAGCGCTTGTACCTGCCGTCAACGCTGTTTCATCGACACGTAGGCGAGTATGCCGGTCATGACTTCGACATCGCCAGCAAGCTAATCACAAAAGAAGAGTTCGAACGGCGCAAGGATGAGTGGCTGCCGACGATGGACGATCGAGAATACGTGCGTAGCCTGATGAAGCCGGTTACGGAGCCAGGAAAGATTGCAAACTGGATCGCGCCGCCGGCCGCGGGAATTAAAGGACTGCCGTTTGAGTTTGAGTACGTGAAGCTGTAGAGGTGGTCTTGGGCGTTACGCAGTGGCAAACAGTCAGTGCGTTGATTTACATGATTCAAGACGATTCAAAACGAAATCCGAAATCGATCGCAACGCGCTACGACCAAAAGCTCGAGTTCATTCTTCGTACGTCTGCGCGTATCTTCGCCGAAAAGAGTTATCACTCCACATCAATGCGCGACATTTCACGCGCCACTAACGTAAGCCTCGCTGGTCTTTATCACTACTGCAAATCGAAAGAAGAGCTGCTGTTTCTTATCCAGGACAACTGCTTTGGTCGTGTGCTAGAGCGACTCGAGGAACGTCTTCGTGAAGTTGACGATCCTGTAATCAAACTGCGCATCATGATCGAGAACCACCTTTCGTTCTTTGCGGCTAACATGGCAGAGATGAAGGTACTTTCGCATGAAGCTGAGTCTTTAAGAGGCGACATGTATGCGCACGTCGCGACGCGCAAAGACACGTACGCCAAACTCGCTCGCAGCATCCTGCAAGAAGTTCAGGCCCAGGCAAACGGGCAACGCGTCGATCTCACTGTAGCCACCTACGCGCTTTTTGGCATGATGAATTGGATTTACAACTGGTATGATCCCGCCGGTAAACTAAAGGTCAGCGATTTGGCCCAGAACCTGACGAAACTTTTCCTTGGCGGGTTTCTCGCGGGAAGTCTTTTCGACGCTGCAAGCGTAAAGAGACTGCCCAAACAAACCGAGAACCTGAGCATCTGGCGCGGAACTAGCGACTGACCGTTCCCTCGTTCGCGAAAGAAACATCGTGACTGAATACAAGGATGAAACGTACGGCGAACGTGTCGCCGGTGTTTACGACGACTGGTTCCCAACTGCCGATCCGGATGCCATAGCTTTTCTCACCAAACTGGCAAACGACGGCAAAGTACTCGAGCTCGGGATCGGCACCGGTCGCTTCGCAGTGCCACTGGCTAAGAACAATCTGGCGGTTCATGGCATTGACGCATCCGAATCGATGATCGCTCGTTTGCGTGGGAAGCAAGGCGTCGACAAGATCCCTGTGACGATGGGAAACTTCGCTGACGTTCCGGTCGAAGGTGAGTTTCAACTAATCTACGTCGTCTTCAACACTTTCTTTGCGTTACAGTCACAGGAAATGCAGGTGCGTTGTTTTCAAAACGTTGCGAAGCACCTGGCGAAAACAGGTGTGTTTGTAATCGAAGCGTTTGTTCCGGATGTAACGCGGTTCACGAAGGGCCAAACGATTAGGCCCATGAGGATCACTACAGATCGTCTTGAGCTAGACGTCTCCGAACATGATCCGGTGACGCAAAGGGTCGTAAGTCAAAAAGTTGTCATGACGGACGGACAGGTCAAACTTTATCCGGTTATCATTCGTTACGCGTGGCCGGCAGAGTTAGATCTTATGGCTCAGGTCGCAGGTCTGCGTTTGCGTGAACGGTACACCGGTTGGCGACATGAACCATTCACGTCAGACAGTCAGAAGCATATTTCAGTTTACGAATGGGCGTCGTAAGTATTCATGGAAGAGACTTCGAAACTAAACGTCGAAATAAATAATCATCTGGCAGTGATCACGCTTAATGATCCGCCGGCTAATACCTACAGCTACGAGATGATGCGTGAACTCGATACGGCCATTCTCAATGCGCGAATGGACGAGAGCGTTCAAGTCATCGTCATCACTGGAGCCGGTGAAAAATTCTTTTGCGCCGGCGCCGACATTCAAATGCTTGCGAAGGTAACACCCACCTACAAGTACTATTTCTGCTTGCATGCGAACGAAACGCTTTCGCGTCTGGAACAAACTCCGAAACTGGTGATTGCGGCGATCAATGGCCATTGCGTTGGTGGCGGGCTGGAAGTTGCGATGGCTGCAGATCTACGTGTGGCTCGCAAAGGTGCCGGTAAGATGGGTCTGCCTGAGGTGTCGCTCGGAGTGTTGCCTGGCACAGGTGGGACGCAACGTTTGGCGCGGCTGGTTGGCAAGCCGAAAGCTATCGAGTTAATGGCCACAGGAGAACTTTTTGATTTCGAGCGTGGCGTCGAGCTTGGACTTGTGAATCAGTTATTTGAGAGTGAAGGCATCGATCAGTTTCGCGAGCAAGTGAGAGCATACGCAGGACAGTTTACAACGCCGAAGCGCGCAGCTTTTGCGATTGGAAGAATCAAACGCAGCGTACAAACCGGGGCGGAGCTTCCACTCGAGTCAGGTCTGGCGCTTGAACGTGAGCTGCAACAACAGCTCTTCCAATCGGAAGACGCGAAAGAAGGATTGGCGGCGTACGCTGAGAAACGGAAGCCGGAATTTAAAGGAAGATAAGCCTTTGGCCTTTGGTTTTTGGTCTTTGGTCTTGGGCCTTGAACGACAGGCGCATTAGTTAAGACTTGAGATCAATCCAGATCAAGGCTACAACAAAGGCCTAAGACCAAATTCCAAAAGCCTAAGAGCGTCATGTACGAACACATTCTCGTCTCTGAAACTGAAGGCGTGGTCACGATCACGCTGAACCGGCCAGATAAGTTGAACGCCTTCATAGGACATATGCGGCGTGATCTGGCCGAGGCGTTGGAACACGCCGGCAGCGATCGCGCAATTCGTGTTGTCGTTATCACAGGAGCCGGCCGCGCGTTTTGTGCCGGAGGCGATGTGACCTTCATGGCCGAGCTAATGGAGCGTGGCGACAGTGAAGAGTTCGCACGAATACTCGGGGCCGGTCGACGAGTGCTAACAGCCATCAGAAATATGACGAAGCCGGTTGTAGCTGCTGTTAATGGACCAGCTTCGGGCGCGGGATGCAACCTCGCGTTAGTGTGTGATTTTCGAGTCGCCTCAACGAATGCTTCGTTCACTCAATCCTTTCTGAAAGTTGGCCTCCATCCTGACTGGGGCGGTACATATTTTCTACCGCGCCTCGTCACTCCAAATATCGCCTGTGAGATGTTTCTACTGGGACGGACGATCGATGCTGCCGAGGCAATGCGTTTGAATATCGTGAATCAGGTCGTGTCACCTGCGGAGCTGGAAGCAGCAACGCAGCAACTTGCAGAGCAACTGCGCGCGGCGCCACCGATTGCGGTCGCAGCCGCGAAGCAGGCTGTCTACATGAGCGAAAAGGCCGATCTCGAGGAGATGCTGCGTTACGAAACCGAGGCTCAACTCAGATGTTTTGCTTCAGAAGACGGGCATGAAGGGGTTCGCGCGTTTCTCGAAAAACGCGAGCCGCGGTTTACGGGGCACTGATCGTCGTATAGGTCGCATAGGTCCAATAGGTCCTATAAACCAGGATGCTTAATAACAAGATAGCACTAATAACAGGTGGCGGCCGCGGCATTGGTCGCGCGATTGCTCTTGCATTCGCGCGCCAGGGTGCAATTGTCGCTGTGTCAGCGCGCACAAAGGAGCAGGTTGACGCAGTGGCTAAAGAGATTGGAGCAAACGCCGTCGCTTTGGTTTGTGACGTCGCGGACCCTGATAGCGTTAACACGATGTTCAGTCGAGCTCAACAAGCGCTTGGTCGGGGTCCAGATATTCTCGTTAACAATGCAGGCATCGCCGAGAGTGCGACGCTGGTCAACACCGACGACGAACTGTGGCATCGACACCTGAACACAAATCTGTCGGGCACCTTCTATTGCACGCGCGCCGCCCTGCCATCCATGATCCAGGAACGCTGGGGACGAATCATTAACGTCGCTTCAATTGCCGGAAAAACCGGCGCGCCTTACATCTCAGCCTATGCAGCTTCGAAACATGGTGTGTTAGGCCTCACTCGTTCCGTCGCTCATGAAGTCGCCACCCTCGGGATCACCGCGAATGCTATTTGTCCGGGCTATGTCGATACGGAAATGGTTTCTCGCGGCATCGAAAAGATCACATCGCGCACTGGCCGTTCAGAAGAAGAGGCTCTCGAAACACTTAAGAACATGAGCCCGCAGCATCGATTGGTAACTGTTGAAGAGGTAGCCGCGGTCGCGCTACTACTCGCGTCTGATGAAGGACGCGGAATCAATGGACAAGCGATCAACGTAGATGGCGGGTCGTTGATGTTCTGAGGTGTATTGAAGAGATTGTGGATGAGGTAAGGTAGATAATTTTCAGTGGCGTTGAGCGGTGTTGGATCTCAGCGGGGGTGAACCGCCCTTCCCCACCTGCAATCTATTCATATCGAGTTGTTTCCCTGAAGTTGAGTGATCGACGTTATGTACGTTGAACCTTTTGCCGCTGCCTGAGTGTGTTTTACGAAACGTGAATCTTCAATCAACAATCTTCAGTCTTCAATGTAGTAATCAGTTTGTAAACCGACCTGACCGGCAATCCCATTACATTGAAATAATCACCCTGGATCTCCTCGATGAAGAGCGCCGCTTTCTCTTGAATCCCGTAAGCACCTGCCTTATCGAGTGGCTCACCAGTTGAAACGTACCAGTCGATCTCATCGTCGCTTAATTCAGCAAAGCGCACCTTCGTCGTTTCGACTGCTACGACCGGATCACGTTCGTGACCGTGGCGAACCAGAGCCACAGCAGTGAGAACTTCGTGCCACCTTCCACTCAAGAGTCTCAACATGCGTCGGGCGTCTTCGTCGTCGATCGGTTTTTCTAATATATGATTGTCGATGGCAACTGTCGTATCAGCACCCAGTACCAATCCCTCCTCGATCTTCGACGCAACGACGGTAGCTTTCGCGAGACTCAGTCGTCGCACGTAATCCGTTGGTGCCTCACCGTCGTAACGTGTTTCATCGATATCGGCAACGATGACTTCGAAAGGCCAGCCAACGCTGCGCAGAATGTCCGCACGACGTGGACTGCGTGAAGCGAGGGTAATTTTTTCGAATGTGGGCATGCGCCGCCAGAAATGACTCAACAAATGTCCGATACGCTTCAGCTTGTCGTTGACTCAATGGAGACTCAAGTTCCATCGCAGGTAGACCGTTGCGCACGTCGACGACAAGCTGAAGCATATCGGACATTCGTTGAGTCATCCAGACTAACTTGCGTGTTGGTGATCTGACGGCACTCTCGCTACACTGTCAAACCTCGTGGAAGAACTAATCAAAACACTTCCAACAATCCTTCGATCCATCGGCGATGATCCTGAAGTCGCGACTGCCGCAGCTATTACTGCCTGGAAGCGCGCCGCCGGCGATGGTCTAAGACAGCACGCCGTACCAGTGAACCTGCAAGACGGCACTCTTGTGGTTGCTGTTGCTGACGCGGTTTGGCAAAAACAATTGCGACAGATGCTCAAGGAACTGATCTACAAGACGAACTCAATGCTTGGCCAGCCGCTGGTGAAACAAGTGGAGTTGGTGGTAGACGCCAAGATCGTGAATCCGCGTCCGAGAAGTTCCGGCGATCGACATGCGCACGCGGAAGTGCCGCCAGAAATATCGTCTGCAGCGAGCGTGATCACCGATGTCAAACTGCGTGAGAAGTTCATCCGAGCAGCAACAGGTACGCTGGCGCGTCGTCAAAGAGAAACTTAGTGAAATCGAATGCCGATAACTAAAGCTGACATTGAAAAGGTCGCTCAGCTGGCCCATCTGGAACTCGACGAAGAAGAAGTAAAGATGTTTAGTTCGCAGATGGCGGACATTGTGAGATACGTCGAGCAACTCAATGAACTCGATACCAAAGACGTAGAGCCTGCGCTCGGTGGTTTGACGCCAGAGGGCGAATGCACCGATTCCTCACGCGACGATGCACTCAAGCCGTCGCTCGGTCAAAAGATAGCACTCGAAGAAGCGCCGGATCCGGCTGGTGGTGGAGGGGCTCCGGATCCGACGGAGGGGCTCGGGATCCGGTGACGCGAGCTCGGAGGCGTCGCCGTGGCTCGGAGAGGCGGCGCTGGATCCGGCACCACCACGGGCTCGGAGGACCACCACCGGCTTGGGGAGGAGCGGGACCACCGCCGGCATGGGGAGGAGCGGGGCGTGGATCCCAGCCTAGCTCCGGCATGGATCTGCCACGGCGATGACGGGGCCGTGGATCTGGTAGGGAGACGAGACCGAGGGGAGGACGAGCTGGAGGACGAGTGCGGGCTCCGGCGATGGAGCACGGCAGGGCCGGCGCGGGCTCCGGCGTTGGAGCTCGGCTTGGCGTGGGGATGGGGCTCGATCTGGCGAGAATGGCGGGCGGTAGTTCGGATAGGGAGGCGGAGGCAGAGGCTGCTGGAAACGGCGCTCCCCATCTGCGTGGGCCCTACCATCGCGCCCACCTATTTCACGGAGGCGGAGACGCGGGCCTCGCGGCCTCCATGGCGTCTTCCATCGGCGCGGGTGGAGGCTTGGCCGCGGGCGCGGGCTTGCTCGACAGGATGGCGTCGTCGACGGCCGCCGGGACCGGGGCCTTGGGCGACGGGCGCGGGATCGACGGAGGGCTGCTGCGCGCCGCGAGGATCGGAGCGATCGG
>Ga0207675_100006781_pt1 | contig 10834 bp, 5 predicted proteins | sample KBSSwiS42_FD_184305 | JGI IMG/M metagenome (GOLD analysis project Ga0207675, IMG submission 184305) | Switchgrass rhizosphere microbial communities from Kellogg Biological Station, Michigan, USA - KBS Switchgrass S4-2 (SPAdes) (version 2) | ecosystem: Host-associated > Plants > Roots >...
TTGTTTGCTGCAGTAGGAATGGTGCTTACGTTTTGTTATTTGTGCCAGTTATCTCCTTTTATTAAAAAACATCACTTTCACCCAAGAGCTACTGATGATCTGTTTGTGATGGCAATTGAATGCACCGATAAAACAAATGATGTAGAAGTGCAGGCGTTTTTGCAAAGCGCAGGAGCAAAAGAAATCAATGTGCAACAGGCCGAAACAGGCTGGTGGCTTGGAAGATACGACAGGGAACAGAAATTATACAGGGAAGCAGAAGCAGGATATTAAACCCCCGTCCCCTAAAAGGGAGAAAGAAAATAGGATGGCGATATATAGCCCTATTGATCTCATTACTGTTTTACCGTTTCCAATAAGTGTTTGACTAGTTTCTTCTTTACTGGTACGATGGTTCCATGTTTATGTGCTTCGGGAACTTCTACTTTATTTGTTACGTTTTCAAAATGAATAAAATCTTTTGTTGATGATGCTTCATATATTTTCTTTCGGTACGAATCATAATAGATCAGCCATTCATCTTTTAGTTTCACAACTGATGGCCCTTCTGTAAAAGTATCCGTGAATGCTTTTGAAACATTCTGCCATGGCCCGGTTGGTGAATTACTGAATGCAACTTTTATATCTCTTTCAGGTCTTGTATTATCTTTTAGCACCAACACATAATCATTTTTCGCTCTCTTTACAATCACTGCATCTATCACACTAAAGCCGGGATCGAGAAAAAGTTTAGTATCACTGAATGTTTGAAAATCTTTTGTTGTTGTATAATACATCCGGTGATTATTGCTGTCTTCTTCAATTCCTTTTTCAAATCTTCCCGGAATACAGCTTGCCCAAATGATGATGTATTGTTTTTGCTCATCATCATAAAATAATTCAGGCGCCCAAACATTCACTGTTGTCGGTTCATGGTCCATTACAGGAATAAATCTTTCTTTACTCCAATGAATAAGATCATTTGATGAAGCATAACCGAAACCTTTGTCGGCTCTCCAACTGCTTGTCCAAACCAAATGAAAAGTTCCATCAGGGCCTTGCACCATACTTGGGTCACGCATTACTTTTTGATTACCAACCTCAGGTTTTAAAAGAACTGTATCAAGATCATTCCAATGGTATCCATCATAACTATATAACATTCTCAATCCCCTATCTGCTGGCTCATGAAATGATGTGAAGAGATAGGCTTTACTGCTACAGGAAGTCAGTAGAATTAAAAATGAATAATTAATAATTAATAATTTCTTCCTCATAAACATCATTTCTCTAAGATCAAAACCCAATCGTTGCCATCTTTTGTATCCCCGGGCGGATCAAAATCAGCAATTCTGCCTTTATCAAATACTATAGACATCTTCTCTCCATTTCTTGGATTATACCATGTCGCTTTTGATGGTTTAAACCCTATTTTATCCATCGCCACTTTTAATTCTCTACCATTATACACATAGAACATTGCGTAGTTTTTTCCTTTTGTTGCAATGACCTTGTCATACTTTTCGCCGTTATTAACAACAAGTTCTTGTGCAGGCACACGATCAAAATAAGAGCTACTCAGTATCAGCTTTTTCAAATATTGCATTTGCCGTGCACCAGGTGCATTGATCGTTACTTTCCAATCTTGATTAACGCCAAAGCTTCCACCTTTTTCACCTATTGAATGGAATTGCATGATCGCATTTTCTCCATAAGTAAATCCTGCGCCACCTGCAAAAACACTCCAATATGCATAGCGACGAACATCCGCTGCAGTCCATCTCTTTTCCAAACTGTCATGCAAACCATGCGGAATATTTTCATAGGAAGGTTCTCCATCCAGAGTTGGCCTTGCGGGTTTCAAATTGTAATCAACATTGATGAACCTCCAATTATCTTCCCCATAATGATTTTTTTCTTTCGAGCTTGTATCCTGTGCATAATCCTTATGCCCACTTTGGAACATGTTAAAGTCAAGCCACGGCTCATTATGAAACCATTCAGATGAAGAATATCTTCCTCTTGGATGAAATGTCATTAAATGCCTGTTATCATATTTTTTAATAGTTGTTGCTATTTTTTTCCAAACCTCCATCCCTTCATTTCCCGGGATATCGCCTCCGTCAACCCAAATGATGTTGTTTTTATTTTTAAATCTTGTGGTTAAAAATTTTGCATAGGCTTCAGCATTCGTCATATTCACTTTACCATTCTTTACATTACTGCCCCATACAGCAACTAAGGCCATATAGATCCCACGTTTAGCGGCTTCGTCAATTATAAACTCAGCATGATCCCAATAATCGTAAGCAACTGTGTCATTAAAGTTATTACCCGGTGTAATATTTGGCAATCCTACATCTGCATTCTTTAAAGCATAATCTCCATATGCATTTTTAATGTTGACATCATGCAAGACCATTACTTGTATAACATTAAATTCTTGTTCCTTTCTTTTATCAAGATATTGTATCGCTTCTTCTCTCGTAGTTTTCGCAAACAACAGCCATCCCGTATCTCCCAACCAAAAGAAAGGCTTACCATCTGCAGTTTGAAAAAATCTTTTGTTAGCAGAAATCTTCAACAAGGGCATTTGTGCATTTGCATGCAGCAATGTTATCAATGATATTAACGTAAAGACCTTCCTCATCTTTTTTCCAGCTTTCTTGTTTCACTATTATAAACAATGCTATTCTTCCCGTTCCTAAGAACGTATTCGCTTTTATTTGCAGAAGTAACTGGTTTCATAGTAGCCGCTAATTTCAATATCTCTTTATCTATTTCTTTTGAGAGAGCTGGCAAACTACCGCCTGCCATAAATGCTGCCATACCAAATTCAGGATAACTATCTCCTGAATAAACAACTGCTTTATTTGGAAACTTTTCTTTGTACTCTTTCACTGCACGATACACTTGTTCAAAACTTGTCTTCTTTGGCTTCAATAATCTTGCATGCTGACGTGGCGCTAAATTTTGTCCACCTTTTGGTTCATATGTGGTTCCATCTGCCTGATAATGCCAATAGCGGATATCAATAAGATCAACAACTGAAGCATAAGCTGGATCATTTAAAATAGAATCCTGTACATCTTTTGTTACTGCCAGCCCAATGATTGGGTGCTTTCCAGTTTCTTTTTCCCATTCTTTAATTACATCCAGCCAGAATTTTACAAAATGAGTTGGGCCCGTAAACTCTTCGCCTATTAATTGGATCACTCCATTGTTGTCCTTGAAATTATTCAAACATTGACGGATATATTTTTTATGTAGTTCTCTGCGAACAGGATTTGATAGATCATAAAATTGTTCTGCATAAAATAATCTTTTATCACCTGCATAATTCACCGGTTCTACAAACCCGGTATTATTTATGTTATTTGCTGTTCGCCATGGAAAATCTGCATAATGTGCGCCAGCTTCTATTATATTATGTTGAAAATAATTGGCATGAACAAGCAATAATCCTTTCTGATCAGCCAGGTCTGCAAATTGTTTTAAGCGACTCCAATAAAACTGGTTGTATTTAGTGAGATCGTATTTACTCAACCCATCCCATGCAGTTTCTTTACCACTTCTTGCAAACGGTAATTCATAAAAAGGTGGCCACACTTCGCCATCCATTCTTCTTATACGTTCATGATCATCTCTTCTTCTATCATACCACAAACCATAATTATGTTCTATCGCAATTGTGTTTGTAGAAACCATTTCGTCTGTTACTTCGTTCAGGTCATCAGTTAATCCTTTACCTGTTCTTCCCGGAACAAATCTTGTAATATGTGATTTTGCATTTTTAATATCAGATGGTTGTAACCCTCCACTCCACCATTGAACACTTTGTCTTTGGCCAGTTATAATTTCATCGCCACGAACTAACCAGCCATTTTTTATTTGTAATGTGGGTGCATAAGTTGGCTTCGGCAATTCTTTTATTCCAATTGCATCTATTGTTTTTGCATTGTTTGTCGCAATTGAGATCGGGTTTCGTTTTGCTGCATTATCGATCCATTCTTTCAATTGCATTCTCGGCTTACTGGCTTCTCTTGTTAGTTGCTGTGCAACTTCAACTGATGGACTGCTACTTGCTTCTGTCGGCACAAATAATATCTGGGCTTGTTCATCTACATTTTTATTTAGCCGCTGATTGAGCTGTGTATAGAATAAACTTCTTGGACTAATTGTATTATTTGACTCGGCCCAATAACCATCACCAGAAAACTGACTCCAGCTACCAAAAGCCCAATTCTGTGCTGTTGGTGGTTTATAACAATCAATTCTTGCAGCACTGCAATTCCAGAATAAACTATTTGCTGCTGACCAACCTGCACCATTTGCATCTTGCCCACGATTACCAAAACGAAGTGCATTACCATCAACACTCACGACATCAAATAAAACTCCGCTTGCCCAGCTGTCAATTGTACCGCTGAAACTATATGGTAATATTGACTCACATTGCACAAATGCATTTGGACCGGCAGCACAATAACCAACAGCAAAATCATGATAGCCGTTTTCAGCATAGCAACGCTGAAATAAATTTTGCTGACCAGTTGTTAGAAATGTATAACGCCTTTGTCCGCCGATCTCTGAAACAGGTGAAAGTGACTTGCAATCTTCAACAGTAATTCTTTTTGCAGTTTCTAAAATACTAACGGCACTACCGGCGAAGTACTGAAAGTTGACCTGCCTTACCCAGCAATTTTCTGCATTTTCAATATTGATCGCATTCCAGCGATGATCTTCATCTTTCAAATTAGTTTTATCATAAATAGATGTACAACTCAAATTTTCAACACCGCAGTTATTTATTCTTCCATCATCATTATAAAAATAAATAGTAGCACCTCCATAAGTTGTATCTAATGCTGTAGTGATTGGAGCATCAATAAAGATTGTACTGCCCTCGATCTTTGTAATTGTTCTATCAAAATAAAGATCTCTGTCACCAGGTTTCCAGCCAAGCGCAGTAATGCCCCCGCCGAAATGATCTGTACCCAATGTTTTGATCCACTTATCAGTCGATGGACGATGAATAATAAGTTTATTTGAATGATCTTTAAAAGCAATTGAACTATCAACATGAAAACTCATTGCATTTACAGGAACATACACATCACTTATCTTTAACCCGGTTAGGCTTTTTGGAATTGTATTCGTTCCAATGATCTTTATTAAAGTCAATCTTCCTGTGCCTGATCCAACAATTGTTGTTTCATTTACTCCACTGCCACGCAATACAACACCAGATCCAGTTATTCTTAATTGACCAACTACTTCATAAGCTCCTTTTTGTAATAAAACGGTTCCGCGAAAACCACTTGCATCTTGTGGAAGCGAGGCTACATAATCCAATGCTGATTGTATTCGTAATGTAGCATCACCTTTTGTAACAGGTACTATGACTTTAACCGGGATAGTTGGTATTGGCTTCTCTGAAGCCATGTAACCGCAGTAAGAAAAATCAGGAATACGATTGCCTAATGAATCGGAAGTGTAAACCAACTTTCCTTTTTCATAAGAAAGAGGAACAACAGGTTTCTCCGGTTTTTGAGCCAGTAAAACCTGTTGTGCTATTATAAAGGTTAGTAAAAGAAAAAATTTTCTGTATGTATTTGCGAGGCTCAAGTAAATTAAACTTTTCTATAATGATCGTTCAAGTTAATACAGTTGAACACTTCGCTTCGCTCAGTGCAGGCTGTGTGTCGCCGGGGCGACGTTAGGTCAAGATACGAAAGCTTATTATTAAATTATTTTTTTGCGATAGGCGCAACATTCTTTTCATTCACCACGCTATTCAAATAATTTTCAATATTGCTATACCCGTTCTTTGCCATCTTAGCTGCATCCTTTGCATCTTTCGCATTCAAACCGACTTTCACTTCATACTCATCGGGCAAACCATCATTGTCACTGTCCTTGTAAGGAGTTCCTTTGTATTCAGGATAACCACCAACTTGTACCGGATCTGTAATGATACCTATCTTATAAGAATCGATTGGCATACGACGATGCTTGAATTGTGTTGTTGGCAATGGAACATTCGGATCGGATATAATTTTGCCTGTTCTTACTTGCTCGGTAATTCTTTTATCTACTGCATCTCTTACAGGCAATGTAGCTCCCGCATTCATCAATACATAATCTTTTGCTTCTTCAGCAGACATGATCGTAAGTTGCGGCATTGGCAATGGTTTATCCCATTTCATATATGCTGTAAACTTGCCAGTATTTGGTAGTTCCTCTATTTGCACACCGCCATTCCAATTGTCTTTTGTTACTTCAGGATAACCTTCCATGATATTTCCATTCACATAACAACGGCCATATACATGATGATCTAATTTACTTCTTCCGCTTTCGGGTTTTAAAATGCGATGACCAACATTATTATCTTTTGGTGTTGCAGGTCCTGGTTTGAAATAGTTATTGATGATATTGTATTGTGCACGGTAATCACCACCATCAACAGAACGATGCACCCAATTGAACACAACATTATTCACGAAATTGAAAATACCGTTCCAACCAACAGATGGATTACGACCTGCATTGTTGGCCCATAAATTTCTCATGAAAGAACAATTCTCTCCACCGAGTGTACTTCCGAATGCATGATTCCATGTATCCAATGCTTCACCAAAAATTGAATTCTGAATGGTGATATTTGATGTACCCAATTTATCTTCTGCTGCTTTTCCTGTACTGTCATTATACATATGACGATACATGCTCATGTTCTCATCCAATCCCCAGCTTGCAGACACATGATCGATCATGATATTACCAATTGGATTTCCGCCAATAGCATCATCTCTTCTTCCTACCCATGTTTCTCCACGACGGAAACGCATATAACGAATGATAACATCATGTGTATTGATCCAAACTGTTTCACCGGCGATACAAACACCATCACCTGGTGCAGTTTGCCCTGCAATAGTTATATACGGTGCACGAATAATAACAGGAGTATTGATCCGAATGATACCTGCTACATTGAATACAATAATTCTTGCACCACCTTGCTCACATGCCCAGCGAAAACTTCCGGGACCATCATCATTTAAATTAGTAACTACAATAACTTTCCCTCCGCGACCACCGAAACTGTATTTACCACCGCCTTCGGCCCCGGGAAACGCAGGAATATCAGATTGCGGCAGATCAGTTGGCCTGCTTGCAAAATCAATATATGGTTTACCATTTCTTGCTTCTTCCTGGATGATCGGCCATGCAATAGCCCAAGCTGAATCGGAATGCTTGCGTGCAACATTCAATAAGGAATCTGATCGTTGTTGATCTTCTTTTGGTATTTCCGGGTATTGTGCACTTGCACTAATTGCAGATAAAAAAATAACAATTGCAAAAAGATTTTTTATTCGAGTTTTCATTATAAAACAATTGAGATGTTGGACGCTTTTTAAATTAAATAACTGTTAGAACTGAAAATATTTTTCTTTAAAATAAGAGAGAGAAGTTTTTCTCCTCTCTCTTATTTAATATTAGTTGTTCGCTTTTATTGAGCAGAGTTAAAATCCCCGGGAGCACCATTGTAATCCAGCCATCCTATCGTTTGTTTAATCCACGGATTAAACGATAATACAGTGCTGCTTAACCCAGAGAGGTAATAATTTGGTCTGAACAGAATATTTACAGGAGTGCTGCCATCCTTATCCATTGCCGCATCTAAAGGTGTCATTACAAACTTGCTTTGATACAATGTTTTTAGTTTTGCAATTTCTGTATTGAAAGCAGCAGTGCCCCAGGTATCAGGATCTATCGCTATATGTTTGTCTGACGCATTAAGAGGGTCACTGTTTGCAAATGTTTTAGACTGGCAATAATATCCTGTTCTATTAGTACCATTAATAGGAGTCAATCCCAATTTTGTAACTGTATTTGCAGAAGGATTTCCTGAAGAAGCACCATCGTATAATAGCCATCTTTGAATATCCCAAAATCGTTTTCCTTCATAAGCTAGCTCTACACGACGTTCATACAAACAAGCTTCAATAGCTGCATATTTACTAGCCAATGTTCCAATTCCCCAATTATTTGCACCTTGAGGTATGCCAACCCTTGCACGAATTTTACCTAAATATTCAATAGTCTTCGCAGTGTTTCCAGTCGCAGCATAACATTCTGCTATATTCAATAATAATTCTGCATATCGGTATTCAAATATATCTGTTCCAGAAAAAGCAAACGCTGTAGAATCTGCTGCAGGATTGGACATCTTACGAACAACGGCAGGACTTGATGTTTGGTTACTACCTGAATAGACAGGAGTGCCTGTAGCACTTGGCCTCCATCTATAAAAGAATGAAACTTTATTTGCATTTTGTTTTATAGGCCATTTTTCACCGGAAAAAGCAAATGTTCGATAAAAGCGTGGATCTCTGTTTTCAAAAAAGAAGCTATCTACATATCCATTTGCTGCTGTTGGGCGTCTGCCATCTGCTAATGGGAAAAGGTCGAGCATAGCTTTCGGAGCAGAAATTCCCTGGCCACTACCTTTATGGTCAGCTGGTCTAATTGTATTTTCCCATGAACCATTATACCCAGTGGAACTTGATGTAGTAGTGGAAAGCAGTATCGCAAAGATGGCTTCTTTATTACCTCCGGTACCTGTGCCACTAATGTTATCATTCACATAGGTCATTTCTCCCCATTGCTTAACTGTGGTACCATACAAGCCATAGCCCGCCGCCGTTAAAGCAGTTTCTGCTTTCAAACCAGCATCTAAAGCAGCTAACCACTTTTCATTGCCAGAATTATCCCAGTCTTTGTTAAATAAAGGACTCGCTGCAGTGAGTAAAACCCGGCTTTTCATCGCAAGTGCTGATCCGCTTGTAAAGCGTCCATAGTTGCTGCTAAGACCTGACCATACAGCAGGCAATAACAGTGCGGCCGAATCAAAGTCTTTGACAATTTGAGTAAAACATTCCGAAGCCGTGGATCTCGGTATCCTGATTGATTCATCCGTACTACTTGCCTCTTGAACTTTCAAAACTAAAGGCACACCACCATAGGCACGCACCAAATAGAAATATTGAAGTGCTCTGAAATAATATGCTTGTCCTTTAGAAGTGTTTTTAAAAGTTTGTGACAAGGCTTGTCCTTCCACATCTATTTTTTCCAGTAAAATATTTGCAAAGCGAATGCGGGTATAAGGTGAATTCTGTACACCACTTGTAACAAGTGTTGTTCCATAGTAAGCATCCGCTTCAGTGGCTAATTGCAAATTCCTATTAGGATTTATATAGTTACTTACAGTCCCGCCAATCTCTTCTGTGTTTCTCGTTTTAGAATCATCGTAATTACCAAGTGTCGTCTCTGTTTGTGTTGGACTTCTATAGTTTGTAAAGAATAGGCTATATATCCTATCAATATAAGCACCGGTTAAGACTTCATTGGTAAAAACAGCTTCCTCGCCGTATTTGTCATACGATTTCATGTCTTCCAAAAACTTCTTTTTGCAGTTTGTCAGAGTTACCAGAGCAAGTGAAAGAATTGCGAAGTATAATAATTTTCTTTTCATATAAATTTTGTTGTACTGAATTTAAAATTAGAATCCCAGGTTAACACCCAATGCCCATGTCCGCAGTGTTGGGTAGCCCGCCCTTGGATCATCATACATGTTTCTGTACTTTCCAGGATATGGGTTAAATAGATCCCACAGATTATATCCTGATAATGTTAGCTTGGCATTGGAAATATGTGCTTTTGCAAGCCATTCTTTCGGTAAACTATAACCAATACTCATTGAGCGAACATAACATCTGAAACCAGATATGGTCCAAAAATCTGAGTTTTTATAAGCCGCGTCATAAAAAGCCATGTTGGGATATTTTCCATTCGGGTTATCAGTAGAATCGTACATATCAGTTAAATAAGCTACTTGCGACCAACCTGCATTGGTGCTGGCAGTACCCTGCTTTATTCTATCAATACTATTCCATCCACCCCAGCTTGTGGATATTTGAGCTAACAGGCTTATTGATTTCCAACTAGCACTTAAGTTAGTGCTGATGCCGTATGACCGAGTACTCTTTGCAAGCTTAACAAAGTCCTGGTCATCGACTATTTTACCATTTTGGCCAGCAATCGTTCTAGTCGTTGTGTTTAGATCTCCGGCTACATCTTCATAAGCCATCATACCTTTTTTCATTCCCGCTCTTGTCGAAATATTTGCACCGCCGGCGTTATAAAGTGGCGTTGTGCCGGCTTTTGTTGCAAGGTCAGTAAGATAATTCCAGTAAGCATCAAGATCGGCATCAGTTCTCAATATTCCATCGCCGGATGAAGTTGCTTTCCATGTACTATATCCCCATTGTGCACCTATAAGTGAGTAACCTTGTAATTGTTTTCCTGCGTAAAATGATGGATAGTTGAATGGCTGATCAAGATATTTTTTCACTTCATTATCGGACCAACCAAAGTTCATCCCAACAGAGTAAGTAAAGTTTTTACCAACGCGGTCATTCCATGTTGCAGCAATTTCCGCTCCCCAAGCGTTAACCGCGCCATAGTTCTGTTCAGCAAATGCACCACCGACAGATATAGGAACATTGAGTGCACCGGTCATTGCAGTCAACATATCGGTAGATGAATTATAATAGCCATCTAAATTCACCGATAAACGGTTTTTCAATACTGAAAAATCAATTCCAATGTTTCGTTGTATTGTTCTATCCCATTTAATGTTTGGATTAGGTGACGCTTCAGGTGTAATTCCATAAGTAAAGAGTCCACCATTTGTTCCGAATGACATTCCCGTAGATGGCAAAATATTATATAACTGCAGCCACTTCCATGCTTTTACGTTATCGTTACCAGTTTTTCCAATTGA
>Ga0207675_100006782_pt1 | contig 10834 bp, 10 predicted proteins | sample KBSSwiS42_FD_184305 | JGI IMG/M metagenome (GOLD analysis project Ga0207675, IMG submission 184305) | Switchgrass rhizosphere microbial communities from Kellogg Biological Station, Michigan, USA - KBS Switchgrass S4-2 (SPAdes) (version 2) | ecosystem: Host-associated > Plants > Roots >...
GATGCTCTCGTAGACCGATAGTGGGAGGCTGATCCGGAAGGTGCAGTCAGCATTCGCGCACTCGCAGAGGAACTCATAGGGGACGTCCGGCCCGAGTTGATCGGCCACGGTCTCGACGTGCTCGTTCGCCTCGCGGAAGAGGGCCTCGTTCAGGGCGAGTCGGCGCTCACGTTCGTCCACCTCCATTTCAACGCGGCCGGAGCGCCCGCAGTTTCGCGTCGATGCTCGTCGATGAACGTAACTAGAAGGCGCTCAGAGGTGTTCTAGCTCGACGCGTGTGCGCTCGACCTTCTTCTCGAGGCCCGCGACGACTCGCCGTCGATTGGGTCATAGTGGCGTGGAAGGCGGCGCGATGCCCCGGTCCCTGCCGCGAAGGACAAGGCGACAGCGCGTGTTCGGAAAAGAGCAGACTGGGGGAAGAGGGTTCGCGATGGATGAGCGCTCGGCGAGGCTGGCCAAGAACGAAACGATCTTTCGAGCCGGGAACGAAAGCATCGACAAAGCGGCCGGCGGCAGGGTGGAGAAACCGCCCTACCTGTGCGAGTGCGGGGAGAAGAGCTGTCTTGCGCGCGTCGAGCTTACCCCGGCCGAGTACGAGGGAGTCCGTACCCACCCGGCCAGGTTCTTCGTCGTTCCCGGCCACGAGGACCTCACGGCTGGAGAGGTCGTAGTTGAGCAGAAGGATCGCTTCACGGTCGTCGAGAAGCAGGGCGAGGAGCGGGAAATCGTCGAACGCGTAAGCCCACAGCTCCCGTAGCGATGCCAGGCGACGCTCGAGAAAGGAACGAGGCCCTCTTCCGGGGCGTGAACGAGCGGATCGAGGACGTGGGCACGGCCCTTGCGCCTGACGACGTGCCGATGGAGTTTCTCTGCGAGTGCGACGATCGGGATTGTGTCGAGAAGGTCAGCGCGACACGAGCCGAGTACGAGGCGATTCGTGCCGTAGCGACCAACTTCGTCGTGTTGCCCGGGCACGAGGATCCCGGCGTCGAGCACGTCGTCCAGCAGACCGAACGCTTCCTGGTCGTCGAGAAAGAGGGCCAGGCCGCGCTCGAAGCTGAGGAAAGCGACCCGCGAAAGACGTAGGGCAGCCTGAGACGGCAAGCTCTGTCGCTTCGGACTCGTTGAGGATTAGGTGGCGAAACTGCTCTCGCCGCCACCGGAAGACCTCCTCCTCGGCATCGAGAAGCGGGAAAGCCGGCTCTGGCGGAGTCATCGAAACGCCTGCATTCCTTTGCTGCCACGCACGATCGGTCCGCATGAGCCCGGTCTCCGCATACTCCTTCCAGATCATTCGTGCGGCGTCACGCAGGGACGCAGCGGCTCCGCTCAGCTGCCTCGACCCGGCCACGAAAGGACACGCGCGTGCCTGTCTGAGCAGCCAGGGCGACGATTTCTGCGAGAAGAGATGCTTTACCCCCCTTCCGCTAGGCCGTGCTCGGTTGCGCCTCGGCCTCCAACGCCACCGCGGCGGGATTCAACCCCGCGACGCAGGACTCGGGAAGCGCCGCGCACCCCAGCCACGCGACCTGCGGACGAAGCGCGATAACGACGATCGCTCCGACGACCACCGCCACGCCATCGACGAAGACCGCTCCGCCCGGGCCGATCACTGCCGTCAGGCCGCCGGTCAGCAGCGCACCGAACGGGAGCATGCCGACGAAGGAGGCCGCCCAGATCGCGAGCGCCCGCGCTCGGAACTCGTCGGTACTCATCGCCTGCACCACCACCGTGGACAGCCCGACGAACAGGACGCCGGCGAGTCCGCCCACGAACGCCAGTGCGAGCGAAAGCCATGCGTTTGTCGACGCCCCAATGCCAGCCAAGGCCACGCCTGTGACGACGAACCCTACGAGTAACGGCTCGCCCTTGTTCGGCCGGCGTGAAAGGCGTAACAGCGCGATCGAGCCGAGCAGCGACCCGAGACCGATCGCCGCCATGATCGCTCCAAGCGTCCCCGCGCCCGCGTGGAGGTTGTAGCGGACGATCGCCGGGATCATGAACGCGACCGGCGGCGTCCCGAACAGGCCAGCGACCAGCATCAGCCCCATCATCGCCGCAAGGCTGCGCTGCCCGAAGACATAGCGGAACGCCTCCGAGATCGCGCCGCCGCCCGTGGCTGCGGCACTCCGGACGGGACGCGAAGCTGGCAACGATGCGAGCGTGCCGAGCACGGCGACGAAGCTCGCCGCATTCACACCGAACACCCACGTCGGGCCGGCCACGGCGAGCAAGAACCCTGCGATCGCCGGTCCAATAAAGCGCGCGAGCTGCAGCGAGAGGCTGTTGATCGCCACGGCGCTCTCAAGGTCGCGCCTCGGCACCATCGCGGCGAGCATCGCCTGAAACGGCGCGAAGCTGAGCGTCCCCAGGATCCCGCCGAGCACGGCCAGGACGCCGAGCAGTCCGACCGTCAGAGTCCCCGTCGCCCACGTCACAGCGAGCGCCGCCGCGAGGGCCATGTTCAACGACTGGAAGATGAGCAGCAGCTTGCGCCGGTCGTAGCGGTCCGCGAGCGCCCCCGCGGGCAAGGCGAAGACGAGGTTGGGGATCGTGTTCAGAAAGCCGATCAGGCCGAGCGTCGCCGCAGAGCCGCCGAGGAGGAGAACGACGTACCCGTACGCCGCCGCCTCGACCCAGTTCCCAATCAGGGAGAGCAGGACACCGGTCGAGTAGCGGCGGAAAAGCGGCGAGCTCAGGGCCGCCAGCACGCGCGCCGGCGGAGTCGGGGTTGCCTCGTCCGCGGGCACCGGCTCGGCCTCCAGTCCTTCGCCGGTGAGCGCGGCGATTCCGCCCCGTACCGCGTGTGCCTCGAACCCTCGGTCCCTCAGCCAGTGCGCCACACGGACGCTCGTCGCCTCACGTAGTCAACCGCAGGCGAGCACGATCGGAGTGTCACGCGAGAACTCGTCCAGGTGCTCCGAAATCTCGTCGGGTGGCATCCGCAGCGCACCCTCGAGCGTCACAGCCGGATCGTCCTTCCGCCGGACGTCGATGAGGAGCGCGCCGTTAGCGACGAGCTCGCGCGCTGTCGCCGCGTCGATGCGGGCGGCAGAGCCGCGCACGGCCGAAGGCAGGTGAAACCGCCTTGTCGGGGCGCTGCGCTCGGCCATGACCACGACGTTACCTCTGGTCTCGGAATGGAGTAGCGCCGGCGAGTCACCCATCGGTTTCGCCAGCGCCGGACCGTCTAAGCACCCGAAGCCGCGAGACCGAGCTCCACGCGGCCGTCCCCGAACAGTCGCTGACGCGCGGGTCGGCGAGAATGCGCGCGTGCCCGCCTACACGGTGAACAATGACGCGGTCAGGCACGCGAAACGGCTGATCGACGCGCGCCAGTACGTGCTCCGCTCGCGTTGGCAGGACGTGCAACCGCGCGCACGGGAGCAGAACGCGTTCCTGAAGACGCACTCCTGCGAGGAGTACGCCGCCTGGCATCTCGGCCTAACTGAGGGCGCGGACGAGGCGACGAAGGCGCGCTACGCGTTTGTCTACGGCGACTTCCGCCGTCTGCACCGGATGGGGCTGATCGCCTGCCACTACCGTGCCGCGGAGTGGCGGCACAAGGAGATCGAGCTCGCAGCACACGAGCTCCTGCAATACCTCGACCGAAAGAGCGCCTCATGACGCGGCGGCGCGCGCGCCTCGGGGCCTCTGCCTCGGGGCCCCTAGAGGATGATGTGCAGTTAGCCGCGTGAAGAGCCGGCGCGGTTCGTGTCGACAGTGGCTCGAGCTGGCTGCGCTGGCTCCACGCGTGGCCGGAGCCGATGACTTCTGCGTCGCCGCCCGGGACAGCGTCATTCAAGGGTCGACCGGCTCTTCCCAGCTCCAGTCCAAAGCCCTAGCTGCTCCTTGCGCGGCGAAGAGAGGAGGCCGATGAGGAAGCCAGCGGGGAGAAGCCGGGCAGGCGCGGGCAAACCGGCCCGGTGTTCGGCTCGCGCGTCGGTGGGCGCCTCAGCCATCGCAACGTGCGGCGCCGCGGCTTCGAGCCTGCCGCACTCGCCGCAGGGGTCGGGGGCGTCACCCTGCACGACCTGCGTCACGCCTACGGCTCGCGCCTGGCCTCCAAGGGACTGAGCGCCCGGCAGATCGCCGACGCGATGGGGCACAAGAAAACCTCGACGACGGAGATCTACATCCAGCGCTTCAATGGCGAGCAGGCCGACGAGCGTTTTCCGGGAGGCGATGAGCAGCTAGTCGGTTCCAAAACTGGTTCCAACGGCGACCATCCTGCACGAAGCGCAAAAGAACCGCTCGACGAAAACCCGCCCTTTGCGGCGGGTTTTCTCTATGGGCGGTGCCGGGCTCGAACCAGCGACCTCCTGGGTGTAAACCAGGCGCTCTCCCAACTGAGCTAACCGCCCGTGTTCCTAGGTTGCCACACGCCGGCGCGGCCGACCTGCGCGGCTGCGGGCTCACCAGCGTCTCTTCGAACGAGACGAGCCGACGAAAGTCGTCATGCCCGCGAAGCGGGCGGACCTTCGTCGGGAGTGCCCCCGACGGGATTCGAACCCGTGCTACGGCCTTGAAAGGGCCGTGACCTAGGCCGCTAGTCGACGGGGGCGGCCCGCGAAGGATAGCCCTCGGCGGGGTTAGGAGAGATGGGGCGGGAGGGCAGTTCACCCATTGGGGATGATGCAGCCGCGTTGCCGATGCGGCGACCATCACGGTTCTTCGAAAGTGGCCGGCGATCGGATAAGCGCATCGATGGGTGGGGACGCTCCCGCGGTCGATCCGCGCTCGCTGATCCGGACGAGGCAGTACCGGATCATGCTCGTCTTCGCCGCGGCGATCGGCCTGCTCGTCTCGGCGGTCTCGTGGGGATACCTCGAGCTCGTCCACTACATCCAGAACTGGGTCTATAAAGACCTTCCCGAAGACCTGGGCTACACCGCCTTGACGCCGGGCGACCTCGGTCACAGCACGCTCCCGTGGTGGTACCCGCTGCCCTGGCTCGCGCTCGCAGGGGTGCTCACCGCGTTCGCGATCACGCGGCTGCCGGGAGGCGGGGGCCATGTGCCTGCCGAGGGCCTCGCCGCCTCCGGTTCTCCCACGCGGCCGATCGAGCTCCCGGGTGTCGTCCTCGCTGCCTTCGCCACATTGGGGCTCGGGCTGGTGCTCGGACCCGAGGCGCCGCTGATCGCGATCGGCATGGGTCTCGGAATGCTGGCGATTCAGCTGATCAGGAGAGAGGCGCCCGATCAGCTGCTGTCGCTGATGGCGGTGACCGGCGCCTTTGCGGCCATATCGAGCCTCTTCGGCTCGCCCGTCGTCGGGGCGGTGATCATGATCGAGGCTGCGGGCTTCGGCGGCGCGACGCTCCTCGTCATCCTGGTTCCGGGCCTGCTCGCCGCGGGGATCGGAGGACTGGTCTTCACCGGGCTGGGATCCTGGTCCGGTCTCAGCACGAGCGCCTACGCCCTGAGCCCGATCGCGCTGCCCGCGATCGCCAATCCGGATTGGGGAGACGTGGGCTGGACAGTCGTCCTCGCGCTCGCCGCCGCCGTCGTCACGTTCGCCCTTGTCGAGCTCGCACGGTGGACGAAGCGCATAGTCGAGACGCGGCCCCTGCTCTTGACTACGGCTGCGGCGCTGACGGTCGGCGGGCTCGCAATCGCCTTCAACGAGGCCACCGGGCAGCCGATCACCGCGGTGCTGTTCTCCGGACAGAACGCCTTCGGAGACCTCGCCAAGACCGAGTCGACGCTGTCGCTGTCGACGCTCGCGCTCCTGCTCGTGTTCAAGGGGCTCGCCTGGGGCATCTCGCTGGGAAACTTCCGCGGCGGCCCGGCCTTCCCGGCGCTGTTCCTCGGTGCGAGCGCAGGCGTGCTCGCCGCGCACCTTCCAGGGCTCGCACAGACGCCGGCGGTCGCCGCGCTGATGGCGGCCAGCTGCGCAGCCGTCCTCAGGCTTCCGCTCTCGTCGGTGGTGATCACGCTCGTCCTGGTGTCGCAAGCGGGGGTGGGCGTCACGTCGCTCATCGTCGTGGCGGCGGTCGTAGCCTTCGTCGCCGTCGAAGCGCTCGACGCGCTCCGGAGCCGGGTCCGCGGGCCGGCGCCGGCGGGCGCGACCTCAGTTCAAGGCTCCCTCTCGGCCCGGTGAAGCGCTAGCAATGGGCCAGGGAATCAGCGAGGTACTGACGTTTGCCGTCGGCGTCGCGATCAGCCCGGCGGCCATCATCGCCGTGATCCTGATCCTGTTCTCCCGTCGAGCCCGCGTAAACGGGCCGCTCTTCCTGCTCGGCTGGGTCGTCGCGCTCGGCGTCCTGGTTGCCGTGGTCTACACCATCTCGGACCAGAGCAACGCCGGGACGAGCGACACCTCGTCCGATTCGGTCTCGTGGCTGAAGATCGGGCTCGGCGTGTCGTTCCTGCTCCTCGCGAGGCGCGACTGGCGGAAACGGCCCAAGCCGGGGGTCGAGCCGGAGACGCCGAAGTGGATGGCACGCATCGACGCGCTCACGCCGGCGGAGTCGCTCGGCCTCGGCGTGCTGCTCGGCGCTGTGAACCCAAAGAACCTGGCCCTGTCGATCGGCGCCGCCGCCGGACTCGCCCAGCTCGGGCTGTCGACCCCCGACGCCGTCGTCTCGCTGATCGTCTTCGTCGCCGTCGGGAGCCTGTCGATCGCAGGCCCCGTCATCTACCACCAGCTGGGAGGTGAAAGGGCGGCGGCCAACCTCGAAGAGCTGAAGGACTGGCTCGGCCGGCACAACGACGCGGTGATGGCGGTTCTGTTCCTCGTCTTCGCTGTCGCCCTGATCGCGAAAGGCCTCGAGCCGCTCACCAAGTAGGAGACCTAGGTCTCGAGCAGCCCCTTGAGCCGGGCGACATAGCCGCTGATCCTTTCTCGCCGTGCGCCCCTCAAGGCAAGCGCATCTCAGCGCATACGACCGCACCCGTCCGGAGCCCGCTCGCCGGCTTCATCCGGCCCAGCAAGGCAATTGTCCACCCTTCGCGGCGTTTTCCCGGCCCTTATCTCCTAACCCGATAGCCCTCGGCGGTCAGGATCCTTCCAGGAGCTCCTTCAACCGTTCGAAGTCTTCCCGGAGCTCGGCCTCTGCCGTGCGGGCGATCATCGGCTCGGCGAGCTTCATCAGCGAGCCCGCCTTCCCGCTCGCCACGACCGTGAGCCGCGTCCCGCCGTCGACCGCAGCAAGCTCGTGGTCGATCGTGAGCTTCACCGGGCCGCCGAGCGAGCGCAGCGTCAGGCGCCTGGGCGGGTCGAACGCGACGACCTCGAGCTCGTTGTCCAGCTCGCGCCCCATGAGACGGCGCTTCTCGAAGATGCGCGAGCCCTGCGCCAGCGACCCGGCCGCACGCATCTCCACGGCGCTTGACTGCCATTCGGGTACGCGCGCGACGTCGGTCAGGCGCCCGAACACCTCCTCGGGCGAGCGCGAGATCTGGACGCTGTGCTCGACCCGAATCACTCGTGGAGCTAGCCATCCGCCGACGATACGGCTGTCGGAACCCTCTCCTCGTCGGCAGCTCGATCTTCCTTGGCGGCCTCAGGCGCTGGCTGTGCGGGCCTCGCCGGGCGCACGCGCGCAACAGGCGGTTCCTCACCGGTCAGGATCGGCCAGACCTTGGAAACCGCCCGGCGGGCGGCCACGGCCGCGGCGGCCGCAAGCGCACCGGAGAAGACCATCCAGGCGCGCTCGCGACGAGCCTCCTTCTTTGGGTCATGGGTCGCCGCGATCCACAGGCCCTCGAGGTCAGCCGCGAGTTTGTGCAGCTGCTCTGCCACGAGATCGGTTCGTTTGCTCATCAGACCTCCTCTGCGTCCAAAGCGTTATGCGCAAAAGCCACGATAGTCACCTGTCGGCTGCGCCGTCGACAGTCCTAGACGGTCCGCCGCAAGCGCACTAGCCTCATCCGGGTGGCCCGAAGTCTCCACCGGCTCGGCCTGTTCGCGGCCCGGAGGAAATGGGTTGTCCTCGGCGCCTGGGTCCTGCTCGTAGCCCTCCTCGTCATCGCCTCGCGCACCCTGGGCAGCAACACGAGCAACAACCTCCGGCTGCCGGGGACCGACAGCCAGGCGGCGACGGACCTGCTCGCCGCCCGCTTCCCGCCGCAGCAGAACGGGAGCAACCCGCTCGTCTTCCGCACGGAGACCGGAAAGGTCACCGATGCCAGCGCAAAGCAGGCGATCGAGGCGTCCTACGCGCGCGTGAAGAAGATTCCCCACGTCGCGAGCGCAACCGATCCGTTCGGCCAGCAGGGCGCCGCGCAGATCAGCAAGGACGGCCGGACCGCCTTCATCCCCGTGCTGCTGAATGTCAGCGGGGACGGGCTCACCCAGGAGATCGCCGAGAGCGTGCTGTCCGCCGGCAATCCGGCCCGCCAGGCCGGGATGGAGGTTGCCGTCGGCGGCTCCGTGGGGAGCGAGCTCTCGGAACCGGCGACCGAGAGCAGCGAGGTGATCGGCCTGATCGCGGCGATGATCATCCTCGCGTTCACGTTCGGAACCCTCGTGGCGATGGGGCTGCCGATCGTCTCGGCCGTGCTCGGACTGGCCGCCGGGCTCTCGCTGATCGTGCTGCTCGGCCACGCCGTGACCGTGCCGACGATCGCGCCGACGCTCGCGACGATGATCGGCCTCGGGGTCGGGATCGACTACGCCCTCTTCCTCGTCAGCCGCCACCGGCTCAACCGGCAACAGGGAATGGCGCTGGACGACTCGGTCGCAATGGCGGTCGCCACCTCCGGCAGCGCGATCGTCTTCGCCGGAACGACCGTTGTAATCGCGCTCTTGACGCTGCTCGTCGCCGGGATCCCGCTGGTGACGGCGCTCGGATATTCCTCGGCCGTCGCCGTGGTGACCGCCGTGCTCGCGTCGATCACGCTGCTGCCGGCGGTGCTCGCGCTCGTCGGCGCGCACATCGAGGCGCTCCGCCTACCGGCGTTCCTCCGCCCCCGGCCCAAAGATCTCGAAGGCGGCTTCTGGGGCGGCTGGGCCCGAGCACTGACGACGCGCCCCTGGTGGGCGATCGCCGGCACGTTCGCCCTCTTGATCCCCCTGAGCATCCCGTTCCTCTCCCTGAACCTCGGTCAGGAAGACGTGGGCGCCACGCCGAAGTCGACCACCGAGCGGCAGGCGTACGACCTGATGGCCTCCGGCTTCGGCCCGGGTTACAACGGCCCCCTCATCGTGGCGGTCAGCCTCGGAACTCCTCCCAAGCCGAGCAGCGAGTACACGAGCCAGCAACAGCAGGCCAAGAGCCTGCAGCGGCAGCTCGAACAGGAGCAGAAGCAGGGGAAGAGCCAGCAGCAGAGCCTCACGGAGCAGGCCAATGCGCTCACGCGCCAGCAGGCCGCGCTCGAGCAGCAGCAGAAGGCCCTCGAGCAGCAGCAGGGGACGCTCGAAGCCGAGCAGGCAAGCCTCGAGCGCGCGGCCAAAGCGGACACGCAGCAACAGGCCCAGCTGCAAGCGACCGCCAATCAGCTCGAGGCCGATCAGGTCGCCCTGAACAAGCAGATCGTCGCGACGGGCTCCCAGGCGCAGAAGGTCGTCCGCCAGGGGGCGAAGGTGACGAAGGAGCTCACGTCGGTCGTCACGCGGCTGACGAAGAACCAGGCGGAGCAACTGAAGGTCGAGGCGCAGATCAAGCACGCCAAGAGCGCGAGCCAGAAGGCCAAGCTCCAGGCGAAGCTGCGCAAGCTCCAGGATGACGAGACGAGTCTCGAGAAGCAGCTCGCCTCCCTCGTCCAGCAGGAGCAGGCGACCATCAAGGCGTCCCAGGCGCTGCTGGCAGACGCGAGGAGCCTGCGCGAGCAAGAGGTCAACATCGCCAACCGTGCGATCTCGCTGGCGGGCCAGGCAGCCGCTCTGGCGACCGATGCCGTCGCGCTCGTCAAGCAAAAGCAGGCGCTCGTCCAGCAAGCGGCCGACCTGCAGGTCCAGGCGGCAAAGCTCCAGACGCAGGCGGCGAATCTCCAGACGCAGGCGGCGAATCTCCAGACGCAAGAGGTGACACTGAAGGGCCAGCAGCAGACGGCGCAGGGCCAGCAGCAGACGGCCGAGCAACTCAAGACCGAGCTGACGAACGAGCTGACCAAGGCGGGCGGAGACCCCAGGGGAACCGACCCGCGACTCGTCGATCTCCAGGAGGGGCTCGCCGCGACCCAGGGGGTCAAGGTCGTGTCGCCACCGCGCCTCAACAAGCCCGGCGATGCCGCCACCTTCACCGTGATCCCGACGACCGCACCCGCTTCCACCGCGACCGCCGACCTGGTCAAGACGGTGCGCACCTACACCATCCCGCAGGCGACGCAGGGCACGAACCTCCAGGCGTTCGTCGGAGGAGTGACGGCCAGCTACGTCGATCTCGCGGACGAGATCTCGGCCAGGCTGGCCCTCGTCATCGCCGCCGTGATCGGGCTGAGCTTCTGCATCCTGCTGATGGCCTTCCGGTCGTTCCTCTTCGCAGTCCAGGCAGCCGTAGCCAACGTGCTCTCCGTCGCAGCTGCGTTCGGCGTCCTGACCGCCGTCTTCCAGAAGGGCTGGGGGCTGAGCCTCGTCGGCCTCGACACCGCGACGGGAACGGATCCGATCGCGAGCTACGTGCCGCTGATGATGTTCACGGTGCTGTTCGGGCTCTCGATGGACTACCAGGTGTTCCTGATCAGCAAGATCGAGCAGTACCGGGCCGAAGGAGGGGACGACAAGGCGGCAATCCGGCGCGGGCTCGCCGCGGGCGCACGTGTGATCGTCGCGGCGGCGCTGATCATGATCGCGGTCTTCGGGAGCTTCATCCTCAACCCCGACCCGACCGTGAAGCAGTTCGGAGTCGGGCTCTCCGTCGGCGTGGCGCTCGCCGCCCTGACCGTTCTCG
>Ga0207675_100006790_pt1 | contig 10830 bp, 10 predicted proteins | sample KBSSwiS42_FD_184305 | JGI IMG/M metagenome (GOLD analysis project Ga0207675, IMG submission 184305) | Switchgrass rhizosphere microbial communities from Kellogg Biological Station, Michigan, USA - KBS Switchgrass S4-2 (SPAdes) (version 2) | ecosystem: Host-associated > Plants > Roots >...
GCATAGATCAAACTAAGAACGGCCGCGATCTCGATCAGGCGCTGGAGAATGACGCCGACACGTTGGAAGAAATGAAAGCAGACTTGGTGTCATTGTTTGTCGCCGAAGCCTTACGTAAGCAGGGGTATTACAACGACGAGCAACTGCGCAGCGTGTACGCGGGCGGGATTCTGCGCGTCCTGCAAAACAACAAGCCGCGTCGCGACCAGCCTTACAACACGATGCAGTTGATGCAGTGGAATTTCTTTCTCGAAAACGGGCTGCTGACTTTCGAGAACGGCATTCTGAAGATTCACTACGACAAGTATCACGCGGTCGTCGGGAAAATGCTCCAGAGAGTTCTCGAGGTCCAGTACAACGGCGACAAGGCCGCCGCTGATCAGTTCATCGATCAGTACGCCGTCTGGAAAGATGATCTGCACGGCGTTGTTGCGAAAAACATTCGCGATGCGCAACGTTATCGTTTCCGCTTGTTCAAGTACGCGGCACTTGGTGAGTAGCAGTTCGTCCGCAGATTACGCAGATTTCACAGATAAGCAAAACACAGGAACGTGATGAAAGAATCGGGGAAGCTCAACCCGGCATCGGTAAATGCTACCTAACCGTTACCCCTTAATCTGTGAAAATCTGTGAAATCTGCGTAAGCTGCGGATTATTCCGATGAAACGCGACGCGCACACAATCTTTCAGACACTGGCGCGCTGCTTGAAATTGAAGTGTCCAGTCTGTGGACGCGCGTCGATTGTGCGCCGGCCTTTCAACCTCAAGCACACTTGTGAATCGTGCCGCGCGGTCTTCAAACGCGAGGAAGGGTTCTTTGTCGGAGCAATCATGGCGAACGTCGTGGCCACTGAAGTCTTCATTCTGTTGGTTTATCTCGCGTGCCTGACCCTCGCCAACTTTAGCGATTCGACAATTCTTACAATCCTGTTTGTGATAGCGATTGCCTTTCCACTGGCCTTTTATCACCATGCGTGGGCGCTATGGTTGGGGATGGATCATTTGATTGAGGGATTGCCCGAGTCAGCAGGAGGTCAGAACCACCCGCGTAAGCGGGTGGGTTAAAGTGCCACCGGGGATTGACTCCTTGACCCACCCGCTGACGCAGGTGGTTCTGACTTCATTCCGGGCCGCACAAGTAAGGTTGCAGTGCATTGCGAAGTACCTCGGGAACGGGCAGCGGCTTAAGGTCCACGCGATCGGTTGAGACCAGCACGAAATGTGCGGTCGCCATCAAATCTTCTTCAATCTCACCGGCATCATTCTTCTTTCGCACTTCAAAATTCAGGCGTAAAGACGTGCGGCCGATCTTGCCGACGTAAACGCTGACTTGCAGCAGATCATCCATCTGCGCCGCGCGATGAAAGTCGCATTCCAGGTGCACACGCGGCAGCCAGATGTTCAGTTCGTCAAATACCTTGCCGTACGGCAGCCCCACTGCACGAAACAATTCCGTTTCGCCAATTTCGAAGAAACGAATGTAGGAGCCGTAAAAAATAATTCCCGCGGCATCGACATCGCCCCAGCGGACGCGCTCTTCAATCGTGAATTTGTTCATTGGTTCATCGATTCATTGATTCAATGAGCAAATGAATCAATGAGTCAATTCATTTAGGAAGCTAACCAAAGCATCGCTGAAGACTTCCGGCTGCTCCAGATTCGTCATATGCGCGGCGTCTTCGATGATTTCAAGCCGCGAATTCCGAATTCGTTCGTGCATGAACTCGGCATCACTCACCGGGCGAATCGGATCTTCGCGGCCTACGATGATCAGAGTCGGCACGTTGGTGTTCGTCAAGTCCTCGGTGTAATCGCGACGGGCCGTCATTCCGCGTTGGGCTGCGGCCGCGCCTTTTGGATTGGAGAGCGTAATCATTGTGCGCACACGCTTGACGACGTCGGGTTTGTCGGCGCGGGTCCGCTCCGCCAGCAGTTTCGGCAACGTCGCGATGCTAATCGGGACCATCCCGGCGCGCAACATCGTCTGCACTTGCTGTTCTCGGCCGGCTTTCTCCTGTTCATTGTCTGCCGGCGCGCGCGTTCCCGACAGAACCAGGCCGCGGACGCGTGATGGAAACAGATGCGCGAATTCGAAAGCGACGTAACCGCCCATCGACAGGCCGCACACTATTGCTTCATCAATCTGCAGATGGTCGAGCAACGCCGCAGCATCGCGCGCCATATCATCCATTGTGCTGATCTCGCCGGCGGCTTTCGTCTCGCCGAGTCCGCGCAAATCGGGAACGACTGCTCGAAAACCCGCAGCGCTCAATGCTTTGATCTGGCCATCCCACATCGATTTGTCGAAAGGGAAGCCATGAAGAAATAGCATGACGGGACCTTCCCCCACATCAATGAATGCCAACTCAACATTGCGTACGGCGACAAACTGGGTCTGGGAAATATCGTTCATTCTCTTCGCAAAAAGGCTTTCGGATTTACACCACTGTTTATCTTCGCCGTCAAGGCTGAACGGCTTCTCGATTTCCCAAGTTGTGCTTTCTCTTCGCTGTCCCTATTCTAATCGTTTGCCCGCTACTTCATTTTTTCTTCGGGGCATGACAGTGACATGGAAACAAGCAAGATTCGGAACATAGCAATTATCGCGCACGTCGATCACGGGAAGACGACCCTGGTCGATGCCATGCTCAAACAAGCGGGCACTTATCGTGACAATGAGACCATCGTCGATCGGGTGATGGACTCGATGGACCTTGAGCGAGAACGCGGCATCACGATCATGGCTAAGAACACCTCGGTTCGTTACGGCGAATACAAGATCAATATTGTGGACACGCCCGGGCACGCCGATTTCGGCGGCGAGGTCGAACGCGTCCTGAAGATGGTCGACGGCGTGATGCTGCTGGTCGATGCGGCCGAAGGCTGTCTACCGCAGACGCGGTTCGTTTTGCGCAAAGCTTTGGAAGCAGGCCTGCCGGCGATTGCGGTTGTCAACAAAATCGATCGGCAGGACGCGCGGCCAAAAGAAGTTGTTGATGAGATTTACGAACTGTTTCTCGATCTTGATGCGACTAACGAACAGATCGAGTTCCCAATTCTCTACGCCATTTCACGCGATGGGGTCGCGAAAAAGAAACTCGACGACACGTCGACCAATCTAAAGCCGCTCTTCGATCAAATTGTCGAGACCATTCCGGCGCCGCATGCTTTGCGTGACGATTCCTTGCAGCTTCTGGTGGCCAACGTCGATTACAACGAATACGTCGGGCGCCTGGCGATTGGGCGAATCTTTTCGGGTGAGATTGCCAAAAACCAGGAGATTGCAATTGCCGACAACAACGGCGCGATCCAAAAGACTCGAGTCAAAGAACTTTATGTGTTCGAGGGTTTGAAGCGCGAGCTCGCCGACAGCGCCGGCGTCGGAGAAATTGTCGCGCTCGCGGGCGTCGAAGGAATAAACATCGGCGAGACGATCACCGATCCCGAAAACCCGCGTTCGCTGCCTTCAATCGCGGTCGATGAACCAACCATTTCGATGATCTTCAGCGTCAACAACTCGCCGTTCGCCGGCACCGAAGGCCAGTACGTGACCTCGCGCCAAATCAAAGAACGGCTCGATCGCGAAGTGCTGGGCAACGTCGCGATCCGGGTTGAGGAAACGCCTTCGCCCGATCAATTCAAAGTGTCCGGACGTGGCGAGCTGCAACTAGCCATCCTGATCGAAATGATGCGGCGCGAAGGCTACGAGGTTCAGGTTTCCAAGCCCGAAGTCATCACCCGTCGCGTGGACGGAGAGTTACAGGAACCGATCGAGCAGGTCGTGGTCGATTGTCCGGAAGAATTCATCGGTGTCGTCACGGAAGCCATGGGCCGGCGCAAGGGCCAGATGACGAAGATGGTCAACCACGGCACGGGGCGCGTGCGCATGGAATTTGAAGCTCCATCGCGCGGCCTGATCGGGTTTCGCGGCGAGTTTCTGACGGAAACAAAAGGCACCGGGCTGCTCAACACTTTGTTCCTGCGCTTCGACAAATGGATGGGCGAGATGAAAGGCCGCGGCAGCGGGTCACTGGTCGCCGATCGCATGGGCGAATCGACGACTTACGCGCTTTTCAATTTGCAGGAGCGCGGCGTCCTTTTCGTTCGTCCCAACACGCGCGTCTATGAAGGCATGATCATCGGCGAGAATGCGCGTGCCGTCGATCTCGACGTCAATGCAATCAAGGAGAAGAAGCTGACCAACATGCGCGCTTCCGGTTCAGATGAAGCCATGCGCCTGGTGCCGGTGAAAGATCTTTCACTCGAAGAAGCGCTCGAGTTCATTGCCGGCGATGAACTGGTCGAAGTGACGCCGAAATCCATCCGGCTGCGGAAGCGCGTCTTGAAGGCGAACGAGCGGCCGAAGAAAGAGAGCTAGCGTGGCACGCGCATCTTGCGCGTGATCACGGGCGAGACGCCCGTGCCACTCCTAAATCAAACCTTTGGAATCTTCCCTGTCTTCAACATTGATGACGGGCACAGCTTCTCAACCACGCATTCTTCACACAGAGGCCGCCGCGCTTTGCAGGTTCGCCGGCCATGAAAGATCAGCAAGTGCGAGAAGATGATCCAATCTTTCTTGGGCACCAATTCCCACAAGTCCTGCTCGATCTTCACCGCGTCTTTCTGTTTGGTGAGCCCCAATCGATGTGACAAGCGACTGACGTGCGTATCGACGACGATGCCGGCGGCAATTCCGTAAGCGACACCCAACACCACATTCGCCGTTTTGCGGGCGACGCCCGGCAGTTTGAGTAACTCATCCATTGTTCTCGGCACTTCGCTCTCAAATTCGTCAACAAGCATCGCGCATGCACCCTGAATCGATTTGGTCTTGTTGCGAAAGAAGCCGGTAGTGCGAATGTCTTCCTGAAGTTCAGTGTCGCGAACTTTCAAATAATCTTCAGGCTTGTGGTATTTGCGGAACAGATCGGCAGTAACTTTGTTGACCCGTTCGTCTGTGCACTGAGCAGACAGAATCGTTGCGATCAGGAGTTCGAATGCATTCGAGTGGGTCAGCGCACACTTGGCATCGGGATGTGCACGCTTGAGAAGTTTGATGATTTGTTCAGTGCGGGCTTTCTTTTGGGCTTTGGATTCTCGCATCGGTATGTATGGAGTGCGCCGGCAGAGCGGAGCGGCGACGGCGCTTTGGATCAGCGGGAAAATCCAAAGCGGTGTCGCGCTTCGCTTGCCACCGCACTCCAAATCACCTCAACCTTCCCGTCAACATCAGCGCCAGCATTTTCCAGTCGCCCATGAATGACCAGAGTGGATATGTAAACGTCGCCGGCCGGTTCTTTTCCACGAAAAAGTGCCCAACCCATGCGAGCCCGTAGCCCGGCACGAACGCGAGCGGAAACAACCACCACTTTCCGATCACAATCAACGCAATCAGGGACATGATCGCCGCAAACGACCCTACGGCGTGCAGCGCCCGTGTGATGGGTTTGCTGTGTTCGCTGAGATAGTACGGCCAGAACTCTGCAAACGATTGATAGCGTGGCTGAGACATCGAATCGCGCGCGATTTTAGCAGAAGCATGGCACGAGCGTCCCGCCCCGTGTGACTCACTAGCAGGATGCGCGTGCGACGCATTACTTGACCAGCACCGCAACCACAGGCAAGATCAGGCGCTATGCTTTTCCACCCGGTGTCTTGTCCCGGCCTCGTTCGTTTCATCCTGGCAATCGTAATCGCTGCTTCGGTAGTTGTCTCACTGCCCGGACCGGCGAACGCGCAATCCTACGAACGCGAATTCAGCGTCGGCAGTAAGCCTTCGCTCACAATCAAAAACCGCAATGGTCGTGTGTCGGTTGTTACCTCCAACGATCAGAAAGATAAAGCCCTGGTACAGGCGACTTCCCCCGTCGCGCCCGTCGAGCCGGGTGATATCAGCATTTCTGGCGGCGAGATCGTCGTTCGCGAACGACGCGCAGGGGATCGAATCGATCTGATCGTACGTGTGCCGTCACGCACGCGTGTGAAGGTCGAGAGCGAAAACGGCATGGTTGATGTCATCGGCGATCTCGCGATGGCTGAAGTCCTGACTGACACGGGAACGATTCATGCCGATGTGCCGCTTGATGACGTGAAATTCAAGTTTCTGTGGCAGGCGAGCCGTCCGCGTTTTCTCAGCGACGTCGAACTGCCGCGGGTGAAGGAAGGGCGCGCCGGATCGTTTTCGATTTCGGGCACGCTCGGGCCGAACGCCAAGAAGAGCAAAGACAAGAAAAAGAAAGACACCGAGAAAACTGAGAGCGCGACGGCGGATGGCAGCGCCGACTCAAACGATGCGAATAGTTCGACAATCGATGGGGCAACGGACAAGGATGAGAAGTCGAAAGCCGACGCCGACAAGTCGAAACCGGACAAAGACAAGCTCGTGCAGTTGAACCTCACGACGCAACGTGGCGTGATTCTGCTGAACGTCGATCCGGCGATGGCGCCGAATGATTTGCGCGAGCGGCCGTTGACTGAGGCGGCAAAGGGAATCGTGCGCAGCGGCAATGTGCCCCTGATTGACGCGATTAGAAAAGTAAGCCCGCGTTTATTTGGTGATTATGCACACACGCTGCCACCGCCGGATCGGGGACCTTCACTGGTGAACATGCAACCGCCGGGTCAACTTGGGACCGCAGTTGCGCCACAGTTGATTAGAGTCAATGCCAGCGTCACCGATGGCAATGGACGAGCGATTCCGAATATGCGTTTGTCTGATTTTGCTGTTTACGAAGACGGCACGGAACGCAAAGTGGTCGACGTCACACCTGCCACTGAACCGTTCAACTTGATTTTGTTGCTGGATGTTTCCGGCAGCGTGGAAGAACGCATCGATTTCATTCGCAAAGCCGCGCGCGACTTTCTGCGCACCGTCAGCCGCCAGGATCGAATCGCGATCACAAGTTTTCGCGACGATATTCAAATCATTTCGGACTTCACGACCGATCGCGCTTTGCTGTCGAAGAAACTGGACGACATTGATGCCGGTGGCGCGACCGCACTTTACGATGCGCTCGGGTATTCGTTGGTAGATACGCTCAAGCCTTTGCGCGGCGAGCGTACGGCCATCGTAATTCTTTCCGATGGCGACGACAACAAATCGTTTGTGCCGTTTCCATCAATTTTGGAAGCGACGATCGAATCGGGGGCGCTCATCTATCCGCTGTATGTTCCCTCGGGCTTGATTCCGGAAGCGAGTGTGCCAAAGCCGATGATCACGGTCGATCCGATGCGCACAAAATATCTGACGATTACTACGCGGGCCGCGGAAGAAGGACAGAAGCTTGCGGATTTTTCGGGCGGCGTTTTCTATTCGATTAAACGCCTCGAAGATTTGCAGAGGGCTTACGACGATGTGGTGGCGCAATTGCGCACGGCGTACACGATCACTTATTCATCGGAAGCCGGCGCGACTCATCGTCGTTTGCGCGTGCGGGCGAATCGCGAAGGCGCTTATGTGCGCTTGAGCCCAGCAGTCTCGAGTTCGCACTGACAGGGCAGTAGCCCACCAACCGCGGCCCCACCCGGGCAGCGCGTGGGGTGGTCGAACTTAGGTATGGCTTAGTTTTCCAATCGGCTACATCCAGGACCTTACAAAGGAGAAAAGTATGAAGAGACTCACCCTTGCTGTTTCTTTGCTGTGCGTTTTCGCCATTAGCGCGTCAGTTGTGCAGGCGAAAGCGATAGGTGGCCAGGAAAAGAAGTCGCTATACACGCGACTTGGTGGCTATGACGCCATCGCTTTGGTCGTTGATGATTTCATCCACCGCCTGGCGACGGACAAACGGTTCGAAAGATTTTTCTCGGGATTCAGCGAAGATTCGCAGAAGCGTCTGCGTCAGCACATTCTCGATCAATTCTGCGCGGCGGCGGGCGGTCCGTGCGTTTACACCGGACGCGAAATGAAAACCGTTCACAAAGGTCTCGGGATTACCGAGGCTGACTGGGACGCGGCGGCAAAACATCTCGTCGCTGCGCTCGACAAATACAAAGTGCCGGAAGCTGAGAAAAACGACCTGCTCGCGTTCGTGGTGACGCAGAAGAAAGACATTGTCGAGAAGTAGCGAATATTACAGAACCGCGAGCGGTAGCGAGCGGGATAAAGACGCAACGTTTGTTCGAAAAATCGCTTGATTGGAAGTTGTCGTGAGTTGCGCCCTGATCCCGCTCGCTACCGCTCGCGGTTCTGTAGGATTCTTCAGAGACGGCCACTGCTGCCGATCGAATACACCCCGGTGAGAAACGGATTGGTGCGGCGCTCGTGTCCGATGGTCGTTACCGGACCATGGCCGGAATAGACTTCCACGTCATCGCCGAGCGGCACAATCTTATTGAAGAGCGAATCCATCAATTGTTCGCTCGACCCGCCCGGCAAGTCCGTGCGGCCGATTGAGCCGGCGAACAAACAATCGCCCACAAACACTTTTCTCTCATTCGGCTCGAACAGCACTACGTGGCCCGGGGTATGACCGGGGCAATGGATTATTGTGAAGCTAAGTTCACCGACCCGGTACGTTTGGCCGTCGCTCCAGTGTTCGTCCACGCGCGGCGGTTCGTCGTAGTCGAATCCAAAAGCCTTCCACTGCGCTTGCGGGATACCAATCCACGCGGGTTGAATGGGCAACTGAAGATAAAGCGGCTCGTCTGCCGGATGGATGATGATTTTCGCTTCCGGCTTTCTTTTCTTCAGGCCGGCCACGCCACCTACGTGATCCATGTGCGCGTGGGTGCAGGCAATCGCCTGTAGTTCGAAACCGTGGTTATCAATCGCTTCGACAATCCCGTCGGAATCGTCACCCGGATCGATGCAGATTGCGCGCTTCGTTTCTTCACAACCGACGATGCGTGTGTGTTGTTCAAAAGCAGTGACGGTGATTTGTTCGATTATCATTTAAGAACTGTGCTTAGTACTCTGTGCTTTGTACTTTGATGTGCATGCAGGTTAGCGCCACATCGCCAGAAATAGACAACCAAGTACAAAGTACAAAGCACCAAGTACCAGTCGGGAGTATAATTCCTCACGGAATTTCCACGAAAGTAGCAATGCCACTCACACCCACAGCAGCTTCGCTGGCCGAAGTTTTGGACGAGATGACCGCCGAAGGTGCGCCGGAATTAACGGAGCACCTCGAAAAGGACGCGCTCAAGTGTTACGCCTGCGGCCATCGTTGTCTAATCAAGGAAGGCAAGCGCGGCATTTGCAAAGTGCGTTTCAACGAAGGCGGACACTTACGCGTGCCGAGCAACTACGTCGCCGCGCTCGCGTGCGATCCGACCGAGAAGAAGCCCTTCTTTCACATGCTGCCCGGCTCAGACACGCTCACGTTTGGCATGCTCGGTTGCGACCTGCATTGCGCGTATTGCCAGAATTGGCTGACGTCACAGGCGCTGCGCGATGATGCAGCGGTGTCGGCGCCGAATGTCATTACCGCCGATCGTCTGGTGGCGATGGCTAAAGCTTATGGTGCTTCGATGGTCGGATCGAGCTACAACGAGCCGCTCATCACTGCGGAGTGGGCTGTCGAAGTTTTCCAGAAAGCGCGGCCCGAGGGCTTTCGCACGGCGTTTATTTCTAACGGTAATGCGACACCGCAGGTGCTCGATTACCTGCGGCCGTGGACGGACTGCTACAAAATTGATCTCAAGTCGATGAGCGACAAGAATTATCGGCAGCTCGGTGGCGTGGTGGACAATATTCTCGACACGGTGAAGATGGTGCATGAACGTGGCTTCTGGGAAGAGATTGTGACGCTCGTGATTCCCGGATTCAACGACTCGACGGACGAACTGCAACGTGCCGCTGATTTTATCGCGTCGGTTTCGCCGGACATTCCCTGGCACGTGACTGCGTTTCACCAGGATTACCACATGCAGGAAAACGCGAATACGACGGCGGAACAGTTGATTCGCGCGTGCGAGATCGGACGCGAGGCGGGTCTCCGTTACATCTATGCCGGAAATCTTCCGGGTCGGGTGGGCCGTTGGGAGAACACATATTGTCCGAACTGTGACGCGCTGCTCGTCGAACGTTATGGTTATTTGATTCAACAGATGAATGTCACTGCGAATGGAACATGCCCGTCCTGCGCGACCAGGATTCCGGGCATCTGGTCATAAAAAAAGGGCGAAGCCGCAGCCTCGCCCTTTCCTTAGTTCGTTCTTGCGCTTTAACGTTTACATCTTCTTTCCCGGACTGGCCTTGGTCTCAGCGCTCGGCTTCATTTCAGGCGAGGCCATCGCTTTTGGCTCTGTCGCCGGTGTTCCCATGTGAAAGATGGCGACCCACTTGTTGTCGCGCTTGATCCAGATCGACGAGTGATAACCGGTATCAGGCTTCATCGCGGGGATCTTTACTTTGTAGGTTACGAGTGAGGCATCGTCGTCGAACTTTACGGTTTTCCATTCGGTCAATTCATGGTCCTTCAGATCGACGGCTTGCACACCTTTGATTGAGCCGGCTTTGTCATAGACACCGTCCTCCTCAACTTCCACAAAGTCATTCGCGAGATACGACGCGAAAGCGTCATAGTTTTTTGTCTTGAAAGAATCCCAGACGAGCTTTTCATTTGCTTCCGCGTCTGAAGTGGTCTCGGCTGCTTTAGCCATCGGAGTGGCGGGGCTAGCGGCAGCTTTTGGTGTCTCCTTCGGCGGAGGTGGCGGCGGCATGGTTCTGGCAAGCGTCTCCTGGTAATAGATATTCGTCCATTCGCCGTTGCGATTCACGTACGCGGACGCCTCGCGATATGGCCCGTCCGGAATTGGTTTGCCTTTATAGCTGCCCTTTACTGTCGCGGTGTATGTGATCAGCACCGCGTCTTTGTCGATGGT
>Ga0207675_100006791_pt1 | contig 10830 bp, 7 predicted proteins | sample KBSSwiS42_FD_184305 | JGI IMG/M metagenome (GOLD analysis project Ga0207675, IMG submission 184305) | Switchgrass rhizosphere microbial communities from Kellogg Biological Station, Michigan, USA - KBS Switchgrass S4-2 (SPAdes) (version 2) | ecosystem: Host-associated > Plants > Roots >...
TGCCCGCCCACATGTGGGGTCGCCCCCAGCCCTTGGTCGAGACGTCCGCCGCCAGCTCGGGGGGCAGCACCACGTGCAGGGAGCCGTCGTACGACGGGTGCAGGTGCGCGAACTCCGCGAACTGGGGGACCAGGAAAGCGTGCTGGTCAGCGGAGCCCTCCCGCAGGACGAAACCGCGGGCGCCGGGCACAGAGATGTGGGAGGGGCCCACGTCCACACCGGGCAGCTGCCGGATGTCGTCGAACAGCCTCTCCTGGAGGTCTCGGGGCGCGTTCTGGGTCCGTTGCTGCTGCGGGATCGTCCAGCTCACCTCGGGCCTTGTGCCACGTCGCGCGGGGAGCTCGCCGGCCGCAAGCGTGGGCCACGGGGTCTCGGCAGGCGGTCCCGCCGGGGTTGCGGCGTGGCGGCCGACGAAGCTCACACGGTGTGCGATCCAGTCGCCCAGCTCGCGGACCGTGTCCGCCGTCAGCTGGTGACCGCCGGGTTGGCGTTGCGCGACCGTCGGGGCACCGGACTCGGCCAGCACGTAGTCCCAGGTCCGGTCGAGGAGCTCGCGCGGGATGACGTGGTCGCCGTCGCCCTGGGCAATGAACAGCGGCAGGTTGGCCAGCCGGCCGGCGTCGGTCAGGAGACCTGCGTCGAACGGCAGGGTGCCGTAGAGGATCGCGGCGCCGGCGTAGCGCGAGGGGTCGTCCAGCACCAAGCCGCCGGCGAAGGCGGCCCCTCCACTGAAGCCGACCAGCAGCACCGGGCGGCCCACTGGGGCGACGTCGTCCAGCCAGCCGCGGAACCAGTCCATGGTGTCCCGGAGCGACTCGGCGACCGGGCGGCCGATGCCGCGGTTGGCGAACCATGCGAACCCGCCGCCCTCGACGATCGGCGCCCGCACCGATGCGTACGCCGGACCGGTCGGCAGGTGCGAGGCGAGGCCGACGATGTCGCGCTCGTTCGAGCCGCGACCGTGCAGGAGCACCACGAGAGGTGCAACCGGGTCCTCGGCGCCGTACGTCGCGACGACCGGAGGCGCGAAGGTCGCGCTGGTCATCACGTCTCCACCGGGACCAGCTCGGCGGCGGTGCGAACGCCGCTCCACCGGCGTACCTCACCGGGCAGGTCCAGACGCTCGACCGGTGCCGCACTCGCGAAGTCGCCCCAGCTGGCCTTGGGCAGCATCCACATCACCTCGAACTCGTTGCCGTCGGGGTCCTTGGCGTAGATGCTCTTCGTCGCGCCGTGGCTCGACTCGCCCGTGAAGGCGTCGAGGTTGGCCAGGGTGAGCCGCGCCTCCTCGAGCTCCTCGATGGTGTCGACCTGCCAGGCGAGATGGTAGAGGCCGAGGCTGCCGCGCGGTCTTGGCGGCTGGGCGCCGACCCCGAACAGTCCGAGGTCGTGGTGGTTGCCGGATCGGGGCAGGCGCAGGAAGGCGGCGTCGGCGCGCGGTTCACGCGCCATCACCTCCATCGCGAACGCCTGCTGGTAGAAGGCGATGCTGCGCTCCAGGTCGGCCACGTAGAGCACGGCATGGTTGAGGCGCACGGCGTTGACGGTCATCGAGGTACCCCTTTCGTGTGTCTGTGTTGATCAGGCCGCGACGCCGAAGCCGCCGGTCCAGGCGATCTTCTCGCTGGCGGCAAGGGTGATCTGCAGGAAACCGATGCTCTCGAGCTCGCGAGCGCGCTCGAGCGGACCTGCGTCGATCGCGTTCAGGCCACCGGACGTGATCACCCCGGCCAGGGTCGACTTGGCGTCGGCGTCGTCGCCCGCGATCAGGACGGTCGTGGTCAGCGGGCCCACGCTGCCCGCTGACAGGGTGCTGGCGAAGGTGGTGTTGAAGGCCTTCAGCACCCGCGACGTCGGCAGGGCCGCGGCGATCTCCGCGGTCGCGGAGCTGTCAGCGGGAACGGTCAGGGAGTCGAAGGTCTCGAAGTTCAGCGGGTTGGTGATGTCGACGACGATCTTGTCCGCCAAGGTGTCGCCGCGCTCGGAGATGACGGCGCTGACCGCGGGGTAGGGGACCGCGAGGACGACGACGTCTCCTGTGACCGCCGTGGCGCCGTCGGACGGGCCGAGCAGCTGGACCGTGTGCCCGCCCTTGCCGGCGACGCCTGCGATGGCCTGGCCCATGTTGCCGGTGCCGATGATGGATACGTGTGCCATGGAGCTCTCCTCGAGTTGTAGTTTAGTTGTTGCTTCAACTAACTATCGCGCACTTTAGTTGTTCCGTCAAGTAAAGCGGTACGCTTGTGACCATGGACACACGGTGGTTGGACGACGCGCAGCATGCGGCCTGGGTCAAGCTGGTCGCGCTCGTGGAGCTGTTGCCCGGGGTGCTCGACACACAGCTGCGCCGCGACGCCGGGCTGACCCACTTCGAGTACTTCGTGCTCGCCATGCTGTCCGAGGCTCCCGAGCGCACGCTGCGGATGACCTCGCTCGCGCAGCGCACGAACGCGACGCTGCCGCGTCTGTCGCACGTCGTACGCCGGCTGGAGGACCGCGGCCTGGTGCGACGGTTCCCGTGCCCGGACGACGGGCGCGCGACGAACGCGCAGCTCACCGACCATGGCTGGGCTGCGGTGGTGGCCGCAGCTCCCGGACACGTCGCGAACGTGCGCTCCCACGTCATCGATGCGCTGAGCCCCGCGCAGGTGGGCCAGCTCGACGTCCTCCTGTCGAGCCTGCTCCAGAAGCTCGACCCGGACGGGCACATGAGCGCGCCGTCGTCCGTGCGGCCGAGGACTTCACGCACCGAGGGAGACGACCTGACTACGACGTCCTGATCCGCTCACCCGCGCGGGGTGAGGATGGCGGCGCGAACAGCAGCGAGCGTAGTTGCATGAGTGAGGCAGGAGGCGCCGACCGCGGAGGCGCCGGTACGGGAGCCGGGACATGATTCCTCGATCGGTGCTGCGCTTCGGAGTCGCGATCGCCGTGATTCCGCTCCTGGCCGCGTGTGGAGGCGGCGACACCACCGGCGACCGGGACTTCTGCAAGCAGTACGCCGACGTGGTGAAGGCGAGCGACCAGCTGCGACAAGATGACCCGCAGACCGTCAAGGCCGGCGAGCTGCGCGCCGCGTCCGAGAAGCTCCAGGCCGAGCTGGACCAGTTCCAGGCGGTCTCCGAGGGACCCCTCGACACCGCGATCTCGACGCTGCGCGCCAACGTCGACGTGGTCCGCCAGGCCGCCGCCGACGCGCGTAGCGATGCCCAGGCGATGTCGCGCCCTGAGCTGGAGGACGCCATGGCCGGCATCAACCGGGCCTGGGCCGCCCTGCAGGACATCGCCACGCTCCAGTGCGACACCTCCTGACCCGGTAGCCGGCACCACACCTCAAGGAAGTGAGGAACCCCGATGAGCGCCACTGACGTGGTGACCAGCCGCGCACGCGGTGTCCTGATCGTCACCTGTCTCTCGACGCTGGTGGTCAACGCCAACACGTCCGCGGTCAGCATCCTGCTCCCGGCCATCAGCAAAGACACCGGCATGGACGTCACGACGCTGCAGTGGGCCGTCACCGGCTACTCGCTGGTGGGTGCCGCGACCATCGTGACCTCCGGCTCCCTGGGCGACGTCTTCGGCAGGAAACGCATCTTCCAGCTCGGGCTGCTGCTCTTCGTCGCTTCGTGTGTGCTGATCGCTCTCTCGGACTCGGGTGGAGCGGTCATCGCCGGGCGCTGCATCCAGGGCGCGTCAGGTGCGACGGTCCTTGCCTGTGGGCTCAGTCTGCTGACGGTGGCCACTCCCGAGTCGGGCAAGCTGCGCGCGGTCTCCCTCTGGGGTGCGGCGGCAGGCGTCGGCGCCGCGGTCGGGCCACTACTCGGTGGTGTCCTGGTCGAAGTGACGGGCTGGCAGGGGCTGTTCTGGATCGACGCGGGCGTCGCCCTGGTGTGCATGGCGATGACGGCAGCCCAGGTGTCCGAGTCCCGTGACGAGGGCCGGCCGCGCTCGATCGACATCGCCGGGAGCGCGCTGGTAGCGCTGACCCTCACGCCGATCATCCTCGCGCTGAGTGAGGGGAGCGACTGGGGATGGACGTCTCTTGCCACGCTCGGCTGCCTGGCGGTGGCCATCGTCTCGGGCTTCGCGTTCGTTGCCGTGGAGAACCGTGTCGCCGTGCCCATGCTCGACCTGGCCCTGCTGCGCAACCGGGTCCTGGTTGCTTCCACCGTCGCCATCCTGATCGGCGCCGGCACCATCAACGCGCTGATGTACCTCGTGAGCCTCTACTTCCAGGACCCGGCGACGCTCGGGCTCAGCCCGTTGCAAGCCGGTCTGGCCACCCTGCCCGCGACAGCCGGACTGGTGGCGATCGCACCGTTCGTGCCGCGGGTCGCGGCACGGTTCGGCGGCCGCCAGGTCGTCGGCGCGGGCTTCGCGATCACCGCCCTCGGCTTCGCCCTGGTGGGCTTCGTCGACGGCTCATGGCGCTATGTCGCATTCGTGCTGCCGCTGATCGCCGTCGCCGTCGGGATGGGACTCTCGAACGGGCCGGCGACGTCGGCGTCGACGGCATGCGTCTCGGCGGACCAGGTCGGGGCGGCCTCCGGTGTCTCCAACATGGCGCGCTACGTCGGCGCGGCCGTGGCGACGGCGCTCGCCGCGACGATCTACGGAAACGTCATCACTGACCAGACGGACGCGGGCCAGTCGCAGGTCGACGCGCTGTCCTCCGGACTCTCCGCGGCCTCCTGGACGATGGCCGTCTTCAGTCTTGTGGGCGTCGTGATGGCCGTGGTCATGGGGCGGCGTTCTCGAGTTGCCCGGGGTACCCTCGCCGACTCCGGGGCGGCTGCGGCCGCTCACACCTTTACCCTGCCGACGTCGGCCACCCCGACCCCACCGGCGGTCGACGGCGTGGCCGACGGCGTGGCCGACGGCGTGGCGGGGTAGCCGCTCGTCGCGCCGAGTGCCGTCGCTCTCAGTGGACCACCGGATCGGACCGTTCGGGACCTTTGACCCTCTCCATCTCTGCCGGCCTCGGGTGTAGTGATCTCGATGCAGTCGGGCCACGATGGACGGGCCTAGTCAGGAGAAGCACATGAACGACCAGACCGTCGGCGCCGACGCCGCTCCCCGCGCCCCCGGCAGGTTGGCCGTAACCACTCGGTCCCCGTGGCTGATGCTCGCGATGGCCACCATCGGCTTCGCCGTCAACTTCTGGGCGTGGGCGCTGATCAGCCCGCTCGGCCCGCTCTTCCGCGACGACGGAACCCTCGGCACTCTCACCGAGTCCGACGTCGCGCTCATGGTCGCCGTGCCCGTGGTGGTGGGCTCCCTCGGGCGGATCCTGGTGGGGGCACTCACCGACAAGCTCGGTGGCCGGGTGATGTTCCCGCTCGTCTCCGCTGCCACGATCCTGCCGATCCTGTTCCTGGCGTTCTTCGCCCTGGACTCCTATGCCCTGATCCTGGTGGGCGGCTTCTTCCTCGGCATCGCGGGCACCGCGTTTGCGGTCGGGGTGCCGTTCGTGAACGCCTGGTTCCCGCCTGAGAAGCGTGGCCTGGCGATCGGCATCTTCGGTGCGGGCATGGGCGGGACGGCGATCAGCGCGCTGACCACCGTGAAGCTCTCCGAGAACTTGGGCGCGAGGTCGCCGTTCCTGATCACCGCCGCCGTGCTCGCCGTCTACGCCGGAGCGGCCTGGCTCATCCTGCGCGACGCACCGGGCCGGACCCCGCCGACCACGTCGCTGGGGGCCCGCATCTCGGCCAACGCGCGGCTCCCGATCACCTGGCAGGCGTGCATCCTCTACGCCGTCGCCTTCGGTGGCTACGTCGCGTTCTCGGTCTACCTCCCGTCGTACCTCAAGACTGCACACGGGCTCACCCCGGCCGACGCCGCGAACCGGATGGCTGGATTCGTGGTCGTCGCGGTGATCATGCGGCCGGTGGGAGGCTGGCTCTCCGACCGACTCGGCGCCATCCCGGTGCTGGCCAGCGGTTACGCCGTGGTGGTGGTGTGCGCTGCGATCTCGGCCGGCACCCCGCCACTCGACGGCGTCGGCACCGTCGCCTTCCTGGCCATGGCCGCCGCGCTCGGCTCCGGCAGTGGCGCGACCTTCGCCCTCATCGCCAAGGTGACGGACCCGTCACGGGTGGGTGGGGTGACCGGTCTGGTCGGAGCCGCCGGCGGGCTCGGCGGCTTCGTGCCACCCTTGATCATGGGCTACGTCTACGGGCGCACCGACTCCTACGCGATCGGGTTGTGGCTGCTCTCGGTCACCGCGGCCCTGACCCTGGTCCTGACCCTCACCGTGGTCCGCCGCACCGCAGGCGCCCGCGACCCGCGCGACCCCGCCGAGGAGAGGGCCACCGCGTGACGACCCTGCCCGGCATGGACGGGGCAGTCAGCGACGCGCTCGTGCGCAGCCGCCGCTACTTCACCCGGGGCACGGTCTCCGAGGACCTGCGCACCCTGACCAAGGCCGGCGGGCGGCAGGCCGACGACTTCTACCGCGACCGATGGAGCCACGACAAGGTCGTCCGTTCCACCCATGGCGTGAACTGCACCGGGTCGTGCTCGTGGAAGGTCTACGTCAAGGACGGGATCATCACCTGGGAGACCCAGCAGACCGACTACCCCTCGGTCGGCCCCGACTCTCCGGAGTACGAGCCCCGCGGCTGCCCACGGGGTGCGGCGTTCTCCTGGTACACGTACTCCCCGACGAGGGTCCGCTACCCGTACGTCCGCGGTGTCCTGCTGCAGATGTTCCGCGAGGCGAAGGCCCAGCACGGTGGCGACCCGGTCCGGGCCTGGGAGCACATCGTCGAGAACCCGCAGCGCGCGAGGGCCTACAAGGCGGCCCGCGGCAAGGGCGGCCTGGTGCGCGCCACCTGGGACGAGGCCAGCGAGATCGTCGCGGCCGCGCACGTCCACACGATCAAGAGGTACGGACCCGACCGCGTGGCCGGGTTCTCGCCCATTCCGGCGATGTCGATGGTCTCGCACGCCTCCGGCGCACGCTTCGTGAACCTCATCGGCGGCTCGATGCTCAGCTTCTACGACTGGTACGCCGACCTGCCCGTCGCGTCCCCACAGGTCTTCGGCGACCAGACCGACGTCCCTGAGTCGGGGGACTGGTGGAACGCCGGGTACCTGATCATGTGGGGCTCCAACCTGCCGGTCACCCGCACACCCGACGCGCACTGGATGACCGAGGCCCGCTACCGCGGCCAGAAGGTGATCGCGGTCGCACCCGACTACGCCGACAACGTGAAGTTCGCCGACGAGTGGCTGCCGGCCAGGCCGGGCACCGACGCCGCCCTCGCGATGGCCATGGGCCACGTCGTGCTCAAGGAGTTCTTCGTCGACCGCCGGACGCCTTACTTCACCGAGTACGTGAAGACCTACACCGACCTGCCTCACCTGGTCCGCTTGGAGGAGGCGGGCGACGGCGCCTACACCGCCGGCAAGTTCCTGACCGCCGCCGATCTGGTGTCGACAGGCTCGACCGGCGAGGGCGACGACGAGAACGCCGCGTTCAAGACCGTGCTCGTCGACTCCGTGACGGGCGAGCCCGTGGTCCCCAACGGCTCGCTGGGCCATCGCTACGGAGAGGGGGGCGTCGGGAAGTGGAACCTCGAGCTCGGCGCGATCGACCCGGCGCTCTCGCTGCTCGACACCGCGACCGGGTCGGTGACCGTCCGGATGCCGCGATTCGACACCCCCGACGGTGCGGCGGCCGACCTGCCGCGTGGGGTCCCCGTGCGTCGCGTGGACGGGCACCTGGTCACCACGGTGTTCGACCTCCTCATGGCGCAGTACGGCGTGGGTCGTCCCGGACTGCCGGGCACGTGGCCGACGGGGTACGACGACGCGGAGGCGCCGTACACCCCGGCGTGGCAGGAAGGGATCACCGGTGTGCCGGCCGCCACGGCCGCGAGGATCGGGCGCGAGTTCGCCCAGAACGCCGAGGAGTCCCGGGGGCGCTCGATGATCGTGATGGGTGCCGGCACCAACCACTGGTTCCACTCCGACACGATCTACCGCGCGTTCCTCACCCTCACCAACCTGACCGGCTGCCAGGGCGTCAACGGCGGCGGGTGGGCCCACTACGTGGGCCAGGAGAAGGTCCGTCCGATCACCGGCTACACCCAGATCGCGAACGCGCTCGACTGGAACCGGCCGCCGCGCAACATGATCCAGACGGCGTTCTGGTACCTGCACACCGACCAGTTCCGCTATGACCAGTTCGGCGCCGACACGCTGTCGGCCACCACCGGCAAGGGCCGGCTCGCCGGCAGGTCCACCGCCGACGTGATCGCCCAGAGTGCGCGCATGGGCTGGATGCCGTCATACCCCACGTTCGACCGCAACCCGCTCGACCTGAGTGACGACGCAGCCGCTGCCGGCGAACCCGTCGCGGAGTACGTCGTCGGCCAGCTCAGGGCCGGCGAGCTCGACTTCGCCGGTGAGGACCCCGACGCGCCCGGCAACTACCCACGCGTCCTGTCGATCTGGCGGGCCAACCTGCTCGGCTCCTCCGGCAAGGGCAACGAGTACTTCCTCAAGCATCTCCTCGGCACCGACTCGTCGGTCCGGGCGACCGAGACGCCGGAGGGGCTGCGCCCCGTCGACGTGCGGTGGCGCGACCAGGCCCCGCAAGGCAAGCTCGACCTGCTGATGACGATCGACTTCCGGCAGACCAGCACCACGGTCTTCTCCGACGTCGTACTGCCCGCCGCCACGTGGTATGAGAAGCACGACCTCAACACCACCGACATGCACCCCTTCGTGCACTCGTTCAACCCGGCCATCGCTCCGCCCTGGCAGACCCGCACCGACTGGGACGCCTGGCAGACCATCGCAGGGAAGTTCAGTGAGCTGGCAGCGACACACCTCGGCGTGCGCAGGGACGTCGTCGCCGTGCCACTCACGCACGACACCGCGGACGCGCTGGGCAATCCTCACGGCGTCGTACGGGACTGGAGGAAAGGTGAGTGCGAGCCGATCCCGGGAGTCACCATGCCCAAGCTGGTCGAGGTCGAGCGTGACTACGGTGCCGTTGCCGAGAAGATGAACGCACTCGGACCGCTGATGGAGACGCTCGGTGCGACCACGAAAGGCGTCACCTTCGAGCTCGCGGCCCAGGTCGACTACCTGCGGGCCAAGAACGGCGCCGTGCGGGGAGGAGTGGCGGACGGCCGGCCGACGCTGAAACGCGACGTCAACGTCTGCGAGGCGATCCTGGCACTCTCCGGGACCACCAACGGGCACCTCGCGACCCAGGGCTTCAAGACCCTCGAGAAGCGCACCGGAGTCCGGCTGGCCGACCTGGCCGAGGAGCACGAGGGCAAGCAGATCACCTTCGCCGACACCCAGGGTCCGCCGGTGCCGGTGATCACGTCACCGGAGTGGTCGGGCTCCGAGACGGGAGGTCGGCGCTACTCACCGTTCACCATCAACGTGGAGCGCAAGAAGCCGTGGCACACGCTGACCGGGCGGATGCACTTCTACCTGGACCATGACTGGATGACCGAGCTCGGCGAGGGCCTGCCGGTCTACCGGCCGCCCCTGAACATGGCGGCGCTGTTCGCCGAGCCCGCCCTCGGCGACGTCTCCGACGGCTCGGCCGGTCAGGTCGAGGGACTGACGGTGCGGTACCTGACCCCGCACAACAAGTGGTCGATCCACTCGGAGTACCAGGACAACCTCTTCATGCTCTCGCTCTCGCGTGGCGGCCAGAACATCTGGATGAGCGACCGGGACGCGAGCAAGGTCGGCATCGAGGACAACGACTGGATCGAGGCGGTCAACCGCAACGGTGTCGTGGTCGCCCGGGCGATCGTCTCGCACCGCATGCCCGAGGGGACGGTGTACATGTACCACGCCCAGGACCGGCTGATCGACGTACCGATCGCGGAGACGTCTGGCAAGCGCGGAGGCATCCACAACTCGCTCACCCGGCTGCTCGTGAAGCCGTCCCACCTGATCGGCGGCTACGCCCAGCTGACCTTCGCCTTCAACTATCTCGGACCCACCGGCAACCAGCGCGACGAGGTCACCATCATCCGCAAGCGCAGCCAGGACGTGACGTACTGATGAAGGTCATGGCGCAGATGGCGATGGTGATGAACCTCGACAAGTGCATCGGGTGCCACACCTGCTCGGTGACGTGCAAGCAGGCGTGGACCAACCGCTCGGGCACGGAGTACATCTGGTTCAACAACGTGGAGACCAGGCCCGGGCTCGGCTACCCGCGCACCTACGAGGACCAGGAGACCTGGAAGGGCGGCTGGGAGCTCGACAAGCGTGGCCGGATGAAGCTCAAGGCTGGTGGGCGTCTGAAGAACCTGATGACGATCTTCTCCAACCCCAAGCTGCCCTCGATCGGCGAGTACTACGAGCCGTGGACCTACGACTACTCCACGCTCACAGATGCGCCCGCCCAGGAGCACACCCCCGTCGCTCGGCCCAAGTCGCTGATCAGCGGCAGGAACATGAAGATCGAGTGGTCGGCCAACTGGGACGACGACCTCGGCGGCTCCACGCGCACCGCGCACCGGGACCCGATGCTCGCGAAGATCGCGGACAAGGTGAAGTTCGAGTTCGAGCAGACCTTCATGTTCTACCTGCCGCGGATCTGCGAGCACTGCCTCAACCCGTCCTGCGCGGCGTCGTGCCCGAGCGGCGCGATCTACAAGCGCGAGGAGGACGGCATCGTCCTCGTCGACCAGGACAGGTGCCGGGGCTGGCGCATGTGCGTCTCCGGCTGCCCCTACAAGAAGATCTACTTCAACCACCGCACCGGCAAGGCCGAGAAGTGCACGTTCTGCTTCCCCCGCATCGAGGTGGGGCTGCCCACGGTCTGCTCGGAGACCTGCGTCG
>Ga0207675_100006792_pt1 | contig 10829 bp, 7 predicted proteins | sample KBSSwiS42_FD_184305 | JGI IMG/M metagenome (GOLD analysis project Ga0207675, IMG submission 184305) | Switchgrass rhizosphere microbial communities from Kellogg Biological Station, Michigan, USA - KBS Switchgrass S4-2 (SPAdes) (version 2) | ecosystem: Host-associated > Plants > Roots >...
CAGCAGGATCAACCGCAGAATGGTGCGGGTGGGAGATGCAGGCGCCGGTCGTTCGGCGCTCAGCGCAACGCCCCCGGACCGATGGCGCCGCTCAACCAAACGACCAACAGAATGATCAACACGAGACCGAGCAGGCCGCCGCCGTAATGTGGACCGCGCCACCCGGCGTCTCTCCCGTAGTAGTAGCCGCTGCCTCCGCCGAAGAGCAGGATCAGCACGACGATCAGGAGAATCAACACGATGTCACCCTGTGTGAAACGACCTGGATCAATTGTGCCGCCGCCGGGGTGGGGGCGGCTGTCTCGAACAGGACAGCTTGCCGTCGTCGTCGCGCGTTATCGTGCGTGACAGATACCACTTCAGAGTGTCCACGCCGAGCTGCGTGCCGACCTGCCTCCCTCTTCTGGAACGTGACGTCGCGTGAGCGCCCCTGAGACCACCGATGCGCTCGCCTGAGTGAACCTCGAGGTGCGCGCGTGATTACGACGACGCGCGCCCTGCATCAGGCCATCGCCATTCACGAATCTCCGGCAGATCCTCGCCTCGCGCGCGGATATAGGCGCGATGCGCTGTCAGCTGGTGATGCAGGTGGGTGCGGGCCGCGTCGGCGCGGACTCCGAGATGCGGCAGTCTCACGAGCGCATCTGACGCGAGGTGGAAGCGATCGAGGTCGTTGAGGACCGCCATGTCAAACGGCGTGGTGATAGTCCCTTGCTCCTTGTAGCCACGCACGTGGATGTTCCGGTGATTGGTGCGGCGATACGTCAGCCGATGAATCAGCCAGGGATAGCCGTGATACGCGAAGATCACCGGCTTGTCGCGCGTGAAGAGGGCGTCGAACGCCTCATCAGTGAGGCCGTGCGGATGTTCGAGCGCGGGTTGCAGTCGCATCAAATCGACCACGTTCACCATCCGGATTTTCAGCTCCGGAATCGCGGCCTTCAATAAGGTCACCGCCGCCAACGTTTCGAGCGTCGGCACGTCACCCGCCGCCACCATCACGAGGTCAGGGTCGCCATCGTCATCGCTCGACGCCCACGGCCATCGGCCGATGCCCGCGCCACAGTGGCGCGCGGCGGCGTCCATCTCGAGCCATTGCGGTGCCGGATGCTTGCCTGCGACCACGATATTCACGTAGTGGCGGCTGCGCAGGCAGTGGTCCATCACGCTCAGCAGACAGTTCGCGTCGGGAGGCAGGTAGACACGCACGACTGCGGGGGCTTTGTTCAGCGCCACGTCGATGAAGCCCGGATCCTGATGCGTGAAACCGTTGTGATCCTGTCGCCAGACATGGCTCGAGAGCAGGTAGTTCAGCGAGGCAATCGGACGTCGCCATGCCATCGTGCGGGTCGTCTGCAGCCACTTCGCATGCTGATTGAACATCGAGTCCACGACGTGCACGAAGGCTTCGTAGGTATTGAACAGACCGTGGCGTCCGGTGAGCAGATAGCCTTCCAGCCACCCCTGGCATTGATGCTCGCTCAGCATCTCCATGACGCGGCCGTCCGGCGCCAGCCATTGATCGCCGGCCGTCTGTTCACCCATCCATTGCCGGGACGTTGCTTCGAAGACCGCGTCCAGGCGGTTCGACACGGTTTCGTCCGGACCGAACAGTCGGAAATTGCGTTGCTCGGCGTTGAAGGCGACGACGTCCCGAAGCCAACGGCCGAGCACCCGTGTGTCCTCGGCATCGGTCGCGCCGGGCTCGTGAACGCTGACTCCGTAAGTTCTGAAATCCGGCATCACCAGATCGCACAGGAGTTGTCCCCCGTTGGCGTGCGGATTTGCCCCCATGCGTCGCGGCCCTGACGGCGCGAGCGCCGCAATCTCCGGATCGAGGCGGCCCTCGCTGTTGAACAGCTCCTCCGGGCGATAGCTGCGCATCCACGCTTCGAGCAGTCGCAGGTGCTCGGGATTGGTGCGCGGGGCGGTGAGAGGAATCTGGTGGGCGCGAAACGTCCCTTCGATCTGCTGCCCGTCGACAGTCGCCGGACCGGTCCACCCCTTCGGAGTCGCTAAGACGATCATCGGCCACGCGGGGCGTGACCGTGAACCGCCGGTGCGTGCGTCGGTTTGGAAATCCCGAATGGAGAGCAGGACGGCGTCGAGTGTCCGGGCCATGTCGACATGCATCTGCGCGGGTTCGTCGCCTTCGACGAAATGAGGACTCCACCCGTAGCCGCGCAGCAGCTCCGCGAGCTGGCGTCGGGGGATGCGCGCCAGCACGGTCGGATTGGCAATCTTGTAGCCGTTCAAGTGCAGGATCGGCAGCACCGCGCCGTCGGTGGCCGGATTGAGGAACATGTTCGAATGCCACGCGGTGGCCAGCGGACCGGTCTCGGCTTCACCGTCGCCGATCACGCATGCGGCAATCAGGCCCGGGTTGTCGAACACGGCGCCGAAGGCATGGCTCAGCGAGTACCCCAGCTCACCGCCTTCGTGAATGCTCCCCGGCGTTTCCGGCGCCACGTGGCTCGGGATGCCGCCGGGAAATGAAAACTGCCGGAAGAGAGCCGCCAGCCCAGCGCGATCTTGGGTGATCGCGGGATAGGCCTCGCTATAGGTGCCTTCCAGATAGACGTTGGCGACGACCGCCGGCCCGCCATGCCCCGGGCCCGAGAGGTAGATCATGTCGAGATCGAGCGCCGTGATCACCCGATTCAAGTGCGCGTAGATGAAGTTCTGGCCCGGCGTCGTCCCCCAGTGTCCGAGCAGTCGTGGCTTGATGTGCGCCGGCTGCAATGGGTCCGTCAGCAGCGGGTTGTCGAGCAGATAGATCTGACCGACCGCCAGATAGTTCGCGGCACGCCAGTACGCGTCCAACAGCCGTAGAGATTCGGGTATTGAAGTGGAGAGCATCATCGGGTCGTCATCGCTCAGGGCGCCGGCGCGGATTGCGTCAGCACCGAATAGGCTTCTCGGGCCATCATCAGCGCCTCGTCGGTCGGAATCACGCGAACCTGGACTGGTGTGGCCGGCCTGGAGATGAGCGGGCCATCGATCGCATTCTGCGCCTCCAGCAATTCCACGCCGAGGAACAAGAGGTCGCTGCAGATCCGGCTTCTGATGACCGGCGCATGCTCCCCGATTCCACCCGAGAAGACCAATGTGTCCAGTCCTCCGAGCGCGGCCGCGAAGGCCCCAATCCACTTTCTGATCTGGTAACAGAAGATGTCGACAGCCAGGCGCGCCCGGGAATCGGACGCCTCGAGCGCCAACAGTTCCTCCATGTCCGCACTGCGCCCGGAGATGCCCTGCAGGCCCGAGTGGTGCGTCAAGAGATGCTCGACCTCGTCGACCGAGAGATGCCGTAGTCGGGCGAGATAGGTGACGACCCCGGGGTCGAGGTCTCCGCTCCGGCTGCTCATGACCAAGCCGCCGGTTGGCGTCAGTCCCATGCTCGTGTCGACACAGTGTCCACCGGCGACGGCTGCGAGGCTGGCGCCATTCCCCAGATGTGCCAGCACGACGCGGCCGCGGGCGGCCAACGCACCGGCAGTCCGTTCGAGCTCACCGAGCAGGTATGCGTAGGAGAGGCCGTGAAAGCCGTAGCGGCGAAGGCCTGGGGTCTCTGGCACCGGCAGGGTGCGGCTGACCATCGGCAGATCGCGATGGAATGCCGTATCGAAGCAGACCACCTGCGGTACGTGAGGGCGGGCGCGTCCGCAGGCCTCGATGATCGCGATCTCATCGGGCAGGTGATTCGGCGCCAGCGGGACGAGCGTACGCAGATCGGCGAGCGTCTCCGCCGTCACCCGTTGCGCGCGATCGAAGCGCTCCCCGCCATGCACCACGCGATGCGTGATGCCCGCGAACATCCCCGTAACCAGGTAGTTGTCGATCTCGGCGAGGATGCGATCAACCGCCGCTGCCGCACCGACGCTGCCGACCGATCCGCGGCAGACGAGCGTCGGTTCAGCGTCGAAGGTGAACAGCCCGTATTTGATGCTCGACGAGCCGCTGTTGACCGCGAGCACGAAGGGGGTCTCATCCATGCGCGATCATTCAGGGCTCCCGTTGCTGAGAATGACCTTCAGCGCGCCCGCTCTCGCGGCGTGTTCGAAGGTGTCGTCAGGCCTGATGGCAAAGTTCCGGACGCCACGCCTTGAGCAACTCGCCAGGCGGGTTGGTCGCATCACCTCGGCGAGAGCGCTGTCCGACAGTTCGGCGGATTGCGTCCTGAAGGGTAATGGCGGCGCCGGATGACCGTCTGTCCCGTATGGCACACCGAGGTCGACCGCGCTGCCGGCGGCGTCTCTGCGGTCACGACGGTCTTGGGTCGGACCCTGAGAGTATCGGCGAATGTTCGAGCGGTTCGGTCTCCGCGTTCCTGGACGGCGATGTGGCACCGCCGTCCGAATCCGATCGAGCTCAGCACTACGCCGCAGCGTTCGAGTGCCGCCGCGCGCATGAGGCGATCACTCGCGCAGGACAACGCTCAAGAGCGAGTTGTCGTGGAGACCGCTGCAATCATCCTCCACCCGGAACCGGCAGCTGGAGTGTCGCCGGCCGCTCGCGGGACGGCTGCTGAGCGGGCTCGATTCCCAGCGATACGAAATAACCCGTCGCCATGTGTTGTTTCGCACAGGCTCGCGTCGAACAGACCGCTACGCTTGATTCAAGTGCGGGTTCAACGGTTCAGAGCACGGAGTTCAGGCGACTCGTCGCGATGAGAGGCGGATTCGGCGAGATCTCTCGCGGGCGCGTTTATCCGACCATCGGGTCCACTTGTACCTGCGCCAGCTGCGGTGCGGAGTTGAGGTCGAACGGCCGCAGGTGTTGACGAGCTCAGACGCCGTTGTTGGAGAAAAGGCGAAGGTGCCCGACGCGTTCCACGGGGGATTCTATGCTGTACGAGTTCGTGACGACATACCGTGACGCGATCATCGCCAAAACGAGAGTCAAGGTCGGCACCCGTCCCTGGCCACCGGCGTCCACGGCCGAACTGGAAAATGGACTGCCGAAGTTCCTGACCCAGCTGGCGGAGACGCTTCGCTGGGAAGATACCGCGACACCGTTTTCGACGCGGGCCATCGGGGACAGCGCGACTCGTCATGGGCGAGAGTTGCTCGCCTTGGGCTTCACCGTGTCGCAGGTCGTGCATGACTACGGCGACATCTGCCAGGCGATCACGGAGTTGGCTGTCGAGCAAAATGCGCCGATCACGACGAAAGAATTCCATGTCTTGAATCGCTGTCTCGACACCGCCATTGCCGACGCCGTGACTGAGCACGCCCGCCTCACCTCAGAGTCACGGTCGGTCGGCGAGCTCGAACGAATGGGGCAGGTCACCCACGAAATTCGCAACATCGTCAATACTGCGATCCTGGCCTTCGACGTGGTCAAGCGGGGCACGGTCGGCGTCAACGGCACCACGGGAGCGGTCCTGGGCCGCAGCCTGGCTGGACTCCGGGACCTTGTCGACAGCACGCTGTCTGACATCCGTACGGCCGCGAGCCATCAGCGGCCGGAGCGGTTTTCCGTATTGGCCTTTCTGAGCGACATCGCCGCCGCCGCGGCGCTGCAAGCCGAGTACAACGGCCTGCAGTTCACGAGCGAGCCGCTCGATCCTGACCGCTGCGTCAATGTCGACCGCCAGCTCCTGGCATCTGCCGTGACGAACTTGCTGAGTAATGCTTTCAAGTACACGCAGGCCGGCGGCAGGGTCATCCTGCGGGCGCGCGCGCTCGACGGACGCGTCGCCATCGAGGTGGAAGATGAGTGCGGCGGGCTTCCACAAGGCAAGAGCGATGTGTTCACGCCGTTCGGTGAACGGCGAGCGAAGAATCGCACCGGACTCGGATTGGGCCTCTCGATCGCCAGAAGGGCGGTCAGGGCGCAGGGCGGAGACATCGACGTCCGCAACAGCCCAGGCAAAGGCTGCACATTCGTCATCCAGGTGCCCGTCGCCCAGGCAGACGCGCTGGTCGCGGAAAGCGATCGAGCCTCGTAGGGTGACTGCCGAGCCGCGGCCTCACGGAGTCGCGCGGCAATGTTCCTATTCTCTGCGGAGCTCCGTCACACCGAGGCGACGGCGGCAACCACGACTCGCGGAAGGTCGACCGTGAAGACGCATCCCTTTCCAGTGAGGTTGCGCGCATAGATTCGGCCGTTGTTCTGTTCGACGCCCCAGCGACTGAAGGCGAGACCCAGCCCCAGCCCCGTTCGATCCACTCCTCGTTGCTCGAATGGGCGGAACAACTCGTTGAGATCGCCGCTGGCGAGTCCGCCGCATTCGTCCTCGACCTCGATGAGCACGCGCTCGATGCTGGCGCCGGCTCTGAGCACCACCGTCGTCCCAGGTCGGGTGAACTTGAAGGCGTTCTGCAGCAGGTTCATGACCACCGCCGTGAGGACCTGCCGATCCGCTTCGACGATCAGCCCATCTTCGACGGGCAGGGCGCGTAATGCGATCCCGCGAGCCGCTGCCTCGATGGCAGCGCCCGGAGCGAGGTCTTCGATGAACGCGCCGACGAGGAATTGCTCCTGATGCTGAACACCCTGCGCGAGCCTGACCTCGGCGAGCGAGCGCCCGGTCAGCGCTCGGGCTCCGAGAAGACTGCGATGCAACACCGTCCCGGTGCTTCCCGCCACCCCAACATTTCCCGTCTTGAGAACTTCGAAGGCGAGCAGCGCGGTGTTGAGCAGGTTGCGCATTTCATGGGCGACAAACCCGGCGCGCTCGTTCCCGCGTGTCGCTTCCCCATCGAGGGTGGACTGATTCTGCTCGCGTCCGAACTCCGTCACCGCGCCCGCGATGGCGTCGTCGAGGCAACGGTTCAGCATTCGGAAGTCGTCTGTGCCAATGCTCGCATCCATCTCCACCGCGAGCTCGGTAATCGCTTGGCACACGTCACCGTAGTCGTGCACGACTTGTGACACGCTGAAGCCCTTCAGGAGGAGTTCGTGCCCGTGCTGAAGCGCGCTTCTGGCAATATCCGGCCTGGAAACCGTCGGGTGGCGCAAAGCCTCGACGAGTTGATCGAGAAACACCGGAACGCCGTGAGCGACTTCCGCCTCTGACGGCGTCGCCAGTGGCCGGGCCGCGGCTTTCGCTCGGCAACGTCGGATGATCTCCTCGCGGTTGGCGGTGATGAATTGGTCAAGCATCGGAGCAGGTCCCCATCCGATGGCAGCGTATGCCAGAGCTGACCTGAACGATGTTCGAAAGAGCACACCGCTCAAACGAGCGAGCCCGTGGGAACACCGACCGTCAGGAGCGCGGCCTACTCGAGCGGCTCGAACCGGATGCGCACGAGGTTGGCGCTGCCCGTGCGCGAACTGACCACGACACCTTGCAGATCGACGATGTCCACTCTCGCCCTGGTGCTGGCGTCATCGCCGCCATCGCCCAGCGTCACCTCGAGGCGAAGCCTGTTGTATCGAAGCGGCTGGCTCGTGTTGACGTCGTAGAAGAGGTCCCATACCGTCACGCCGAACCGCCCGTTGCCGAGGTAGCGCCAGACGCCATGGGCCGCGGTGTGCGGCGGACGCGCAGGGTCGGTGCTGACTTCGCCTTGCACCGAGCGGAGGACGGTTCCATCGGCGTGGAACGTGAAGAATTGCCTGATGCCGGTGGAGGTGGCGGCAAACCAGGAGCCGACGATGGCCCACGGCCGCCCCTCTTGACCGTGCTCGTCGCCCGCGTCCTGCCGCTCCGGACTCTGGCCAGGTTGCGCAATGGGTTGGGCCTGCGCCCCCGTCGCGGCGAGCGCGAGCGTACCGGTCAGCAGCAGTGTCCACAGGATTCTTGTGGTCGACCTGCGGCTGTTCCCTGTCATCATTGAAGCGGGTTCGCATCCGCTCACCGGTGCGCCGACGATGTTGTTCACCATATAGCTCGCTCCTCCGGCCCGGCCATTGTTCAGCGGCGGGCTCTACGGAAATAGGCGCAGAAGCCCGGAAAGAACTATCAGCCGAAGAAACGGAGAAGGCCGGTACAATGCCGCGACCAACCAACATGCCTGAGCGGCCGAGCACCGGTAGACCGCTTCCCGACGATGTCAGTGCGTTGCTTCGGGCGTGGACCGCCGGCGACCAGCGCGCGCTCCCTCGGTTGACCCCGATTGTGTACGACGAGCTCCACCGTCTGGCGCATTACTACGTGAAGCGCGAACAGGCCGGCCACAGCCTGCAGACGACGGCGCTGGTCAACGAAGCCTACATGCGGCTGGTCGACTACAAACGGATGCAGTGGCAGAACCGGGCTCATTTCATGGCGACAGCGGCGCAGGCCATGCGCCGCATCCTCGTCGACCATGCGCGTCGCCACAACCTCAAGCGGGGAGCGGGGGCCGAGCATGTGTCGCTCGACGCGGAGGCCATCATGTGCCCCGATCGCTCCGATGATTTCGTGTCGCTCGACGAGGCGCTGACCGGCCTGGCGGAGCGGGCGCCGCGCAAGGCAAAGGTGGTCGAGCTGCGCTTCTTCGGCGGCCTGAGCGTGGAGGAAACCGCCGAAGTGCTGCGCGTCTCGCCGATCACGGTGATGCGCGAGTGGAAAAGCGCGAAAGCCTGGCTGTATCGCGAGCTCGCCGGCCCGACCGCGAATGGACAATAACCGCTGGAATCACGTCGATCGACTGCTGCAATCCGCGCTCGACGTTCCCGCGACAGAGCGCGACGATTATCTTCGCCACGCGTGCGGCGCCGACCGACGGCTGGAAGACGAAGTCCGTTCGCTGCTCGCCGCACACGACCGTGCCGACAGGTTCCTCGGCGCTCCGGCGATCGATCTGGCCGCACGCGCGCTCGCCGGAGAGCGCAGCGACGACGGTGGTCAGGCTGGCGGCGATCCGCTGATCGGTCAGGCGCTCTCGCACTACCGCGTGGTCGAGAGGGTCGGCGGCGGCGGGATGGGCGTGGTCTACAAGGCCGAAGATTCGCGGCTGCACCGTCCGGTTGCGCTCAAGTTCGTCGCCGACGATCTGGCGAGTGATGCCGAGGCCCTGAGCCGCTTTCAGCGCGAAGCCCGAACCGCCTCGGCGCTCAACCATCCACACATCTGCACGGTCTACGACATCGGCGAGCAGGACGGACGTTCGTTCATCGCCATGGAATATCTGGAGGGCGCGACGCTGCAGGACCGGCTTGCCGCCGGTCCACTCGAACTCGAGACGGTGCTGCGGCTCGGCATCCAGATCGCTGACGCCCTGGACGCCGCCCATGCCGCGAACGTCATCCACCGCGACATCAAACCGGCGAACATTTTCATCACCGCGCGCGGTCACGCCAAGCTCCTCGACTTCGGCCTCGCGAAGATGCACGCGCCAACCTCACCCGAGGAGAACTTCACGACCAAGGCGGGGACGATTCAGGGCGCGGTGATGGGCACGGCCGCCTACATGGCGCCGGAGCAGGCGCGCGGCGAGCCGGTCGATCACCGCGCCGACCTCTGGAGCGTCGGCCTGGTGCTCTATGAAATGGCCAAGGGGACGCGGCCCGCGGCTGCCGTCCGGCTGCGGGTCGAGGCATCGCCCGAGCTGGAGCGCGTCATCTCGAAGTGCCTGGAGACGGATCGCCATCTTCGGTATCCGCACGCAGCCGACCTGCGGACCGATCTCGAACGCCTGAGACGCGGGCCCGCAACGGCGGCGCCGCACGCCGCGTTCAGGCGTCGCCGCTCGCGATGGCTCTCGATCGGCGCGACCGCAATCGTCGTCACCGCCGCAGTCGTGGGCGTGATGTATAGCCGGGGTCCGGCGCCGCTGACCGACACGGACACGATTGTGCTCGGCGACTTCACCAACACCACGGGCGATCCGGTGTTCGACGACACGCTGCGGCAAGGGCTCGCGGTGCAGCTTCAGCAATCACCGTTTCTCAGCCTCGTCTCGGACGAACGTATCCGCAGAACGCTGCTGCTGATGGACCAGCGGCCCGATGCGCTGCTGACTCCGGACATCGCTCATGATGTGTGCGTGCGGACCGCGAGCGCTGCCGTGCTCGATGGCTCGATTGCGAGCCTCGGCAGTCAGTACGTCGTCGGCTTGCGTGCCAGGAACTGCACCACGGGCGACACGCTCGCCAACGAGCAGGTGCAGGCGGGACGAAAGGAAGATGTGCTCGGGGCCCTGAGTCAGATTTCGAGCCGATTCCGAACCCGCGTCGGTGAATCGCTTGCGACGATCGAGAAACACTCGACGCCTCTCGGCGCGGAGACCACCACCTCGTCGTTGGAGGCCTGGAAGGCCTATAGCACCGCGGTGAAAGTTGTCATGACGTCCGGCGGCTCGACGGGGCTGCCGCTGTTCGAGCGTGCAGTCGCGCTCGACCCGAACTTTGCGAGCGCGCATGCGAGGCTCGGAATCAATTACAGCGGGCTCGGAGAGTCGATGCGGGCGCGGGAGAGCCTGCTCACGGCGTACCGATTGCGCGATCGTGTCAGCCACGTCGAGCGGTTCTACATTGAAACGCTGTACGATCGCGACGTCACCGGCAACATGGAGCGAGAGCGACAGACCCTGGAGTCGTGGGCGCGGACCTATCCGCGCGATCCGCGTCCACAGGGGTTGCTGTCGGGTCTCGCCACGGGGAGCACAGGTAGATATGAGCTGTCGATCGACGCGGCCACGAAATCCATCGCGCTCGACGCTGAACTGGTAGCGCCCTATGCCCAGAAGGCCATCAGTGAGATCCGCCTGAATCGGCTGGCAGATGCCGAGGCCACGATCCGGCAAGCAACGGAGCGCAAGCTCGAGCATCAAGATTTTCCCCTGTTTCGATACTTCATTGCCTTCTTGAGCGCGGATCACGCGGATCAAGAAGAGACGAGACGCAAGGCGGCGCTGGCCAGAGGCAGACCGTCACTCGAAGACATGACTTCGCAC
>Ga0207675_100006793_pt1 | contig 10829 bp, 7 predicted proteins | sample KBSSwiS42_FD_184305 | JGI IMG/M metagenome (GOLD analysis project Ga0207675, IMG submission 184305) | Switchgrass rhizosphere microbial communities from Kellogg Biological Station, Michigan, USA - KBS Switchgrass S4-2 (SPAdes) (version 2) | ecosystem: Host-associated > Plants > Roots >...
CCTGGCCACTCTTCTCCTCATGCGGCTCGTTCCCCATGCGCAACCGGCGAACACGCTTCGGGTCGCGATCCTGGGACCCGAAGGAGCTGAGCTTTCGCAAGAGGTTCCCGATATCGCGATTTCGCCGGACGGAAACACGCTGGCCTTCGTCGCTCAGGACAGCGTCGGCAAAGGGCACCTCTGGACTCGCTCTCTCGCCTCGACCTCCTGCCGCATGCTGCCCGGAACCGAAGATGCGAACCTCCCGTTCTGGTCGCCAGATGGACGGAACCTAGGATTCTTCTCCGACGAGAAACTCAAACGCATTCCTTTGGGTGGGGACAATCCACAGGCGATCTGTGCCGCACCCAATCCTCGCGGCGGAACCTGGGGAAAGGGAGACGTCATCGTGTTTGCCCCCACCGCGGCGGGGCCGTTGATGCAGGTTTCGGCGAACGGCGGGCAGCCAGAGCCCGCCACGAGCCTGGATGCATCGCGTGGTGAAACCGCGCACCGGTTTCCGGCCTTTCTCCCCGACGGAAAACGATTCCTGTATGTCGCTCTCCCCGGAAAAGAGAGTCGTCTCGACACGCGCATTGGGACCTTGGACGCTGCTTTGGGCCCGGTGGTTGCCACCGGTCTAGGCGCGGCCATGTTCGCGGAGCCGGGATTTCTGGTATTCAACCGCGAGGGAACGATCGTAGGCCAGCGGTTCGACCCGAAATCAGGGAAGACCTCCGGGAATGCCCAGCCGATTCGGGATTTGATCGATGTGACCGGCCAGTATTCCGGCAGCCCCCCGGTAGCTGTTTCCGCCACGGGGATGCTGGCCCAGCGGCAACTAATGGCCATCGATCAACGCGTGGACGTGTTCGATCGATCGGGCAAGGTTCTGGGAAATTTGCCCGGGCTCCCCCCCGGCTCGTTCGCCGATGTCGCCGTATCTCCTGACGGTCACCGCATCGTGTCCAGCTACTCGGAGTTTGGAATACCCGGCACGCACCTGCTTATGGTAGAGCCGGGTCGAGGCATTGCCGCCCGTTTCACGTTCGATGGCCAGGTGGATCAACATCCGGTGTGGACACCGGATGGCCGCCGGGTGGTCTATGGATCCGATCGAGTTGGAGGGCGGAATCTGTATTGGAAACACTCCGACGGGAGCGGAGACGAGGAGCTCATAGCCGACGTACCTAATTTGTTCAACGATCCCGACGGGGTCTCCCCGGACGGAAAGACGCTCGTCTACCGGTCTCTAAGCGGAGAAACGAGCGAGGATCTTTGGACCCTGTCGCTGGAAGGCGATCCCAAGCCGGCTCCCCTCGTTCATTCCCGTTTCAACGAGCTGGATGCGACGTTTTCTCCCGATGGTAAATGGATCGCCTATCGATCCGATGAATCGGGCCGCTTCGAAGTCTATGCACAGGCGTTTCCATCCCTCGACAGCAAAGTGCGGATTTCCGTCGATGGAACCGTAAATTCCGCCAATAGCGGGATCATGGTCCTTAGGTGGCGGAACGATGGGCGAGAAATTCTGTTCACGAGTTCGGACGGATACACGCTCATGTCTGCCGCGGTGAACTCGCTCGACCCCCTCTCCATCGACACTCCACGGCCGCTCTTCAGGTTGCCGCCCGGCTTTGTCGACGCGGATATGTCTCCGGATGCCGAGCGTTTTTACGTCGTCGTTCCCAAGGGGACCGCCGGACGCTCCGTCATCAACCTGGTCATGAATTGGGCCCCGGAGTTCGAACGGGGGCACTGAACCGACCCCGAAAATCGATGTTGGGTGTGGTGAAAGTCCGGGCGTAAACTAGATCCAGTATTCGGATCAAGGCTTGCACGAATTGGAGTCATACATGGCCAAGAAATCATCCACCAGATCCTCCGCAGCGATAGAGCCAGCCGACCATCCAGACATGCTCTATCGAAAGCTCGGCCGGACCGGCGAGCGTGTTTCCATCATCGGGCTAGGCGGCTATCACATCGGCAAGGTGAAGAGCGAGGCGATGAGTCTCCGCATCGTTCGCACCGCCATCGATAACGGGATCACGTTCATGGACAACTGCTGGGATTATCACGACGGTGAGAGCGAGCGGCGGATGGGGAAGGCATTGAAGAACGGCTATCGCGAACGCGTCTTCTTGATGACGAAGATCGACGGGCGAACGAAAACATCCGCGGACAAACAGTTGAATGAATCGTTGCGGCGGCTGGGAACGGATCACGTGGACTTGCTTCAGTTCCACGAAGTGATTCGCATGGAGGATCCGGATCGCATCTTCGAGAAAGGCGGCGCGCTGGAGGCCGTTCTGACAGCCCAGAAGGCCGGAAAGATCCGGTTCATTGGATTCACCGGGCACAAGGACCCGCTCGTTCATATGCGCATGCTGGATGTGGCGGAGGAACACGACTTCAGGTTCGATGCCGTTCAGATGCCGGTCAACGTGATGGATGCTTCGTTTCGAAGTTTCCAGAAGAAAGTGCTGCCGCGTTTAGAGAAAGAGAAAATTGGCGTCCTGGCTATGAAGCCAATGGGCGGAGGGAACGTGGTCGAGGCGGTTTTAGAGAGCGGCACCGCGAGCGCGATCGACCTACTGCACTATGCGATGAGCCAGCCCGTATCCACGGTCATCACAGGAATCGATAGTTTGAAAATTCTGCACCAGGCGTTGGAGGCAGCGCGCACATTCGAACCCTTGTCACCGAAGCGCGTCCGAAAACTCGTCAAGAAAACGCGATCCTCGGCATCCGAAGGCAAGTTCGAGCGATTCAAGACCTCCACCGAGCACGACAGCACGGCCGAGAACCCAGAATGGCTGGGCTGATTGTCTAGAGAGCGGTGAGAATTCGGCCCTGGAAGAACTCGGTGTTGCCGGTGACTCCGAAGCGATCCAGCCGGCCATATCCGTACGCCATTTCCACGCGCAGGTAGTCCATGAGGTGCCACTTGATTACCGGTGTGATTCTCCAGAACTTGCCTCCATGCAGGTTGCCGCTGTCTAGATCGATATATGAATAATTAACGCCAAGCTCCACCGCTCCGGGACCGCCTTCGAATACAGTGCGCTTCGGCGACACACCATTGAAGTAACCACCTACGGTGTTGTAGCCCCGCACTTCCCCGGTGGCAAGCCAGTCGATCGACAGGTTGCCCCCGCTGAATACAGGGTCTCCGGAGGTATCGGCGCTCATCGCTTGCCAACCGTATTCGCCTCCGACCAGCCAGGAGCCTTTGCGATAGTAGGCTTCGATTCCGAACGTGTTCGCATGATCGGAGGCAAATTTGCCGGTATCGACGTAATTCGGACCGAGAAAGGCTTCAGGTTTCGATTTTGCCCGGAACGCATCCTCATCCGGTTTTGCATCCCGGCCCATGACCGCAATGTGAAGTAGATCCTTGTCGTTCATGACCGGCAGATAAGCCAGCCGGGCCACGATTTGATGGTCGTAGGTGGAGAACTTCTCATTCTCGGATAGGAAATCCGCGTAATAACCGAGATTCCAAATGAGGTGATGCTGCTTGGCGTAACCGAGCCATTTGATGCCGTCCCCCAGGATGGGGATGAACGCATCGTTGAACGGGCTACGCTCGATCGTCCAGATGTCGTATCCGGTCATGACCTTGTACTGCGAGTAGCCTTCCTTGGTCCGTCCAATGAAGAAATGGCTCGAGATTTCGGGGAACGCGATTAGGAAGCCGGTTTGCCTCCAGAACCAGTCCTTCTCCGCTCCGTCATACATGATGCCCGCCGACCAGCTGATCGGCCGCTCGGTGGCGAACTTGCCTTTGAACAGGAGACGAAAGTCGCGGAGTCCGACGTCGTCCTGGGCCTTCACTTGCTGCTCGGCCTTATCATCTTGAGAGAACGAATTCCAGTCGATCAGAAAGCCATAACCCAGCCTGAGCGTGGTGAATCCAAGGTCGAATTGGTTGTACTTGGCCAGTCCTCGCTGTACAGGTTTCTGCGCATCCGCTTCACCGGCGGCAATAGTTGTGTCGAGGGTCGCCGGGGTGGTTGCTTGTGCCCACGTTACGTGGGGCATGATCAGCTGCAATAAGAAAAGAGTGGCGCTCATAACCGCAGAACTGTGGCGCAGCTTCATAATGATCGTCTCCGGGAATTGTCCGCTATCTGCCAAATAGATGCGGGCTCACCACGTGAACGATGAGCCCGCACTTAAAAACCGCCCTTCAAGAGTACGTTCTTTAGTAGCGGTTGTAGTAGTCCTGGATCTTGTTCCGGTCGGTCGTCTTTAACAGAGCCAGCTGCAGAAGCACGCGCGCCTTGGGCGGATTGAGCATCATCGATGTCACCGTACCCAGCTGGTCGTCGTTGACCTCGATATTGCGGCGGATGATGCCGCCGTTCACTCGGGAGGACCGCACCACCACCGCACCCTTGGCCACCGCAGCTTTGATGGCGTCCTGCGTTGGAGCGGTGAAGTTCCCGTCCCCCACGCCGGCAATCACGATTCCCTTCGCGCCGTTCTGTACCGCGGCGGTGATCAAATCCGGCGACATGTTGGCGTGGGCATAGATGATGTCCACCCGGGGCAATTTGGTCACTCCATCGATGCTGAACTCGCTCTTGGTGGTATGCACCTGGATCGGCATGCGATACCAAGTGTTCTTTCCGAAAAGCGTCGCGCCGACGAGGCCGGCTTCTCCGGAGCTCATCGTGCCCACATCGGTGGTGTGAGTCTTGATGATGTCGTGTCCGGCGTGAATGTCGTCATCCACCGTAACCAAGACTCCCCGGCCCTTGGCGGTCGGATCGGCGGCGATGGCCACCGCGTTGTAGATATTGAGCGGGCCATCCGCGCTCATTGCGGTGGAAGGCCGCATCGAGCCGGTCAATACCACCGGTTTATCGCTGTGAATAACCAGGTCGAGGAAGTACGAGGTTTCTTCCATCGTATCCGTTCCATGAGTGATCACGACGCCGCTCACATCGCGCTGAGCGAGGATTTCGTTCACCCGCTTGCCGAGCTTCAGCCAAACCTCGTCGTTCATGTCCTGGCTGCCGATGCTGGCGATTTGTTCTCCCGAAACGTCGGCGAGGTCCTTCATCTCGGGAACGGCGTTGATCAGGATGTCCACCCCGACCGCACCGGACTGGTACCCGGCCGACGTTTGGGAGGTAGCCGATCCGGCGATCGTGCCGCCGGTGGCCACGATCACGACCTTGGGTTTCTTGGGGACCTTGTTGGAGCCGGTGGCACTCTGAGCACAGGCGGCAGTCGCGCCAATCAGCGCCATTAGGCCGATCACTCCGGTAAATCGAAGGCTTTTCATCATAGTTTCCTCTTCACCTGATCGGTGACTTACTTCTTGTATTGATTCGGATCCAAGTTGGTGAGTTTGATTGGATCTAGCAGATCTTTGATCTGCGCTTCCGTGAGCACATGCTTCTCCCGGATGACTTCGAGAATCCCCTTCCCGCTCTTGTAGGCCTCCGCGGCCAGCTCGGTCGCTTTTTCATAGCCAATGACTGGGTTGAGTGCGGTGACGATGCCCACCGTGGTGTCCATGTAATGGGCCAGCTGATCCTGGTTGACCGTAATGCCGTCGACGCACTTCGTCCGTAAGAGCTGTGACACGTTGTAGAGAAGGGCCTGGGACTCGATGACGCATAGGCCGTTGAGCGGCTCGTACGCATTGAGCTGGAGCTGGCCGCTGTGGGCAGCGAGGGAGACGCTCGCGTCGTTGCCGATCACGCGAAAGGCGACGATGCCGACCACCTCGGGAACCACGGGGTTGACTTTCCCCGGCATGATCGAAGATCCCGGTTGGATAGCCGGCAGGTTGATCTCGTTCAACCCCGCCCGAGGACCGGAGGAAAGGAGGATCAAATCACTGGAGATCTTGGCCATCTTGATGGCGAGACTCTTGAGTGCACCGGAGTAGACGACAAAGCCCTGCTGGTCCCACGTGTCCGCGATCATATCTTTGGAGGGCACGATGGGCTTGCCGGTGAGCTTGGCCAGTTCGGCGGCGCACGCTTCGGCGTAACCCTTGGGGACGTTGATGCCCGTGCCGATCGCGGTGGCTCCCATGTTCTCGCTGTAGAGATATTTCTCTGCGTCGCGCAAGAGCGCGATCTCGCCTTCCAGAGCGGACCCGAACGCATGGAACTCCTGCCCGACCGTCATCGGCACGGCATCCTGTAACTCGGTCCGCCCCATCTTCACTACGGTCAGATACTCGTTCCCCTTCGCACGGAACGAAGCGGCGAGCTGTTCCAGCTCCGCGATGAGTTTGTCATTGCGCAGGAGGATTGCCACCTTGATCGCGGTCGGATAGGAGTCGTTCGTCGACTGCGACATGTTGAGATCGTCGTGGGGATCGAGGAACTGGTACTCGCCTTTCTTGTGACCGCTCATCTCCAGCCCGACGTTGGCCAGGACCTCGTTGGCCGCCATGTTCGTGGACGTGCCGGCACCGCCCTGAACCCAATCCACCAGAAACTGGTCGTGGTACTTGCCGTCCATCACGGCCTTGCAGGCCTTCTCGATCGCGGCCAGCCGTTCCGGCTTCATGGCTCCGACCTGGGTGTTGGCGCGGGCGGCAGCAAGCTTGACGATGGCCCACGCTTCCACGAAGCCCGGGTAGTGGTTCATCAAGATGCCGGAAAGCTGGAAGTTTTCCATTCCCCGCAAGGCCTGCACGCCGTAATAAGCGTCGGCGGGGACCTGCTTTTCGCCGAGCAGGTCGTGTTCCGTCCGAGTCGCCACGGCTTTCTTGGTTGATGCGGGCTTGGCTGCTTGCGCTACGCCACTCAGGCATAGCGCTGCCGTCGCGGCAATGAGAACCAGCAGGCCCGTTTTCGTTGGATGTTTTCTCATGATTCCTCTTTCCTACCCGTCCTTACATGACTTTCGAAAAGTTGTACCGAGCCGAGAACTGGAACTTGACGTCGTCGGTCGTGAACCCATCGTTGAAATTCTCGCGTTTCCCGTACTGCACTTCCCCGCCGACCATCATGTTCGGAACCGGGTAGTAGAGCAGGTTCCCGAGAGCATAGTGGCCCTTGTTGAACGCGTTAGGCAGTTGGGCGTCGGCATTGTCGATGTCGATCATCGAATATCCGATCGAGGTCGAGAACTTTTCGTTCCAGTTGTGATCGAGAAACGCCACGACGCCGAGCACGGGAAGCGCTTCACCGGTGAAGGGTGTGGTCGCGTTTCCGGGCTGCGCCTCTACTGCAACATCTTCCGGCGCGTCATTCATGTAGTTTTCCACACCTTCGCCGTAAAGCACCGAGATGCGGGCGGTGTTCCCCGAAAACTTGAGATTGGAGCTCACATTGAGTCCCCAACCAGTGGTGGATCCGTCAAGGTCCAATGCATCGGAGGCGTCGGTATCACGCCATCCGATGTATCGCACGATCCCGGCGCCCTCGATGTAACCCCAGGTGCCGCCCATGCGGTATTCGGCGGACAGATCGGGCAGCGGGAAATGAGGTGCCACCCCCTGCAATTCGATGCGATCCGAATAGACACCCTGATCCCCGCTCGCACCCGGACGCTCGAGAGCGATCGTCGCCCGCGAGTATTCTCCCTGAAGAGGCATGTAGCGGATCTGCACGTTCCGGAAGAACGCCATGCCGGACGGACCCCAGTACTCCAGCGAGTTGGGAAACACGTCGATGTCCATGAACGGGCTCCAGTACTGGCCCGCTCCGAATTTGCCTAATTCCCCGTACGCATGACGCAAGCGGATGGTGGTCTGCCCCGCATCCACACCGGTCCCGAACATTTCGAATTCGAACTGGGTTTTTAAAGTACCGAGATCGGTCGGCGTATTGGTTTTCACACCGAGCCGGGTCTGGCGCACGCTGAAGAAGGCGTTGCCGTTCGGTCCGAATTCACCGTCGAAAGAAGGCAGTTTGGTTGGACGCATGGTGTCGAACCAGTCCGGATGCATGCGCTTCGTGTCGTATCCGGAATCCAACATCACGAAGCCGTAGACTTCGAGACTCGAGGAGTCATCCGCCAGCGCCTTCCCCGGTTGAATGAACAGCACCAGCAGTAACAAAGAGAACCAGCGATTCATGTGGTTACCACGACCCTTTCTCACACGGTCACCCGCCCGTCCCGGCGACTTGCGAGTCTGCCCGTATGGTTTCCACGAAAAACGGACCTGAAGAAAGCCTCAACTCTTCTGAGGGAGCGCAATATTGCCCCCGGGGCCCTCCCCATAACAAGTGGGAAAATTAAGACTTAATTGGATTTGGCCGGGAAAGTCGGCCCGCTAGTTGGGTTTGGCGGTGATAGCCTGCTTCCGGCCGGCCCCGCGGGCGACCCGAGATACCGGTCCGCGGAGAAGCACATAAGGAAGGATGGCGAGAACGATGGCCACGATTACGGTTTGCAACGGACGGACGGTATGTAACGCGATGATCTGGTACACGATATCCAGAATAATGGCGATCACGAACACCTTGCCCACGTCTTTCCAGGCCGATTTGGCGAGACGGCGGCGCGATTCCGGATCCTGGATGTAGGTCATCAGAAAGGGAGATTGGCCCTGACGCGCATCCCGCAACCCGGCTCGGACGGCAAAGATCGTCGCCATCAAAGGTTGCATGATGAGACGAAGATGCATCGGGCCGCTTGCCCGCCCCAGGAGTTCGTCGACGGCGCGTTTCAATGCGTCCAGGATGGTGTCCATGGCCTCGGTCTCCTTGAAGAGAGGCCACAATGCATCACAAGGCCCCAACTGGCAAGGGTCAAGGTGCCCACCGTCGGGCTTCCTCCTCCAGGCGCGAGCAGATGTCTTTCCAGACCACCGGGCGAAGTAGACGCGGCATGGGCTCGCTCTCCGCATCGTCAAAGTAGATCAAGCTTCGCAATAGATGCATCTCGTTGAACGTCGTCGTTTTGTATTTTCGTCTCACGATCTCCATGAGGGACGGGAAATCACCGCCCGCTTCTAAATACGCGTAAAGATCGACGAAATCCTTTCGGCTTCCACGTCCAGCGATCGCAATTATCTTCATGGCGGCAATATCCCGGGGGTCTGCGATCTGGAGATTGCGGTATGCGATTGTGTCGAAGAGAAAAGGAGCCTCGGCTCGCAGATAGCTAATACGCACGCCTTCAAACAGAGTATGGAGGGTGTTCGAGTCTTGAGCCTGGACTTCGAGGGTTCCCCGCCTTGCCAGATCCGCACGAAGTCTCGTGCTATCGAAATCTGTTTCCTTGAAGAAATCCAAATCCACCGAGACTCGATGTCCAAGCTGGAGAGCCATTCCGGTGCCCCCCGCAAGAGTCCAAGCTCCTTCTTTATGCAAATCCCCGAGCTTGCGAACGACCTTCCAAGCCTGGGTGGGAAGGACCTTCGGATTCACGGCTGGCCTTTAGGCCCGCCGAGCACAACGCTCCAAAACCGCTTGGTCCGACCATCCATCGAGCGGTGCGATGCGGCCCGGCGTACCGCGTCATTCCCAAAGAAAAGGCGAGCCTGGTGGACGTCGTTTAGATTTCCGAACTGAAGCAGGCGACGAAGGACCCACTCCTCGTTGCTTTCAAGATGCCGTTCGGCGAGGTCTACATCCCAGAAGAGGCGGCGCCATCGGTGGACGAGTTGTGCCGAAGTAAGAGACTCATCCTCCAGAACCGGTATGAGACGCACGGTAACTCGGGCACCCAGAGCCGCCGCCAGGCGGGCGAGAGTCCTGAGTTCGAAAGAACCCCACCCACTCTCGTAACGGTGAAGCGCCGAGGGGCTCGTGCCCGAACGCCGTGCTAATTCAGCCAAAGACAGAATCTTAGCTAGCCGCAATTGCCGCAGGCGGGCCCCCGGCAGATCCGATATATTCTCATTCATGAGAATATTATAACAGAAGAACCAGCATAGCGGTTGAAAAGCAGAAACGCTGCCTGCTTTACCATCCGCCCGCTTCCCGGTCACACTCCCTTCGTGAAGCCCAAAGAACTGACCCTGCGCGGCCTCATCCTCGGTTCGGTCATCACCACCCTCTTCACCGCTGCCAACATCTATCTGGGCTTGAAGGTCGGGTTAACGTTCGCGTCTTCGATTCCGGCCGCAGTGATCTCGATGGCCATTTTGAGCCGCGTCAAGGACTCATCGATTCTCGAGAACAACATCGTCCAAACCGTCGCGTCCGCGGCGGGCACATTATCCGCCATCATTTTCGTTCTTCCCGGGCTCGTGATCATCGGCTGGTGGACGGGGTTTCCATTTTGGCAATCGTTTTTGATTTGCGTCGCGGGAGGCGTGCTCGGGGTTCTATTCACTATTCCTCTACGGCGGGCGCTGGTCACCACGTCCGATCTTCCGTACCCCGAGGGCGTAGCGGCGGCGGAGGTGTTGAAGGTTGGCTCGGGAACGCGGGGCGAAATCCAGGACGATACGGGCGAGGCGCGCGAGGGGCTCACCGCGGTGATCCTGGGCTCCATTGCGTCGGCAGGATTGGCCATTGTGACCGCTACCCGTATTGCCGCCGCCGAGGTGACGAAGTTCTTTTCTTTGGGCGGCACCGCATCGAGCGGTTACAACGTGGCTTGGTCGCTTGCGCTGGTGGGGGCCGGACATCTGGTCGGCCTGTCCGTGGGCATGGCCATGCTGACCGGGCTCGTCATTGCGTGGGGAATCGCGGTGCCGATCCTAACCTCGACCCACCCTGCCGCCGCCGGAGTGGATCTCGCCTCGCATACGCTGACGATCTGGCGAACCCAGGTGCGGTTCATCGGCGCGGGCGCGATTGCGGTGGCCGCAATTTACACGCTCGCGACATTGGCCAAACCGGTCGTGGGTGGACTCGTCAGCACGCTCGCCGCGTCACGCGCGAAAGGTTTGCGGGACGATACGGATCGAGACATGT
>Ga0207675_100006794_pt1 | contig 10828 bp, 8 predicted proteins | sample KBSSwiS42_FD_184305 | JGI IMG/M metagenome (GOLD analysis project Ga0207675, IMG submission 184305) | Switchgrass rhizosphere microbial communities from Kellogg Biological Station, Michigan, USA - KBS Switchgrass S4-2 (SPAdes) (version 2) | ecosystem: Host-associated > Plants > Roots >...
CGAGGCACAGCGCTCGCCGCGCCCGCACACCCGGCAGGCCGCTCGCCCCAGCCCGCGCGGCGCCGCTGATGCCTGCATACCATTCTCGCGTGCTGTCGCGCGCTGCGATCGACGCGATCGACGTCGAGGCCGAGACGATGGTCGCCCGCACGGGCCAACCGGGGCTCGCGCTCGCCCTGACCGACCGCGACGGCGTCCTGCTCGCGCGGACCTATGGCGCTGCGGACGTCGCGACCGGTGCACCGCTGTCACCCGAGGCGCTGTTCGAGATCGGTTCGATCGGCAAGTCGTTCACCGCCGTCCTCGTGCTGCAACTCGCCGAGGCGGGACGGATCGACCTCACCGCGCCGGTCGACCGCTACCTCCCGTGGTTCCACGTACCGCAGCCCCCCGGGGCGCCGCCGATCGCGATCGAGCATCTGCTGACCCACACCGCCGGGATCGTCGCCGGCGTCGACGCGACGCCCGAGGCCGCCTTCCAGGTCTGGGCGTTGCGCGACACACCGGCGCGCTCGGCGCCGGGCGCTCGCTTCCACTATTCGAACGTCGGCTACAAGGCGCTCGGCCTCGTGCTCGAGGCCATCGAGGGCCGTCGCTACCCCGAGCTCCTGCGCGAGCGGGTCCTCGAGACGCTCGGCATGACGGCGAGCGAGCCCGCGATCACCAACGACATGCGTCCCCGACTGGCTGTCGGCTACGAGTACCTCCGCGAGGACCGGCTCGGGTACCCCGCCGCCCCGCTCGCCCCCGCGACCTGGCTCGAGACCGACACCGCCGACGGCTCGATCGCGTCAACCGCCGAGGACATGTGCGCCTTCGCGCGCATGCTCCTGCGCAACGGCGACGGGCGTTGCGGGCGGCTGCTCAGCGAGGCCGCGTTCGCCCGCATGAGCGCATCCCACGTGGTCACGGGAGACGGCAGCGCCTACGGCCACGGCCTCGGGATCCGCGAGCGCGAAGGCCGCCGCCTCGTCGGCCACGGGGGTGGCATGGTCGGCTACCTGTCCGGCCTGCAGGCCGACACCGCGGCCGGCATCGCCGCCGTCGTGTTACAGAACGGCCCTGCGGCGGCGCCGCTCACGCTCGCGCGCACGGCGATCGACATCGCACTGGAGCGACCGAGGCCGCCGGCAACGGCGAACGTGGCCGGCATCCCCTTCGGCCGTTACGACGCGACCGATGGCACCGACGCCTCGATCGAGCTCCTCGAAGGACACGACGGCGTGCTGCTGCGCACGGACCGGCGCACCCTCGGTCTGGATCAGTGGGACGACGGCCTGTTCGCCGTCGCCGACCCCGAATGGGACCGCTTTCCCCTCGAGATCGCCGGGACCACCATGGCCCCCGAGATCTGGCACGGCGACCGACTCTTCCTCCCGCCCGGGACCGACCGCCGCGACGAGCCCGAACCGCCGGCCGCCCTCCACCCGATCGTCGGCCACTACCGCGCCCACAACCCGTGGGCACCCCAATTTCGCGTCGTGCTGCGCGGCCGGCGACCGTGGCTCATATTCGCCACGGCGCCCGACGGGTTCGACACCAGCCAGCCGCTCAACGCCACCGCGGACGGTGACTTTCAGTGCGGCGACGATCCCGACAACCCCGAGCGTCTCGGCTTTGACACGGTCGTCGACGGCCACGCGCTGCGGGCACGACTGTCGGGCTGGCCGTACTACCGCGTGCGCTGAAGTCCGCTCTGGACCCGCAAGACGTTCCGCCCGGCCACGGGGTCACAGAACTCGCCACAGCGCGCGGCTACCGCGCCGATGCTCCGGCCCCCCGGGCCGCCCTCCAGGACGAGCCGATGGGTCCCGAACGCTGACCTGCCACGCGACACTCGAGACCATCGTGTGTGGCGCCGCGCCACGCGCACGCGAGCAGTCGTCGTCTCCGCAGCGGAGCGGCACCCGTTCGCCGTCGATCAAGCGCCGCTCATCGGTCTGGACCTTCCGCTGGTGGTTGATTATGGTCGCGGAGGTGGGGTTTCATGCCCATACGGCGACTCGGACCGGACCGGCCGCGGCCGCGATAACGACGTCGTTGGTCGCGGGGCACGACGCGGGCGGCAGGGAATGAGGAAGTGATCGCCTACGTGCTCAGCGGCCTCGCGTGCGCGCTGGCCGCCGCGACATTCGTGGTGCTTCTCGTCCGCAATCGGCCCTCGTCGGCAGTCGATCTGGACGCGCTCCTCAAGCGGCAGCGGCACGCGGATGCCGTCGCGCCCCCTGCGGCGGCCGCTCCAACAGCGAGGGGCCGACCGCCCGTGGCCGAGCCGCCGGCGCCCCGACCGACAAGGTCGCGCGAGGCCGAGGACGAGTCACGGGCGGCGGCGCCGCCGCCCCCCGGACCGGCCCGGGGCCCGGACTCGGGACCGGCCGAGCCCACGTCGGAGCCCGAAGCGCCGCCTGCGCCGGCCGGACTCGCGTCACCGGCCGACTCCGCGTCCGGGAGCCAACCACCGCCCGCTGCCGCGTCGCGGAAGCGTCCGTCGAGCGGCACTCCGGCGCGCGACGCTGCGCGCGCGGCCGGCCGCGCGGCCGGGACACGCAAGGAAGTGCCCACGGCACGGTCGGCGACACCGCCGAAGCGCGACGCCGCGACGACAGATATGCCGGGCGGACCGAGACGCAAGGCGACGCGCGCGTCGGCCCAGGCCCCGGCCCGCGACGCGTCGCCGCCATCCGCCGGCCGGAAGCAGGCACCCGCCGCGAAGCGTCGAAAGTCCGCGGCGCCGTCGTCCAGCGCGTCCGGCGACGTCGGGACGAGGCGCGCCGCGCCTCGTACGCCCGCCCGGGAGAACGCCGCGATCTGCCAGGTCCACTGGTTGGGCAGGGGGCGCGGCTCATGCTTCTCCGCTGTGACGGTCGACGCGCACGGCGCCAAGCACAGCCTGGCCACGTCGCGCCGTGTCGAGTGGCGTGGGTCAATGCCCCCGGCCGAGACGCCGGACAGTCAGGCGGCGCTCCGCCAACTGTCGAAGATCCTGCGTGACAAAGGCTGGCAGCCGATGCGCGGCAATGGCGAGGATTTCGGCCAGGAGCGATGGTACGCCCGTCGTTTCCGTGAGGTGCCGGCGCGGGTAGCGCCCGGTGGCGCGGGCACGAGCGCGAGCAGGCCGCCCCGCACGAAGGACGCCGACGGGCCGGGCTGATCGCCACATCCCCGGCTCCGCGGGCTCGGCCTGCTTGAGTCGCGCGCCGGCGGAGCGGCGTGGTCGAGCCCTCAGGCTGCTGGAGCTGAGCGGACGGGCTCGCGCTCGCCGGCGATCGTGGTCGCGAGCAGCGTAAGCGCCTGCGCGCTGCGACTGCCCGGAGCCGCGTGGTAGATGCAGAGCGTCTGCCGATCCGCGTCGGGGATCGGCAGCTTCTCGTAGTTCAGCTCGAGCGGGCCGACCTGCGGATGCTCGAACTGCGTCGTGCCGCTGCGCTTCGGGCGCGCGTCGTGGCGCGCCCACAGCTCGCGGAAGCGCTCGCTGCGGACCGACAGCTCCCCGACCAGCTCGTTCAGCCGTGGATCGTCGACGTCGGGACCGACGAGCGCCCGGAACGCTGCGACGCTGCTCGCGGTGACCCGCTCCCAGTCCTTGTACAGGTCGCGGGTTCGAGGGTCCAAGAACGCCGTGCGCAGCATGTTGGTGCCCGGGACGTAATACGGAGCGAGCGCGGTCGCGAGCGCGTTGGCCGCCAGCACGTCCATGTAGCGCCCGTAGACATACGCGGGCGTCTCGTGCCAGGTCGCGATCAGCTGCGCGATCCCGGTGGGCACCTTCTCCGGTCGCGGAGTGCTCCGGCGGCGACGGCGCACGACCGGCGCCGCGAGGGCATGCAGGTGCGCGGTGGCGTCGTCGTCGAGCTGCAGCGCACGCGCCAGCGCGTCGAGCACCTGCGGCGAGGGGTGCTGGTCGCGGCCCTGCTCGAGGCGCACGTAGTAGTCGGCGCTGACGCCGGCCAGCATCGCGACCTCCTCGCGCCGTAGCCCGCGGACGCGCCTGCGGTTTCCGACATCTCCGAGACCGACGTCCGCGGGTTGCACGAGCTCGCGCCGTGCCCGGAGGTACTCGCCGATCACGTTGGCACCTTCCATCACGGACACGATACGCGGGCCGCTGCGCTCCCTGGTGGCCCTGTCACTACCAGGATCGGCACGGCTCTTGTGCGTTCGACGCGCGTCCCGAACCCTGTCGGTATGACACCGAGCACAACACCCGATCGCATTCAGACCAAGTTCGGCTTCCACTCCACCGCCGCCGAGGTGATCGAGGGAATCGACCTTTCCGGCAAGCAGGCAATCGTCACAGGCGGCGCGTCCGGTATCGGCGTCGAGACGGCCCGCGCGCTCGCCGGCGCCGGGGCCGGCGTCACGCTCGCGGTCCGCGACACCGACGCCGGCACGCGAACCGCGGTCGAGATCACGACCGCGACCGGCAACACCGCCGTCAGCGTCGGCATGCTCGACCTGTCGGACCCGGCGTCGGTCGCCGGATTCGTCGCGAGCTGGTCAGGACCGCTCGACATCCTCGTCAACAACGCCGGCGTCATGGCCCTGCCAGATCTCGAGCTGACGCCCAGCGGCTGGGAGCTGCACTTCGCGACCAACCACCTCGGCCACTTCGCCCTCGCCGTCGGCCTGCACGACGCCCTCGCGGCCGCCGGCAACGCACGGCTGGTGTCGCTCAGCTCGCGCGCGCACCTGCGCTCGCCGGTCGTGTTCGATGACATCAACTTCAGCTCGCGGCCGTACGATCCGTGGCTCGCATACGGGCAGTCGAAGACCGCCAACGTGCTGTTCGCGGTCGAGGCGCAGCGCCGGTGGGCGGCCGACGGAATCACCGCCAACGCCGTTCACCCCGGACCGATCATCGAGACGAACCTCGCGCGTCACATGGACCCCGAGCAGGTCGCCGCGCTGCGCGCCGCCAGCGCCGGCACGTCCCCGATGGACGACACGCAGATGAGCTTCAAGACGATCCCCCAGGGAGCCGCGACGAGCGTCCTCGTCGCGACCTCGCCGCAGCTCGAGGGCGTCGGTGGGCGCTACTTCGAGGACTGCAACGAGGCGCAGCCGCTCGCCGCAGACGCGCCGCTCAACGGCCCCGCGGGCGTCGCCGCGTATGCCCTTGACCCCGACAACGCCGCGCGGCTGTGGGACCTGTCGCTCGCTGCGGTCGCGTAGACGCCGCACCAGAAGCGCGCGTGTGAGTATCCAGGGGGCGTTCCTCAGATGGAAGGCATGACCGGCGGCGCGCGTGGAACGGAGACGGCCGGGAGGTGTCATTGAGTCGCAGGCGCGAGATCATGGCTACAGCCCGTGCCGGACGACGACCAGGAGGAGAGCATGAGCGTCCAAGACATCCTGAGAACCCACCCGCGGCCACTGATCGCCGATGTCGCCGTGTTGGCGCGATGCCTCGACGAGTGCGGCGCGTGCGAGCCGAGCTGCACGATCTGTGCGGACGCGTGCGCGGCCGAGGACGACGTCAGCGACCTGGTCCGCTGCATTCGCCTCTGCCTCGACTGCGCGGACGCGTGCGCCGCCGCCATGCGCATCCTGGGACGCCAGACCGATCCTCATCCCCCAACGCAGCTGAACACGCTGGAGGCGTGCCTGGCAGCGTGCCGTGCCTGCGCCGACGAGTGCGAGCGCCACGCGGACCACCACGAGCACTGCCGCCTCTCGGCGGAGGAGTGCCGGCGGTGCGAGCGGGCGTGCGAGGACCTGCGCTCTGCGCTCGCCAGGCCTTAGCTCGGCGTCCAGAGCCCGAGCCGCTGGAAAACGTCTCCGCGCAATCCCCGATCGCCTCGCGAACGCGTTCGCCGCTGAAGCGGCCGCCGGGCAGGCGGTACGCCTGGCGCGGTAGGCCGAAGAGTCGCCTGCCGGGCGACGACAGCCGCCCTACGTGGGTGCAGCATTCGTCGCGTGTCACTGCTCGATTGCCCGACATGCGTGATCCGGGGCGATGCCGCGGCATCTGCGGCCATCAATCGGGGCTCGCGATGAGCCGGGTGGGGGGATACCTCGCATCGAAACCGGCCCGCCCCGGCGACGGACGAGCGTCGGCGGTCGCCGACGCGTTCCTCGACAGCTGGGTGTCCTGGCGGGAGGCGAGTGAGGACGTGCGCACGGCCTACCGGTGCTGGAGCGAGTGCGCAATACGACACCGCGACCTTGCCTTCGCGGTGTATCGCGCCGCGCTCGACCGCGAGGAGCACGCAGCGAGCATCCACTCGTACTGGGCCGAGCGCGCCGCCCGCGCACCCGGGCCCTGACCCGACCACGACACACGACGTCCATCATGCGGACCCTCTCCGATCGCGAGCGCGGGATCCTGCTACTGCCGCCGACCGCCGGCTCGGTCACGTCGTGATCGTGGAGCAACTGGCCCTCACGGTCATCCTGCTGGTTGCGTCGTTCGGAGCGGCAGCGCTGCTGGTCTGGGCGCTGCTGCGGAGCTTTCCGGACCACGACGGGGGCCCGGGAGGGGACGACTCGGGCGGCCCCGGACCCGGTCGCGGAGGCGGTCCCCGCCCCGGTGGCGGACCGGATCGTCCCCCGGCCGGCCCATCTGGCGGACCACGCGAGCCGACCTGGTGGGCCGAGTTCGAGACGGCCTTCGCCGCCTACGTCGAACCCGTTCAGCCGCCGAGCGAAACGCCGAGCGCACCCGCCCCCCACGGCTCCGGTCCGTTGAGCGGCTCGGTCGCCGAAGGCATCAGGTGCCCTTCTCCACAGTGCCCAGTCCACTTCTTGGCCTGTAACCGACGAGATGATCGAGGGCTCACGGGTGAACCTGTGACCCATAGCCAAGGTCGAGACGGATCGATTGCATGACGTGAAACGCGGTGCTCGCCGTGAAGACGTCGGCGCCCGCCAGAACACCGGTGTACTTCTCGATGACGGGCGCCGCAGCGGCGGCCGCAATCGCCTCCAGGCTGCCTCTCATCTCGGCCCATGTGTTCTCACCGTGCTTGACGAGGTACGGAGCGGGATCGATGGTGTCCAGCGCGTTCCGTGAGCTCGCCGCGATGTCGGCCATGTACTGCCGGTGGGTTACGACGTCGTCGCGTTTCCCGAGCCGGCCCATGTGGCCGCCGATGAAATGCCTCCATCGGTAGGTGAGCGCGATAGCCGGGGCCTCGATGCAGCCCGGCACGTCCTCGGCAACGTGGCTCTGGCAGACGGGCGCCCAGCCCGGGCTCACGATGTCGACGAGCATGAGCGCGTCAGAGTCGGGCAGATGGATGAAGATGTTGTCCGGCGAGTGGTTGGAGCCGTGCCAGGCCAGCTCGATGCGCTCCCCGCCGATCTCGAGGTTGCGACGGTCACGGAAGGTCTCGTCCGGTGGGGGCCGTGCTGGATCGTCATCACGGAGGAGCAGCTTCCGCGTGTCCTCATGCCCGATGCGCGTGATGTCCCGACCGAACAGCGAGGAAGCCCCAGCGTGGTCGGCGTGGTGGTGGGAATAGATGAGATGGGTCACCTCGTTGCTCACCCCCTTGACCGCGGCGATCTCATCGACGGCCCGCCGGATGTTGTGACCGAGGGACGGCGGCGCGTCGAACAGGACGACACCGTCGCATGTGGTGAGGAACGCGCACTGGTACGCCCCGTCCGTGACCCAGTAGAGGTTCCCCTCGACTCGCCCGACGAAGTATCCCTGCTCATTGACCGCTGGACCGAACGCCGACGCGGGAATCGGCGCACGGTCCGAATGCTCGCTTGGTCGCTTGCGGTCCACCGACGTCAAGCGTCGCTCCACCGCAACGCATTCGAATCCTTGAACTCCTTAGTCGAGACGCGGTCATGAGTCATGCTTGGACGAGATGAGCGCAGCGACGCCACCGGTCCTTTCGTCAGGAGCGCCGTTGCTCGGCCGGGCACGCGAGCGCGAGGCGCTCGACCGGCTACTCGACGGTGTGGTCGAGGAGCGCCGCGGCGGCGTGCTGGTCGTGCATGGCGAACCGGGCGTCGGCAAGACCGCGCTGCTCGAATACACGGTCGCGGCTGCACGCCGGTTTCGGATCGCCAGGACCTCCGGGGTCGAGGCGGAGATGGAACTCCCGTTCGCGGCGGTCCAGCAGCTCTGTTCCCCGTTCTTCGAGCTCCGGGAGCGGCTGCCGGATCCTCAGCAGCACGGGCTTGACGTCGCGTTCGGATTGAGCACCGGGCCCGCGCCGAACCCGTTCCTGGTCGGCCTGGGGATCCTGGGCCTGCTGGCCGAGGCCGCAGAGGAGCAGCCGCTCGTGTGTCTCGTTGACGACGCACAGTGGCTCGATAGTGCGTCGGCGCGGACCCTGGCGTTCGTGGCTCGCCGCCTGTTGGCGGAGAAGATCGCGCTCGTCTTTGCCACGCGGGATCTCGGCGAGGCGCTCGCCGGTTTGCCGGACCTCCAGGTGGGACCCCTGAGTCGTCGCGACGCGCGCGCGCTGTTGGAGTCGGTATTGCCGGCCCGGCTGGATGAACGCGTGGAGGAGCGAATCGTCGCCGAGACGCGCGGGAACCCGCTGGCCCTGTTGGAGCTGCCCCGCGGGCTGAGCCCGACGCAGCTCGCGGGGGGATTTGGCTTGCCGACAACCGCGCCGCTCTCCGCCGGTATCGAGGACCGCTATACGCGACGGCTGGCGAAGCTGCCGTCCGATGCGCGACGCCTGTTGCTCGTCGCGGCCGCTGACCCCGTGGGCGATCCTTCGCTGGTATGGCGGGCCGCCGAACCGCTCGGGATCCCGGAGTCCGCTGCCCACACCGTCGAATCGGAACACTTGCTGGCGCTGTCTCCCCGCGTGGTGTTCCGCCACCCACTCGTTCGCTCGGCCGTCTACGGATCCGCTGATCTGACCGAGCGACGCGAGGTCCACCGCGCTCTGGCGGACGTGACCGACCCCGAAGTCGACCCGGATCGGCGCGCGTGGCACCGGGCGCAGGCGGCCTCCACGCCCGACGAGGACGTCGCCGCCGAGCTCGAGCGTTCCGCTGGACGGGCGCAGGCGCGGGGCGGATTGGCGGCTGTCGCCGCCTTCCTCGAGCGCGCTGCCGCACTTACGCCCGGGTCCGCGCAGCGCGCGCAGCGGCGGCTCGCGGCCGCCGGTGCCAAGCGCGATGCCGGCGATCTCGAGGGTGCGCTCGAGCTGCTGGTCGACATCGATGCCGGAGCGTCCGACGAGCTCACGCCCGCGCGCGTCGAACTCTTGCGTGGCCAGATCGCGTTGGAGCAGAGGCGCGGCGGAGAAGCGGGCCGGCTGCTTCTGAGCGCGGCGCGCCGCCTCGAGCGACTCGACCCCGAGCTCGCCCGTGAGACGTACCTCGAGGCGCTCGCCGGCGCCATGTCCAGCGACGTCGAAGTCGTCGGCGGCGCCCCCGCAGTCGCGGCCGCCGCGCGCGCCGCGCCACCCGGCAGCGTTCCGCCCCGGGCGGTTGACGTGCTGCTCGACGCGTTCGCGATCCGCCTGACCGACGGGTACCCGGCCGCAGCGCCGACACTCGCTCGGGCGCTCGAGCTTCTGCTCGCGACCGAGGTTCCCGACGAAGATGTGAGCCGGTGGCTCTCGGTCTCCAGCACCAGGAACGGCGACATCGTTGCCCATGAGATGTGGGACGACGAAGCATCACATCGCCTCGCCGCTCGCCAGGTGCAGGTCGCCCGCGACGCGGGCGCACTCGTGCACCTGCAGTTCGCGCTCAGCTTCCTGGCGAGGAGCCACATGCTCGCCGGCGACTTGAGCGCGGCCGCTCTGACGATCGGCGAAGCCCGCTCGATCGCCGAGGCGACCGGAAATCCGCCGCTGGTGAACGCGCCGATGATTCTCGCCGCCTGGCGTGGAGACGAGTCGCACGCGCTCGAGCTGATCGAAGCCACCTCGGAGGAGGCGGCCTCACGGCGGTGGACGTCCAACAGCTACGCGAGATCCGTGCTCTACAACGGCCTCGGCCGTCACGAGGAAGCGCGCGACGCGGCCCGGGACGCGTTCCAACCCGATCCGATCGGATACGGCGTGTACCTGGTGCCCGAGCTGGCCGAGGCGGCCTCCCGGACCGCTGACCGAGCGCTGCTCGAGTCCGCCCTCGAGTGGCTCTCGGAGCGAACCCGCGTGCTTCGCTCCGGGTGGGCGAGTGGAATCGAAGCGCGAGTGCGGGCGCTGCTGAGCGACGGCGAGGTCGCCGACAGCCTCTACCTCCAGTCGATCGACTACCTCACTGGTACCCGCGTGCGAGTCGAGCTCGCCCGGACTCACCTTGTGTACGGGGAGTGGCTGCGACGCGAACGTCGCCGCCGCGACGCCCGGGAGCATCTGCGCACCGCACTCGAGGCGTTCACCGGCATGGGCATGGAGGCGTTCGCGCGCCGCGCCGAACGCGAGCTGCTGGCGACAGGTGAGCGGGCCCGTAAACGCACCGTGGACACACTCGACCAACTCACGCCCCAAGAAAGCCAGATTGCGCGCCTTGCGGCGGACGGACACACCAATCGAGAAATCGCCGCTCAGCTTTTCATCAGCGCGAGCACCGTCGAGTACCACTTGCGTAAGGTGTTCCGCAAGGTAGGCGTCAAGTCGCGGACGCAGCTCGCGCAGCACAGGTTCTAGCTTGGTGCCGGGCGGACTCGCGCGCAGCCCCTCGGCGTCACGAGCGCGCGATCGCGACCGGCGCGCCGGCCGTGGGGCTCGTGGTGCAGCTCCGATCATCCGGCCGCCGATGACCGTTGGCCGGGCTCGGTTCACCACTATTGGTTTCAAGGATGCGAAATGCGTGACAGCATCGCCACGCTCCAACAATGGAGACCTCAGGCCGCCGGCTGTCGGGGAAGGTGTGCGTCATCACGGGCACGGGCGGCAGC
>Ga0207675_100006797_pt1 | contig 10827 bp, 12 predicted proteins | sample KBSSwiS42_FD_184305 | JGI IMG/M metagenome (GOLD analysis project Ga0207675, IMG submission 184305) | Switchgrass rhizosphere microbial communities from Kellogg Biological Station, Michigan, USA - KBS Switchgrass S4-2 (SPAdes) (version 2) | ecosystem: Host-associated > Plants > Roots >...
TTCCGGCGGAGGTCGCTGCCCGCATGGGCGCCCTGCCGATCAACCCGACACCGTCGCGCAAACCGAACGCCAGGTCATAGAGCGCTCTCGGGTGAAGCAGACACCCACGAGCGAAGCCGGCCCGTGCGATCATAGCCTCTGTCAGACTGGGTTCGGCGCCGGTGGTCCCATGGCGGCAAACCATTTTCCCACCCCCCGTGGCAGTGCCGCTGAAACCCGCTAGGATACCGGTACTTCCGGCCGAGCTCGGGCCATCGATTCCACTCTGAAAGGGCCAAACGCATGAACGTCATCATTGGCGTGCTCATCACCTTCCTGGTCATTATTTTGGTGCTTTACCTCGTCAACATGCTGCCGATTGATGGCCGCGCCAAGCAGATCGTGCGAATCATCGTGATCATCATCGGCGTTATTTCGCTGCTGAAGTACCTCGCCGTATTCTGAGCGTTACCCGCCCCTGGCATGCCGGCCCCAAGCCGCATCGAGGCCTTCGCCATCATTTCCGCCGATGGCATGATCGCCGATGCAGCCGGCCACATGCCGGATGCGCTGAAGATCGAAGCCGACCAGCAATTTTTCCATGCCGGCCTGGATCGCGCGGCGGTGGTCGTACATGGGCGGCGTTCTCACGAGGGGGGGCCGAATGCGGCACGGCGCCGTCGACTGATCGTGACCAGCCGCGTGCCCCGGCTGGCACCTGCCCCGGCTTACCGCCATGCGCTCTTGTGGAACCCGATGGCCGCATCGCTCGCCGAAGCCTGGAGCGAGTTCGGCTCGCCCGCAGGCACCCTCGCCGTCATCGGCGGCGCGGACGTCTACGCACTGTTCTGGGACACCGGCTACGACGCCTTCCATCTCACCCGCGTGGCGCAGGCTCGGCTTCCCGGCGGCCGCCCGGTCTTTCGCGGCCTATCAACCATTCATAGCCCGGAAGACGTCCTGGCGAGCCATGGGCTGCGTCCAGGCCGGACGCAGATGCTCGATCCGACGGCCGGAGTGACGCTCGTAACCTGGCAGCCCTGATTATCTGCGGACGCGCCGCGGCGGCGGTTTCGGGGCAGCCAATGCGCGCGGATTTTGCGCGCAGCTTCCCCCGAGGCCCCTTGCGGTCGCCATGCACTGATCGAACGTGTAGTAGCCGCAGTCCCAGCCGCCATCGCGCCCGCCCATATTCGCGCACCATGGCGCGGTCTGGGCCCAATCGGCTCTTGCTACAGTCCCGGATATCAGCACCCCCGCGCCGGCAAGCGCGACGGCGATCGTCAGTTGGGGCAGCCAAGAGGAGCGATTGAACGCCATGGAATCACCCAGAGTTACTCTTCAGGCAGCATGATGACGGGTTCTTCCATCGCTCGCAATCTTGCCCAAAACGCGACCGGCGCAGCCACGCGAGGCGGCTTGTCACGCCCAGTTCCTCGGCGCAAACTTGCCGCAAGGAGAAGCCAAAGGAGAAGCCTGATGAGCATGAGCGTCGGTGTGCTCGACCACTACAATGTTTCGACCCGCAACCTCGGCGACACCGTTCGTTTTTATGAGGACGTCTTAGGTCTCACCAACGGGCCAAGGCCGCCATTCGATTTTCCGGGCGCGTGGCTTTACAGCGAAGGCCGCCCGGTGCTGCATCTCAACGATATCTCGCCCACCGACCAGCCCCAGCGCCCCGATTCCGGCGTCATCGATCATGTCGCCTTTGGCAGCCGCGGCTTTGAGGCCATGAAGCGTCACCTCGCGCAAAAGGGCGTGTCGTTTCGCGTCAATGTGGTGCCGAACAGTTCGCGCCGGCAGATCTTCGTAACTGATCCGAACAATGTGCTGATCGAGCTCAACTTCGACGTCGCGAACGAGCCGGCCGCCGCCTAGACGTCATGCACGGCGCACCCGCGGCTGCCGCCGATTTGCTTTCGCAACGTTTTCGGCAATGAAACGGGGTAGCGCGAATGCCGCCACGTGCACCTCCGGAGTCCAATATTTGGTCGGGAAGCGGCCAGCCTTGCGGTAGCGCTCAGCGATGCTCTTGACCGAAATCTGACGCATCCTGGCGTCATCGGTGGCCCACCCCATGGCCATATGGCCCCCGACATAGGTCGGGATCGCCGCGATATAACAATAGCTGTCGGCGAACAACTTGCGACGCTTGACGACGGCGGACGTGAGCTCACCCGGTTGAAACATCGGGACGCCGTTCTGCGTAACCATCACCGCGCCCGTAGTCATGCAGCGTCTGCAGGCGGCGAAGAATTTCTGGCTGAACAGCACTTTGCCGGGCCCGTGGGGATCGGTGGAATCGACGATGATAACGTCAAAACGCCGATCGGTCTTGGCGACGTATTTCATGCCGTCGGCGATGATCAGATCGAAGCGCTTGTCGGCGAGCACCGGCTTGGTGAACTCCGGAAAATGCTCCTTGGAGAATTCGACCACGGAGGCGTCGATCTCGACCTGGGTGAGGCGCTTGACTGCGTTGTGCTTGAGCACCTCTTCCGCGATACCGCAGTCGCCGCCACCGACGATCAGCACTTCCCTGGCGTTGCCATGGGCAAGGATCGGCACATGGGTCATCATCTCGTGGTAGACAAACTCATCGGCGGTCGTGACCTGGGTCGCGCCATCGAGCATCAGGATCTTGCCGAAGAACGAGTGCTCGAACAACACGAGGTGCTGATGCTCAGTCTGCGCCTCATAGATCACCCTCTTGGCCTCATAGGTCATGCGGAAGCCGAGGTCGTCGAACAAAGTTTCGGGAATCTGGCGTTTTCCGGCCATGATCGACATCAAATGACAAACGGCGGCGACGAGGATCCCCCGTCGCCTATGATCCGTCGTCTGTCCTCTGCTCTAAGGCGCTCGCCCGCGCAGAATTTCGTTGACGTCGACCCGCTTCGCCTTGAAAGCCTCCCGCAGCACGGGGATGCAGGCGTCTGGAGAAGCCTTGCCGCACATGAACACATCGAGCGCAGCATAGCCCGCGTCAGGCCAAGTGTGGATCGAGATATGGCTCTCGGCCAGCACCGCAACCCCGGACACGCCATTCGGCTGGAAATGGTGGACGTGAATATGCAGGAGCGTCGCCTGCGCGGCGTCCACGCAGCGGCGCAGGGTGGTTTCGATCAAATCGATGTCGTTGAGACCTTCGGCTCCATGCAGATCGATGATGAGATGTACGCCTGCGCAACGCACGCCGTCGCGAATGGCGAAATGATCATCGCGATCTTCGGCAGGCGCCGCCTTGACCACTGCAACGTGAGCCGCATTGTTTCGGGCGGTGGCCGGAGCTTCTGAGCCTTTCCGCGATCGCAAGAGGGCGTTCTGGCGCATTGCCGTCCTCCCCAACCGAGTGATCCATCCCGAGTACCGGCGAGCGGCGTCAGGCAAGCGAATGCCGCCCGACCAGTCCGCGCACGGACAGGTCACAGCGGCTGGTCCCCAAATAAGGCTCGGGTCCCCGGAGTCAAGAAGATTCTCATACAGCACGGTCGGAAGGGCTGTCCGGGCCTGCGGACGTGACGCGCGCATTCTTCGAGCGTTGATGACGCCGCGCCACAGCCCGCGTACCGAGCCGACCCCAGCCTGGAACAGCCCTCCCACAACGGTTATGGTCGCTCGTATCCGTCGGTCCTGACGGAGCCATACACAACAATGAACACGAGGCAGGGATGAGCGCCAATTCCACCCGACGCAAGTTTTTCCGCAGCTGTGCGTGTTGCGAGCCATCGTGTTTGCCCGCGAGCCCGGCGCGGCGAACGTTCTTGGCCGGCGGTGCGGCTGCGCTGGGCCTGGGGACGCTGGCGACCATCGACCGGATCGCGACCCCCGCCGTTGCGCAACCGGCCCCTGCCCGGCCGCGGATCGACGTCCATCACCATTTCATCCCCCAGTTCCACGTCGACTCCATGATGGCCCCTGGACGCCGCGCTGGAGCACCCCCGCCGAAGTGGTCACCGGCCCTATCGCTCGAGGACATGGACAAGAGCGGGATTGCGACCTCGATCCTGTCGATCGCTCAGCCCGGCATCTGGTATGGAAACAACGTCGAGGAGTCTCGCAATCTTGCGCGCCAGCTCAACGAATACGGCGCCAAGATGGGAAAGGACCATCCCGGCCGCTTCGGTCTCTTTGCCGTGATTGCGCCGCCAGACGTGGACGGCAGTCTCAGGGAGATCGAATATGCCTTCGATACCCTCAAGGCCGACGGCATCGGGCTGCTGACCAGTTACCAGGACAAGTATCTCGGCGATCCCTCCTTTGCGCCGGTCTATGAGGAACTCAACCGGCGCAAGGCGGTAATCTACGTCCATCCGACCACGCCCGACTGCTGCCGCGGCCTCGTCCCGGGCATCCCGCCGGGGTCGATCGAATACGCAACCGATTCCACCCGCACGATCGCGCACCTGGTCTTCAGCGGCACGGCCATGAAGTTTCCGGATATTCGCTGGATCTTCTCACATAGCGGCGGGACGCTTCCGTTTCTCAGCGGTCGCTTCGTGCGGCTCGCCGAGGAGCGCAAGCTGGCGAACCTGCCCAATGGTCCGCTGCCCGAATTCAAGAAGTTTCACTACGAGCTCGCGCAGGGCAATACCCCCGGCCAGATCGCGGCGTTGCTCAAGATGGTGCCGATATCGCAGGTCATGTACGGGACGGACTTTCCATTCCGCGATGGCGCGGAAGTGAACCAGGGCATCGCGGCGTGGGGCTTCAGCAGCGACGATCTGCGCGCCGTCGAGCGCGAGAATGCGCTCAAGCTGCTGCCGCGCGTCAAGGCAGGGTAAATCGTTCCGCCATGGGCGAGAGGCCCATGCGCCTGCGGATGCGGTGGCGCAAGGTCGCGGCCTTGGCTGCTTCCTTGGTCATGTTCGGTACAGCCACCCCTGCCTGGCCGCAATATCCCGGCAAGCCGGTGCGCGTGATTGTGCCGTTCGCGGCGGGCGGCACGCCCGATGTGGTCGGCCGCATCGTCAGTCAGCAGCTTGCCGCGCAGACCGGGCAAGCGTTCGTGGTGGAGAACCGACCGGGCGCGGACGGCGTCGTCGGCGCGCAGACCGTGGCGGAAGCGCCGCCCGATGGCTACACGCTGCTCGTCACCTCGAGTTCGTTCGTCGTCAATCCAAGCTTTCACAAGAAGCTGCCGTTCGACGTGGTGCGCGACTTCGAGCCCGTGAGCAATCTTGCGGTCACCGAAGCCTATATCCTCGGGGTCAATCCCGGCCTGCCGGTACGTACTGTTCAGGAGTTTATCGCGCTGGCGCGGCGCTCGGACAGCAAGATTTCGTTCGGCTCGCCCGGCGTCGGCAACGGGCTCCACTTGGCCGCCGAACTGTTCAAGTCGCTCACCCGGACGCAGATGGTGCATGTGCCGTACCGCGGGGCCGCGCCGGCCGTCACCGGGCTGATCGCGGGCGACGTTCAAGTCATGTTCATGACGCCGCCGTCGTCGCTCCCCTTCATCGAGGGCGAGAAAATACGGGCGCTGGCCTACACTGCCGCCAGACGCTTTGGGCGCCTCCCCGACGTGCCGACCATGGCGGAAGCCGGCGTACCCGGAATGGAGGGGCTCGCCAGTTGGACCGGAATGTTTGCGCCCGCAAAGACGCCCGATGCGATCCTCGCCCGGCTCCACGAAGAGGTGCGGAAGGCGGTCGCAACCGCTGCCCTGCGTGATCGGCTGACCGGCATCGGCGTTATTCCGCTCGGTAGTGCGCCGGCTGAATTCAAGCTGTTCATTGCCGCGCAGGTCAAGCAGATCGCCGATATTGCGCGAGCCGCCGGCATCGAGCCGCAGTGAGCGTCGAGCAGCTTCGTCATTCCGGAGCCACCGATCTCAGGAAACCCGAGATCGGTGGAGCGCCCCGGATGACGGCATTATTTTTACCTCACCCCGCGACTGTGGCCCATTTCGCCGCCAATTGCTCGGCCCCGCGCAGGGACACGGCAAGGATCGTGTAGGTCGGATTCGAGGCACCTTCGGTCGGGAAGATGCTAGGCCCCGCGACGTAGAGGTTCGGCAACTCGTGGCACTGGCCAAAGCTATTGACCACCGAGTTGGCCGCGTCCGTACCCATGATGGTGCCACCGTGCAGGTGGGTCGTCGGTATGGCGGCGCGCCCCACCCAGACCTCCTTGGCGCCGGCGGCCCTGGCGGCCTTCTGCCCCTCTTCGAGGTTGGCATTCCACAGCGCGACCGCGTCCTGGTCGAAGCTGTGAGTGAGGCGGCCGAGCGGCATGCCGAACTCGTCCTTGTCGCTCGCGAGCTCGATCCGGTTCTCAATGTTTGGCAAGCCCTCGCCGAACATGCTGATCCGGGTAAAGCCACGGGCAGCACGCTTCATGTAGTCATGCAGGTCAGGGCCGAACAGATCAGGGCGGGTACTGGCAAAGTCGTGCGTCTTTTGCGCCGCACCGCAGGTGATGTAGGTGCTGCCAAACGCGTCCTTATAGCTCGTCTTGCCGTAGCGGTCGTAGGACATGTACTGCGCGCCGATCGTGCCCAGATGGTTTTGGATGTCTTCGTCGAAGATCGCGTTGATCCCCGCGATCGAGTGCGTCATCATGTATTTACCGACGAGGCCGTTTGAATTGTTGAGCCCCTTCGAGTGCTTGTCGGTCGCCGAGTTGAGCAAGAGGCGGGAGTTCTGTCCCGACCACGCGGCCAGCACGACGACGTTCGCTTCCTGGACTTGGCGCACTTTTTTTTCGTCATAATACTCGACGCCGGCGACCTTGGTGCCCTGGGCGTTAGTCAGCACGCGCGTGACGCTGCAAAGCGCGCGCACCTCGGCTTTGGCCTTTCTGGCCTCGCTGAGGTAGGTGACCGTCGGATTGGCAAGCGCACCGGTCGGGCAGCCCACATGGCACCAGCCGTCGTAGATGCAGGCCGGCCGCCCCTTGAATTCGGTCGAGTTCATCGCGACCGGCGCCGGCACCATGCGGATGCCCAGCGACTCGAAGCCCTTCACCCAGATTTCGCCGTGGCGGAAGGTCTTCATCGGCGGCATCGGATAGGATTGGCCCGCCGGGCGCCACTTCTCCTCCGCCTTGGCATCGCCCGACATGCCGATGTCATGGGCGACCTTGTCGTAGAACGGCGCGACATCCTGATAGGAGATCGGCCAATCAAGCGCGCGGTTGTGCTCGCTCTTGATCTTGTAATCGTTCGGCAGAAAACGTGGGTGATTGGCGAAATAGTGCAGCGCTGCACCCCCCACGCCCCAGCCGGCCTGGCCGGCATAGCCGAACGGATTCTTGCCTTCGAGCAGAAAAGGGGCGCCGGCCGGCCTGATCCGCCGTCCCCACATCTCCGAGCTGATCAGGTCGGACATCTGCCAGTCGGGACCGGCCTCCAGCAACACGACCTTCTTGCCGGCCTTGGCCAGCACCGATGCATACACCGAGCCGGACGCGCCGGCGCCGACGATGACGACATCCACTTTTTCGTTCGCCATGTCACCACCTCTTCGTTGGCACGATGTGGGCTTGGTAGGGGATGCCGAGGGCGGCGTAGCCCTCCATCGTTCCGTACACGACATCGACGGCATCGCTGCGCAGGATGGTGTAGACAAACCCTCCGCTCGGTCCGGTCCAGCCTTCGATCTTGTTCTGGCGCATATTGTTGACGAAATCGCGCTGATCGGTCGTCGACAGCGCCGCAAATTTCCGGCCGGTGACCTTCTCGCTGCCGCGGTCAACCGCGCCGATGGCGGCGCGATAGAAATTCGCAAACGGTGGACGCACGTTGAAGATGCGCGCCTGCAGCAGCGCCTCCTCCGCCGGCACTGAGATCTGGTGGTCGATGAAATGCGCAATGCCGGCCTTGCGCGCGCCGGGCACCAGCGTCTCGCCAAGCGCCTCGATGGTTTCGCCTTCGTTGGCGTTGAGCAGCCGGAACGGCACACCCTGCGTCCGCGCCTCACTCGGCGTGAGCAGAATCTCGGCGCCGCCCACGCTGAAGGCGAGCGCGCCGAGCCCGGCGCCTTTCATAAAGGCGCGTCGTTCTATCTGATCCATGCAGTCCTCCCTATCGGCGCTCCCAAGCGCTTCGCCGGTCGTTGCGTCCGGCTTGTTCTGAATTATTCCAAAGTGATCGTGACCCTCCTTTTCATCCCCGTCAACGCTGCTCGCGCATGCTTCAGCGAGATCAGCTCGCGATGCTGTTCCAGTTCGTGACTAGCTGTTCGGCGCCACGGAGCGACAGCGCGTTGAGGGTGAAGGTTGGATTGGCCGAGCTTTCGGTCGGGAAAATTCCGCATCCGGCCACATAGAGATTGGCAACCTCATGAGTCTGGCCATAGCTGTTGACAACCGAGTTGCTCGCGTTCGTGCCCATGATCGTACCGCCGAGCAGGTGCTGGGGCGCGATACCCCCGCGCCCCGGCCAGATTTCCTTCGCGCCGGCGCCTTTCGCGATCTCCACGCCTTCGTCGAGCGCAGCGTTCCAAAGCCCCACCGCATCCTGATCGAAGGTGTGATTGATGCGCACGAGCGGGAAGCCGAACTCGTCCTTCTCGGGCGCGAGGTCGATCCTGTTCTCGAGTTTCGGCAAAGCCTCGCAGATCGCCGTGATCCGGCTGAGGCCGCGTGATTTGCCTTTGAGGAATTCATCGAGCTCTTTGCCGATCAGATCGGGACGCACATTGGCGATGCCACGAAGGTCGGTGGGCTTTTGCGCCGCGCCAGTATTCCAGAAGGTGCTTCCGAACGCGGTCTTGCGGCTGGTCTTGGGGTGTCGGTCGTAAGACACGAACTGGTAGCCGAACGAGCCCAGGTAATTCTGCAGGTCTTCGTCGAAGATGGCCGACACGCCCGCACCTGCATGGGCCATGACGTACTTGCCGAGAAGGCCGCTCGCATTGGCGAGACCGTTCGGGTGCTTGTCGGTCGCGGAGTTGAACATCAGGCGCGGATTCTGCGAAGCGAAGGCGGCGAGCACGACCAAGCTCGCTTCTTGCACCTGACGCTCTTTCTTGCCGTCGAAATACTCGACGGCAGTCACGCGCGTGCCTTGTGCATTGGTGAGAATCCGCGTCACGTAGCTCATGGCCCGCACTTCCGCGCCCTTGGCACGCGCCTCGCCAAGATAAGTGGCTTGCGGATTGGCGAGTGCGCCGGTGGGGCAACCCGCGCCGCACCAGCCGTCGTGGATACAGGCGGCCCTGCCCTGGTATTCCGTGCTGTTGACGCCGACCGCACCCGGCGCAACCGTGATGCCGACCGACTCGAAGCCCGGCACCCAGACTTCGCCATGGCGAAACGTCTTGAGCGGCGGCATGGCATAAGGGTCTCCAGGCGGGCGCCAGCGCTCCTCCGCCTTGGCGTCGCCGGAAACGCCGATCTCGCGCGCGACGCGGTCGTAATAGGGGGCAACGTCGGTGTAGGAGATCGGCCAATCCAGCCCGCGGCCGTGCTCGCTCTTCATGTTGAAGTCGGACGGCAGCAGGCGGGGAAAATTGGCGGAGTAGTGCAGCGCCGCGCCGCCCGTGCCCCAGCCATGATCGGCGGTGCGACCGACGGGGTGACGGCCCTCATAGACGATGGCTGGACCACTGCCGCGCAGGCGTCGAGCCCAGATGTCGGAGCTGATGAGGTCGGAGAGCTGCCAGTCCGGCCCCTGTTCGAGCACCACCACGTGCTTGCCGGCGCGCGAGAGCACCGCTGCGAACACCGCTCCCGCCGCTCCCGCTCCGACAATGACGGCGTCCGCCTTCTCGCGTGTCGCCATGTCACCAGCTCCGCTCGGGAAGGATATGGGGCATGTAGGGCACGCCTAGCCGCGCAAAGCCCTCCACCGTGCCGTAGGCCACATCGATCGCATCATTGCGAAGCGTCCCGTACACGAAGGACTGCGACGGTCCCTGCCAACCCTCGATCTTGTTCTGGCGCAGACGGGTGACGAGATCGCGCTGCTCGTCGGCAGTAAGAGCGGCGTACGTCCGGCCGGGCAACGACTGGCTCGCGCGCTCGATCCCGCTCAGGGCGGCACGGTAGAAGTCGACATATGGCGGGCGAACCTCGCTCATGCGAAGGGTCAGCAGCGCGTAGCCCGGGGGTAACGCAAGTTGCTGGTCGACGAAATGCGCGATCCCTGCTTGTCGCGCACCGAGGGCCAGCGTCTCGCCCACCGCCTCGAGCGTGCGCGCTTCGTCCGGTGTGAGTACGCGCAAGGGAACACCCTGTGCCCGTGCCTGTGCTGCCGTAAGCAGCACTTCGACGCCACCCACCGTGAAGGCGAGTGCTCCGATCCCCGCGCCCTTCATGAAGGCGCGACGCGCGATGTCGTCCATGGTTTCCTCCCCCGAGCGGTGCGAGCAACGGCACCTTGTGCGACCGGCTGAAGCAGCCGGCGCGACGACCTGTCGGGGCAACTGGAAGGCCGAGACGGCCGCCGCCTTTTTTGGAACGGTTCGAAAAGTGAACGCCGATTTTGTGCCTGAATCAAGCGGCCTCACGCCGTTCTCACGCGAACGCCGGGCGGCGGCGTCCGACGCTTGCGCCTAACGACTGCGCCATTGCCGCGGGCAACGCGCCTGCCTAATTGTCGAGAGAGGCTGACGCGCCGCCTATTGGCCGGCGCCATCCACAATACAGAACCGCGGGGCCAGTCAGCTCTTCTCGGGCAAATTGAGCCGGATATGCAGTTCGCGCAGTTGCTTCGGAGTGACCTCCGCAGGCGCGCCCATCATCAAGTCCTCGGCGCGCTGGTTCATGGGGAACAACACGACCTCGCGCAGATTTTCCTCACCGCACAACAGCATCACGATGCGATCGATGCCCGGTGCGATACCGCCGTGCGGAGGAGCGCCGAGCGAAAGCGCATGCAGCATGCCGCCGAATTTCTGC
>Ga0207675_100006799_pt1 | contig 10825 bp, 11 predicted proteins | sample KBSSwiS42_FD_184305 | JGI IMG/M metagenome (GOLD analysis project Ga0207675, IMG submission 184305) | Switchgrass rhizosphere microbial communities from Kellogg Biological Station, Michigan, USA - KBS Switchgrass S4-2 (SPAdes) (version 2) | ecosystem: Host-associated > Plants > Roots >...
CCGTCGAAGTCGCGCGGCGTTCCGCCGTTCCCGTGACGGCCAGATCCGTGACGGCCAGCCGGGAACGCGGAATTGCCGTACGGGGCCTTCGGGCCCTCGTAGGACGGGTCGGAGTACCCCGGGTCGCCGTAGCCGAAGTCGTCCATGGCGGGCTGCTGGTACGCCGGGCTCGTGCCGTAGGCCGACTCGAGCACGTCACGCGACTCCGGGTCGAGCTTCCGGAAGCCGTAGGGCCAGGAGATCTCGGGCCCGAACGGCGCCTCGCGCCGTCCCGACCCCAGGGGGTCCTGCGGTTCGCTTCTCGCCCCCGATCCGTAGCGACCCTGGCTGCCCAGGGGCTCATCGGAATGGGAATGCTGCGCTGATGACCAGCCATTGCCATCGTTAGCGGGCGAACCGCTCCTCATATACCGGGTCACTCCCCTGTTGTTCTGTCCGTACAGCAGGTCAATGATCTCTAGCATCATCGCGACAAACGAGACACTCTGCTACCTACTTGGATAATTTGCGAGGCCGCGAGCCGCGATACGAAGACACACGCTACTGCGCACCTGCCCCAGGCACGGGGTATTCCCTGGTTTACGGCACGTCGCGCCGCCGCTCGTTTGCCCAGGGCAATCAATACGTGACACTAAGTAATACCCCCGCGTAGGGGCAGAAACCGGGGCATCCGGCTGGCCTTGACGCCAGGTAGCACCGGCGTACGATGGCGGTACCCTGCCGACGGTATACAAAGTTACTTGCGAGCGCGCCGTGCAGCACGAGCTCACTGTCTGGTCCCGCGGGATCATCATGGACAAGGAGGCGCGCGACGTCTCCACCTGTATCGCCACCGCCGCGCGCAAGCTCGGTTACCACGCCGAGAACGTGAGCGACTACGTGGACGACCCGGATCGCACCAACTGCCTGGTGCGCCGGTACGCGCGGTTCGCCGACGAGCCGATCCTGGACCGGTTCGTCTACGAGAACCCGAATCCCGACTGGGTGGTGCTGGTCGAGGAGACGATCATCAAGGCGGTCAACTTCTTCCACCGCACGCGGCCGGCCCAGGGCGTGCTGGTCGTCAACTCGGCCCGGGACCCCCAGTACCTGCTCAGGTTCCTGCCCGAGCCGATGCTGGCCAAGCTGGACAAGCTCGTCGTGGTCGACGCGACCGGGCTGGCCGAGCAGCGCGGCAGCAGCCCGTGGATGTTCGTCCGCGACCTGTCCGAGCTGGCCTTCGACCGGATGTCCACGGAGGGCGCCGTGGAGCGGCTGGCCGTCGGCCGGGGCATCGCCGCGCCGCTGATCGGCGCGCTGGTGGCGGCGACCGGGGTGCTGCCGGTCGAGGCGGTGGCCGAGGTGGTCGCCGACCGCGACGCCATGCTCCGCGGCGCCGGGCAGCACGCGGTCGTCCAGTACGCCGCCGCCTGAACCCAGGAGAATTCATGTCCGTTCGCGGCACCCACGTACCCGAACACCTCAGGCTGCCGATCGCGGGCGTCACCCCGCCGCCCACGGAGAAGGAAGGCCAGCGGCTGTTCCCGACCGGCAACTTCCGCTTCTACCGGCCGGTGTACCGGGACAAGACACCGCCGTGCAACCACGCCTGCCCGACCGGCGAGCAGATCCAGAAGTACCTGGATCACGTCAAGCACGATCGCTACCTGGACGGTTACCTCACGATCCTCGAGGACAACCCGATGCCCGCGGTCACCGGCCGGGTCTGCTACCACCCCTGCGAGACGGCCTGCAACCGGGCCGCGCACGACGAGCCGATCGGCATCCGCGGGGTGGAGCGGTTCCTCGGCGACTTCGGCCTGAAGCTCGCGGACAACCCGGTCAAGCCGGGTCTGCCGCCGCTGAACGGCCAGACGGTGGCGATCGTGGGCTCGGGTCCCGGCGGCCTGGGCTGCGCCTACCACCTGCGCCGCAAGGGCTACGCCAGCGTCATCTTCGAGGCGCTGGACCAGCCGGGCGGCATGCTGCGAGCCGGGATCCCGGCCTGGCACCTGCCCGGGGAGATCCTGGACGCCGAGATCGCCAAGCTGCTCGACCTGGGCGGCATCGAGATCCGCTGCGGGGTCCGGGTGGGCGACGACCCGGACGGGGTGACGCTCGGCTATCTCCGGACCACCTACGACGCGGTCTTCCTCGCCCTCGGCCAGGACGTCGGCCGCCGCCTCGACGCCGAAGGCGCGCAGGCCCGGGGGGTGATCGGCGCGCTGGAGTTCCTGCGCGAGACCGGCCTGGGCCGCCCGGTCACGGTCGGCGCCAGCGTCCTGGTGATCGGCGGGGGCAACACCGCCTCCGACGCCGCCCGCTCCGCGATCAGGCTCGGTGGCGCCGGCGAAAACCAGGCCAGCGCCACGATCGTCTCCCTGGAGGCCGAGGACGAACTGCTCATCCAGCCCGAGGACCTGGCCCAGGCCCGGGACGAAGGCGTGCTCTTCCGGCCGCGGACCGCCCTGGTCAGCGTGCTGACCGGCGAGGACGGCAACGTTCGCGGCGCCGTGCTGGCCGCCGCCCGCCTGGCCAGGGACGAGAACGGTGCCGTCAGGGCGCAGATCACCGCGGGCACCGAGTTCGAGGTGCCGTGCGACACGATCCTGGTCGCGATCGGGCAGGTGCAGGTGCTCGACTGGCTCCCCGCGCACTACACCGCGCACGGGCTGGTCAAGGCCGACGAATTCGGCCGGGTGCCGGACGAGGAGGCCGCGGTGTTCGCGGGCGGCGACGTGATGCGCGGGCCGTCCATGGTGGTGGACGCGCTGGGCGACGGCAAGCGCGCGGCCCGGGACATCGACCGGGTGCTCAGCGCCGAGCCGCTGTGCCCGGAAGACCCGGTCGAGGTCATGCCGTACGAGAAGCTGAACACCGCCTACTTCCGGCACGCGCCGCGCACCGAGGCCCCGCTGGCCTCGCCGGCGGAGCGCCGGGCCAGCCAGGTCACCGAGGTCACCCTGGCCTACAGCCGGGAGCAGGCGGTCGCCGAGGCGGACCGCTGCATGTCCTGCGGCGTCTGCAACGGCTGCGACAACTGCTACATCGTGTGCCCCGACGTCAGCGTGATGCGGGACACCCGGCAGAACGGGCACTACTCGATCCGCACCCACTACTGCAAGGGCTGCCTGGTCTGCGTGCAGGAGTGCCCCACCGGTGCGCTGGAGCGGGTGCCGGAGCTCGACTTCGACGAGCCGGGCGACGTGGTCCGGATGGAGACCGCGTTCGCGCCGTACGAGGGCGCGCACGCCGAGCAGGCCCCGTTCACCCGCCGGCTCATCGAGGACGCGATCGCCGAGTACGACAGGTCACGATCAATTGACCCGAACGGGCCGGGTGATACGCCATGACCAGCGTGCCTGTGGATGCGGGGCCGCCGCGGCTGCAGCGGGCCATCCGGACCCCGGAGGGAGAGACGTTCCTGCGCGGCCTGGCGGGCACCCGGGTGCGGCAGAACGGGTGCGCGGCGGCCGCCTACGCGGCGCTGTACGCCAACGTGGACGTGATCACCGCCTACCCGATCCGGCCGTACACGGCGATCATGATGAACCTGGCGCAGTTCGTCGCGGACGGGATCCTGGACGCCGAGTACCTGCACGCCGACGGGGAGCACTCGCAGTTCTCCGCCGCGTTCGGCGCGGGCTCCTGCGGCGCCCGGGCCTACACCGGCTCGTCCGGGGTCGGCGTCACCTACGGCTACGAGATGTACTCGATCATCTCCGGGGCGCGCATCCCGATCCAGATGGCGATCGCCGACCGGACCCTGGACCCGCCCGGCGACTTCGGCTCGGAGCACACCGACGCCCTGTGCACCAGGGACATGGGCTGGCTGATGGGCTGGGCCGCGACCCCGCAGGAGGTCTTCGACAAGTCGCTGCTCGCCTACGCCATCGGCGAGGACCCGCGGGTGCTGCTGCCGCAGATGGTGGTGCAGGACGGCTACTTCGTATCGCACATCGCGGGCGAGGTGGAGATGCCCGCGGCCGCGCAGGTCGACGAGTTCCTGCCCCCGTACCAGCTGCCGTTCCCGCTCGACCCGCGGCGCCCGGTCTCGCACGGGCCGCAGATCCACCCCGAGCAGGGGCCGCCGCTGCAGCTGGAGCGGGCCCGGGCGATGGAAGACGCGATACCGGTGATCCGGGACAAGACCGACGAGTTCGCCCGGGTCTTCGGCCGCCGGTACCCGCACTTCGTCGAGGCGTACCGGCTCGAGGACGCCGATATCGCGCTGGTCATCTCGGGCGGGCACGCGGTCACCTGCCGGGCCGCGGTCAACCGGATGCGCGCGCAGGGGATCAAGATCGGCATGGCCCGGCTGCTGTGGGTCCGGCCGTTCCCCGGCGACGACCTGCGCGGGGCGCTGGCCGGGGTCAGGGCGGTCGGGGTGGTGGAGACCAACCTCGGCCTGGGCGGTGCCAGCTACGGCGGCATCCTCTCGCTGGACGTGACCACCGCGCTGTACCACCTGGACGGCCCGCGCCCGCTGGTCACGTCGTTCATGGCCGGCCTGGGCGGCGAGACCGTGCCGATGGCCGAGTTCGACTGGATGGCCGGCAAACTCGGCCAGGCCGTCGAGCGCGGCCGGGTGGAGAAGGCCGCCCACTGGGTCGGCTTCGAGGACTAGGGGGAACCGAGATGACGCACCAAGTAGTCCGGCAGACGCTTCCGCTGCTGGCGGAGGAAGACGGGCGCGACCTTTATTACCTGCCCGACCTGCCGGAGGAGGACCCGTACGCGGCCGGGCACCGGACCTGCGCGGGCTGCGGCCCGGCGATCCAGTACCGGTGGGTGCTCAAGGCGGCCGGCCAGGACACCGTGGTGGCCGGCCCCACCGGGTGCATGTACGTGGCCAACTCCACCTACCTGTGCACGCCGTACACGGTGCCGTGGGCGCACACCCCGATCGCCAGCGGCGGCTCGTTCACCTCCGGCGTGGCGGCCGGGTACGAGGCGATGATCAGGAAGGGCCGGTACCCGGGTCCGTACCCGAACATCCTGGTGATGGCCGGCGACGGGTCGGCCGCCGACATCGGCATCGGGTCGATCTCCGGCGCGCTGTACCGCGACCACGACGCGCTGTTCGTCTGCTACGACAACGAGTGCTACGCCAACACCGGCATCCAGACCTCGCCGACCACGCCGTACGCGGGCATGACCACGTTCACGCCGTACGGCAAGGCGATCCCCGAGGGCAAGAAGCTGCCGCCGAAGAACCTGGCCAGGATGATGGCCGAGGGGCATCCGCACTGCTACGTGGCCACCACGACGGTCGGCTACCCCGTCGACCTGATCAACAAGACCCGCAAGGGCCTCAACCACGTGGGCGCCGCCTTCCTGCACTGCTACACGCCGTGCCAGAAGGGCTGGGTCTACCAGACCTCGATGACGGTCGAGCTGGGCCGGCGGGTCGTCGAGTCCGGGCTCTGGCCGGTGTGGGAGTACGACCCGGCCGAGCGGGCCTACCGCTACTTCCACCCGCCCGTCCAGCGGCCGGTGACCGACTACCTGGCCATGCAGGGCCGGTTCGGGCACATGCTCCCCGAGCACGTGGCGCGGGTGCAGGCGGGCGCCAACCGCAACTGGGAACTCATCGGCATGGATGTACCGCAGGCGCTGCGTGACCTGGAAGATCCAGCCCGCCACCAGCGGCTGGCAGACGAGGAGTACTCGATGCCCATCAACCGCGGCATCGGCGCCTGAGCGATGTGGCAGGTGCTGTTCGACGGCGGGCGCCAGCAGCGGTACCTGCCGGACCGGCAGGCCGTGCTCAGGTACGTGCTCGCCGTCGGGCCGCACGCGGCCAGCCCGCGGTTCGAGGTGCACGCCGAGGCGGAACGGATCAGACTCGCCGACGGCTCGGACGGCGGCCGCCGGTTCGCCCTGGTCGAGGTGATCGACCTGGCCCGGCCGGGCGAGATCGAGCGGTTGCGCCGGGAGCTCCATGAGTAGCGCACCCGGGCCGCCGCCGCACGGTCGGATGATCCCGCTGACACCAGGAGTGTCTCGTCCCGCCGGGGAACGGCGGGCCATGCTGCGGGAGGCGGTGGCCCAGGTCGTTCGGCACCTCGTGGTACGGGCCGTGCCTGTTTCGCAGCGGGTCCCGCTGTTCGAGCAGGCCGCCGGCCTGCTCGACGAGGCCGGCTGGGGCCTGGACGAGCTGGTCGCGGCGGCCGAGCCGGGACCGGCCCAGGATGACTTGCTGCGTGCGCTCGGGCTGGAGGAGCCGTGTACGAGCTGAGGCTGCCGCTGGCGCCGTACCGGTTCGTCTGGCGGGGCGAGGCGGCGGTCGACGCGGAGAAGGACGCCACCGACGCGTACACCGAGGAGCGCTACACGCACGCCGACGGGACGCGCACGATCATCCGCGAGTACCGGGCCGACGGCTCGTACCACCTCATGTCCGACCGGGGCGAGATCGAGCTGATCGACAACGCCAGCGATCCGTACGCCGCCGACCCGGTGAGCGTGGTCAGGCTCCCCTAGCCAGGGTCTTAGCTGGCCGGCCCGGGCCGGTGGTAGGCCTCCCGGGTCCGCTCGGTGTGCTTGCGGGCCAGGGCCTGGGCCCGCTCCGGGTCGCCCGCTTCGATGACGTCGATCATCTCCGCGTGCTCGGCCCAGGACCCGTGCCCGCGCGCCGGGGCCACCATCCGGTAGTACCACTGCACCCGGCGGCCGACGATGTCAGCCAGCTCGGCCAGCACGGCGTTGCCCCCCATGACCGCGATCTCGGCGTGGAAGGCGTTGTTGGCCGCCACCGCGCTGCCGAAGTCGTCGGCTTCCGCGGCCGCCTGGCCCTCGCGGCAGATCTCCCGCAGCCGGGCCAGCTGGGCCTGGCGGTCCTGCGGGCTCGAGCCGCTGCCGGCCGCGGCGAGCCTGGCCGTCTCGGCCTCGAGCAGGGCGCGGACGTCGAGCAGCTCGTCGACCTCGGAGTCGGTGGGGACGTGCACGAAGGCGCCCTGGCTGGGCCGCAGGTCCACCCACCCCTCGGCCTCCATGCGGTGCAGCGCCTCGCGGATCGGCTGCCTGCTGACGCCGAGCTGCCGGGCCAGGTCGGTCTCGACCATGTGCTGGCCCGGCGGCAGTTCCCCGCCGACGATCAGGTCGATCAGCGCGTCGTACACCGACTGGCGCAGCGGCACCGGCCGCTGCAACGGACGGATCATCGCCACCGTCATTGTCTCCCCCTACGATATTTCGCCCTGATGATGCTCCTTTTCGCGCACGTGCAGTTTATCGGCGACTGTATCCAAAGTGCGATCCCCGGATTCAGGGGCTGATGTCGCGGTGGCGCAGGCCGGTCAGGCCCACGGCGACCAGGGCGACGACGACCAGGCTCAGCCAGAGCAGGGGCGTCCCGGTGACCGCGGCCCCGGGGAGCTTGGGCACGTGGGTGAACGGCGAGACGTCGAGTATCGGTTGCGACAGCCGCAGGACCTGGCCGAACAGGGCGATGAGCACCAGCACGCCGACCACGGTCCAGGCACCGGCCACCGATGCCCGGGGCAGCAGCCCGAACAGCACCACGGCGGCCCCGGCCACCGCGAGCGACGCGGGCAGCTGGGCCATGCCCGCGCCGAGCAGGCGGGCCACCTCGGGTCCGGCGGAGCCGGTGCGCAGGCCGTAGCCGAGGCCCGCGGCCACGCCCGCCACGGCGAGCAGGACCGCCGTGCCGACGACGGCGACGGCGATGTGGCTGAGCCCCCACCTGGTCCGGCCGATCGCGGTGGCCAGCAGGGGTTCGGCCTGGCCGCCGGTCTCCTCGGCGCGCAGCCTGAGCACCGCCGAGGTGGCGTAGGCCGCGGCGGCCAGCCCGGCCAGCGACATGATCGCGGCCAGGTAGGCGTCGGTGATCCCGGCCTGCCCGCCGAGCCGGGTGAAGGCGTTCCTGAGCTGGCTGCTGCCGCCGAGCAGCGACCCGATCCCCTTGGCCGCCGCGCCGCTGGCGGCGAAGGTGAAGGCGAAGCCCGCCGCCCAGCCGTACAGCGTGCCCCGCTGCAGCCGCCAGGCCAGGCCGAGCGGCCAGCGATGTACGGCGCGCAGCCAGGCGGACGCGGTGGCGCTCCCGGGCCGGTCCGGGAGCAGGCCCGCCCCGTGGTCCCTGAGCGTGACCAGGACATAGGCGCCGGCGGTCGCGGCCGCGGTCAGCGCCAGCGGCAGGGCCAGCACCCACCACCGGTCCCCGGTGTAGGGCCGGAGCATCTCGGTCCAGCCGAGCGGGGACAGCCAGGTCAGCCACGAGACCCCGCCGGCCCCGGACGCGTCGCCGACCGCGCGCAGCAGGTAGGCGGCGCCGAGCACGCCGATGGCGATGCCGCGGGCCGCCCGTGCGCCCGCGGCGAGCTGCGCGGCCAGCGCGGCGATGGCCGCGAAGGCCAGCCCGCAGGTCGTGATGGCCAGCGCGAACGCGACCGAGCCCGCGACCGGCAGGCCCAGCACGACCAGCACGACGACCAGCAGCACGGCCAGCACCACGTTGGCCGCCAGCGCCACCAGCAGGCCCGCCGTCAGCGCGGCCAGCCGGCCCACCGCGGCCGAGCCGACCAGCTCGAGCCGGCCCGCCTCCTCGTCGGCCCTGGTGTGCCTGATCACGAGGAAGACGCTCATCAGCGCGGCGAAGATGGCCGCCCACACCCCGTACCGCCAGGCGCTTACCGCGCCGAGGGAGTCGCCCCACAGGCGGCCGTACAGGAACACCAGCGCCGGGTTGCGGCCGCCGCTGGCGGCCAGCTGCGCCCGGTCGGCGGCCGTGGGGTACAGCTTGTTCAGGCTGTAGGAGTTGCTGGCGATCGCCGCGGTGATCACGTACACCCAGGCGGGCAGCATGATCCGGTCCCGGCGGAAGGCGAGCCTGGCCAGGGCGCCGGTGTTGGCTAGCGGGGTGCCCGCCAGGGCGGACGAGGTCATCACGTGGCCCCCGGCCCGGGCCGTTCGGCCGAATAATGCCGCAGGAACAGCTCCTCCAGCGTCGGCGGCCGGCAGGTGAGGGCCACCACCCCCGCGGCGGTCAGCCTGGTCAGCACGTCGTTCAGGGCGGCGGGATCCACCTCGCAGTGCAGGTGCGTGCCACGGACCTCGGCCGCGTGCACCCCCGGCAGGCCGTCCAGGGCGACCGGCCCGGCCAGCTCGGCGTCGACCGTGGTCCTGGTCAGGTGCCGCATCTCGGCCAGCGTGCCGGTCTCGGCGGTCCGCCCGTCCCTGATGATCGTCACCCGGTCGGCCAATGCCTCCGCCTCAGCCAGGATGTGGCTGGATAGCAGCACGGTGCGGCCGTGCTGGCGCTCGTCGTCGACGCACTCGCGGAAGACCGCCTCCATCAGCGGGTCGAGGCCGGCCGTCGGCTCGTCCAGGATCAGCAGCTCGGCGTCGCTGGCCAGGGCCGCGATCAGCGCCACCTTCTGCCGGTTGCCCTTGGAGTAGGCCCGCGCCTTCTTGGCCGGGTCCAGCGCGAACCGCTCGATCAGGTCCTGCCTGCGCTTGGGGTCCAGGCCGGAGCGCGAGCCGCGCAGGCTGCCGAGCAGGTCGATGATCTCGCCGCCGGTCAGGCCCGGCCACAGGGTCACGTCCCCGGGCACGTAGGCGAGCCGGGTGTGCAGCGTGGTGGCGTTCCGCCACGGGTCGCCGCCGAGCAGGCTGGCCTCGCCGCCGTCCTTGCGCAGCAGGCCGAGCAGGATGCGGATGGTGGTGGTCTTGCCCGCGCCGTTCGGGCCGAGGAAGGCGTGCACCTCGCCGGACCTGACGGCCAGGTCCAGGCCGTCCAATGCGGTGGCCCGGCCGAACGTCTTGCGCAGCGCGCGCACCTCGATCGCGTTCGTCATGCGAGCTATCCTACACAACTTTCACGATGTTCTGAATGTTAAGAATACGGTATGCTAACGCGCGGAGGTGAGACGCGATGGCTGAAGGCTCGGAGGCGGAGGGCGCCGACCTGGCCGCGGACGGCGCGGGTCCGGCGGCCGACGTGGCGGCGGGGCCGACGGCCGACATGGCAGCCGGGCCGGACGACGCCCTGTTCGGCTACATCGAGCGGTTCGCCGCCGTCCTGGTCGCCGCCGGCTTCCCGCCGATGCCGGCCCGGGTCTTCGTCGCCCTGCTGGTCACCGACTCCGGCCGCCTGTCCGCCGCCGAACTGGCCGCGATGCTGCGGATCAGCCCGGCGGCCGTGTCCGGCGCGGTGCGCTACCTGATCCAGCTCGGCCTGGTGCACAAGGAGCGGGTACCCGGCTCGCGCCGGGACTACTACCGGATGCCCGGCAACATGTGGGACGACCTGATCCGGATGCGGGACCAGGTCATGGGCCGGTGGACCGCGCTGGTCCGCGAGGGCATCGACCTGGTCGGCGCGGACACCCCGGCCGGCGAGCGGATGGCCGAGCAGGCCGCCTTCCTCGAGTTCGCCACCAAGGAGCTGTCCGAGATCCTGGCCCGCTGGCAGAAGTACCGGGCCGGCGACGCCCCCGGCGATCACGACACCGAGCGCTACCACTAACGAGGGGCCGCGCTCGTGGTGCCCGTATCAGGTGCAACAGCTGTCACGGCGTCCGTGATTGAGTGTCACAGCACCCCCGATGGGGGGTGTTTCGACACTCGATGATTCGCCCGCGCGCCGCGGCCTGTTCCGGCGAGGCTGGCGTGACTGCTGAGGTCACCCGTCCGGTGGCGCCAAGGATTGCGGATATCTGCACCCCTGATGGGACCCTGTTGGCTTATTCATGTTGTGGTCCGGTGTCGTGCTGTGAGGTCGAGTCGTTGCAGGTGGGTGGTGCGGGTGCGGTCCAGGGGCTGGCCGGTCCACCAGGCGTCGAGCCGGATCAGGTTGATGGCGGCGGCTGCGGTGTTGTGTTCC
>Ga0207675_100006800_pt1 | contig 10825 bp, 9 predicted proteins | sample KBSSwiS42_FD_184305 | JGI IMG/M metagenome (GOLD analysis project Ga0207675, IMG submission 184305) | Switchgrass rhizosphere microbial communities from Kellogg Biological Station, Michigan, USA - KBS Switchgrass S4-2 (SPAdes) (version 2) | ecosystem: Host-associated > Plants > Roots >...
CGACTGCGTGCTGGATGCGGGCGGCAAGACCTGCCCGCCCACCATCGTGGGCGTCGGCATCGGCGGCACCTCCGACCTGTGCGTGACGCTCGCCAAGCGCGCCGCCACGCGCCCGTTGGGGACCGCGTGCCCCGACGCGGAGGGCGCGGCCCACCGTGGCGAGGGCCCGGCAGGTGGCGTCCTCCTCGCCCTTGGCGGGCACGGCGCCGAGGTCGACGCCCTGCACGCCCGGCACGTCGAGCAGTTCCTCGGCGAGCCGGACGGCCGCGTCGATGCCCGCTACGGCCGGGTCGGGCGCGTCGAGGATCCCGGCGAGGAACCCCGGCGGTAGGACGAGCCCGGGGAACGCGGCGAGCAGTCGCGCCTGGGCGGGGCCCAGCACCACCGGCACGCACGCGATGTACGGGATCTCCGGCCCGGCGGCGACGAACTCGGCCACCGGCGCCCGCCCGCCCGCGTGGTTCACGATGCACACCTGGGCACCCGCCCGGACCTTCTCGGCCAGCCGGGCGGGGCGCCGTTCGACGGGTGGGGCGCTCGGCGACTCGGCCACCGACACCAACAGCCCGGCCGCCCGGGCCGCCGCGGCCAGGCGGGTGGCGTCGAGGTCGAACACCGGCGCGGCGTCGGGGCGGTGGCCGATCGCGGTGTGGTCGCCCGTGACGCAGTGCACCGCGGCCGCGCCCGCATCGGCGAGCGCGGCGAGCTCGCCCTCCAGCGCGACCCGGTTGCGGTCGCGGCAGTTCAGCCCCGCCCACACGGCCACCCCGCGGTCGCGGAGCAGCAAGGTCCGGTAGGACGGCGGGAACTGCACGCGCGCGCCGGGGTGGTCGCCGATGAGGACGGCGTCGACGCCGTCGGCGAGCAGGTCGGCGCTGCGCAGGAGCGCGGAGCGGTCCAGCGGCGCCGTCGGCAGGTCGGCGAGCACGAACGGCCGGGTCGCAGACCATCCCGCCGCGGGCGCGCCAGCCGCGCCCGCGGCCCCGCTCGCCCCAGACGCGCGCGCTGCCGCCGCCCCGCTCGCCGACCCGCGGGTCGCACCCACCGCGTCGTCTGCGCGGGGAGCGCGGGGCCGGGGCGCCGCCGCTCCGTCGGCAGGCGCCGCGGTCGCGTCGGGGCCGGCCCATCGCACCGTAGGCGCGTCGACGAACGGGCACGGCAGCTCGGCGTCGACCTCGCACGCGCCCTCGACGGTCACGCCGGCGCACGGCCCGTAGACCATGTGCTTCGGGCAGGTCACGGCAGCTCCTCGCGGGCGCTCGTCGCGGCCGTGACCGCGGTGCTCGGTCACCTGTGCTCCATCACCAACACCGCCGAGCTGCCGGGTTCCAGGGCCTCGTAGGAGTGCGGCCGGTCGCCGGGGAAGCGGGCGTAGTCGCCGGGCCCCAGCTCCACCTCGGCCCCCACCGGCCCCGCCCGCCACCGCCCGGCCGCGACGACGACGTGCTCCGTGGTCCCGGGCAGGTGCGCGTGCGCGTCGCGGGCGCCACCCGGCTCGGCCGTCATCACGTGCAGGTCCCGCCGCGCGCCGGGCGGGCAGGCCGACAGCAGCACGGCGGCGAACGGCGCGTGGTCGGACCGCATCACGTTGCCCTCGCCCGCCCGGATCACCTGCACCGGCGCTTCCTCCGGGTCGACGAGCCTGCTGAACGGCACGTCCAGCGCGAGGGCGAGCGCCCAGACCGTCTCGATGCTGGGGTTGCCGACGCCCGCCTCCAGCTGCGACAGCGTGGACTTCGCCAAGTTGGCCCGCCGCGCCAGCTCGGCGAGCGAGATCCCGTGCCGCTCCCGCTCCCGGCGCAGCGACGCCGCGATCACGTCAAGGGGTGCCGTTCGTTCCATCGGTCTCCTCGTTCGCCTTGACGAACATAGCGCGCTCGTTCACTGTAATGGACGTGCGTTCGTCAGATCGAACAACGATGAACGACGCGCGCGATGCGCTGGCACTGGCGGTCGCGGTCAGCGTCGTGGGGGTGTCGTTCGGGGCGCTCGCCACCGCGGCGGGCGTGCCCCTGCTGATCACGATGGCGATGTCGTTGCTGGTCCTGGCGGGTGGGGCGCAGTTCCTCGCGGTGGCGATCATCGCCGCGGGCGGCGGCCCCGTCGCTGCGGTCGCGGGCGGCCTGCTGCTCAACCTGCGGCACCTGCCGTACGGGCTGGCGGTCGCGGACGTCGTCGGCGACCGCTGGCCCGCCAAGGTGTTCGGCGCCCACCTCCTCATCGACGAGGTCGTGGCCTTCTCACGAGCGCGGGGGAGCGGTGCCCGGGCCCGCCGCGCCTACTGGACGAGCGGGATCCTGCTCGCGACGTTCTGGAACGCGGGCACGCTCCTGGGGGTGGTGGCGGGCTCGGCGATCCCCGACCCGAGCGTGTTCGGCGTGGACGCGGCGTTCCCGGCCGCCCTGCTCGCGCTGCTGCTCCCCGCACTGCGACGGTCCGACGCTCGACGGGTCGGGCTCGCCTCGGCCGTGATCGCGGTGGCCTCGACGCCGTTCCTCGCTCCCGGGCTACCCGTGCTCGCGGGACTGCTGGGCCTCGGCGTGGCGGGCCGGAAGGCGTCCTCATGACCTGGCCCGCCCTGCTGTCCTTGGCCGCCGGGACCTACCTGATCCGGCTCCTCGGACTGCTGCTGCCCGGCCGGGTGCGCGTGCCCGCGCACGTCGAGCGGTACTTCGACCTCGGCGCCACGGCGCTGCTGCTCGCGCTGGTCGCCGTGAGCACCTTCACCCTGGACGGGGGCTTCGCCGGGTGGGCACGGCCGCTCGGCGTGCTGGTCGGCGCGGTGGCGGCCTGGCGGCGGGTGCCGTTCGTGCTCGTCGTGATCATCGCGGCCGGGACGACCGCGCTGCTCCGCCTCGCCGGGCTGCCCTGAGCGTTGCACGATGGGCCGGTGCACTGTCTGGTCATCGGGGCCACCGGCTACGTCGGCTCCCAGCTCGTCCCCCGGCTCCTCGACGACGGCCACACCGTGCGGTGCTTCGTCCGCGACCCGGCCAAGCTCGCGAAGCAGCCCTGGGCGGACCGGGTCGAGGCGCGGCAGGGCGACATGTCCGACCCGCCGTCCGTCGACGCGGCGTGCGTGGGCGTCGACGCCGTGTTCTACCTGGTGCACGCCATGGACGGCCCGGACTTCGTCGAACGCGACCGCCGCGCCGCGGCCGCCCTCGCCGCCGCCGCTTCGGACGTGCGCCGCGTCGTGTACCTCGGCGGCCTGCAGCCTGCGGGCCCGCGCAACTCGGCGCACCTGGCGTCGCGGCGCGAGGTGGGCGAGATCCTCCTGGCCGGGCGCGCGCCGACGGCCGTGCTGCAGGCCGGGATCGTGGTCGGCGCGGGCTCGGCCAGCTTCCGGATGATCCGCGACCTCGCCGTCTCCGGCCCGGTGCTCATGCTCCCCGACCGCGCGTGGAACCACACGCAGCCCATCGGCATCGACGACGTGCTCCACCACCTCACCGCCTGCCTGGCCCTCCCGCCCGAGGTCAACGGCGTCTTCGACATCGGCGGCCCGGACGTGCTGACGTTCGGCGAGCTCGTGGCGGGCTGCGCCGTGGCCGCGGGCCTGCCCCGGCCGGTGCTGGTGCCGCTGCCGGTGTCCGCGCCGCGGCTCACCGCGCGGGCGTTGAGCGCCGTGCTGCCGGTCGACCGGCACCTCGTGGGGCCGCTGCTGGAGTCCATGGAGCACGAGCTCGTGTGCCGGGGGGAGCCGCCCGCAGGCCCGCCGCCCGGTGGGCCCACGCCCTACGCGGAGGCGGCGCGCCGGGCGCTCGACGCCACGCCGCCGATCGTCGGCGAGCACGTCAAGGACGTCGCCGCGCCCGCCGCCGTGCTGTGGGACGTGATCACCGGGCTCGGCGGCGACACCGGCTGGTACACCGTGCCCGGCGCCTGGGCGTTGCGCGGCGGGCTGGACCGCCTGTTCGGCGGGGTCGGCGCCCGCCGCACCCGTCCGGAGCGCATCGAGCCGGGCGTGGCGTGGGACTGGTGGCGTGTCGAGGAGGTCGAGCCGGGCGCCCGGGTGCTGTTGCGCGCCGAGACCCGGATGCCCGGCACCGCCCGGCTGGAGCTGCGCGCCGAGCCGGACGGCCCGCGCCGCAGCCGCTACGTGCAGCGCGTGCTCTTCACCCCGGACGGCCTCGCGGGCCGCGTCTACTGGTACGCCCAGCGCCCCGCGCACGACCTCGTGTTCGGGGTGATGGCGCGCACGGTGGCCGGGGTGGCCGCCCACCGTGCGCGCGCCACCGTCAACGGCCTTGGGGGGCCTCCTCGTAGCGGGCGAACTTCCGGGTGAACGCGGCCGCGCCGCTGGTCATGGCCCGCAGGTCGACGGCGTAGCGGACCAGCTGCACGGACGGCACCTCGGCTCGCACCATCGTGCGACCCGGCCCGGCGACCTCGGTGCCGAGCACGCGCCCGCGGCGGCCGGACAGGTCGCCGAGCACCGCGCCGAGGTAGTCGTCGGGGATGCGGACCTCGATCTCGTCGATCGGCTCCAGCAACACCACCCCGCACGCCGCCGCCGCCTCCCGCAGCGCCAGCGCGCCCGCGGTCTGGAACGCGGCGTCGGAGGAGTCGACGCTGTGCGCTTTGCCGTCGACCAGCGTGGCCTTGAGGTCCACGGCCGGGTGCTTGGCGTCGGACAGCCCGCGCTCCAGCTGGGCCCGAAGGCCCTTCTCGACGCTCGGGATGTACTGCGTGGGCACGGAGCCGCCGACGACCTTCGACTCGAAGACGAACCCCTCGCCGCGCGGCAGGGGCTCGAACTCGACGTGGCAGACGGCGTACTGGCCGTGCCCACCGGACTGCTTGACGTGGCGGCCGGTGACCCGCGCGGGCTTGGCGATCGTCTCGCGCATGGCGACCTGGACCGGCTCGGTGTCCACCTCGGCGCCGCCCGCCCGCAGCCGGGAGAGGACCACGTCGGCGTGCGCCTCGCCCATGCACCAGAGCACGGTCTGGTGGGTTTCCTGGTTGCGGTCGAGCCGCAGGGTCGGGTCCGCCGCGACGATCTTCGCGAGCGTCTTCACCAGTGCGTCCTCGTCGCCCCGGGTGTGGGCGGTGATCGCGACCGGGAGCAGCGGCTCGGGCAGGTTCCAGCACTCGAGCAGCAGGGGATCGTCGGCGGCCGACACCGTGTCGCCGGTCTCGGCGCTGCCGAGCTTGGTGAGCGCGCAGATGTCGCCCGCGCCGCACGCCTCCACCGGGTTGAGGGTGGCGCCCATCGGCGAGTAGATGTGCGCGAGGCGCTCGTCGTTGTCGTGTCCGCCGTCGTCGGAGGACGACGAGCGCTGAGCCGGGATGAGCGCGTGGTGCCCGCTGATGTGCACGGTGGTGTCGGCGCGCAGCGTGCCGGAGAACACCCGCACGAGCGACACGCGGCCCACGTAGGCGTCGGCTGAGGTGCGCACGACCTCCGCGGCCAGCGGGCCTTCGAGATCGGCCGAGAGCGCGGCGCGCTCGGAGCCGTCGATGCCCGAGACGGCGGGCAGCGGGTGCTCGAGCGGCGACGGGAACCCGCCGATCAGCACCTCGAGCAGTGCGTCGAGGCCGATCCCGCTGGAGGCGCAGACCGGGATGACCGGGTGGAACGTGCCGCGCGCGACGGCCGTCTCCAGGTCGTCGATGAGGGTGGTGACCTCGATGTCCTCGCCCTCGAGGTAGCGCTCCATGAGCGTCTCGTCCTCGGACTGCTCGATGATCCCCTCGATGAGGGTGGCGCGGGCGTCGTCGGCGCCTTCGGGCGCCTGCCCCGCGGGGGTCTGGGAGAGCAGGCCGTACAGGCCGGTCATCGAATCGCCGTTGCGGATCGGCAGGTAGAGCGGGGCGACGCCGGCGCCGAAGCTCTCCTGGCAGGCCGCGATCGTGGACTCCTGGTCGGCGCGCGCGTGGTCGCACCGGGCGACGACGACCGCGCGCGGCATCCCGACCGCGGCGCACTCCTCCCACTGCGCGACCGTGGCCGGGTCGATCAGGCCTTCGCGGCCCTCGTTCGCGGGGATGACGAACAAGGCGGCGTCCGCGGCGCGGAGCCCGGCCCGCAGCTCGCCGACGAAGTCCCCGTAGCCGGGGGTGTCGATCAGGTTGATCTTGTGGTCCTCGTGGAGGACGGGGGCCACGGCCAGCGCGACCGACCGCTGCTGGCGCACCGCGGCGGGATCGTGGTCGCACACCGTGGTGCCGTCGGTGACGGCGCCCGCGCGGGGGATCGCGGACGTGTGGGCGAGAAGCGCCTCGACGAGGGTGGTCTTGCCGCCCCCCGAGGGTCCTACGAGAACGATGTTGCGGACTTTCGCCGGATCGATGACACCGGCGACCTTCGTCTCGGAGCGGCTTGCTGCTCTGACGGTCATGGGACGACCACCTCCGCGTCACTGCGTAGAAGCCAGTGGTTCATCTCACACCCGGTCTCGCGGTGGTCACAACCCCCCGAGGGCGGAATGACGGGAACTCCGGGCGCGACAACCGGCGGCAGTAGGGTGCCGACGTGCCTGTTCCCGGACCTGGATACGCCATCACCGCCCGCGTCGAGGTGCCCGCCTCCGCCAGCGCCGCGGGGGATCTCACCGTGGCCGTCGGCCGAGTCGGCGGCGTCGTCACGGCGTTCGACGTCGTGGAGGGGGCGGGTCGCGTCCTCGTCGTCGACATCTCGTGCAACGCCCGCGACGAGGCGCACGCCTCGGAGATCACCGCGGCGCTGGAGGCGCTGCCGGGCGTGCGGGTGCGCAAGGTGTCCGACCGCACCTTCCTGCTGCACCTCGGCGGCAAGCTGGAGGTGCACTCGAAGGTCAGCCTGCGCAACCGCGACGACCTCTCCCGCGCCTACACCCCCGGCGTGGCCCGGGTCTGCCAGGCCATCGCGGCCAACCCGGCCGACGCCCGCCGTCTGACGATCAAGCGCAACACCGTGGCGGTGGTGACCGACGGCTCGGCCGTGCTCGGCCTCGGCAACCTCGGCGCGGCGGCCGCGATGCCGGTGATGGAGGGCAAGGCGGCGCTGTTCAAGCGGTTCGCGGGCGTCGACGCCTGGCCCGTGTGCCTCGACACCCAGGACACCGAGGAGATCATCCGGACGGTCCAGATCCTCGCCCCGGCCTACGGCGGCATCAACCTGGAGGACATCGCCGCGCCCCGCTGCTTCGAGATCGAGGCACGGCTGCGCGAGATGCTCGACATCCCCGTCTTCCACGACGACCAGCACGGCACCGCGATCGTGGTGCTCGGCGCGCTGCGCAACTCGCTGCGCGTGGTCGGCAAGCGGCTCGCCGACTGCAAGGTCGTCGTGTGCGGGGTGGGCGCCGCGGGCTCGGCGATCATCCGGCTCCTGGCCTCGGACGGGCCGTGCGAGGTGCTGGCCGTCGACATCGACGGCATCGTGCACGCCGACCGTCCCGGCATGGACGCCAACCTCGTCTCGATCGCGGCGCAGACCAACGCGGCGGGGGTGTCGGGCTCGCTCGCCGATGCGCTCGTCGGCGCCGACGTCTTCATCGGCGTCTCGGCCCCGAACCTCTTCGGCGCCGCCGAGCTCGCCACGATGGCGTCGGACGCGATCGTGTTCGCGCTGGCCAACCCCGATCCCGAGGTCGATCCGACGGTGGCGATGCAGCATGCCGCCGTCGTGGCGACGGGCCGCTCCGACTACCCGAACCAGATCAACAACGTGCTCGCGTTCCCCGGCGTGTTCCGGGGCCTGCTCGACGCGCACGCCCGCGACATCACCGACAAGATGCTGCTCGCCGCGGCGGCCGCGATCGCCGACGTCGTGCAGGAGCCCAACCCGAGCTTCATCGTGCCCAGCGTGTTCGACGCCGCGGTCGCGCCCGCGGTGGCGGAGGCGGTGCGCACAGCGGTGTGACGCGGGCGTCGTCCCGGCTTCGCCCGGCGTGCGGCGATCTACTCTGGAGCGATGCCCGTCATCGGTGTGCTGGCCCTGCAAGGCGACGTCCGCGAGCACGTCGCCGCGCTCACCGCGTGCGGTGTGCGGGCGGTGCCGGTGCGCCGGGCCGCCGAGCTCGACGCCGTCGACGCGATGGTGCTCCCCGGCGGTGAGTCCACCACGATGAGCAGGCTGCTCGTGACGTTCGAGCTGCTGGCGCCGCTGCGGGCGCGCATCGCCGCGGGCATGCCGACCTACGGCTCGTGCGCGGGCATGATCCTGCTCGCCCGCGAGGTGCTCGACGGGCGGCCCGACCAGCAGCAGCTCGGCGGCCTCGACGTGGTGGTGCGGCGCAACGCGTTCGGCAGGCAGGTCGACTCGTTCGAGACCGACCTGCACGTCGACGGGCTGCGCGGCGGGCCGGTGCGGGCGGTGTTCATCCGCGCGCCGTGGGTCGAGGAGGTCGGTGCGGGCGTGCAGGTCCTCACCACGGTGCCCCGGCTCACGGTGGCGGGCTCCGACACCGGCGCGGCCGCGGGCCGGGCCGTCGCGGTGCGGCAGGGGGCGGTGCTCGCCACGGCGTTCCACCCCGAGCTCACGGGCGACCTCCGCGTGCACGCGCTGTTCTGCGACCTGGTGAAGTCAGCGGCGGCAGCCGCGTAGCCCGCCCCCGCCCCCGCCCCGCCCCGCGCCCCCGCCCCGTGTGTCTGCGGGGTGACATTCCGGACGTTGACCGTCTGCAATGTCACCCCGCTGACACGTGGGGCCGTCGGACGGCGTGTACCGCCGGTCGGGGCCGGGCCGAGGCGTGTCGATGGGCTTCCCGAAGCTCGCGTGCAACCGCGGCGGCCTCGTCGACGAGGCGCTTCGGCAGCGTGGGAAGCACCGGAACGCCCGCCGCCGTGAAGCGGGCTGTTCTGGCCTGCTCGCGAGCATAGTCACCCGGGGCCAGGTGCCAGGCCACCGAGTTGATCTCCCACGCCAGCGCGGCGTCGTCCCACCACGCATCGGCGATGCCGAGGAGACGGCCGCCTTCGTCGTAAACGGCGGCGTTCCACCAAGGCTCGGGCAGACCGCTGCGGCGCCACACCGCCTTCGCCGTCCGTTCGGCAGCCGACCGGACGCCGGCGCTGACATCGCGGAGCACTGATCGCGGGACCGCGGTGCCCCGCCGCTGGGCGGCCTCGACTTCGGTCCAGAGCTGACCAACCGTGCAGAGGCCGCGTTGCACGGCGTCGGCGAACAGTTCGGTCACCTGTTCCGACGAAGCGATGCGGCGTGCCCCGTCGACGACGGCGCGCGGAATCGGTGCCAACGGCACCCCGCCGCGCGATATGGCGTGCGGCATCCTGTGCGTGCGCTCCACGACGACGTACCGGGTGCTCGCGGGTTGTTGTTCGTGGGGGACGAGGAGGTGGATCCGGCCGTCGGGATCCGGCCCGCGCCGAATCCCGTGTCGTCGCGCGGCCTCGATGCCGGTCACCACCGCGTCCGGCCCCGCGTAGAGGAGGCTCGCAACCATCAACTGGTTCGGGGTCGGCTGACCGGTGCTGAGAAGGACGGTCGCGGGCAGCAGCAGTTGCCAAGGACCACCGGGACGGCAACGTCGGTACACGGTTCTCTCCGGCACTCCGAGCGCCACGAGCGACGACGCGCGGATCACCCCGTCGTGTGCTGCCGCCTGCAACTTCGCCAACTGCGGCCCGTCGGCCCATGGACCTCGTCTCACGGCGGCATGGTGCCCGTTGCCGCAGGTGCGCCGGGGCCGTTTGGGAGAAGAGGTGCGCGGTGGGGGCGGGGTCCGGTGCCCCCGCGTGTCAGCGGGGTGACACTGCGGACGTTGAGTGTCTGCAGTGTCACCCCGCTGACACCGACGAGCCCCACCGGCGCGCACCTCCTCGGCGCCCACCAGCGGCACTCCCCGCCACCGTCGGTAACATGGACGGGGTTTGCAAGGGCGAAGGGACGGGCATGTGAGCGGGCACTCCAAGTGGGCGACGACCAAGCACAAGAAGGCCGTCATCGACGCCCGCCGGGGCAAGATGTTCGCGAAGCTGATCAAGAACATCGAGGTGGCCGCCCGCACCGGCGGCGGTGACCCGGACGGCAACCCCACGCTCTTCGACGCCATCCAGAAGGCCAAGAAGAGCTCGGTGCCCAACGACAACATCGACCGCGCCGTGAAGCGCGGCTCGGGCGCCGACGCGGGCGGGGCGGACTACCAGACGATCACCTACGAGGGCTACGGCCCCAGCGGGGTCGCGGTGCTGATCGAGTGCCTCACCGACAACCGCAACCGCGCGGCCACCGAAGTACGGCTCGCGATGACCCGCAACGGCGGCACGATGGCCGACCCCGGCTCGGTGGCCTACCTCTTCACCCGCAAGGGCGTCGTGATCGTGCCGAAGAACGACCTCGCCGAGGACGACGTCCTGCTCGCCGTGCTCGACGCGGGCGCCGAGGAGGTCAACGACCTCGGCGACAGCTTCGAGGTCATCTCCGAAGCGGGCGACCTCATCCCGGTGCGCACGGCGCTGGTCAACGCGGGCATCGACTACGACTCCGCCGACCCCACGTTCCTCCCGTCCGTCCAGGTGCCGCTGGACGCCGAAGGGGCCCGCAAGGTTTTCCGCCTCATCGACGCGCTCGAGGACAGCGACGAGGTGCAGAACGTCTACGCCAACTTCGACGTCTCCGACGAGGTCATGGCCGAGGTCGGCTGAGCGCGCTCAGCCGATGTGCAGGAACAGGCAGAACGGGTGCCCCACCGGGTCGAGGTAGACCCGCACGTCATCCTGCGGCTGGTACGCCGCGAGCCGAGCGCCGACGGACGTCGCGTACGCCCCCGCGGCGTCGAGGTCGTCCACGTGGATGTCCAGGTGCACCTGCATCTGCTGGTTGCCCGGCCCGGCGGGCCACGTCGGTGGCACGAACCGGTCCTCCTGCTGGAAC
>Ga0207675_100006801_pt1 | contig 10825 bp, 8 predicted proteins | sample KBSSwiS42_FD_184305 | JGI IMG/M metagenome (GOLD analysis project Ga0207675, IMG submission 184305) | Switchgrass rhizosphere microbial communities from Kellogg Biological Station, Michigan, USA - KBS Switchgrass S4-2 (SPAdes) (version 2) | ecosystem: Host-associated > Plants > Roots >...
TCGACGACCGGCGCGACCCCCTGGGCACGCTCGAAGACCTCGCGGATACTCTCGCGCACCTGGGTAATGATTTGCTTCGGTGCCATCCCGCCCTTGTCCGCATCGTCACCCTGGCTTTCGACCATGAAGCCATGACGCGCGTCGAACAGCTCATCCCAGCGAATGCGCCGGACTTGTGAGCGAAGCATCTCTGGCGACTTGGCCGGCACTTCCTTGATGACCCTCAGGATGCGGCTCGCCGTCCGCAGCTTCAGGTGCAGCTCATAAAAAAGAGCGTCGCTTGCCTCGAAGGCTACAGCACGGTATCCGGGAGCGATGCTACGCGCACCCAGGGCTTCGAGTTCGAGAACCAGGGCCGGTTTGGTTTCTTCGGGACAGGTGGCGATCAGTTGCATTCGAGGTCGATGTCGGGCCGGATTACTCTGGAAGACGAGGCTTCCATGTTGCTGGGGTGCCCTTCATTCTAGTTTTTCATCGCGCTTGGCGCGACCCCGAAGGATGAAAGGGCTCGGGGCTTGGGGTTCGGGCCAGAGGGGGTGGAGCTTCTTTCATTCTAGTGGATCGGCGATCGGCCTGCGGAGTCGTCGAGCGTCGCGGTGCGATCTGACCGACATTCGCCGCTTGTCTACTGCTAGTTCTCCTACTGATGCGAGAACCGAGTAGTCCGTCTTTTTCGAGAGCGGTATCAGATCAAGCCGAAACTAGTTCACGTCGAGGGGATGGTCGGGACGGCGAGATTCGAACTCGCGATCCCCTGCTCCGCCGCGTGCCATGGGCCTGTTCGCCGTATTGACGATGCCTTTCGGTATCGTGATGCCGCTCCTGGCCGGAGCGTTCTATGACCTGTCAGGTTCCTATCGCCAGGTGTTTCTGATCCACGCCGGGATCTTTGCGATTATCGGAGCTGTCTTTTTCTTCTTCTCCCGCATCGAAGTCGGCCGAGCGGCTACGGCTGTTCCCGCGATGGCCCCGAGCCCCTGAGTGGATCGTACGATGTGCTACGCCCTTATTAGCTGGATGGGGCTACTGATCTGATCGCCGCTCCTGCGCTCGCGCACGCTGAATCTGCCCGCTTCGACATCGCCTCACAACCGCTACCGGCCGCTCTTCAAGCATTCGCCGTGCAAGCCCACATGCAGCTTCTCTATGAGCATTTGGCAGTGGCCGGCGCCATGAGCAACGCTGTGTGGCTATCTCGCGTCGATTATCTAGTCTAATTATCATGGTTTTTTACTTAACTTAGTGATAAATAAGTAATTTTACTCAGTTTATCTAGTCTATAATCTAGTCGAATATCTAGTCGTTACAAGTGCCCGATCCTGCTACCCTGCGAGGATGGCATCCCCCGATCGCACTGACCTCATTCTCCGTCGCCTGAACACGGGGACGGCATCCTCACCCGAACTCGAAGCAGCGGTCGGTCTTTCCCAGTCGACGGTTTCTCGCCAGCTGCGGCAGCTGATAGCTGCACGCGAGATCCTGCGAATCGGTTCAACGCGCGGAGCGAGGTACGGCTCCTTACGATCGATCGAAGGAATAGGCGGTCAATGGCCTGTTCATCGGGTGGATCCACGGGGGCGTGTTCGGATACTCGGAACGCTTCATGCTCTCGCTGCCAATCAGTACTACTTCGAGCCAGCCGCTGGCTCATTCGCATGGGGAGGGGTGAGTTCGGGACTGCCTTACTTCCTTCAAGACCAGAGACCGGCTGGCTTCCTCGGCCGAGCGGTGCCTCGGCGCTATCCGGAACTCAACCTGCCTCAGCGAGTGAGCGATTGGAGCGACGATCACTATTTGCGATACCTGGTTCAGCGTGGCTCCGACGTAGTAGGAGATCTGATCGTCGGCAAGCCCGCGCTGAATGAATATCTCGCAACGGCGGCTCAGCGCGTGCCTCTGCAGCCGGGCGATCGGGAGCGAGACTATCCGCGGCTCGCCAACGAAGTCATGGAAGGAGGGCTCCCCGGTTCCTCAGCGCACGGCGAGCATCCAAAATTTGCGACTCTCATTGCAGAGTCGTCCGCGATCAGACACGTCCTGGTCAAGTTCTCGCCGACGACGGATACGCCTGCGGGTCAGCGCTGGTCGGATCTACTGGTGGCCGAGCATCTCGCGCATGAAATCCTTCGAGATGCCGGAGTCTCGGCGGCGCAATCGCGTATCGATCACTTCGCCAAGCGGGCCTTTCTCGAGGTAACGCGCTTTGATCGGGAAGGTCGCAACGGTCGCATCGGAGTGACTTCACTGTTCGCGATCGACAATGCGCAATACGGCGTCCTCGATAATTGGGCAGCCGCTGCCGAGCGCCTGCATGGCGATCGGCGCATCGATGCAAATACGCTCGATACCGTTCGTCTACTGTCCGCGTTCGGTGCACTGATCGCCAACACGGATCGGCATTTCGGCAATCTCGCGTTCTTCGACCACTACGACGGCAACTTCTCGTTAGCCCCGGTATACGACATGCTGCCGATGCTCTTCGCACCAGAGCATAGCCAGATCGTTGCGCGTAAGTTTACGCCCGAGCCTCCAAGTGCCGACACTCTGCGAGTCTACGGACGTGCTCGCGAGCTTGCGGAGACGTATTGGCAGAGGTTGGCGGAGGATCAGAGAATTAGCAGTGGGTTCCGCGCGACGAGTGCTGCTTGCAGGCAAACGCTGCTTGGCCTCGCTATCTAGCCCACGGAAACCGCAGCGTCGGCTGATTGACATACCGCTCCGTCGGCAAGACCAGGCGTCCACCGGCGCCTGGTGAATCCTCGTTGTCACCGCTGCCGTGCTGTCGACTCTTGCTCTGCTGTCGATTCAGCGTCTCGCCAGTGCGCATGCGGTCGACGAATATCTGCAGGCCAAATGCCTTGGCCTACCGGCTGGAATTCATGGAGTCGCGGGTCGCCAGCGAACTAGCGTGAGTCTGTCGTCCACCGCCGACATGAGTTCCTGAATCCAATTCGCTCGATTGCGAGAACATCAGGCAGGCCCAAGTCGCCCTCGCAGCGTGGCCGGTGGACCTTCTCAATGCGACGACAGCCGAGGAATAGGAACGTAAGAATGCACGCGGCAAAATGGATCTACGCAGGCCTCCTGGCGCTCCCAATGGCAGCCGCGGCTGATGGTTTCAGCTACCGCTATGCCGACGTGGCCCACTTTCCGAAAGCTGAGATCGACGCTGACAGTCTCGACGTGGATGGCGATGGAATCCAGCTGCGCGGCTCGCTGCCTGTCTACCAGAATATTTTCGCGCTGGCCGAGTACCAGGAACTCGACCTGGATAACGGCGTCGATGCGACGCGCTTCATGGTAGGCGCGGGCGCCCATTGGGCATTGAACAGCAATCTGGATGTCATCGTTCGCGGTGGCATCGTGAGCTACGAAGTGGATTTCGGCCGCTTCGATGACGACGACACCGGCTTGTTCGTAGGCGCACGATTGCGGACGACGGTCGCACCGAAGATCGAGGTGGAAGGGGGCTTCGAGCACCTGCACGTCGAAGTCGCGGGACTCGACAATGACACCTATCTCGTCGGCGAAGGCCGCTACAACTTCACGCCGCAATGGTCGGCCGGCCTGATCATCACCCTTGGCAGCGACACCAGCGTATTCGGCGCGCAGGGACGATTCAGCTTCTGACCCACGGATAGCGTGAAGGAGGCGAAGTCAGCGACTCCGCCTCCGGCATCGATGGTTTCCGTCTCAGCCCTCGCGCTGCATTCGTGCACGCCGTGCGATTTCAGCTTCCGATGGCTGCGGCAGCTCGAACGATCCGACCTCGATCGCGCCCGCACGTTCATAGACACTCATGATCACTCCGCTGGTCGACACCGAGTTGGCAGTGAGCTTCAAGGCGCCCGCCATGGTGCCCTGGCCGAAGAATCGCTTGCCCCGACCGAGGACGAGCGGGAAAGTCAGCAGCCGAAACTCGTCGATCAGATCGTGCGCGAGCAGGGCCTGTAACAGGCCGCTGCTGCCTTGTGTCAGCAGGATGGGTCCGTCTTGTTGCTTCAAGCGGGCGATCTCAGCTGCAACGTTGCCGCGTAACGCGACTGTATTCTCCCAGGTGAACGCTTCCGTGGAAGACGTGGCAACGTATTTAGTCGCGGCGCTGAAGAGATCGGAGATCGGATCGCCTTTGGCGAAGGGCCAGTGAGCGGCGAAGATCTCGTAGGTCTTGCGGCCGAGCAGCAGGTCGAAGGGCTTGGCAAACATGTCGCCCATGAACTGCTCCATCGACTCGTTCCAGTACTTGACGGTCCACCCGCCATGAGTGAAGCCGCCCGTGGGGTCTTCAGGCGGCCCGCCCGGTGCTTGCATGATCCCATCCAGGCTTACGAAGGCGGCGGCGACGATCTTTCTCATGTCAGTGTGCCCCTGTGTTGGTTGCACCAAGGACGGATCGACACAGGCCGATCCGACAACCGACGGCAAAATTATCGTTTTCAGGTCGGAACCTTGATGGCCAGGGTAGGCGGGCAACGTCAAGAATCCTTGCCTCGTCGGCGAGCCGGCGGCGAGGAGCTTCAGTCATGCGGCGCGATCGGCCGCAATGAGTTGCAGCGAAGTCAGTCTTTCAGCAGTTGGAGCCCTTCGCGATCGATCACTTCGATCGAATAGCACAGGCTGGCAACGGCAATCCCGATCGCAATCAGAGCGATGTAAAGCATGGTTCGGTCCTCAGGAGTTGGGCGAGGGGAAGATCTTTCGCACAATGATGATGGGAGCGCCAGTGGACATTGGATCAAAGGATATGACGGGAGCGGAAGCAAGTACCCGACGTGGCAGCGGAGGTTCGCTGACACTGCCGATGCTGCTGGAAAATAGTTGCAGTTTCGTGAGGTCTCCCCCCGGATCGAATGAATGAGGATTGGATCGATGAGGAGCGGCCCGATGACGACACCGGCGACCGCGGCGGTAGGGGGGATTACGGAGTCCGCCGTCCGAACAGGAGCGGCGTCACGGTAGCGACCTGTCGTGTCGCGAGGCTGGTAGGAATGGGTGTCGGTGCGTCGTCTGCACTGTACCGGTAGTGTGGCTTTCTCGGACAGCACGAGTGCGTATAGCAATCCGTACACGACCGTCATCGCCGAGGCGGCCACCACGCCACGTCGCGTGCTCGCCAGGGCTCCGGCAATGTAGATGCTTATCAACGCTACCAGCGCGGCAGCCGCGATGAGATAGGCAAACAGAAATGCCAGGTGCTCGGACAAGGCGATCAGCAGCAGGTAGAACATGCTCAGCGCCAGCCCAACGAGGAGATATTGCAGTGGATGCACGCGAGCCCGGCTGAGCTGCTCCCATGCGAAGAATGTCAAGAAGGTCAGACCGATGAACAGCAGCGCGAACTATGGCGAGCCTTCCAAATAACGCACTTGTCCTCCACATCCCCGTGCTCCGTGCACCCCCTTATGGAGATGCCGCTGAACCCGGGCAGTGCGTTCTCCAGCGCTGGAATCACGTCACTCAGGATCCCGCGGGTACACGCGTCGACGACTACGCTGCGTCCCTCGCCGTAGACGAATTCGAACCAGGCGAGGAAGCCGATCGCTGCGTGACGGTGATACTGGATCTCTGCGATTTCCTGGAACGGAATCGCGATGCTGATGTCCGGAGTTTCCACGAACAGCTTGCCCTGGTGCGTCCACGCGAAGAAGAGCATGAGTCGTTTCTTCAGCGTGACCGGCACCCGCATTCCTGCATGGACGCATCTACGCATCGCAGCCTTCACGCTGAGCGAGAGCGTCGCGATCGCAAAGATGGATGCCGTTGCCAGGCCCAGCGCGATCACCAGTGTCCGCAGCTCGTCACTCATCGCTCATCTGCAAAGAGCGTAACGCTGTCGAACGAGTTCCGGCGGGAGCGACCATGCAGTCCTTGCTTGGAGGGGCAACGATTGTCGGCCCGTTGTAACGGGTGGGTGCTTCCATGCGGAGGGACTGGCTCACACTTCGGAAGAGGGTCGCTGCCACGGAACCGGCGGTCGGCCGATGGAGCCGACTCCCAGCGCCTTCGCCGGCCACGACAATACGGATTCGAGGGGAACGCTCGATGACCTGGTCCCAGACCTACCTCGCAGCGGATCATCGTCCCCACCTCCGACTCAGCCGACGCCCCAGGCGGTTCGTCTCGCGTGGACACCTTGGGTCATTCTCACCGTGCTGGTTTTCCTGTGGGGATCGCCGTCGACCAAGTCGCTGCTGGATGGCATTTTCCGGCTGTCGATTCATTTCACCGGCCTGGACAATGCCATCCAGCGCGTACCGCCGGTCGTGGCGTCGCCCGCATTGGAGCCCGCTGGCCCTTCACACTGCTGGTGCCCTGACGGCGTCAATTCTCTTGGTCGCTGCCTCGATCTGCACCGGCACCGACTTGTACGCCGGCGTGAAGCTTTGCTTGTCGAACGATTCGAGTGCGATCAGGCCATTCGCTTCCGGGAAGTAGGCAGCGCACGAACCGAGCGCGATCGAATACGCGACAGCGACGAAATCTTGCAGCGAGCGATGCCTGCCGATCACCCGAATCGCGTCGCCGGTTTCCAGTCCGCGGTCCTGCATGTCTTTCGGGTTCATGAACACCACGTCGCGCCGGCCGTGAACGCCGCGATAGCGATCGTTCATGCCATAGATCGTGGTGTTGTATTGGTCGTGCGACCGCACCGTGGTGAGCATCAATGGGAAGTCCGACGGGTTCGCTACGGATTGCAACGACGCGAGCTGGAACTGTGCACGCTTGGTTGGCGTCAGCCAGCGGCGTTGTGCAGCGGCGTTTTCCAAATGAAAGCCACCGGGTGTACGCAATCGTTCGTTGAAGCCGTCGAATCCCGGGATCACCTGCGCGACCAGGTCGCGAATCTTTCCATAGTCTCCCGCCAACTCCAGCCATGGAATGCGGCTCCCAGGCAGAGTCGCTGCGGCTATGCCAGCAACAATCGCAGGCTCGGATTTCACTGCCGCCGAGGGTGGCGGTTTGAAGCCGCTGGAGGCGTGCACCATCGACATCGAATCTTCGACCGACACGCTCTGGATACCGGTTGCCTGCACGTCCAGGTCCGATCTGGCCAACGCAGGAAGGATCAGCGCATCGCCCTTGTGAAGCAGGTGACTACGGTTGAGCTTGGTGTGAACGCCAACGGTCAACGCGAGCCTGGACATCGCCTCATGTGTCTGCTGCGGATCGGGTGCGGCGACCGCAATGTTCCCGCCCATGGAAATCAGCACGCGAATCTCGCCTCGGCGCATCAGGTCGAGACATTCGACCACGGAACAGCCGTGCTCGCGCGGCGGCGCGAAGCCGAACACTTGCTGGATGCGATCGAGTAGCGCAGCTGTTGGGCGCTCGTTGATGCCCATGGTGCGGTCGCCTTGCACGTTGCTGTGACCTCGCACGGGACAGATTCCCGCACCCGGCTTGCCCATGTTGCCTTTGAGCAGGAGCAGGTTCGCGATCTGCTGTACATTCTGCGTGCCGTGCAGATGCTGGGTGATGCCCATGCCATAGGCAACGATGGTGGCATTGGAACGCGAATAGAGACGCGCGACAGTGTCGTACTCGGCTCGCGTCAAACCGGACTTCGCGAAGATGGTGTCCCATTCGACCGCGTCGAGTTGCGCTACGAGTGCATCGAAACCGTCGGTGTGCGCGGCGATGAACTCGCGATCGATCGACCCGGTCTCGAGCAGGCACTTCATCAGCCCCTGCAGTACATAGGAATCGCTGCCGATGCGCGGCTGCAAATAGTGCGTGGCAAGTTCGGTGCTGCCGCCGCTCAACATTTCCATTGCATGCTGCGGCGAACGGAATCGCTCCAGGCCGCGCTCGCGCAGCGGATTGAAAACAACGATGGGCACACCCCGCTTCGCTGCCTCGCGTAACGTAGTCAGCATTCGCGGATGATTGGTGCCCGGATTGTGGCCGAAGCTCACGATCAGTTCGGTGACTTCGAAATCCGCAAGCTGTACGGTGCCTTTGCCGACACCGATGGAGCGGGGCAGCCCGACGCTGGTCGCCTCGTGGCAAAGATTCGAGCAATCGGGAAGATTGTTGGTGCCGTATTCGCGAGCGAACAACTGATACAGGAACGCCGCTTCATTGCTGGTACGGCCCGACGTATAGAACGCAGCGTGATCCGGACCGGGCAGCGCACGCAGATGCGAACCGATGAGATCGAAGGCGGCCTGCCAGTCGATCGGCACGTAATGATCCGTGGTCGCCTCGTAGCGTAACGGACAAGCCAGGCGCCCTTGCGATTCGAGCCAGTGATCGGTCTGCGTCAACAATTCCGTCACGCTGTAACGTGCGAAGAACTCCGTATCGACGGTTCGCGAGGTCGTCTCCCAGGCGACCGCCTTCGCACCGTTTTCACAGAATTCGAACGAAGAGGTGTGCTTGGGATCGGGCCAGGCGCAGCCAGGGCAATCGAAGCCGTCCGGCTGATTGGCCTTGAGCAGGGCGTGGGCGCTGGTTGCCGGTGCGCCTTGATCGCGAACGATGCGCCCGGTTGCTGCAAGCGCGTCCCAGCCGCCGGCAGCACCGGTGTAGGGGCGTAACGTCTTGTCGGGGGGCTTCATGTGGTCATGGTATGTCCGCGGAGAGCGTCCTACAACTTGCGATGCGGTAAGCTCGGTGCATGCAAGGTGCTCAAATGACGCTTCCGACTGCTGCTACTTCCGTAACGCATGAAGTCGCCGTGCAGCGATGGCGGGACGGGGTGGCGGAGCAGGTGACCGACCAGGTTGCCGAAGAGGTTCCGGTGGCCCTGATTTATCAGGGAGTTCCTCACGTCGTCATGCTGGCGACGCCCGCTGACCTGGTCGACCTGGCGTATGGATTCACGCTCAGCGAACAGGTGGCGGACGCGTCGGAGATCGGATCGGTCGTGGCAGAGCCGCGTGCCGATGGTTCGCAGGAAGTCCGCATCGCCATCCCCGCGGCTCGCTTTTCCGAGTTGTTGAGGCGGCAAAGAAACCTGACCGGGCGCACCGGCTGCGGCTTGTGCGGCACCGAGAAAATCGAGGATGCCATTCGCGTCTTGCGGCCGGTCGAGGCGGGCGTGCGTGTTTCCATTCGCGAAATGCACCTGGCCATCGAGCGCTTGCAGGAGTTGCAGCAGATCAATCTCAAAACCGGCAGCGTTCATGCCGCCGCGTGGGTGCAGCCGGGTGAGGGGATACTGATCGTGCGTGAGGACGTTGGCCGCCACAACGCGCTCGACAAAGTCATCGGCGCAGTCGCGCGAGCTGACAAAGATTTCACTTCAGGTTACCTGCTGGTGACGAGCCGGGCGAGTTTCGAAATGGTCCAGAAAGCGGCCGTCGCCGGAGCGACGTGCCTAGTTGCCGTTTCGGCGCCCACGGCTTTCGCGGTTCGATTGGCGACGGAAAACAACCTGACGCTGGTGGGCTTTGCGAGAACGAACCAGCACGTCGTGTATGCGCATCCACAGCGACTGGTTCGATGAACGGCTGGCACCGGTTCTAACCGGAAAGGCGAGGGGACACACGTCGCTGCCGCGACGAGTGTCCCTGGAGGCTGAGATTGTCGCCAGTCCTTATCTCAGAGAATTGTCTTGCTGACCACGCTCGAGAGCACGCTCTCGGAGCCGTCCCTGGTGTAGGACTTCACCGCGAAGAAGAAAGTGCTCTGCGGCAATGCGCCGACGGTGTAGGTCGTCGCGTTGGCGTCGGCTATGTCCACCATCTGGTTGAGAGCAGAGGCGCTCGTGCCGTAGTAGATGCGGTAGCCAGAGAGTGTCGTGAGCGCGGTGCCGTCCACGTTCTGTGTAGGCGCTTCCCACGAGAGAGTGGCGCTGCCGTTCGCAACCGGCGCTGCCGACACGGTGATCGTGAACGGTGCCAGTGAGGCCGAGGCACTCTGGCTGGCTACGCTGATCGCGACGCCGGAGTAGGTTCCCACCTGCGTTGCCGTTGGCGTGCCGGTCAGGGCGCCGGTAGTCGTCGAGAAGGTTGCCCAGCTCGGCTTGTTCGCGATGCTGTAGTAGAGGGTGCTGCCGCTTGCATCCGATGCCGTCGGCTTGAAGCTGTAGCTGTCGCCGACAGCGATCGCAGTGACAGGCGAGCCGGAGATCGTCGGCTTGGTGGCTGCCGCCATTGCCTGGATCGAGAACGCAGGCAGCATCACGCTCGCCGTGCCGTCGCTGAGCCAGATTTGGATGTTGGTCCAGGTGCCGGCGGCCGTCGGCGTGCCCGACAACGTGCCGTTGTTGAACGTCGCCCAGTCCGGCTTGTTGGCCACGCCGAAGTAGAGACGATCGCCATCGGCGTCGGCTCCGACTGCAGTGAAGCTATACGCCTGTCCGGCCTGCACTGTCGTCGGCGGCTTGCCGGAAACGGTCGGTGCGGTGTTGACCTTGGTTGCCGTGATGGAGAACGCAGGCAGCGATGCAGTGAGCTTGCCGTCGCTGACGGTGACTTGGATGTTCGACCAGGTGCCCGCTGCTGTCGGCGTGCCGGACAACACGCCGTTCGTGAACGTCGCCCAGGACGGCTTGTTCGCAATCGAGACAGACAGCGCGTCGCCGTCTGCGTCGGCGGTCGTCGCCTTGAAACTGTAAGGCTGGCCGACTTTCGCCGCGATTGCGGGCGAACCGGAAATCGTCGGCGCACGATTCGGCGAAGTCGCCAGGATCGAGAACGCAGGCAGCATCACGGCGTTCTTGCCATCGCCGACCCAGATCTGGATGTTCGACCAGTTGCCTGCCGTAGCAGGAGTGCCGGTGAGCGCGCCTTCGTTGAACGTCGCCCAGTCCGGCTTGTTTACGATCCCGTAATACAGCCGGTCGCCATCGGGGTCCGACGCGGTGACCTTGAAGCTA
>Ga0207675_100006803_pt1 | contig 10824 bp, 5 predicted proteins | sample KBSSwiS42_FD_184305 | JGI IMG/M metagenome (GOLD analysis project Ga0207675, IMG submission 184305) | Switchgrass rhizosphere microbial communities from Kellogg Biological Station, Michigan, USA - KBS Switchgrass S4-2 (SPAdes) (version 2) | ecosystem: Host-associated > Plants > Roots >...
AAGGAGATCTCGGGCGTCGTCGGCTCCTACGAGACCACGCGCCAGTCGATCGAGGTGAGCACCACGCAGGCGCTGTTCCTGCTGGCGATCATCTCGCTGTCGCTGGGCGTCATCAACCTGTTCCCCTTCCTGCCGCTCGACGGCGGGCACATCTTCTGGGCGCTGGCGGAGAAGGTGCGCGGCAAGGCGATCCCGTTCAGCGTGATGGAGCGGGCGGGCTTCGTCGGCTTCGCGCTGGTGATGGTGCTGTTCGTGATCGGCTTCACGAACGACATCGGCCGCCTGATGGGCGAGGGCTTCAACGTGCGCTGATACTCCAGATGAACGTCTCGTTAGCGAGCGTTCATCGGGGCAGGTAGGTTCCCGCCCATGGGTGCCACCACTGCCGCCGCGGCCTCTTCACGCGCCGTGGGCGCCGCCACGATCGCCGAGGCCTTCCGGATCACGGCCGAGGACCATCCCGACCGCGTCGCCGTCCGCACCAAGGACGACGAGGTCTCGCTCACGTGGAGCGAGCTGCGCGACCGCGTCGACGGGCTCGCGCGCGGGCTGCACGAGCTGGGGGTGCGCCGTGGCGACACCGTGGCCCTGATGCTCGGCAACCGGCCCGAGTTCCACATCGCCGACCTCGCGGTGATGACGCTGGGGGCGACCCCGTTCTCGATCTACGCCACCTCCTCGCCCGAGCAGATCACCTACGTGGTCGGCGACGCCAGGGCGAAGGTCGCGATCGTCGAGGAGCTGTTCCTCAACCAGTTCCGCACCGCCCGCGAGCAGCTGCCCGAGCTGGCGCACGTGGTGCTGCTCGAGGGGGCGCAGGGCGACGACACGCTCGGCTGGGACGACGTCGAGGCGACCGAGTCCGACCTCGACATCGAGGCCGCCTGGCGCGCGGTGGAGCCCGAGGACCTGATCACGCTGATCTACACCTCGGGCACGACCGGGCCGCCGAAGGGCGTCCAGCTCGTGCACCGCAACCTGATGGCCGCGACCAAGGGCGTCGAGCAGCTGATCCGCTTCCCCGACGGCTCGAAGGTCATCTCGTGGCTGCCGAGCGCGCACATCGCCGAGCGGATGGCCCACCACTACCTGCCGATCGTCTACGCGATGACGATCACGACCTGCCCGAACCCGCGCGACATCGTCGGCTTCCTGCCGAGCGTCAAGCCGACCTGGTTCTTCGCGGTGCCGCGCATCTGGGAGAAGCTCAAGGCCGGCATGGAGGGCTTCCTGGCCTCGGGCGAGGGCGGCGAGCAGAAGATGGCGATGCTCGACGCCGCCAAGCGCAAGATCGAGCTCGAGCAGGCGGGGGAGCCGGTCCCGGACGATCTCGCGGCGACCGTCGCGCAGGCCGACGAGGCGCTGTTCTCGCAGATCCGCGCGATGCTCGGCTTCGACCAGATCGCCGCCGTGAACGTCGGCGCCGCGCCGACCCCGCGCGAGGTGCTCGTGTTCTTCCACGCCATCGGCGTGCCGGTGGCCGAGCTGTGGGGCATGTCCGAGACCTGCGGCGCGGGCGCCTGCAACCCGCCCGAGAAGATCAAGATCGGCACCGTCGGCCCGCCGACGCCGGGCGTGGAGGCCAAGCTGGCCGAGGACGGCGAGCTGCTGATCCGCTCCGACGTCGTGATGACGGGCTACCGCAACCTGCCCGACAAGACCTCCGAGGCGCTCGACGCCGACGGCTGGCTGCACACCGGCGACATCGCCACGATCGACGAGGATGGCTACATCTCGATCGTGGACCGCAAGAAGGAGCTGATCATCTCCGCCGCCGGCAAGAACATGTCGCCGGCCAACATCGAGTCGACGCTCAAGGGCGCCAGCCCGCTGATCGGGCAGGCGTGCACGATCGGCGACGGGCGCAGCTACAACACGGCGCTGATCGTGCTCGACGCCGACTTCGCGCCTGCCTGGGCCGGCCAGAACGGGCTCGAGGGCAAGAGCCTGGAGGAGCTCGCGCACGAGGACGCGATCCGCGCCGCCGTGCAGGCGGGGGTCGACAAGGCCAACGACCAGCTCTCGCGCGTGGAGCAGATCAAGAAGTTCACGATCCTCGAGGGCGACTGGGCGCCCGGCGGCGACGAGCTGACCCCGACGATGAAGCTCAAGCGCAAGCCGATCGGCGAGAAGTACGCGGCCGAGATCTCCGCGATGTACGGCGGCTGATCAGACGCTGAGGTTCTCCACCTCGGCCGCGCCGCGCGGGACCCGGAAGCGGGCCAGCGTGAACGGGGCCGAGGTGGGCGTCTGCGTGGTGCCGACGCCCTTGTAGGTGACGAGCAGCTCGTCCGCCTTGGCCTCCAGCAGGGCGTAGCCCTTCGAGCTCTGGTTGGCGTAGGCGAAGTGCGGGTTGTTGGCCATCAGCGTCGCGTCGGCCGGGATCCTGCCGGCCTCGCGCCCGCCCTCGCCCGTGGCGGAGTCGGCGACGCCCTTGGAGGTGATCGAGCCGCCGACGAACTCCGTCGCCACCGGCGCGGGCTGGCCGAGCCCCTGGCGGCCGCTCGGCGTCACGCGCCCGGCGAAGAACGTGTGGATGTCGCCGGTGACGAAGGTGGTGTCCTTCGGCACCCGCTCGAGGATCTCGCGCCGCTCGGCCGCGTAGCCGTCCCACTGGTCGGGGTTGATCGCGTTGCCGGCGGGCAGGTCGAGCGACATGATCATCACCTGGTTGCCGACGACCTTCCAGGTCGCGCCCGAGCGCGCCAGCGCGTCGAGGAACCACTGCTTCTGGGCCGCGCCGAGCAGCGTGCGGCCGGGCGCGGCGCCGTCGGTGCAGGGGGCGAAGAGCTGGTCGCCGCAGGGCTGGTCGTCGCGATAGGTGCGCTGGTCGAGCAGGAACAGCTCGGCGTTGGCGCCGATCCGCTGTGAGCCGTAGATGCGGTCGCGGTCGCCCGGCGTGCGGCGCCGCGGCATGTGCTCGAAGAACGCCTTGAAGCCGGCCGCGCGCCGCTCGAGGAAGGGCACGCGCGGGTTGTCCGTTGCGCTGCCGGGCTTGTCGCCGGCCCAGTTGTCCTCGACCTCGTGGTCGTCCCAGATCGCCAGCAGCGGATGGGCGGCGCGCAGGGCGCGCAGGTTCGCGTCGGAGTGGTAGAGCGCGTACTTGTCGCGGTACTCCGGCAGCGTCTGCACCTCGGCGTCGCCGTTGGCGCCCGTGGAGTCCTTGCGCACCGCGGCGTCGTCGTAGTGCTTCTCGTAGATGTAGTCGCCGAGGCAGATGACGAGGTCGAGGTCGTCCTCCTGCGCGAGCGCGGCGTGCGGCGTGTAGTAGCCGGACTCGTAGTCCTGGCAGGAGAAGAAGCCGATCCGGGCTGGCTCGCGCGAGTCGGCCGGGCGCGCGGTCGTGAAGCGCCCGACCGGGCCGTCGACCGTGCAGGAGACGAAGCGGTAGTGGTAGCGCTCGCCGGGCTTGAGCACGGAGTGCTGGGCGCGGTGGTGGATGGCGAACTCGTTGGAGGCGCGCGCGATCGCGGGCTTGCGGTAGATCACGCGGCGGAAGTCCGGGTCGGGGGAGATCTCGACCTGCAGGCGCGCGTCGCGGGTGAGCCCCTCGACCTTGGTCCACAGCGTGATGCCGCTCGTGGCCGGCTGCCCGGAGGCTATGCCCTGCGGGAACGCGACCTCGCGGGCGAGCGGGAGCCGGGCGCGGCGGGCACGGCGGCGGGCGTCCGCGATCGGGGCGGGCAGCAGCAGGCCGCCGGCCCCCGTCGCGGCGGCGGCGAGGAACGTGCGGCGGTCCAGGGTCGGCTCCATGGATCTCCCTGGTGCCCGTTTCCGGGCCGGAATACGTCAACGTTCAGTGAAGGACGCATCGAAAGCGCCGCTGCGGGGGATGCAGGCCCCGTGCTCCGCGCTCTGCTTCTCGTCATATTGCTTCCGTTGCTGCTCGCTCCGTCCGCGCACGCGCAGTCCGTCTGCGCCGCCCAGGAGCCGGATCCGGTCGACCCGCGCGAGCGCTGCGACGAGGCGCCGGCGGCGAGCTGCGCGCCGTCCTCGGGCTTCCGCTCGGTCAGCGCGCGGCCGCGGGCGGACGGGCTGCGGCTCGGCTTCCGCCGCGCGCGGGCCCGGCGCGTGACCGTCGACGTCTTCCAGCACTCCGCCGGGCGCCGCGTGCTCGGCGAGCGCCGCGTGGCGCACTTCGGCGGCCGCCGCAAGGCCGTGACCTGGCGCGGGCGCCGCGGCAGCGACGGGCTCTACTCCGCGCGCTTCGTGATGGCGCTGCCCGGCGGGCTGCGCGACGTGCGCCGGGTCGCGCTGGTGCGGCGCGGCGGGCGCTTCGCCCGCCGGCCCGCGTTCTACCGGCGCGTCTCCTGCGGGCTGCTGAGCTCGTTCAAGCTCGAGCGGCCGGCGTTCGGCGGGCGGCGCAACCGCTCGCTCGGGATCGCGTTCCGGCTCACGCGCGCCGCGCGCGTCACGGTCGTGGTGCGACGGGGCGGAAAGGTCGTGCGCCGGCTCGGAACCGCCCCGCGCGGGGCCGGGGTCACGCACCGGCTGCGGCTCGGCTCCGAGCGGCTGCGGCGCGGCGACCACGTGGTGCAGCTGACGGTGCGGCGCGGCTCGCGCACGCTGCGCGCCCGGCTGACGGCGGCGCGGCTGTGAGGCGCGCGCTGCTCGCCGGGGCGCTGGCCGCGCTGTGCTGTGCGGCCCCCGCGGCGGCGCAGGGACCGTCCGACGCCGGCGGCCCGCTCGTCTACGTGTTCGTGCTCGACGGCCTCGACGGCGATCGCGTCGACCAGGGCAAGGCGCCGTTCCTGGGCCGCCTGCTGGCGGGCGACGGCGCGCGCTCGACCTACTACCAGGAGTCGCGCTCGGTGATGGTGGCCGAGACCAACCCGAACCACACGGCGATGGCCACCGGCGCGTTCGGCGACCGCTCCGGCATCCCCGGCAACGCGTTCGCGGTCTACGACGACGCCGCGCGCTCCACCTGCCCCGGCGAGGGCGACGCGCCGATGGAGACCGACGGGCAGTCCGCGAGCTGCGTGCTGGCCGAGAACTTCTTCGCCGCCACGCGCCGGCAGGCGGCGCCCGAGGCGATCACCTCGGCCGGCATCTTCGGCAAGCCCAAGCTCGCGCGGCTGTTCTCCTCGCGCCGCGAGGTGGCCGCGCCCGCCTTCGACGCCGACTACCTGTGGACGCCGTGCGAGGACCCGGGCGACGACACGCCCTACTGCGAGCAGGTGCCGATCAACCCCGCGACCCAGTACGCGGCCAGCGACGGGATCGTGATGGACGAGGTGCTGCGCTCGGTGCGCGAGGGCGTGAGCGCCGACGGCGCCACCAAGCGCCCGAACCTGACGTTCGTGAACCTCCCGCAGATCGACTCCGCGGGGCACGCCAGCGGCACCGGCCCGGCCTACGACACCGCGATCGCGCAGGCCGACGGCGAGCTCGAGCGCTTCGTGACCCAGCAGCGCGAGCTCGGGCTGTGGCAGCGCACGGTCATGTTCGTCGTCTCGGACCACTCGATGGACTCGACGGGCACGAAGACGTCGCTCGCGCAGCGCTTCCGCGCGGCGGGGATCCCGGACTCCGCCTACCTGATCGTGCAGAACGGCAGCGTCGACATGGTCTACCTGGCCGACCGCGCGGCGGCCGACGCGCCGCAGACCCTCGCGAAGCTGCGCGCCGCGGCGCTCGCGCCCACGCTGCCCGGCATGGGCCAGACGCAGGTCGACGAGGCGCTCTACCGCGCCCCCAACCCGGCCGACGGAGGGGCCGAGCACACCCTCGGCGCCGTGCACCCGGGCTGGCGGATCGCCGGCGAGCGCAGCGGCGACCTGTTCGTCACCCACACCGCGGGCGGCGCGTTCTCCGACCCGGCGAACCCGCTGCCCGGCAACCATGGCGGGCCGCTGACCAGCGACAACACGTTCGCGGTCGTCGGCGGCGGGGCGCTCGTGCGCCAGCAGTCGCCGGCCGGCGTGGTCGACGCCCGCTACGACGACACCCTGCGCAACCCGGGCCAGGCCCAGAACGTCGACGTGGCGCCGACGGCGCTGGCGCTGCTCGGCCGCTCCGCGCCGCTGGACAGCGAGGGACGGGTGCTGGCGGAGGCGTTCGAGCCGGGCGCGATCCCGGCGGCGGGCAGCGGCCCGACGGCGGCGGGCGGCGGCGCGCGCTGCGCAGGCCAGAACCTGCGCTCGGTGCGCGCGCGCCCGGCGGGCCGCGGGCTCCGGATCGGCTTCCGGCGCACCGGCTCCGCGCGCGTCGACGTCGACGTGTTCCGCCAGTCGCGCGGGCGGACGATCCTCGGCAACCGTCGCGTGGCGCGCTTCCGCGGGCGCTCGCGCTCGTTCGTGTGGAGGGCGCGCGGCGCCGGCCGCGGGGTCTACGTCGTGCGGCTGCGGGCCGGGGGCGACGCGCGCCGGCTGGCGGTCCGGCGCCGTGCGGCGCGATTCACGGCGCTGCCGGCGTACGAGCGGGCGGGACGCTGCGACGTGCTGCGGCTGTTCAAGCTCGAGCGGCCCGTGTTCGGAGGCCGCGACAACCGCGCCGTGGACATCGCGTTCCGGCTGCGCTCCACGGCGGTCGTGCAGGCCCGGGTGGAGCGCCGCGGACGGGTCGTGCGCCGCTATCTCGCGCGCACCGCCCGGGCGGGCACGCTCCACCGGCTGCGGCTCGCGTCGAAGGGGCTGGCGCGCGGCGCCTACACGGTCCGCATCCGGACAACGGCCGGCAACCGCACGCTGACCGCGCGGCTCGGCCTGCGGCGCCTGTAGCCGCCGTCGCACGAAGGGGCGTCCCTGCGGGCAGACCTCGCCGCGACGGTCGACTTCCCGGGGTGACCCCGGTACGTTCGGTCCGGCATGGAGCTCTCGAGAGAGCGCGACGCGGAACGGCAGGCACGGCCCCCTGAGCCGGCGCCGCCCGAGCCGGTGCGCTCCGGGGCTCTGGATTGGGCGTCCGCGATGGGCAACCAGGCCGTCGCCCGCCTGGCGCGCCAGGCCGTCGAGCCTGAGGTGGCCGAGGAGACCGAGGTCGCCGAGGCCGAGACCGAAGAGGCGCCGCCGGCCGAGCTGGCGGAGCTCGAGGCCCAGGGCATCGGGATGGACGCGTTGGCCGGGCTGTCCGCCGTCGACGACATGGCCGAGGGCGAACTGCCGGAGTAGCTCGCCCGTGGAGACGACGCGGGAATCCGAGCTCGAGCCGGTTCAGGAGGTTGCCGCGGTCCCGGAGGCCGTTGCCGCACCGGCGAGCATGCCGGCGCGGCCGTTCTCCGCGTCGGGCGTGATGGCGCTGCAGCGGCTGGTCGGCAACGCCGCCGTCGCCGGGATGATCGCTGACCAGCAGCGCGACGAGGAGAAGGCGCCGGGCGGGATCGGCGGGATCGTGGCCGGCGCGGCGAACGCGGCCTCGCAGCTCGCGGGCGGGGTCGGCGCAGGCGTCGCCGAGGTCGCCGAGCGTGCCCAGGCGGAGCGGATGTTCGGTCCGGGCGAGGACGAGAAGGCCGGCCCCGAGGCGGGCGCCTCGGGTGCGGCCGGCGCCGCTGCGTCGACGGCCGCCGAGGTCGCGGCCACCGGTGGCTCCGCCGCGGGCGCGGCGCAGGCCGCCGGGATCGGAGCCGCCGCCGGCGCGGTCGGCGCGGGCGTCGCGCAGGCCGCAGGCGCAGGCGCAGCAGCGGGCGGGGTCGGCGCGGGCGTCGCGCAGGCCGGCGGGGCTGCGGCCGGCGCCGCGGGCGCTGCCGGCGCCGCTCGGCCCGCTGCCGGAGGTCCGGCCGCAGGTGGCGCCGGGGCAGCGGCCGCGGGCGGAGCGGCCTCCTCGGCCGGCGCCGCGACCGGTGCCCGCGCGGCCGGCGGCGGGGCCGCCGGCGCCGCGGGGGGCGCCGCCGCTCCCCAGCAGGCCGCGGCAGGCGGAGGCGGTGGCGGAGGCGGCGCAGCGGCCGGCGCGGCCGAGGCCGCGCCGAAGCGGGAGCCCTCCGAGGACCCGAACTTCCAGTCCATGAAGGGCAAGGCGGGCGCCGCGGGCAGCAAGGCCAAGGCCCACCAGCCCGCCGCCGCGGGCGCCGCCTCGGCGCAGGCCGCGGCCGTCCCGCCCGGCAACGAGGTCGCCAGCCAGGCCGCCGGCGCGCAGGTCGAGGAGATGGGCGCCCAGCAGCCCGGGAGCTTCGACCGCAAGGCGTTCATCGCCGCGGTCCAGAAGGCGATCGACGCGGCGGCCCCCAAGAACCTCGAGGAGGCCGACGACTTCAAGGGCTCCGGCAAGACCGCGCAGGTCAAGGGCGAGGTCGGCGCGCTCGTGAAAGGCGGCAAGAAGGACGCGGAGAAGGACATCAAGTCCGCCACCGACGCCCCGCCCGACACCTCCAAGGCCACGCCCAAGCAGGTCACCCCGCTCCAGCCCGAGGAGCCCGGCAGTGCGACCGCGAGCGTCGGCGCCGCCGGCGCGATGCCCGGCCCGCGCCCCGCCGAGGAGACCGATCTCTCCGCCGGCCCCGCCGAGGTCGAGCAGGAGATGGACCGCGAGGGCGTCACCGAGGAGCAGCTCGCCAAGTCCAACGAGCCCGACTTCACCGCCGCCCTCGACGCCCGCCAGGAGGCCAAGGAGCACTCCGCGAAGGCGCCCGAGGCCTACCGCGCCCAGGAGGGCGAGATCCTCGCGCAGGGCCGCGACGAGGCCCAGCAGATCGAGCAGAAGGACCTCGCCGGCATGCACGGCAGCAAGGTCGCGGCGCTGGCCAAGGTCGTCGGCCACAAGGGGGAGGCCAAGAGCCAGGACGAGGCCAAGCGCGCCCAGGTCGCCGCCGAGATCCAAGGGATCTACGACAAGACCAAGACCGAGACGACCGAGATCCTCACCGGCCTCGACGGCAAGGTCGACTCCGCCTTCACCAGCGGCGAGGAGCAGGCGCGCAAGCAGTTCGAGGACTACGTGGGCGCGAAGATGGACGCCTACAAGGACGACCGCTACAGCGGCTTCTTCGGCGGCGCCCGCTGGCTCAAGGACAAGTTGTTCGGCATGCCGAGCGAGGTCAACGCGTTCTACAGCGACGGCCGCGCGGCGTACCTGACCGCGATGGACGCGGTGATCGGCCAGGTCGCCGACATCGTCGGCGGCGAGCTCAACCGCGCGCGCCTGCGGATCGCCCAGGGCCGCGCCGACGTGCGCACCTACGTCTCCAAGCTGCCGGCGGACCTCCAGCAGGTCGGCAAGGACGCCGAGAGCAAGCTCGACGACCAGTTCGACCAGCTCTCCAGCGAGGTCGACAACAAGCAGGACGCGCTCGTCGACAGCCTCGCCCAGAAGTACGTCCAGTCGCGCGACGCGCTCGACTCCCGCATCGAGGAGATGAAGGCCGCCAACCGCGGCCTCGTCGCGAAGGCGCTCGACGCCGTCGTCGGCGTCGTCAAGACGATCCTGAAGCTCAAGGACATGCTGCTGAACGTCCTGAGCAAGGCCGCGGACGTGATCGGCGACATCATCACCGACCCGATCGGCTTCCTCGGCCGGCTCGTCGACGGCGTCAAGTCCGGCCTCTCGCGCTTCGTCGACAACATCGCGACCCACCTCGAGAACGGCCTGATGGGCTGGCTGTTCGGCGCGCTCGGCGACGCCGGCATCCAGATGCCGAAGACGTTCGACCTGGCCGGGATCTTCGAGCTCGTGATGGACGTGCTCGGGCTGACCTACCGGAACATCCGCGGCAAGGTGGCCAAGCTCCTGGGCGAGCCGCTCGTCGAGAAGATGGAGCAGACCGTCGACGTCTTCAAGACGCTCGCCACGAAGGGCGTCGCCGGGCTCTGGGAGTGGATCAAGGAGAAGGTCGGCGACTTCCAGGAGATGGTCCTGGGCGGCATCAAGACCTTCATCATCGAGCGCGTCATCAAGGGCGGCATCACCTGGCTGATCTCGCTGCTCAACCCCGCGGCGGCGTTCATCAAGGCCTGCAAGGCGATCTACGACATCGTCATGTTCATCGTCGAGCGGGGCCAGGCGATCATGGAGTTCGTCAACTCCATCCTGGACTCGATCGGCGCGATCGCCCGCGGCCAGATCGGGATCGTGGCCGACAAGGTCGAGGGCGCGCTCGCGAAGGCGCTCCCGCTCGCGATCTCCTTCCTCGCCAGCCTGCTCGGCCTCGGCGGCATCTCGGACAAGATCCGCGAGGGGATCGAGATGGTCCGCAAGCCGATCCAGAAGGCGGTCGACTTCGTCGTGATGGGCGCCGTCAAGGGCTTCCAGAAGGTCTTCGGCGGCGCGATCGGCTGGGTCAAGGACAAGGCCGCCAAGGGCAAGGCGTGGGTCAAGGACAAGGCGACCGCCGCCAAGGACTGGGCGGCCGGCAAGGCGGCGGGCGCCGCCGGCTGGGTCAAGGGCAAGCTCGGCTGGGGCGGGGCGAGCAAGGGCTTCGACATGCAGGACGAGCCGCACACGCTCTACCTCGTCCCCGGCAAGAAGGCGACGGTCGAGATGGCGTCCGAGCGCGGCGGGCTCCTCGGCAAGCTGGATCGGGAGGCCGCGCGGGCGGAGAGCCCGGAGCAGCAGAACACGGCGATGGCGCTGCGCGCCCAGGTCGAGTCGATCGAGGAGCGCACGACGGCCGCCTGCAACGCCCCGGACGCCGACACGCCCGAGGGCACCGCGCGCCTGGACGCGCTCGAGCAGGAGCTGCAGCAGGTCGGCGTCGCGATCCGGGCGTACGGGCGCCGCTGGAACCGTCGCGACCTCGGCGTCGAGCTCACCGGGGAGGCCGACGACGGCGAGATGGTCGCCCAGGCGATCGCCTCCCGCAACCAGGCGCTGCAGCTGATCGCGCAGCACCGGCCCGCCGGCGAGCGGGAGACCAAGACGTACGCGGTCGGCGGCAACGTCGTCCGCCTCAGC
>Ga0207675_100006810_pt1 | contig 10820 bp, 12 predicted proteins | sample KBSSwiS42_FD_184305 | JGI IMG/M metagenome (GOLD analysis project Ga0207675, IMG submission 184305) | Switchgrass rhizosphere microbial communities from Kellogg Biological Station, Michigan, USA - KBS Switchgrass S4-2 (SPAdes) (version 2) | ecosystem: Host-associated > Plants > Roots >...
GTCGACCGTGGCCATGCTCTCGCTGGTCTCCGTCAAAAACTCGCGCAACAGATCATCCATGAAACTGGCCTTCGCACCCATCGGCCCGCGACATCGACGCGCCTTACGGAACGAGGCCAGCTTCTATGCAAAGCGTTTAATATTGGTTGAGCAAATGGAAAAGAACGGGCTCAACAAAGAGATAAGGCGGCGGCAATAAATTCAGCCGCCGTTTGTCAATCTTCGGTTAACCATGTTCGCGCCTAAGCGCGTTCAGGGTTCGCACGCGGAAGGCGTTCAGGACGCCGTGACGACCACTTTTTCCCCGTCGAGAGCCAGCGTCACGCTCAACCCGCAGGCCTGCGCCAACAGCCGTGTATAGTAAGGCTGCACTGCATGCGCATCGACAGAGGCCGTCGAACTCGTGCTCAGGAGATCGGCGATGTTCTGCGGCAAGCGGGCGTTCAGTCCGGCGGACGTGACGCGAAAGCTCATCGTCTCGCCGTCGCCGATCGGATCGATCGTCAGCGTACCGCCGCGAGGAATCGTCTGCTGCGCAATGATCAGCATGTTCAGCAACAGCTTGACGCGATTCTTCGGCAGCAGCAGCCGCGGCAAATTCCAGGCGATGGTGATCTTGCCATCCTCGATGTGGCCGCGCGCCATGGTCTGTGCGTCGCCCAGATCGATCTGCGCACCCGCCGACCCCGCAGCGCCAAACGCCAGGCGGCAGAACTGCAATCGCGCCGAAGCGGTCTTGGCGCTCTTGCGAATCAGATCGAGCGCAAAATCGCGATCTTCCGGCTTCGGGTTGTCGTCGAGGACCTCAAGCCCATTGACGATCGCGCCCACCGGGCTGATGAGATCGTGACAGACCCGCGAACACAATAGCGCCGCAAGTTCGAGGGCATCGGGAGCCGGACCGGGAGACGAAGTGCCAGACATCATGGGTTCCTGGAAAGCCGCCTGGTCGCAAATTCTGGCGGACAGTTACGAATCACGCATGCTCGATGGTTTGATACACTGCGCAGCCGCGTGCTGCCAGCACGGGGCGGCAATGGTAAGGCAAGACGAACAGCAAATGGGCCTAGCTCATGAATAAGGCACGTCCGCCCGTACTCGATCGCGACGCCGCCGCGGAACTGATCGAACCGCTGACCGACATCGTGATCCAGGCTGGCGCCGCCATCCTTGCCGTCAACCGTTCCACCATGAAGGTCGATGGCAAGACCGACGGATCGCCGGTAACGGAGGCGGATCTGGCGGCCGACAGCATCATCGCCGCAGGTCTCGCGCGATTGGTTCCGAACATACCTTCGCTGTCGGAAGAGCGCGCCCAGCAGGCCACGCTGCCCTATAGAGACAGCTTCTTTCTGATCGACCCGCTCGACGGCACCAAGGAATTCGTCGCCGGCCGCAACGAATTCACCGTCAACCTGGCGCTGATAACCGACGGGATACCGCTGCTTGGCATCGTCAGTGCGCCGGCGCTCGGGCTGATCTGGCGCGGCATCGTCGGCCGCGGCGCCGAGCGGCTGACGCTTGGCGAAGGCAAGCCGCGGATCGAGCCGATTCGCACCCGGCCCTGCCCCCCGCTTGGGGAGCCGTGGACCGCGGCGGTCAGCCGCCTGCATGGTGATGCCAGGACCGAGGCCTTTATTGCCGGACGACCGCGCGCGGTGCGCTCCGAGCTTGGTTCGGCTGTCAAATTCGGCCGGGTGGCGGAAGGCGTGGCCGATATTTATCCGCGCCTGTCGCCGACCTCCGAATGGGACGTGGCGGCGGGACACGCGCTCGTTACGGCTGCCGGCGGCAGGATCACGGATTCAAACGGCGCAGCGCTGCTTTTTGGCGACGGGCGAAAGGACTTCATCGTTCCGGAGTTCATCGCCTGGGGTGATCCGAACGCGGCGTTTTGAAACACCCAGTAGCCTGGGCGAGCGAAGCGACCCCGGGGATAAGTGGTGACAAACCGCATGTATTCTATTGGTTGGTACCGCTCCCGGATTTCGCGGAGCCTGTCATCGGGCGCACGTTCGCGCGACCAGTCGGCTCATCCGGGCTGCGGCAGTTCGCCAACTACTGCGCCAATCCCTGTTCGAGCGCTGGCCAGCGCACGGTGGCGTCTTTCAGGAAACGCGCAGGGTTGGTGGTGAATGCATCGCGGTTCTCCTCGCGGCCAAACAAATAAAGCCGCTGGTCTGCGATGGCCCAAAAGCGCGGGCTGCCGGCATAGGTCACCCCTCGCCCCAGATCGACCGGATCATAGCCGCCGAACTGGGGCCCGTAGATCTCCGGGTGGGCGACAAAGGACGCGCGGTTGCCCTCATTGCGGAAGCGCCAGACGGCGCCCGCCTCGCGGGCCTCGAAATCGGGCAGCCCCCGGGCGGGCCGGGATTCGGTGAAATAGGCGACGGGGTCGAAGCCCTCGATGGCGAGGCCGGAATAACGGTTCACGACCACGCGCTCGGTGGTTGCCGCCTGCGCGGCAAAATCAAGGCTGAAGGCGACAAAAAAGCCTGCCAATAAGCCAAAAGCGGCCGTTCCGGGGCGCCAGCCGTATCTTTCCTGCCGTTGTGCCGTCATAGTTGATGCCGATAACATTACGAGTCGAGGGGACACTGGACGCAACCTAGAGCCATGCTTGTTGGCGTCAGGTTAAGGCGGCGGCCAGAATTTTCGGATGCCAGGGGTTCTTTCATGACGTTTGTTTCACGCGTTGCCGCGGTGACTGTTGCTGCGCTGATGTGCTGGACCGCGCAGGCTTCTGCGCAGCAGCCGCAGCAGGCACCTTATCCACAGGCGCAGCCGCAGCAGGCACCCTATCCACAGGCGCAGCCGCAGCAGGCGCCATATCCACAGGCGCAGCCGGCCCCCTATCCGCCGCCACAACGCCAGGCGGGACCCGAGACTTTCGGACCGGACGAACTGGTCTCGGCCGGCCACAAGTTCTTCGGCAACGTCTCGCGGGGTCTCGCGTCCATCATCGAGCGCGCGGTCAGCCAATGGGGCCTTCCCAACGGTTATGTGCTCGGCGAAGAAGGCAGCGGCGCCTTTGTTGCGGGTCTTCGATACGGCGAAGGCACGCTCTACACCAAGAACGCCGGTGACTTGCGGGTCTACTGGCAGGGACCGTCGGTCGGCTTCGACTGGGGCGGCGATGGCGCGCGCACCATGACGCTGGTCTACAACCTGCCCGCCACCGCTGCGATCTATCAGCGCTTCGTCGGCATCGACGGCTCCGCCTATATCGTCGGCGGCTTCGGCATGACCGCGCTCACCGCCAACAACATCGTGCTGGTGCCGATCCGCTCCGGCATCGGGCTGCGGCTCGGCGCCAATGTCGGCTATCTCAAATTTACCCCGCGCGCGACCTGGAACCCGTTCTGAGGGCTGTTTTCCAAGAGCATGATCCGGAAAAGTGAGCACCGGTTTTCCCTCGGGACAAAACGCGAAGCGTTTTGCCCGGAGATCATGCACAAACCGAAAAATACGCGCGTTTCGCCAGGTAGATTCAGGTTCACGCGGCAACAGGCTGGCGTTGTCCCGGTCCGCCATGGCATTGTGACTAACAATTCCCTTCTGGCGCGGAGTAACCATCCATGATCGAACCGATCATGTATCTGGCGATCGGTTTTCTGGTCTCGATGTTGTTCGGCCTGATGATCGTGCCGCTGGTGCACAACCGCGCGGTCCGGCTGACGACCCGGCGGCTCGAAGCGGCGACACCGCTGTCGATGGCTGAAATCCAGGCCGACAAGGACCAGCTGCGCGCGGAATTCGCGATGTCGGCACGGCGTCTCGAAATGAGCGTCGAGCAGCTCAAGAACAAGACCACCAGCCAGCTCGCGGAACTCGGCAAGAAAACCGACGCCATCAACCGCATGAAGATCGAGCTCGGCGAGAAGAACGCCACGATCTTCTCGCTCGAAGCGCGCGAGAGGGCGGTGAAGGAACAGCTGCGCGCCACCGAGGAGGAATTTGCGGCCAAGACCGAGATGCTGCGCAGCGCCGAACATGCGCTGAACGACAAGCAGGCCGAACTCGGCAAGATCAATCATGAATTGTCCGACCGCTCGATGACGGCGGACAGCCGCCAGGTCGAATTGATCGCGGTGCGCACGCAGATCGAACAACTCAAGGGCCGCGTCGGCGATGCCGAAAAGGAATTTACGGCGACGCAATCGCGGCTCGCCCAGGAGCGCGCCGAATCCGAGAACGCCACGCGCGAACTGGCGGAAGCGCGCAGCCGCGTGGAAAATCTGAGCCAGCGCGTCACCGATCTCGACCGGCAATTGATCGTGCAGGTGAAGGAAGCGGAAATGCTGGGCACCCGCGTCACCGACCTAGAAACGCGCCTCGCCACGCAGGGCAAGCTGTTGGCCGAACGCGAATACGAAAACAATCAGCTCAAGCAGACCAACACGGCCGCCGAGCGCATCATGGTGGATTTGCGCAACGAGGTCGCGACGCTGTCGGGCGGCGGCAATTCGGCGGCGATCGAGAAAGTGCGCAGCGAGAAGGCCGCGGTCGAGGAGCAGCTTCGCGTCGCCCGCGACGAGCGCGCAAAACTGCAGCGCGAGATCAACGCGATCCAGCAGCAGGCCGAAAGCTCCTGGGCGACCGAGCGTATGGAAAACGCGCTGCTGCGCGAGCGCATCAACGACATCGCCGCCGAGGTCGCCAAGCTCGCGATCCAGCTCGAGGGCCCGAATTCGGCGATCGAGGCCATGCTGGCGGCGGAACCGGCCGCGCCGAAAGCGCCGGCCAAACCCGCCAACGACGTCACCGGGACCGCCCCCGTAGGCGCGTCGGAAGGCGGCGGCACGCTCGCCGAACGCATCCGCGCCCTGCAGTCGCACGCTTCCCGCGCCCGCCAGCAAGGGGCGTAATTCGGGCCTATTACTTCCCGATTGATCGCTTGACACTACGGGCCCGCACTTCGTAAATCGGGGGCTCTGACGGTGCCTATCGCCAGATTCCCGGACGCATAGCTCAGCGGGAGAGCGTTCCCTTCACACGGGAGAGGTCCAAGGTTCGATCCCTTGTGCGTCCACCATTCAAGCCCCGTAAAATCGGGGCTTTTTGCATTTTTGGAACTGGGCCATCTAGGCAGTTGCCGGCAATTTCAGGCAGAACTAAGCAGCAACAGGCGGGGAAAATCCGGGGGAATTTGTTCGCGCCGCGTTCTGCGTTCTAGATCTGGCCTATCCGAGGTTCGACGACCGCTCAACACCTCTGCGGAGCCGCTCAAAATCTTCGGGTTTTCGCTCTCGATCCGCTGACCCTCGAAATCGGAATAGCCCGGCTTTGGTCGACACGATGTCGCCGGGAAAAAGAGTATCATCGAGAACCTGTCTGGAAGCGGCTTCAGCTATCTCATCCTGTGTAGGCGGCGGCGCTACCATGCTTTTGCGTTCTCGCTGCCACAGATCCATTTGTTTATTGCGCTCGCGCGTCAGCTCTTCCCGCCTCGGGTCTATTTGCTTGTTGCGCTCGCGCGTCAGCTCCTGCCGCCGCAGGTCTAGCCGCTCACGGGAGGCTTTGACTTTAGCCTGCCATTCCTCCCGGCTTATCTGAGTTGTATCAACCGTCACGCGCTCCTGCGCGCAGCAGCCGATTGAAAGGCCTGCAGTCAGGCTAACCGTCGCAATAAAGAAAAAGCTCCGCTTCATGCCTTCGATATACTTGCTATGTAAGCGCGCAAAAGCTGCAGACCGTCTTGATCCGTCCCTCTCGTACCACAACTTGATGCATCTCGCGACAATTCCAATCCCCAAGGGATTGATAATTTGCAAGACCGGTTCGTGCGCGCTTTCATGTGCAAATGCAGCGCCAGCAGAAGATCACTCTCGGGGAAATGCGATCGTTCAGCGGCCCTCGCCGGCTGCTGCAGTGATAACGTTCGCCTGTCCGACTTAGAGCCTAAATTCATTTGTCAGGTATGCGGCCACCGGGGCGCCGATATCAGGCCGCTGTTTGAGAAGGCGCCTATGGGCACATAGATCAGCCGTTTGACACGCGCTCAAAGAAACGGCCCCAGCCAAGGGCATTGGGGACTGGGGCCGCAAGGGATGCGTCAGTGCCGAGGAATGTTCGGCACATCCACTTGATAACCAATGGCAGATTCGTCGCATCTACTCTTTTGGGTGTCCGATTGTATCTTTGGGTCTCCTGCCGGTGGCGCGGTTGTCAGGTCGCTTTTCGAGCCGGCTCGCATGGAAACCGGTGGTGTCGCAACCCCGACACGTAATAGTGATTGAGTTAGTGCGCAATAATTAACCACCGAATTAAATTGGATATAATATTATCTTTCGGCAGGTCGGAGGCAGTCATGAACGATCGAGAGCAACAAGAGATCGAAGACCGCAGGAAATTTTTGATTTCAGCTGGCAGATTTGCAGCCGTAACGCCTCCAGCAATTACGCTGCTGCTATCAACCTCACTGACCTCCGATGCAATCGCCGGTTCTGGCAACAACGGCCGTTATGGCGGGCCGAAGGGCAACAACGGCTACGGCAACGGGGGTGGCGACGGCAGCCCCAACGGCAAGGAAGACAAGTATCGCTAAGCGTTAGGAACGGCCCGGCGCTTTGATGCTGGCGCCAGTTAGCGTTCCAGCCTAACGCATTGGAATCACGGCTCCAGCCCTCCCCCGGGCTGGAGCCGCTTCTCATTCACCGTCGCGGCGTTGTGCCGGCGTGACCGGCGGGCTCTCAGATCAGGCCGCTCAGCCGACCAGCGTGCCAAGGTAGCCCCCAGCGCGCTGGCCCAAGGACCGATTGCTTTTGCGATGCCCAAAAGGATCGATGCCCGCTGAGACCAAGAAAGGCCCTCTGCGTTTCTTGATGGCTTTGCCCCCTTACGATGCACCGCACCCCACGTTAGAATTACCTTTTTGGGTGCAAAAATGGTCAAAGTTGCCAGCATATTTGGCGTGTTGCTTTGGGCCTCGGCAGCATACGGTCAGACAGATTGCCGGACGATCCAAGATACTGCTGCGGCGCTTTCCTGCCTCGAGAGGTCAATGACGCCGAAAGCAGCCAAACGCAAGGCAGCCAAACGCAAGGCAGCGAAGATGGCAGTCGATCCGATGGCGCACGTCAAAGACGCTGTTTTGAGAACCGTCAGAGATACACAGTCAGCAGTGTTCGCTGACATGACGCGCGCTGATCGTCTCAACGCGCGAGGAGAACCCATGGACACGGTTTGCGGGACCGTGAACGCCAAGAACTCCGACGGTAATTACAACGGACCAAAGAAGTTCGTATTTTTCGTCGGGGACAATCAAGTATACGTTTCCGGCGAAGGCCAAGATCCAGAACTGGACACCATCCTCGTTAACAGTTTCTGCAAATGAAATACCACGAAATCCAATGGCATTGCTCGTTAGCCCACATCGCGGACATGGCTTAAACAGCGGGGGAAAGCGAAAGAATTCATCCGCGCACATCGGGTCTCTTTGATCCTTGATTCATTGGAGTCTTGCCCCCTCAATGACCGACTGCATCCTTGATCTGTTTCAAAGATGGGGACACCTTTCCGTAGCGTCGGGCTCTGCCCTTGGACTATTTTTCATACTGGCAGCGCTGGTTGTCTTTCCCCGCACAATTCTCATAGTTGCCGCCGGCGCGTCGTTTGGCATTGGTGCGGCCCCTATTATCCTAGTGGCCGGCACCGCGGGAGGGACGCTGGCGTTCTTGCTTTCGCGATACATCGCCGCTGACTGGTTTCGGCGAAAGCTCAAACAACATCAGAGATTAGAGACGATCGCCGAAGCGGTAGACAAGGAAGGTTGGCGCATCATCGCTCTCACGCGACTAGGTGCGCCAGTGCCAAGCGCGTTGCAGAACTATCTCTACGGGCTCACCAGAATCAATTTGGCTACTTTCATCCTGGCCACCCTGGTGTTCAGCAGCCCGCAAGTCTTCCTGTTCGCATTCCTCGGAGCAACAGGCCGGGCGTCACTACTCGAAGATAAGCCACTTGGGTTTACTCTTGTGTCGATCTTAGTGACTGTCGTGATTATAGCTCTTATTGGATGGCGTGTAAGAAAACTGCTTGGTGCAAAGTAATATCTGAATGAGGGGGCGCTTCGTGTGCGCTTGAAGCGGCCCACCAAACTAAGCCAGACGAGAGTTGCTCAGCATCAATCACGCTGTTGCTGTTCGGGCTCTCTCGCAAATTTTAGCCTGCGGGAGCTTTCACACCGGCTGAAGCCGGCTATACTCGATACTGATGCAATGGCACCGAATCTTACCGATTGCCGCTTGGGCTTTCCTGACGTTCATTGCGTTCGCTACGCTTTCACCTTTCTCCCTCAGGCCAGAGCTGACCGAGACCGAACCCTTCCTTGTCGTTGTCCTTGAACACGTCGGCGCGTTTGGTTTGCTCGGACTCCTTTTCTTAATCAGTTACCCTGAACGCCCCCGCACCGTTGCTCTGGTGATTTTGGGCAGCGCCGTTGCGCTCGAGCTTTCCCAAGCGTTCCTTCCAGATCGCCACGCGCGGTTCGGTGACGCGTTGGAGAAGATTGTCGGTGGCGGCGCAGGAATAATGCTAGGCGCCGCTCTACTGCCTGTACTGACGAGCCCGGACGGGCTGTTTTCCAGAATTAATCAGCAGTGGTTCGGACCGAAGGCAGTCGATAGTGAGACTCGCGAGCTGTTGATCGGATCCTTTGCCATAGCGTTGTTTGCTTTGGCCCTAGTGGCCTTCCAGCATCTCTGGTCGCTGAATTAAGGATTTGCGCCCATTGTTGGAGAAATAGGGATGACGCTCTGTCAGGCTCAGGATTTGCACAGCCGCTTTATCGAACGTAACGCCTTCCTCTCTTGCGGGATTGACGATTGCATTGACGGCATCCTTCTCATCCAGCGCGCCAATCTCGGGAAATTTGAATAGGCATTCCGCATGTGATTTCGAAGTGCCCGCGAGGCCCAGAATCTGAGATAAGCCAGCTCCAATCAGGATGACCGGAAGACTGCTTTGGTTCAGTTTGTGAATTGACATGATCAGGGCGCTGAACTCCGCCTCTGAAAGATACTGGAGAGTTCATCGATGAGGATGGCGACAGGTCGCTTCGCAGCCTTTGCGGTTTGGCCGATTGCCGACATGAGCCGCTGGCCCACCTCCGCAATCCACGAGGTTTAGGGAAACTCGGCGGGTCCGATACAAGGCCTCGGTCAATCTGTCACTTCGGCACCTTCCATTTCAGCGAGTGCCGGCGATACGAAAGTCGCAACCTCAAAGCCACCTATGCGCTTGCGCCCCAATACACAAAGTCTAGGCTTTGGCTTTTAAGGGTTCGGGGGAACCATGTTGCAAAGCATCGCTTGGGTGATTGAGGATCCTATTGCTATTTATGTAGCCATCGGAATTAGCGTCTCGCTCTTACAGCACCACCGAGAGATGAGGCTGATCGAGAAGAGGACTGCTGACCTCGCGGCTCGAATGCAAAGGCTGGAGATCCTTATGAGGACCAGCTAAGGCCCGCGCTTGAGTATTGAGGGGCGTCGGCCGCGCGGCGGCAGGCTTGAGCCGCTACTACGGCGGACGGCGGCTTATCGCCTATTGGCCGCCTTCTTAATTTTGAAATCGTCGATCCGCTTGCCCGAGCCCAACTTCGCAACCAGCCAGCGCGGCTGCTTGCCACGTCCGGCCCAGGTCTCTGAAGGCTGATCAGGATTGCGGTATTTGGGGGGTACCGGCGGGTACGGCCGACGCCCTGACACTGGGGCTTCCAACAGCTTCAGACGCTCTTCCAGCCGCAGTTTTTCCGTTTGGATTCGTTGCTGCAACAATTCAGAGACCTCAATGTGCAGCGACCATAGGTCGTCGGTAGTCATCCTATCGAATTCGGTTCGTTTCATGACTGTCTCCCATGATTTCTCATGTTGGCTTGCGTGATTTATCCGTCATTTAATTAAACCAATGTTGTTTTTCCTACAGAGTGAGGTAAAAACGGAGTGAGGGCTTTGTGAGGTAAAATCGCGGCCAAAATCATGCACAGTTCGGTTCCGGATTTGGAACCGATCACCGTTTGAGCCTGCTGCTATTTAATTCGGAAATTTTGTAGTTTTCAGTTTTGTAAGGTTGAGTATGTCAAAGCACAGCCGCGACATAGAATTACTTCGCCAAAATGATAATGATTTAATGGTTCAATACGAGGAGCTTCTTTGCTTGCGCGCAGATCTCGCCAGATTGCTCTCTCGTTTAAAAGGTTCGCCGCCTCGCAAGCATAGGATTACGCGGAGCAATCGGTCGGCAGCACGAGCAGTGCAGCGAAATGAGCGGCCAGCTTCCTGGCCACCCATCCCGCTGCTGATGCCGGGAGATCGCCGATAGGCGCCCGCAAAAATCAACCTGCCTGCCGATACATTGAGTGTGCCCGAGACCGTCGGCTCAGACCATGGTGGGCATCATGCGCCGCGGAGGCAGTGACCTATCGTTTGGCAGGGCTGAGCGGGCATGCCAATAGGCGTCCATGACCGAGGGACCGCTAGTTGGTGCGGACACTTATCGCATCCATAAGATGATGGCTGCGAGCGTGACGACGGCGCGGTAATTTCGGGCGGTCTTTTCGAAGCGGGTTGCGACGCGGCGGAATTGCTTGAGCTTGGAGAGGCAGCATTCGACGAGATGCGCTCGACATAGAGATGCTTGTCGAGCGGATATTTGAGCGCGTGTGGGGGATCGAGTCGGGGATCATCTTGAGCTTGCGCTCAGGATGGCCCCATTTAATCGTCCTGAATTTGTAGACGTTGTCCTTCGACATCGGTGTGGGATGCCCGAAAAAGTTTAAAGACCGCTTTCCGGCTGCCGGACAATTAAGCCTGATA
>Ga0207675_100006811_pt1 | contig 10820 bp, 10 predicted proteins | sample KBSSwiS42_FD_184305 | JGI IMG/M metagenome (GOLD analysis project Ga0207675, IMG submission 184305) | Switchgrass rhizosphere microbial communities from Kellogg Biological Station, Michigan, USA - KBS Switchgrass S4-2 (SPAdes) (version 2) | ecosystem: Host-associated > Plants > Roots >...
ATCCTGTTCCTCATCGTGTTCGTGTGGACGCCGCCGCATTTCTGGGCGCTGGCCATTGCGCGCAAGGACGAGTACGCCAAGGTGGGCATCCCGATGCTGCCGGTCACGCACGGTGTCGCGTTCACAAGGCTGCAGGTGGTGCTCTACACACTGCTGCTGACCGCGGTCACGCTGATGCCCTTCGTGACGCGCATGAGCGGTTTGATCTACCTGCTCGCCGCGCTGGTGCTCAATGGCATGTTCATGTGGCACGCCTGGGCCATGCAGCGCACCGAACGCGCGCACCTGCCGATGAAGGTATTCCGTTTCTCGATCACCTACCTGATGTGGTTGTTCGCAGCGCTGCTGGTCGACCACTATCTACCGACGACCCAGGGACTTCACGGCGTGATGCAGCTTGCGCCGGCCTGACGCGCAGGCCGCCGGCTAATGTTTCTCGCGTTTCGACTTGCGTTTCATGTCCTGGGCGTGCGCGCGTTTGTAGGACTGGATGTCCTTGAACTGTCCCTTTGAATTGCGGACGGCGTACAACTTGGTTCCAGTCGAGCTGCGGTGCGTCGTTCGGGTGGTCATGGAGAAACTCCTGGCGGATTTGCGCAGCATCGCTATTACGCCGCCAGGCGCAATGCGTCTATGAGACTTTCGCAGCCGCGTCGCCCGGTGTTAGCGTCCCGGTCCCCATGGATGGTTCGCTGCAATTGCCCGCTCGCTTCAACGGCGAATTCGGCGTGGTGCTGTTTCACCAGTATCACGGCGTGTTGCTGCTGCGCTCCGCCGATCGTGACGACGGCGGGCCGAGGCGCATCGATCTCGTGTTCCGCGGCGTCGTGTGGCTGTCGCTGCCCAGCTGGTTCGGCGACTTCACCATCGAGCAATGCCTGCTCGACGAGGTGCTGGCGCGGATCCCTCCGGGCCACCGCGGCAAGGCGCAGTCCCGCAGGGTGTACCGGATCGACATCGACCGGACACCGCATTACGTGGTGGCCGGGAACGTGTTCGAATCGCGCGACGACGGCCACTATTTCGAGCCGTCGCCGCTGCTGCCCGAGATCGAGATCAACCTGAAATTCGAAGAATCATGAGCTTGCAGTTGCATGCAACTGTTTGCGACAGCCGAGGTCCATAGGTGTTCATGCCCGAGCGTCCAGATGCCCCGGAAGACAACCCGTTCCGCGCGGATTCCCCGCGGAAGCTTTTGTCGCGTGCGCGCGAACAGTTGCGGCTGGTGCGCCACTGGCTGATTCACCACGAAGAACCGCCGGCCCGGGACGTGAAGCCTCGCCTGAACGGCAAGGATCCCTCCGCGAATTAGTGCCGCGGTCAGCGCGACAGGCGATGAGCCGGTTCGCCGGTCAGTCGCGCCGATCGGACTCGGTCGCGCCGCCCCGGTAGGCACCCGGAGATTCGCTATCTCGATCCGCGGACTGCTCCGCGTCGTCTCGCGCGGGTGCTGCGGGCGCCTCGACGCGAAAGACATTCCAGTAGGAGCGTTTGTTGGCCTGGTAGTTGTGCGAGCGCCGGTGTTTTTCCATCGCGATGTGTTGACTCCAAAAGCGAAGGGACGCACCCCGAAAGGTGCGTCCCCATTTGTTACAACGAAATGAGGAATGTCCCCATTAATTGAACACGTCGGTGGCGTTGGGCATGGTCGGCGTGGCGTCGTCGATGCTCTTCACGAAGGTCAGCAGGTCGGCGAGCTCCGCGGCCGTGAGTTTCGACGCGATGGTGCCGTCACCGAGCTTGTGGCGGGCGGCCACGTCCTCGAGCGTGTGCGATGAGCCATCGTGGAAGTACGGACCGGAGTACGCGACACCTAACAACGAAGGGCTGTTGAAGCCGCCTAGGCCGAAGGGCCGGAATCCCTGGGTGGTCTGCCCCGCGACCGCGGCCGCGCCGCGAATCTCGATGGGGCTGGCGGGATTGAACGTCCCCACGTTGTCGAGGATGGTGAGCACGTTGGCGCCGCGCGTCACCTTGACCACCTGCGGTCCGGCCACCGAAACGGTGGGATCGTTGACGGTCACGCCCGTGCGAAAGGCCGGTCCTACCGGGTCCTGTGCGAGCAGCGGGTTGTCGTTGTACAGCCCCTTGGTACGGCTCTTGGTCCACTTGGCGCCGCCGTGGCAGCTGGCGCAGTTCGCGGTGAACAGCTCGCGGCCGTGGGTTTCAACATTCGCGGCAATCGCCGGCATGATGGGTGCGCGCACCGTCGCCACCCATTCGCTCATCGCGTCCAGCGAGTCGCTCACGCCCTTGGTCGGGCCGTGGTTGTAGGCCAGCAGCGAGCGGTCTTCACCCGGCGTCGCGGTCGGATCGGCCGCGAAGCCGCGTCCACCCTGGATGCCGCGGGCATTGTTATTGAAGTCGGTGTTCGAGCCGCGCACGGCGCTCCAGTTGAGGATGCGCTGGTCATTGAGGTTGTTGCGCGCGAAGGTGCCCTCGAGCGGGATGGTCTGGCGCGGGCCGGTCTCGAAGATCCAGGTCACGTTGTCGGAATGGCCGTCGTCGTGGCACGAGGCGCAGCTCGACCAGGCGTTGTCCGAGGCCTTGCCGCGATGGGTCAGCGGATTGATGTCGCGCAGTGCGACGTCGAACTGCCCGTCGCCGTTGGTGTCGAGCTTGTCCGGCAGGCCGAGCGCCGTGAAGAACGCCAGCTTGCCGACGAGATTGCGATGCGCCTGGGTGCCGGGCGCCGGCGGCGCGCTGGATTCGATGTCGCGCGCGATCACCGTGTTGTCGGTGAGGTTCAGCACCGACATGGAAGTGTTCAGCTCGTTGTTGACGTAGGCCCGCGTGCCGCTGCGCGAAATGATCACACCGCTCGGCAGGTTGCCGGTCTGCAGGCGGATCGCCTTGTTGTTGGCGTCGAGCGTCGTCAGCTTGCCGTCCGTACCGAGCGAGGCGCGGATCACGTAGTTGCCGCCACGGCTGACCACCAGGAAATTCTTGCCCTTGCGGTCCGCGTCGATGGCGACGATGTCGTTCAGGAAGAGCTTGTCGAGCGACTGGTTAGGCGTGGCCGGCGCGGTCTCCTTCGGCACGAAGGTGTTGAGGTTCACCGAGAAGGCGGTCTCCGCATTCGTGACCGGGCTCAGCACGCCCACCAGCGCCTGGACGTTGACGTTGAATTTCACCGGCGGCTCGGGCTGCGCGCCGACATTCGCCACGTACAGGCGCGGGCCGCGCAGCAGCAGGCCGAACAGCATGTTCGGATAGACCTTCTGCGCCACCTTGCCGATGGGGCCGTCGGCGGAGATGTCGGTGCTCGCCACATCGGGACAGAAGGTCGAATTGGCGAGCGCCGCAGCGCCGTTGCCGAGGCCATCGGCATTGCTGTCGAAGTACTTGACCGTGCCCGCGGTCTGCAGGGCGTCGCGCGTCAGGCCGCAGAAGTTGCGGCGGTCGGCGCTGAAACCGGAGGCCAGGGGCTTGAGCAGCAGGCGCGTCACCGTGGCGGTGGTCGGGTTGTTTACGGCATCGCCGACGCGGAATGAGCTCACCACGCCCTGCTTGGCGTCGTCGAAGCCATCCGGGCGCGCTTGATCGATGACTTCACCGAAGAGCTGCGTCACGTACACGCGCTCGTCGTTGTCGTTGCGGTCGCCGTCGTTGCTGATGGCGATCGCGTACGGGTTGCCGCCGGTCTTCACGCGGCCGACCACTTCGTTGTTGGCGAGGCGCACGATCGCGACGTCGCCGGTGGTGTTGCCGGCGATGAAGGCGTATGTGCCATTCGGTGTGAGCGCGATGCCGCGCGGCTCGACGCCCACGTCGATCGCCGCACCGACAACAGCCGGCGTGGCGGCCGTCAAATCGATGGTGCTCAGGGTGCCGTCGACTGCATTGGTCACGTACGCACGGCTGCTGTTGGGTGCGAGCGCCACGAAGCGCGGCTCCTTGCCCACAGGGATCTCGGCCAGCAGTTGCGAGGCGTCGGCGCCCGCGGCATCGCGCACGCGGATCACGGACACCGTGGATTTCTGGCGGTTCACGACCACGGCGCGCGTGTCGTCACCGGTGAGCGCAATGCTCGAGGAGCGCGACGGGCGGAACAGCAGCTGGTAACGCGCAAAAGCCTCGTCCGCGCTGATCAGTGAGCGTGCCTTGGCCGTGGCCAGGGCTTTGACCGCCGCGTCGTTCTCGAAATTGGCCGCATTCGCGGCGAAGTCCAGCGCCTTGACGCCCGACACCGCGGCGTCGATGGCGGTATTCGCGGTGGCGTCGATCTGGAAGCCGTCGGTGACATCGTCGTTGGCATCCAGCAGGGTCAGCAGGCGCAGCAGGTTGGAAAGATAAGCATCGCCATTGGCCGCCTTGACCTCCGTGAGGTCCTGCAGGCTGAACGACACCACGCCGCTCGCGTAGGTGGGCGTGGCACTGCCGATGGTGATGCGGTTGGTATTGCCGCCGACGAAGAAATCGATCTTCTTGCCTTCGGCGAACTGGAACTTGCCGGTGGCGTCGGTCTTGCCGCTGCCGACGTCGACGACGGTGAAGCCCAGGCCCTCGATGGTGTCGTCGACGAACTGAGCGTCGCGGATCACCGCGGCGGGTGCCGGCGCGGGCGCGGGAGACGGGGCGGGTGTGTACCCGCCGCCGCCCTCACCACCTCCACCACCGCAGGCAGCGACGAGTGCGGTCGTCGCCACCTGCAGCAGCAGATTCCTGACAACGCGCGTCTTGCGCGAGCCCTCGTGATACGTCCCTGTGTTCATGGCTGCTCCAACATCCTGATGTGGCTGTGTCGGATGTTGAGTGGCGGTGACGTAATGTCAGGTTTCAGTTCACCTGGAAAAGAAAAAGGCCCTTTCGGGCCTTTTTCCGGGAACCAGGTTATCGGTTCGGGTTACCGCGTCAGTGCCTCAGGATGCGGTTGGATCGGGCCGCGGACTCGGAGACCGCGAGGCTCGGGCCGTTACCGCGATCCAGGTTCATCTTGCCCACGCGCGGCTGCGAATCGCCGCTCGCCAGCGGACAGCTCTGGTTGTTGCTGGCGCGGAAGGCGAGCGCCGCCGCGATACGGCCTTCGGCCGCATCGCCCATGGCGTGCGTGAAGTCGTCGGCCACCGAGCAGCCCGGCACCGCCGTGCCGCGGTTGGCGATCGGCTGGTTGGCCGGCGAGAAACCATCGGGGTAGTCGCCGAAGTTCATGGCGTTCTCGCCGCGGAACTCGATCGAGAAGTAGGTAGTGCCGCAGTTGTCCTGCGGATAGAAGCCATAGGGCTTGCCGCAGGTGGTGGAGCCGATGACGTACACCTCGACGTTCACCCCGCGCAGCGAGTTGATGATCGATTCGCTCGCCGAGCAGGTGCCGGGTCCCGTGAGGATGTACACGCGGTTCAGGTTGAGCGTGGGCAACTGCTGCCCTTGCGGCACCGAGCCCGGGAAGCCCTGCGTGGTCGAATAGAACGGCGTCGGCGCGAGCGTTTCGCCGGTCACCGGGTCGCGCGTCGGGTTCTTGTCATTGAACACCAGCTTCTCGAACGTGCGGCCGGAGGTCAGCGTGGTGTTGGCGATCATGTAGCCGATCTCGCTGGCGAGATCGAGGTAGCCGCCGCCGTTGTAGCGGATGTCGAGGATCAGGTCGGTGACGTTGGCGTTCTTCAGCGTGTTGATGGCGTTGATGAACGGCGTCTCGGCGGTGGCGATGTGATCGTTGAACTGGATGTAACCCACCGGGCCCGAGGCCGACGCGAACGTGGTCACGATGGGCACGGGAGCGTGCGTGATGGTCGCGGACACCATGGTCACGTCACGCTCGACACCGGCGGAGTTTTTCACGTGGAAGCTGTGCGACTGACCGGCGGCATTGGGAAACAGGCCGGCATTCAGCGTGTTGACTATGGCCTGCGTGTTGCCATTGACGGCATCCACTCCATCTACCAGCAGGATCTCGTCGCCGCGCGCGAGTGCAGTGGCGGCGGGAGTATTCGGATCGGTGAACGCCACGACGATGCGGCGCGGGACGAAGCGCGCGAGCAGCGCGAACTCGGCGCCATAACCCGCCTCGGTGCCACCCTGCGACAGGGCTATCCACTCCTCGGTGGTGTAGGTGAAGTGGAACTTGTCCTTGGCCGCGCCGGACGGTGTCGTCGCGTTGGTCTTCAGCACATCGAAATAGTCGTCGGTCGCATAGAGCGACGGATCGCGATCCGTGACTTCGCCGTACCAGAGATAGAGCTCATTGGTCCAGGAACGCAGGAAATTGTTCTCGTCGTTCTTCGTTCCCTGGCGATCGACGGTACCCGGCCGCGGATTAGCGCACATATTGTCGAAGTTGCTACGGGGCTGAAAGACGCCCGCCTGCCAGGTGGTACCGGGCTGGAACGGATTGCCCCCGCCACCGCCGCTGCCCCCTCCACCGCCGCCCCCGCCGCACGAGGCCAGGACCCCGCACAAGGGAAGCAGCAAAACCCTGAATCTGGCATGGGATCCCATTCTTTCCTCCCGACACGGGACATCGACGAAACTTAAGGGCAATATGCCCCGGAATCAGCAAACAACAAATAGTCGCAGCCAGGCTACGGTCCAAGTCTCAGTCTCGGCCTATTATTAAGGCAGGCATGAATCGTCACCTTCGACCGTTCGGACTGAAGTTAGGTCCCCTGCAGGCGGGACTAATTTATCTGCCTTTGCATTTTGTCGCAGTTGGAGTCGGTCTCACACTGCTGATCGCGCCCCGGGGGGTCGGGGTGTTCTGGCCGGCCACCGGCACCCTGTTCGCGTTCCTGCTGTTGTATCCGGCGCGCTACTGGGGCGCCCTGCTGGCCGGAAGCTTCGTGGCCGAAATGTCGGCGCATGCGCTGTTCGGGCCCCAGCTGCCCGGTCCCCTGACCGCGTTGTTGTTTTGCGTGAAGTTCGGGTCGGGCCTGGCGGGCGTCTGGCTGATGAACGTGGTGATCAAGGGGCCCATTTCCTTCGCCCGGCTGCATCACGTGCTGGGCTTCGCCGGAGTGGCCGCCCTTTCCACACTGGTTTGCGCGGTCATCGCGGTCAGCCTGAGGAATGGTGCGATCGCCGCCGACCATGGCTTCTGGCTGGGCGTACAGACCTGGTGGATAGGCGACTTCCTCGGCGCGCTCATCGTGACGCCGCTGGTGCTCACCATAGGCATCCACGGCGTGGCCGTGTCGACTTCCATGCGCGGCGGCCGGGCGGCTACCTACTCGGCCTTCGCCGTGCTGCTCGCAATGCTGCTGGCGGTGTTCCTGCGCGCCCATGACGTGACCACCTCGCCCCTCGACGTGCCCTACATCGTCTACCCGGTGCTGGTGTGGATCGCGATGCTCGGCGGCCCGCGGCGCACGGCCATGGCCGCAGGCGTTGCGGTGGCCGTCGCTGCCGTGGCCACCGCGCGCGGGCTCGGGCCCTTCGACAACACCTACGAGCTGCAGACCTTCCTGGCGCTGTGCGTGCTGCCGGTGTTGTTGCTGCAGGCCGTGATGGCGGAGCGCGACGGCGCGATCCAGACCGCGCGCAAGAGCGATGAGCGTTACCGCGCCTTCATCGCCAACAGCTCGGAAGCCATTTTCCGCGTCGAGCTCGCCGAGCCGTTGCCGGTCACGCTCTCGCCGGATGAGCAGGTGGCCTGGGTGCGTAAACACGCCTACGTGGCCGAATGTAATGCCGCGTTCATGGTGGCGCTCGGTATCAAGGACGCTCCCAGCCCCATGGTGGGCACGCGGCTCTCGGATCATCCGACCTGGTCGCGCGTGTACATCGAGCGCATTCGCGAAGCCATCCGCAACGGTTACCAGGTGCGCAACATCGAGCACGTGGTGCACGGACCCTACGGCCTCGACCGCGTGTTGCTGATCTCGATGATCGGCATCATCGACAATGGCCACGTACTGCGATTCTGGGGTACCGGCCGCGACGTGACGGCGATGCGCGAGGCCGAGAACGCGCTGGCGCAACACGACGCGCAGCTGCGCGCGCTGGCCACCGAAATCACGCTTGCCGAGGAACGCGCGCGCCGCAAGCTCGCCTCGGAACTGCACGACGGCCCGGCGCAGAACCTCACCGGCATGAGCCTGTCGCTCGCGGCCATGAAGCGCAATCTCACGGATCGTGCGCAGGTCGAGCAGATCATCGAACTGGAACAGGTGCTGGCCGACACCACGCTGCAGACGCGTACGCTGATGCTCGAGCTCGCGCCGCCGGGGCTGCACGAAAACGGCCTGGTGGAAGCCCTGCGCTGGCTCTCGGAACGTGTGCGGCAGCAACAACGGCTGCTGGTCTCGGTGGAAGACGATGGCAGCCCGAAGCCGCTGGAGGATTCGGTTTGCGTGCTGCTGTTCCAGACGGTGCGCGAGTTGCTGCAGAACGTGGTGAAACACGCCCGCTCCAAGCGCGCCACCGTGCGCTGCTACGCCCAGCAGGACCAGCTCATGATCGACGTGATCGATCCGGGTGTGGGCTTCGAGGTGCAGACCATCAACCGCCTGCCCACGCGCCAGGGCGGGTTCGGTCTGTTCAACATCCGCGAGCGACTGAAGCTCATGGGTGGCAATATCGACATTCACTCCGTGGTGGGGGAAGGCACCACGGTTCGCATACGCGTGCCACTCAAGACACAGCACCGGCTGTTCGGCGAGGCACTCACAGCGTAAGGAAACGCATGCTGGTCGAAAGAATCTGGGCCGCGAACGATCTCCGCAACTTCCACTACCTGATTGCCTGTTCGCAGACCGGTGAGGCGCTGGTCGTCGACCCGCTCGACGCGCGCCTGTGCCTCGAAGCCGCGCGCAAGCATGGTTTCACGATCACGCAGATACTCAATACACACGAGCACCTGGACCACACCGCCGGCAATGCCGACGTGGTTGCGGCCACCGGGGCGAAAGTGCTGGCCCATGCCGGTGCCGCCAGCAAGATCGGCGGCGTGGATCGCGGTCTCGAGCGCGGCGAGGTGATCAAGGTCGGCCGCACCGTCGAGCTCGAGACGCTCGACACGCCGGGGCATACGCGTTCGCATGTCTGCCTGCTGGCGCATGGCGACGCGCCGGCGCTGTTCTGCGGCGATACGCTGTTCAACGCCGGCGCCGGCAACTGCCACGGCGGCGGCGATCCCGGGTTGCTGTACGAGACCTTCGTCAACCAGCTCGCCAAACTACCGGACAGCACGCGCATCTATCCCGGCCATGAATACATGGCGCGCAATCTCGCCTTCACGCTGGATCGCGAGCCCGGCAACAACGAGGCGGAGCATGCGCTCGCCGAAGCGCGCGCGCGTCATTCGGCCGAGGCGCGCATCACCACATTGGGCGAAGAGAAACGCGTCAACTCCTTCCTGCGCCTGGCCAGTCCGCAGATCGTCGCGCGGCTGCGCGAGAAGTTCCCGGAGATCGGCGAGAAACCGGACGCGCGCACCGTGTTCATCAAGCTGCGCGAGTTGCGCAACAAGTGGTAGCGGCGGTGTCAGGCGGGGAAAACAGGGAAAACTCGGCTGGCAACCCTCTTGTTCGTATCGGCGGAGTTTTCCCTGTTTTCCCCGCCTGACACCACCTCACGTAAACGATCCGCGGCCTTCGGGGTAGTGCTTTTCCCAGTTACGCCCGTCGACGAAGTTGATCTTGATGCCGGTGACGGTGGGCGAGTCGATGCAGCGCGCATTCACGCTGACCCCGTCCGGGTGCGAACGCGGCACGTAGAACGACTTCACGCCGCAGGTGGCGCAGAAGTAATGCTTCGCGGTACCGGTATTGAAGGTGTAGGTGGTCAGTGCCTCCTTGCCCTTGACGAGCCGGAAGCGGGTCGCGGGCACGATGAGATGCTGGTACGCGAGCCTGCTGCACATCGAGCAGTTGCACTCGTCGATCATCAGCTCCGCGTCCGTGTCGACCTCGAAACGCACGCGACCGCAATGACATCCGCCGTGGTGGGTGACCATCAATTCCTATCCCGCAGCCGCGCCGCAAGCATCGGCGTGACCGCCATGAACGCGAGGCCGAACAGCATGAGGCCGCCGCGCGCCGGATTGTAATCCGAAAAAATACGGTCCCAGCTCGTACCCAGCGCACGTCCCAGCGCAAATTCGAAAATGATGGTGAGGACCACCCAGGCAAGGCCCACGGCAAATTGCGCACCGCGGGTGCGCGCTCCCATCCAGCGCACCGTGAACCAGGTGACGCCGAAAATGAGGCCGCAGGCCACGAGCACGCCCAGTTGCCGGGCCCGCAAATCGCCGAGGTGCGGTGCGATGAAGATTTCGCGGATTGTGCCGTGCACCGTCTCGGCGAGGATGATGAGCATCCACACCAGGATCGCGCGTTGCGCGAGCTTCACGCCTGCTTCGCCGCCTCGTGATCCAGCGTCCATTGCAGTGCATCGGCGGCGGCGGCGTCTGTGGGGCGCCCGCGCGCGCGCAGCTTGGCGATCACGGCGGCGCGCTGTTCGCGCGTGCGGTTCTGTGCGAGCTTCCACTTCACCTTGCGCGCGCGCACCGTCAGCGTGAGCGCGCGGATTTCACGGAACGGCCCGCGATACATGGCGTGTTCAGTGGAGACGCGCGTGTGTCCGCCGTCCGGCTGGTAAAACTGCATGAGCCGCTGTTGCTGTTCCGCGAGCACTTCCGGATCGTCTGACACGGTGGCTTCACACTCGAAAATAACGACCTGGTGATAGGCCGTCGCGAACATCGCGTTGCTCTCGTGGCTCCAGTGCGATGGGACGGAACCCAGCACCTCGTCCACTTCGAAGGCGCATAGCCGGTTGGCGGCCAGATCGGCGAGTTGTTCGTCATTGCGATGCAGATGCATCTCGATGCGCTCGCCGAGGAACAGGAAGGGATAGAGCCCGATGTGTGGACGCCCGTCCGT
>Ga0207675_100006814_pt1 | contig 10818 bp, 8 predicted proteins | sample KBSSwiS42_FD_184305 | JGI IMG/M metagenome (GOLD analysis project Ga0207675, IMG submission 184305) | Switchgrass rhizosphere microbial communities from Kellogg Biological Station, Michigan, USA - KBS Switchgrass S4-2 (SPAdes) (version 2) | ecosystem: Host-associated > Plants > Roots >...
GAAGACCGCAGGGGCGCTGTCTCGCCTTCTCGGTACGCGGGCCGTTCAATCCCTCCTTCATTGCGTGGACGCCCTCTACGATCTCCAGCAGTACCTCCGGTTTTTCACGCCGCTCCGAGCTCGCACGAAGGAGCGGCGGAAGCTGGAGGCGCTCCTCTTCGTGCATTTTCACAAGATCGAGAAGACACTCGCTCTGCCGGAGCCTCCACCTCTGTTCGGCACGAGCTATCTCGGACCTCTGCTGGACCTCCTGGATGCCTGGGAGCACTCGGTTGGAGATTTCGGGGCCATCCCCGTGCGCGCGGCTCTCGGTGCGCTTCGCCGCTACCGGGAGCGTGTGGGACAACGCCTCGCGCAGGAATTTCCCGAATTGTCGTCGCGCCTCGATTGCCGGCTCGTACGCCATCCGGAGGCGACCGGCCGGAGTGAGGACGGAGGGACCCAGCGGCTCACCGCGGGCGCATTTCAGGCCGAGGCCGCCGCGATGGATTTCGAGCGATTCGCACTCCTGCGACACAGCGTCCGCAATTTTTCTGCGGAGTCGGTTCCCAGGGAACTCATCGCCCGCGCCGTCCGCACGGCGCAGAGAACCCCGTCCGTGTGCAACCGCCAGGCATGGCGGGTGCACGTCTACACCTCGCCGGAGGACAAGGACGTCGTCCTCCGGACCCAGGACGGCAACGCCGGATTCGGTCATCTCGCCGCGAGCATCCTTCTGGTCTCGTCCGATACTCGTGTGTACGTCTCGAGCGGCGAGCGGCACCAGGCTTACGTCGACGGCGGCATGTTCGCGATGTCTCTGGTGTATGCGCTGCAGGCCCAGGGCGTCGTTTCCTGCTGCCTGAACTTGTGCAACTACTTCTTTCAGGATGTCGCGGTCCACCGCGCTTGTCGCATTCCCGCCTGGGAAACGCCGATCATGATGATCGCGATCGGGTATCCCGCAGCGGAATTCCAGGTCGCCGTGTCCGCTCGGCTCGATACGGAAGCCGTTCTCTCGTGGCGCACGCTGTGAACGCGGCGCAGGCACACCCGCTGGTTCCGGCCTCAGAGCGCCGGACTGTTCTTCTGACTTTTGCGACGGTCTCGTGGCAAAAGGGATCCGCCGCGCAGGTCGTCAGCCTCGTCGGAGAGTTGCGGAGGGTGCGAACCGATCTGCGCTTCCGGCTCCTGTCGCATTGTCCGGAGCTGGATCGAGGGCCGGCTCAGGACCTTGGAATCGACGTCGTCGACCCGGGCTTTTCTCCCGACGCCAGCCGGAATCGGCGCAGCATCGGCATGCTCGGGAAACGCCTGACATTCACGGCCCGAAGCCTCCTCCACCGTACGGGCGCGCCGTGCCGTGCCACGTCACGGGAGCCGACGGCTCAAGCGTACGCAGGCGCCGATTTCGTGCTCGACCTCAGCGGAGACTCTTACCGCGATCCCCCGGGCGGCTTCGCTGTCGCACACCACGCAAATCTCATGGCCGCGCTGGCGGCAAGGGTCCCGTATGCCCTGGTCTCGCAATCCCTGGGCCCGTTCCACCCCGTCAACCGGCCCCTCGCTCGGTATCTGTTGCGTCGAGCCGCTCTGGTTTATGTCCGAGAGAATCGGACTCGGGAGATTCTCATGCAGCTCGGAGTGGAGCGTGAGCGAATGCTCCAGGTGCCAGACGTGGCGTTTGCGCTTCCGGCCGCCAGCGCCCGGCCCATCTGGACGGGGGAGGATCTGGACGCTGCCCGCATCCCGCGGCCGTGGGTCGCGGTCTCGATGAGCGATCTTGCTCTCCGGCTGTCCGAGGGAACGCCACGGAATCGCTATGTCGATGAGATGGCACGACTGGCGCAGCACCTGAGGTCGCGCTACCGCGCCTCGGTGTTCCTGGTCCCTCACGAAGTCAATCCGCCCTACTACGGGACGGACGATCGAACCGCCGCCGACGTGCTCGCCGAAGGTCTGGGACGCCCCGCATGGATGCATTCGATCCGGGGAGACTACGGTCCCTCGGTTCTCAAGGGTTTCATCGGAGAGTGCGACGCCGTGGTCGCGTCCCGGATGCATGCCGCCATTGCCGGCCTTTCCTCGGGGGTGCCGACGCTTCTTGTGTCCTGGTCGCACAAGTATCAGGGCCTGATGGAGGACATCGGACTCGAGAATTGCGTCTGGGATCAGTTCGCCGCCGGTGCTGGAAGACTGGACGAGCTCTTCGATCGGCTCTGGGAGCGGCGAGATCGCGTGCGAGAACGGCTGCGCGACTATACGGCTCGGGCCGGGCGACAGATCGCCGGAATGTGCGCGCGCATCGCGGCCTGCATCCCGGGCGGCTCCGACCTGCAGAGCGGCTCTCCCGCTTCGCCGCGCGCGGAGGCCGGGTGACGATGGAAGGGGACATCCTGCGGGCTCCGCAAGCTGCGCCACCGGTCGACGATCGGCGGCGAGACCTCGAGGATGTCCTTCCGAGTGTTTCGGTCGTGATGCCCGTGTACAACGAGGCGCAATGGATCGAGCGGAGTCTGGGCGCGGTTTTCGGCCAGGACTACCCCCGACGCCTCGTCGAGGTCCTGATTGCGGTTCGCCGTTCCAATGATGGGACCCTGGACCGCATCCATCAAATGATGGCCCGGCATCCCGATCGGCGGGTGCGACTGCTCGAGAATCCCGAGCGCACACCCGGCGCGGCGCTGAATCGCATGGTTCAGGAGGCTCGGGGAGACATCATCGTTCGAGTGGATGGACACGCAGAAGTTGCCCCGGACTACGTACGCCGGTGCGTCTCGACGCTCTTGAGCAGCGACGCGCTCAACGTCGGCGGGTGCGTCACGGCCGCGGGACGCGGCCTGGTGGGACGCACGGTCGCAATGGCACTGGGATCGTTCTGGGGAAACGGCGGAGCGCGCTATCGGAGCTCACCCCCTGCGCGACCCATCTACGTCGATACCGTTCAATTCGGCGCTTGGCGTCGCGAGACACTGGCACGACTCGGGCCGTTCGTGGAATGGGAAGTCAATGAGGATTGTGAGTTCAACGCGCGCATCCTCGATGCGAACGGTAGGATTCTCCTGCATCCCTCCATCCGCGCGGTATATTTCCCTCGCAGCTCGCTGGGGGCGCTCGCGCGGCAGTATTTCCGCTATGGCCGTCTGAAGTGCCGGGTCATCGCCCTCCACCCCCGGCGGCTCCGGTTTCGGCAGGTCGCTCCGCCCATTCTGGTTATCGTCCTCCTGTCCGGTTTCGCCGTCACGACAGTCGGCATGATGCCGATTCCGTTTCTGTTCACCGCTCCGCTGGCCTATCTCGGCGCGATCGGACTCGCCTCAGCTCGCCTCGCCTTCCGCAGCGGGCAACCCGCCTTCGCGTGTGTCTTGCCCGCAGTTCTCGCGACCCTCCACGTGAGTTATGGAACGGGGGCCTTGCTGGGAATCGGCCAGACGGTCGCATCCGTCCTCCGGTTTCGATCCCACCGTGAGAGATGGCGCGCAAAGTCCTCCAGAACCTCATTGGAAAACGGCGACCCCATGCTGGCGAATGTCGGCGACACGCAGTCCCTGTTCCGGGCTCCCGACCCGGCGCTCCCGATCTCGCCCCCCGACTAGGGTGGGCGGCACAGCACTGGTACAATTGGGGCTCACCGAGAACTCAACTAATGAAGGTCGTTCTATTCTGCGGCGGCCTTGGGATGCGTCTCAAGGAGTACTCCGAAATCATCCCCAAGCCGATGATCAACATCGGCTACCGGCCGATCCTCTGGTACGTCATGAAGTACTACGCCCACTTCGGGCACAAGGACTTCATCCTCTGCCTGGGCTACAAGGCCGACATCATCAAGAACTACTTCCTCAACTACAACGAGTACCTCTCGAACGACTTCACGCTCACCCACGGCGGCCGGGACATCGCCCTGGCCTCGAGCGACATCCAGGACTGGAAGATCACGTTCGTCGACACGGGCCTGCACGCCAACATCGGCATGCGCCTGAAGGCCGTCCAGAAGTACGTCGAAAACGAGGAGTACTTCCTGGCCAACTACACGGATGGCCTGTCCAACTGCCCGCTGCCGGCGATCATCGACACGTTGAAGGCGCAGCAGAAGACCGGGATCTTCGTCTCGACGCGGCCGGGCTTCACCTTCCACATCGTCAGTTCCAACGGCGACGGCGCCGTCACGGACATCAAGGACGTTTCGAAATCCGAGATCTGGCTCAACGCCGGATACTTCGTGTTCCGACCTTCCATCTTCGACTATCTGGGACAGGGCGAGGAACTGGTGCAGGAGCCCTTCCAGAGGCTGATCGCCAAGAAGGAGCTCATCACCTACAAGCACGAGGGTTTCTTCCTCGGGATGGACACGTTCAAGGAGAAGCAGCTCCTCGACGACATGTACGCCCGGGGCGAGACGCCCTGGGAGGTCTGGAAGCCGGTGGGGCGCCGCTAGCCGCCGCTTCCCGCCCCGATGATCACCAAGCCGCCGCCGACCGACACGCCGGGCGCCCGTCTCGAAGCCTCCTCTCGGACCGAGACACAGCGCCGGCGCGCCCACGACCTCATCCCGGGCGGCGCGCACACGTACGCGAAGGGCGACGACCAGTACCCCGAGGGCGCGCCCGCTTTCATCGTCCGCGGGCGCGGCTGCCACGTCTGGGATGTCGACGGCCGCGAGTTCATCGAGTACGGCATGGGCCTGCGCTCCGTGACGCTGGGGCACGCCCACCCGGCTGTGGTCGAGGCGGCCGCGGCGGCGATGCGCCTCGGGACCAACTTCACGCGGCCGAGTCCCCTCGAGGCCGACTGCGCCGAGCGCCTGCTGGGCCTCGTCCGCGGCGCGGACATGGCCAAGTTCTGCAAGAACGGGTCGGACGCCACCACGGCGGCGCTGAAGCTTTCGCGGGCGTGGACCGGGCGCGACCTCGTCGCCATCTGCCGCGACCAGCCCTTCTTCTCGACCGACGACTGGTTCATCGGATCGACGACGATGCCCGCCGGGATCCCGCAGAGCGTGCGGGACCAGACGGTCGGGTTCCGCTACAACGACCTCGAAAGCGTCGACGCCCTGTTCGCCCGGTATCCCGGGCAGATCGCCTGCCTGGTCCTCGAGCCCGCCGCCGCCCAGGAGCCGGGCGCCGGCTTCCTCGAGGGCCTTCGCGACCGCTGCCGCGCCGCGGGCGCCCTGCTCGTCTTCGACGAGATGATTACGGGCTTTCGCTGGCACCTCGGCGGCGCGCAGACCCTCTACGGCGTGACGCCGGATCTCTCGACCTTCGGGAAGGCGCTGGCCAACGGCTTCGCCCTCTCGGCGCTGGTCGGCCGCCGTGACGTCATGGAGCGCGGCGGCCTGAGGCACGACGCGGAGCGCGTTTTCCTTCTTTCGACCACCCACGGGGCCGAGACCCACGCCCTCGCCGCCGGAATCGAGACGATGAAGATCTATGAGCGGGAGGGCGTCGTCGAGGTCCTCCACCGGCAGGGCGCCCGACTGAAGTCCGGCATCCAAGCCGAAGCCAAGGGGCAGGGCGTCGGCGACCACTTCCGCGTCATGGGGCGGGAGTGCAACCTGGTCTACGAGGCCCGCGACGCGGAGGGCAAACCGTCGCAGGCGTTTCGGACGCTCGTTCTCCAGGAGACCCTCAAGCGGGGCGTTCTCATGCCTTCGCTCGTCGTCAGCTTCGCGCATGGCGACGAGGACATCGACCGGACGGTCGAAGCCGTGGGCGAGGCGCTGGCGGTTTACCGGCGGGCTCTCGACGGGGGCATCGAGCGGTTCCTCGAGGGGCGCCCGGTGCAGCCGGTCTTTCGCCCGCGGAACTGACGAGAGCGGCCGAACCGATGCTTCGACTCGAGCTCCCCCGCCGAACGAAAGGGCCGCTTCAGGTCCTCTGCCTCGGCGCGCACTCCGACGACATCGAGATCGGCTGCGGCGGAACCATCCTCGACCTCATCCAGCGGCGCGGCCCGCTCGAGGTGCGCTGGGTCGTGTTCAGCGGAAATGCCGTCCGGGCGAAGGAAGCGCGGGCCAGCGCGCGCGCGCTTCTCCGCGGAGCACGCTCCCGGATCGAGACGAAGCCGTTCCGTGACGGCTTCTTCCCGGCGCAGACGGCACGGCTGAAGGAAGAGTTCGAGCGCCTCAAGCGGCGGGTCCGTCCGGACCTGATCTTCTGCCCCTGGCGCGGCGACGCCCACCAGGACCACCGTCTCATCGCCGAGCTCGCCTGGAATACGTTCCGTGATCACCTGATCCTGGAGTACGAGATCCCCAAGTACGACGGGGACCTCCGTTCGCCCAACGTCTACGTGCCGCTGGCCGTGGAGACCTCCCGGACGAAGGTCGAGCACATCCTGGGCGCATTCCCCTCGCAGGCCGGCAACCAGTGGTTCGATGCCGAGACCTTCTGGTCGGTTCTGCGGCTGCGCGGGATGGAGTCCAATTCGCCCTCCCGCTTCGCCGAGGGCTTCTACTGCCGCAAACTGCTCCTGTAGCCTGAGCGCGAGATCAGGAGACAGTCGGCGTGGCGCGCTCGCCGACGATCCCCGGCTCCGTCTTGCGCGTGCCGGCGCGCGAGGTGCGGCGGACGCCGAGGTTGGCTTCGGGCAAGAGTGTGTTGAGGAACTTGCGGACGGCCGTCCCGTCGCCGTCCCGGGCCAGCTCCTCGAGGAACCGAAGCGCGCGAGCCACCTCTTCCGGCGGATACGCGTTGAGCCGGCCGATGAAGATCTTGGGGTGCCGGGTCTTCGCGATCTGCTCTCCCGAGAGCTCCAGTTCTTCGAAGAGCTTCTCGCCCGGCCGCAGGCCCGTGAACACGATGTCCATGTCGACGTAGGGCCGCAGGCCCGTCAGCGTGATCATCTCCTCGGCCAGGTCGAGAATGCGCATCGGCTCGCCCATGTCGAGGATGAAGATCTCTCCGCCCTCCCCCATGGCGCCGGCCTGGAGCACGAGCTGCGCCGCCTCCGGGATGGTCATGAAGTACCGCCGCATCTCGGGGTGCGTCACCGTCACCGGACCGCCGCGGCGGATCTGCTCGCGGAAGATCGGGACCACCGAGCCGGCCGAACCGATGACGTTGCCGAAACGGACGGCCTCGAAGCGAGTGGAGTAACGGCCGGCCAGATCCTGGACCGCGAGCTCGGCCACCCGCTTCGTCGCTCCCATGATCGAGGTCGGGCGCACGGCCTTGTCGGTGGAAATCATGACGAAGGCCTCGACGCCGTGCTCGCCGGCGATCTCGCCGAGCAGCCGCGTGCCGAGGACGTTGTTCTTGATCGCCTCGCCCGGATTGGCCTCCATCATGGGCACGTGCTTGTGCGCGGCCGCATGGAAGATGATCTGCGGCCGGTGCTCGCCGAAGAGCGCGCGCATCCGGGCCTCGTCGCAAACGTCGGCCACGAGGGGAGTGACTTCGACCTCGGCGCGCGTCCGGCGGAGCTCGCCGTCGATCTCGAAAAGGGCGAACTCCGCGCGCTCGACCAGCAGGAGCCTGGCGGGTTGGAAGCGGGCCACCTGGCGCGCGAGCTCGGAGCCGATCGAGCCGCCGGCGCCGGTCACCATCACGCGCTTGCCCGACAGGAACTGGCCGAGCTGGGCCTCGTCGAGAAAGATCGGCTCCCGGCCCAGGAGATCCTCGATCTGGACGTTGCGAATCCGGGTCACCTGGACCTTGCCCTGCAGGACGTCGTAGAGGCCGGGGATGATCCGGACCCCGACCTGGATCTTCCGGCAGAGACCGATCAACCGCAGGATTTCCTGGCGGGAGATCTGGGCGATCGTGATGACGACCTGCGTGATGCCGAGCTCCTTGACCAGGCGGGGCAGGTCTTCCGTCGAGCCGAGGACGCGGAATCCGTGGATGACGGCGCCCCGCTTCTCGGAATCGTCATCCACGAACCCCTTGACCTGGAGACTCATGTCCCCGCGGCCCTCGATCTCGCGCGCCGCGAGCACACCGGCCCGACCGGCGCCGATCAGAAGCGTGGGCTGCTTCTCGGCCGAGCCCGCCTGGGCGGCGCGGGTCCTCCTCTGCGAGCGCTCGTACACGTAGCGGCGGGCGACCCGCAGGCCGAGGACTCCTCCGAACGACAGCACCGTCCCCATGAGGGTGACGGAGAGAGGCACGCGCCAGTCGCCGTAGCGCACCGGGAGGGACAGGCGCAAAACCGCGAGCACCAGCGCCGACCAGACCGCCGCGTAGATGAAGGCCTTGACCTCGCCGAGCCCGACGTATCGCCAGATGAAGCTGTACACGCCGGCGAGGGCGAGCGCGCCGAGCTGAACCAGCACCACATACGGGAGCTGCTGGACGGCATTGCGCAGTTCTTTTTCGGGAAGGTCGAATTCGAAGCGCAGCAGGTATGCAAACGCGAACGCGGCCACGAGCATGGCCACGTCGAGCGCAAACTGCAGACCGCGAGTCAGATGCGGTTGAAGCTCCTTGGAGGTCACGCGCACGATCCTCGCTCCGGCCTACGGCGAACCGGCTTCAGTCTCACCCGATCTTGAGACGAAGAAGAAGATGTGCCCCCGATCGGCGGTACGGCTTCTTCCCCGCCCCATGGCAAGGGATTGCATTGGTTATCTAAGCAAGTACACGCTAGCGAAAAACCCCTCTGTTTTCAAGCATCGCCTGCACGATCGGGCAGGTCGGGCCCCTGTCCCGAAGACTCGCGGGCAGAAGAGCGGCCGGGAAGAAGGGCCCCGACTGTGTTCCAGATCACAACCAGGTCGCTTCGCCAGGTCCGCCGTTCGAGGTAACTCTGGTATCCGGCAAGCTTGAGGGGCTGCAGGATCTCGCGGTAGTACGTTTCCTTGTCTCCGGGGGCGGCCTCCATCAGGACCTCCTCGTGTCGCAAGCTCAAAGTCGTCGGATCGGTCAACCCCGGTCGGACTTGCAAGATCCCGGCCCACTTCGGATCGTGGACGTCGACGTACTCGGCAACCTCCGGGCGCGGACCCACGAAGGACATGTCGCCGCGCAGCACGTTCCAAAGCTCCGGCAACTCGTCGAGCTTGGTGCGTCGGAGGAAGCGTCCGACGGGCGTCACCCGGTCGTCGTCGCGGGTCGTGACGCGTGGCCCGCCATCCGATGGACGCATCGAGCGGAGCTTGACGAGCCGGAACGGCCGCCCTCCCCGGCCCACGCGCGTCTGGCGAAAGAAGGCCGGCGATCCCGAGCTGACGAGGACGGCCATGGCGCACAACCCGATGACCGGCGCGACGGCCACAAGCCCTCCCAGCGCCAGCGCGGCTTCGACCGGACGCGGCAGGCCGGCCCCTAGACGCGGGCGGCTGTCGACAGGCTCCTCCGGTTGTCCTTGCAGACGGCGCGGACGTTCTCGACGACGGCCGCGATCTCCTCGTCGCGCATCCCCGGAAAGATCGGGAGGCTGATCAGCCGTTCCCAGACCGCTGTGGCGGTGGGAAGGTCCTCGGGCCGCCAGCCGAAAGTTTCGGTGTAGTACGGGTGAAGGTGCAGCGGACGCCAGTGCACCGAACAGGCAACCCCGCGCTCGCGGAGCTCGTCGATCACGGTGTTGCGGCTGATGGAGAGGCGATCGAGCCGCAGCCGGATCGGAAAGAGGTGCCAGGAGTGGATCCGGTCTTCCGGCATGGGAGGCGTCTCGAGCTCGTCCGCCCCGGCGAAAGCTTCCGCAAACCGCTGAGCGATCGCCTCGCGCTCCTTCCGCATCGTTTCGGCTCGGGCAAGCTGGTGGATGCCGATCGCGGCGGCGACGTCGGTGAGGTTGTACTTGAAGCCCGGAGCGAGGATCCGGTAGTCCCACTTCCCGCCGCCCGAGTAGCGCTTCCACGCGTCCTGCGAGAGGCCGTGCAGCGACATCCGGCGCATGCGATCGGCGAGGTCGCCGTCGAACGTCGTCGCCATGCCGCCCTCCCCCGTCGTGATCGTCTTGTTGGCGTAGAAGGAGAAGCAGCTGATCGCGGACGTGTTCTCGCCGCACCGCTGCCAGGCCTGCCCCGGCGAAGATCTCCAGGCCGCCGGAAAGGAGTGCGCGGCGTCCTCCACGACCCAGAGATCGTGGCGGTCGGCGAAGGCCTTCACCTTCGCGATGTCCATCATCAGGCCGCCGACATGAACGGGGATGATGCCGACCGCCTTCGTGCCCGCCGGGACGCCCGCCACGGCCCGCCCGGCCGCGAGGGACTCGAGCTTGCGCCCCGCGTCTTCGAGGTCCACGTTGAGGGTGACCGGATCGCAGTCGACGAGGAGCGGGATCGCGCCGAGGTAACGCACGATCTCCGCGGTAGCCGCGAAGGTCAGGGTCGGGACGAGGACGGCTTCTCCGGCCCGGAGGCCCAGCGCCTCGACCGCCAGGTGCAGCGCCGCGGTGCACGAGTTGACGGCCACGGCGTGCGGCGCGCCGACGGCCTCGGCAAATTCCTCTTCGAAGCGCTTCACACGCGGCCCGGTGGTCAGCCATCCCGAACGCAGGGCCGCGACGACCTCGTCGATCTCGGCATCGGTCACGTTGGGCCGGAAGAAAGGTACGGCGGTGCTCATGGCTCTCCTTTGACTTTACCTTTGACCAGAACGGCGATGAGGTGGGTGCGCAGGAACGGGACGGCTTCGAGAAGACGCGCGAGAAGCTCGGCCCGCGGAACGATCCGGCGGGCCAGAGGCGGAGCGAGCGCGATGGTGCGGGCCGGGCCGTGGAGTCCCGGAAAGAGAGCGGCCAGCTCCTGCCGGCCGATCCCGCGGACGTGGGGATTGGACGGATTGCTCACCCGCAGGTCGTACCAGAGGAGCGCTCCGCCCGGGGCAAGGACACGCATGGCTTCGTTCGCCACGAGACGGCGGAGCTCGCCATCCAGGATCGAGCTGAACGTCGTGG
>Ga0207675_100006815_pt1 | contig 10816 bp, 4 predicted proteins | sample KBSSwiS42_FD_184305 | JGI IMG/M metagenome (GOLD analysis project Ga0207675, IMG submission 184305) | Switchgrass rhizosphere microbial communities from Kellogg Biological Station, Michigan, USA - KBS Switchgrass S4-2 (SPAdes) (version 2) | ecosystem: Host-associated > Plants > Roots >...
ATCTGAGCGGCTTTCCCAGCATCGTGCCTTCATCTGTATTCGGCGCGAGCGCACCCAGCAATCGCATCAACATCGGCGCTATCGGCAACGGTCGCATCTCTCGTGGTCATGATCTACCGGGGGTCTTGCGATACGACGAAGCAAAAGTCATCGCGGTCTGCGATCTCGATAGCAAGCGCGCTGAGGATGCGCGTGTTTTGGTCAATAACTTCTACGCAAAAAAGACCAATACCGCGTACGACGGCGTGAAGGCCTACACCGACTATCGTGAGTTGCTCCAAAACAAAGATATCGACGGTGTCTTAATCAGTACCCCTGATCATTGGCACTCGATCATTGGCATCGACGCGGCGGAAGCAGGTAAAGATGCGTACATGCAAAAGCCGGCCTCACTGACGATCGCGGAAGGGCGAGCGTTGAGTAATACAGTTCATCGAACTGGTCGCATCTTTCAGATTGGCAGTCAGCAACGATCGTCTACTCAATTTCGCTACGCAGCGGAGCTCGTTCGTAACGGCCGCATCGGTCAACTCAAAACTGTCTATGTCGGTCTACCAGCTGATCCGGCCGGTGACGATGAACCCGAGATGCCGATTCCGAAAAATCTGAACTATGAAATGTGGCTCGGCTCGACGCCTTACAAGTACTACACGGAAAAGCGTGTGCATCCGCAAAACGATTACAGCCGACCGGGCTGGTTACGTTGCGAACAGTTTGGCGCCGGCATGATTACAGGCTGGGGTTCGCATCACGTTGATTGCGCTCACTGGGGAATGGACACCGAATACACCGGGCCAATCGAAGTTTGGGGCACGGCGGAGTTTCCGAAGAAGGGACTCTGGGACGTACACGGGACATTTCGCACTGAGGCGCTCTACGCAAACGGCGTAAAGATGGTAATCAGCACAGAGCTGCCAAACGGAATCAAATTCGAAGGATCGACCGGATGGATCTTTGTTTCAAGAGGTAATGAACAAGTCACGGCCAGCGATCCGGTTGCGAAACTGAAAGACCCGCAAGCTCTCGCCGCGAGTGATCCCAAAATAATTACTAGCGTTATCGGGCCACAAGAGATCCATCTTTACGAAAGCAAGGAACACCATTGGAACTGGCTCGAGTGCGTGCGCACGAGAAATGTACCAATCGCGCCGATCGAGATTGCTCATAGATCCTGCTCCACCTGTTTAATTCATCAGATCACGATGAAGTTGAAACGAAAGGTATATTGGGATCCACAGCGGGAAAGATTCAAGAACGACGACCAAGCGAATGCGATGATTTCACGATCGCAGCGTTGGCCTTATGTGATTGATAAGCACGAAAGCGATTAGGCGAGTCCACAGAAACAAGTTGCCGAGTCCCACGGCAACTTTGTAGTAGTCAAATCATTACGCGACCGACCAGGTTGCACACCGACAGGCGCAAAAAAGTGCGCAACCCACTCGGGTTGAGCATGGAAATGTTTTCGTTTGTACAGGGTATTTACTTTTGTGTTTACCTTGGCTCCGACTCGTAACTCGTTTCGGATTTGAACTCAACGCGCCAAACTTAACAGCCAATAAACAGGAGACGTGATGAAGCCCTATCGTTCTGCGATTGCCATTGTCTTGCTACTAATCGTTTGCCTTTCCAGCAGTCGAACCTACACACAAACGACTCCACCTTACAAAAACCCGGCGCTGCCGATTCAGCAACGCGTCGATGACCTTGTCTCGCGAATGACGCTGGAAGAAAAGGTTTCACAGATGATGAATGGCGCCGCGGCTATTGAGCGCCTCGGCATCCCTGACTACGAATGGTGGAATGAAGGTTTGCATGGAGTCGCTCGCGCCGGCTACGCGACCGTCTTTCCCCAGGCCATCGGTCTTGCGGCAACCTGGAACACTGATTTGATGTTTCAAGTCGCCGACGTCATTTCCACCGAAGCAAGAGCCAAACACCAGGAGTTTGATCGGAAAGGTGATCACGCACGCTACAAGGGCCTGACGTTCTGGAGTCCAAACATCAACATCTTTCGCGACCCTCGCTGGGGACGCGGCCAGGAAACATATGGTGAAGATCCTTACCTTACATCGAGGATGGGTGTTGCCTTTGTCAAAGGACTACAAGGCAACGATCCGAAGTACTACAAAGTTATTGCCACTCCAAAACACTACGCAGTACACAGTGGACCTGAACCTGAGCGGCACAGCTTCGACGCAGAAGCCAGTGAACGCGACATGCAGGAAACTTACCTACCTGCGTTCCGCGCAACGATCGTGGAAGGGGGAGCGCAGTCGGTGATGTGTGCCTATAACCGCACGAACAGCGAACCGTGCTGCACAAACAAGAAGCTCAACGAAATCCTCCGAAAGGAGTGGGGCTTCAACGGCTATATCGTTTCCGACTGTGGCGCGATCGACGACATCTCAAAGCGACATAAGTACGTCGCAACTGAGGGTGAAGCATCGGCGCTAGCTGTGAAAGCAGGAACTGATCTGACCTGTGGACGCGAGTATCGTTCACTGGTGCAGGCTGTTAAAGATGGACTCATTAGCGAAGCCGACATCAACGTTGCAGTGAAGCGACTGATGACTGCTCGCTTCAAACTCGGAATGTTTGATCCGCCAGAGATGGTTCCGTATGCGAAGATTCCTTATTCAGAGAACGACTCTGAGGCGCACCGACAACTGTCGCTGAGGGCCTCCCGTGAATCGTTAGTTCTGCTCAAGAACCAGAACAATACGCTACCGCTCAAGAAGGATCTCAAAACGATCGCCGTGATCGGTCCCCTCGCGGACAACCTGGGCGTGTTGCTTGGAAACTACAACGGTCAACCATCGAAATACGTCACACCGCTCACCGGCATCCAGGCTAAGGTCTCGCCGTCGACGAAGGTCCTCTACTCACCTGCGCTTTACGCCCCCGGCGTGATGGTTGAACCAATTCCAGCGTCGGCATTGTCCGGTCTGAAGGGAGAGTACTTTAACAATCACGAGCTAAAGGATGCTCCGGCATTGGTTAGAAGCGATGCCCAGGTGAACTTTGAATGGGGCGCGTTTGCTCCAGCTCCTGGCGTCAATGAAGACAACTTCTCAATTCGCTGGACGGGAAAACTCAAGGCTCCAGAGTCCGGTAAGTATTCGATCGGCATTTCTGGCAACGGCGGAATGCGATTGACTGTCGACGGCCAAACGGTTATCGAAGAGCTCAACAATCGCCGCACAAGGACGCTCGCCAAGGACATCCAATTCGAAGCTGGGCACACCTACGAACTTCGCCTCGAATACTTTGATAACACCAACCAGTTCGCAGCAGCAAAGTTGATGTGGGCACCTCCGAGTGGTGACAAGAGTTTGAAGGACGACGCGCTCGCAAAGAGCCGACAAGCAGACGCCGTCGTGATGGTGCTGGGAATTACTCCATCCGTGGAAGGCGAAGAGATGGACGTAAAGGTCGACGGTTTTCGTGGCGGCGATCGTACTGAGATCACTCTGCCAAAACCACAGGAAGATCTGATCAAGGAGGTCCAGGCGCTTGGGAAGCCAGTCGTGTTGGTCTTGGTGGGCGGTAGTGCACTGGCAGTCAACTGGGCCAATGACAATGTGCCTGCAATTCTCGACGCGTGGTATCCGGGTGAAGAAGGTGGGACTGCCATCGCTGATGTGATCTTCGGCGATTACAACCCTGCTGGTCGCTTGCCCGTTACCTTCTACAAATCGGTTGCTCAGTTACCGGCATTTACCGACTACAGCATGCAAGGTCGAACTTACCGGTACTTCAAAGGCGACCCACTTTATCCCTTTGGTTTTGGTCTGAGCTATTCGAACTTCAAATACGACGGGCTGAAGTTGAGTTCCAAACAGGTACGTGCTGGAGAAAGTGTAACGGTGACCGTCAACGTTACGAACACGAGTAACCGCGCCGGAGATGAAGTTGTCCAACTCTATATCTCGGACGTTGCGGCATCAGTGCCAGTAGCGATTCGATCGCTCGCTGGGGTAAAGCGAATCTCGTTGAAGCCGGGTGAGAAGCAAACGGTGAGTTTCACGATCGCTTCCGATCGGATGTCAGTGATCGACAACAATGGGAAGAGAATCATCGAACCCGGCGAGTTTCTCATTAGCGTAGGAGGAAAGCAGCCCGGCTTTACCGGCAGTGCCGACGCGAAGACGACTGGTGTTGTGACCGGAACATTTGCAGTGAAGTAGTGTCCGATATGCGCCCGTCTTGTCGCTGTCTCTACATTCGATAAGTCCAGTGGCGATCGCGTCAGTACCATTACGCGGTAGCGTATGGCTCAACCTCGGCAGGGATTCCAGGCGAGCCATACGCTACCGCGTAATGGTACTGACTCCATTGCCACTGGAGTCGCCGACTTCACGACAAACGACAAGACGGGCGCATATCGGAGCTGGATTAGTGGAACCTCATCTCTCCCGCGTTAATCGCAGTATTCATGAAGTTCTGTCGCGGCGGGAGAGGGCACGTCGCAAACTCAGTGAAAGCACACGGCGGATTCTCGGCGCGATTGAAGTCGAGCACGACCTTACCGTCCTTCGGTAGATCTGCATACAAGAAACGACCTGCTGGATACGTCGTTTTCCCTGCTGTCAGATCGCGAAAGATAATGAAAAGCTTCTTCTCGTCTTCAATCACAGGACGGAGTTCAAACTTCTGCCCATTAAGTGTGAACGTAAGAAGTCCTGGAGTTTTCAACTTCAACTCATCGCCAAGCACGTTCATGATTCTGATCTCTTTTGGTTCATCATATGCTGTGAACGTGGCGATGATTCGATAGTTCTCGTGAGCCGGAAACCACTTCAACCCCTTGAAGTGCAGCCGCGCCGGACTGTTCTTATCTCTGACTCGTAGCCCGTAACGATTACCTCGCTTGATGACGCCCAACTTGAGTGAACCGACCTTGAACTGATCTGGCGGCTTGTCAGTTTCAAACGTCATCACGTATTCCTGAACAGGTTTATCGTTTACCTGGACCACTACACCATCACTCACTCTCAAGCTGACTACACCGTTATTGAGTTCCAACGAACCAACCGTCACAGGTGCAGAACGAGCAGGCAAAACGATATTCGACTTTTCCCCGGTCCCTATGGTCGTAGTCCCCTCCTTCAACCAAAACAGCCCCGACACCGTCAACCAACCGTCTTCGGCTTTGATTTCGGTTTCATGTTGCTCACGCCATTTCTGAGTGTCAGCAGTGAATGAAGTTTGGCCCGAAGCGATCAAGGTCACCGAAAAGACAAGAATTAATAAATGCCAGAAACGAGTCATAGCAATCTTCCTAGCCGTCCCGGGGCAGTAGCCCGACTGTCAAGGAGGGCTCGGCCGTTTTGGTCATGCGTCGGAGCCCTCCTTAACAGTCGGGCTACTGCCCCAAGCGTTCCCGGCACTTATAACGGTAACCTCAGACGCGCTTCACAACCGCGCAACTGCCGACGGTTTTCCAATGTCAGCGTACCTCCGTGAGCTTCTGCGATCTGTCGCGATAGTACGAGCCCAATTCCAGACCCCTCGGCTTTGGTTGTGAAGAACGGAACGAACAAGTTTGCCGTACTGGCCAGCCCAAGACCTTCGTCACTAATCCATACTTCAACCTGCCCATTGTTCTGTCGCCAACCAACTTCCACGTTACCCTTGGTTTCCATCGACGCGTCCGTAGCGTTGCGAATAAGGTTGATTAGCAACTGTTCCAGCTGCACATCATCCCCTTTCACTTCCAGGTCTGGTCCTGCCACGACATTCACCGGCAAGCGCGTTTCCAAACTCGCCACTCGCGAGACAAGCATTCCTATGTTCAAAGGCTCGAGACGAGGTGTAGGAAGACGCGCCAGCTTTGAGTAAGACTCGACGAACCGCGCGAGTGAATCAGCACGCGAAGAGATCACCGCAAGTCCGCGTTGCATGTCGTCGCTCCAGTCGGCCGGCTTCGGTTCCCTTCCCATCAATGCAGCCAGGCTCCCGGCGACAGATTTGATAGGCGCGAGTGAGTTGTTTAGCTCATGACCCAGTACTCGCAACAGTCGTTGCCACGCGGTTCGTTCCTCTTCACGAAGTGTTTGACTCAAATCAGTAAGCACCAGTAACTGGTGAGGCGCTCCACCTTCTCGAAATGTGCTACGACGCACATCCCACCTGCCGACACCACCAGGAAACACCATCTGCAACGTATACGGCGCCGAACCCTCGGGACGGTTGAGACACGCATCCAGCCCCAGCTCATGGCTTGTGCGTTCCAATAACCGAGCTGACGGCTGGGCCAAAAGTTTTTCGCCCGCCCGATTTACTAAACGTAGTCGGTGTTCTCCGTCGAATGCGAAGACGACAACGTCGATCTCGGCCATCACCGTCCGTAACAGTGCGGTTGCTTCCATCGCACCGAGACGCTGTTCACGCAACGTCTGCCCGAGATCGTTTACTTCCAGCATGACTTCGCCGAGCGCGTCGCCTGAAAGAGCTCTCCGTCCTCGAATGGAGTAATCACCTTCTCGGATGGCGGCCAGAATGTTGGAAAGAGTTTGGAGGGGTCGGACGATGCGCTGCTTCAGGTTGAAAGAAATGCCGAGCCAAAGAAGAGTCAGCAACAAATCGACTGTCCACTGCACCTGGGCCGAGTAGTTGTCGTACCAGAGGAGAAACGCGCAAAGACCAACTGCAGGAAAGCCGGCGCCAAGTGCGAGGAGCGTCACTCGTCGCTCAAACTTGATCCTGCCGCCACCCCTCATAGCAGGGTCCAACGCGGCGAATGACGTAGTGTTTTTGGAGGGCTTAACAGGACTACTCACACGGTTATCATAACCCATGTCCGATAAACTTCAGTTTGTCGCTGACGTCAAGAGAAGAACAGCCATAGATTGATATTGAGGCTCGGATTTGAAAGGTAGACGACAAGCTGAAGCTTATCGGACATCAGGAGAGTCCGTACTTCTGGAGGCGTCGATATAGGGCGCTACGACTCAGACCGAGAGCTTCTGCCGCGCGGTTAGCGTTGCCTTCGAATCTCGCCAGTGCTTTTTTAATCAAGAGACGTTCAGCGTCCTCGAGACTCATCTCTTCAAGTCGCGCAGAGAGGCGGGCATCCGGCGTCGATTCTAGTGCGAGGTCGAATGCAGTTACGACTGTACCCGTGCTCATGAGCACAGCGCGCTCGATGACGTGGTCGAGTTCACGCACATTACCGGGCCACAGATGATGTCGTAGCGCCTCGAGTGCTTCAGTTGAGAAGCCCATGATCGGTCGGCGATAACGTTCGCGGTGCATCCGCAAGAAATATTCAGCAAGCCGTGGTATATCGTCGCCGCGATCACGCAATGGTGGCAATCGAATCTCCACGGTATTCAGTCGAAACAACAGGTCCTGGCGAAACTTTCCCTGCGCAACCTCAGCATTCAAGTCGGCATTAGTTGCTGACAGCAGCCGCACATTCACTTTCTGCGTCTTTGAAGAACCCACTCGTTCAAACTCTCCGGTCTCCAGTACTCTGAGCAGTTTCGCCTGGAGGTTCAGCGGAACGTTCCCAATCTCGTCGAGAAAGAGTGTGCCGCCGTCAGCGAGTTCAAAGCGGCCCACACGGTCGCTCTTCGCATCGGTGAACGCGCCGCGCACGTGGCCAAACAGTTCGCTTTCAAATACACCTTCAGCAAGCGCGCCAGCGTTGAGTGAAATCAATGGCTTTGAATGACGCGACGAAATCGAGTGCAACAATCTCGTGATCACTTCTTTGCCGGTTCCATTCTCGCCGGTAATCAGCACGTTGGCGTCTGCAGGTCCAATTCGTTCGACGAGATTCAGCACGGCTTTCATCGCCGGCGATTCAGCAACAACCTGGGGCAGGTCTCCAGTCGCGTCCGCAACACTGTCTCTTAAAGCGATGTTCTCAGCTTCAAGACGTCGTCCGCGCCGTAGTGCCTCCGCTAGTTCTACCTGAGTCCGCAAGACAGCTAGAAGGCGTGCGTTGTCCCATGGCTTTTGAATAAAGTCTCGCGCACCGCGTCGCATGGCTTCTACGGCCAGATCGACACTGCCCCACGCAGTCATGACGACAACGGGAAGAGTTGGATCTGCGGCTCGTATTCGCATTAGCAGATCGAGGCCTTCACTTCCTGAAGTTGTATCGCGCGCGTAGTTGAGATCGATCAGAACGACATCGAAGTCTCGCGTCTCAATTGCACGAAGAACACCGTCTGGCGAAGAGGTGCTCTCGATTTGAAAGCGTTCGCCCTTGAGTAGAAGACTCAACGCAGCGAGAACGTCGGTCTGGTCGTCAGCGATTAAGACACGAGGCATAGTGAGTAGCTGAGACTTTAGCACAACTGCAATAGCGACAGGAGCAACAAGACAAACATGAAAACTACTCGGTTACGCATTTGGGTTCTACTCGCTTCCCTTTAGTAATCCCGAAACAGTAACGGGCGCCCTCTTCTGGGAGCGCGCCCTTTGAGCGAATGACGTCACTAAAGGGTAAGACAAGTTATTCGTAACGTAATGAGATTGTCGGTTCGACTTTGGTGGCGCGACGGCCGGGTAGAAAACACGCCAGCAATGCCACTCCGATCAGCAGCGCTGCAATACTCGCGAAAGTTGTCGCATCAGTTGGCTCAACTCCAAAGAGCATTGTGGCCATGAGCCGAGTCAACGCAAAAGCCAAAACCAGTCCGATACCGACTCCAATCAACGTCAGCTTCATTCCGTGGCTGAGAATCATTTTGAAAACGTCGCCGCGGCTCGCGCCGATCGCCATTCGAATCCCGATCTCGTGAGTCCTTTGGGTTACCGCGTAAGACATCACTCCGTAAATCCCAACAACAGCCAGCACGAGAGCAATGCCAGCAAACAGGCTAAGCAGTGTCAGATTCAACCGTTCAGGCGCAACTGATTCGGCTCGTATGTCTCCCATAGTCCGGGGACTGTAGATTGGCTGTTCTGGATCCAAAAGCTTCACCTGCTGCCGGGCCGCAGCTATCATTTGATTGGGATCGCCACTGCCTTTGACAACGATGGTCATACTTCCCTGTGGCATTTGTGCATACGGAAAGTAGCCTTGAACTCGATTCGAGTCCTGACTCAAACTCTCCATCTTTACACGACCGACAACACCCAGCACTTCAAGCAACGGTGATCCTGATTCGGATTGACCACCAAGCCTGACTCGCTTACCGACCGGGTCTTCATTGGGCCAATAGCGCTTAGCGAATTCCTCATCAATAACAATTGAATTCAGTCCGGCAGCGGTCCTCTGATTTTCATCCAACTTGCTCAAGTCTTTACCTGCCAGGTGCGACTTGTCGTCGTGATCGTTGAACATGCGTCCGCGCAAAAGGGGAATGTTCATCGCCTTGAAGTAATCAGGCGTGACCTGGCAAGCTTCCATCAACGGAGTTTCGTTGCGCGGTGGCTCCGGACGACCTTCAATCGTGAACGAAGTCTGCCAACCGTTATTGCCAAGCGGCAACCCCGTAGCTGCGGCTACGGATTCAACTCCGGGTAACGCGCGAATGTTTTCCAGCATCTGATTGTAGAACGCTGCTCTGCTTTCGTCGTTTGTATATTTCTTCGGTGGCAGCGACACACTGAAGCTAGTGAGATGGTCGTAAGAAAAACCCGGGTTTACTTTTTGAAGTAAATAGAAACTGCGAATCATCAAGCCGGCGCCAATAAGTAAGACCAGCGTGGTTGCGACCTCAACAACAACCAGCGAACTACGCAGCCAACTGCGGCCGCTCATTCCCCTACCAGTATCTTTGAGCGTCTCGTGAACGTCGACTTCTCCAGCTTGGAGAGCCGGAACCAAACCAAAAAGAATCCCCGTGAGAAACGAAATCACAATGGTGAAGCCGAGAACTTTCCAGTCCAGTCCGATTTCATGTGAACGCGGAATCGCGTCGGGACTCATATAAAGAATCAATTTGATTCCCCACCGGCCGATAAGTAGACCGAGCGTCCCTCCCACGATCGAAAGCAAAATACTTTCAGTCAACAACTGTCGCGCGATTCGCCAGCGACCAGCTCCCAGGGCCGAACGAATTGCCATTTCCTTGCGACGAGCAGTGGCTCGAGCGAGAAGCAAGTTGGCAATGTTTGCGCAAGCAATCAACAGAACAAACGCAACCGCACCAAAGATGACCCAGAGAGCGCGTCTGATGTCGCTCACATAGATTTCTAACAGTGGCCGCATGCGAATACCGTTGCCTGAATTGGAATCGGGATATTGCTTTTCAAGATTCGTAGCCACGCGGGCCATGTCGGCAACCGATTGGTCGAAACTAACCCCCGGCTTCAAACGAGCGACGCCATAGAGTCCCGGATGATTACCACGACTCTTCCATGAGGCCTGATCGGACAACTGACCAACAGGCACCCACATTTCCGCACGGCTGGGGTACTGATAATCCTGCGGCATGATGCCAATCACGGTGTAGCTCTTTCCGTTGAGTGTGATTGGCTGATTCAAAACATTTGCCTGACCGCCAAAGCGTCGTTGCCATAGGCCATAGCCGAGGACGACAACGGGCGATCCTCCCGGCTTGTCTTCGTCGTTTGTAAACACGCGGCCCATAAAAGGATTGATACGCAGCACAGTAAATAGATCGGCCGATACCTGGCCGGTGACGATTCGTTCTGCCTCGCCATTCCCGGTGAGGTTGTAGCTTGCGCGGTTGTAGACACCAATGCATTCAAACGATTGATTCTGTGCGCGCCAATCTTCAAAGTTGGGATATGAGATCGACATCTCGTCGAGCACTGCGCTCTTCTCATTCAGGAACACGAGTCGATCAGACTCCGCGTAAGGTAGCGGCCGAAGCAGTACGGAGTTCAC
>Ga0207675_100006816_pt1 | contig 10815 bp, 6 predicted proteins | sample KBSSwiS42_FD_184305 | JGI IMG/M metagenome (GOLD analysis project Ga0207675, IMG submission 184305) | Switchgrass rhizosphere microbial communities from Kellogg Biological Station, Michigan, USA - KBS Switchgrass S4-2 (SPAdes) (version 2) | ecosystem: Host-associated > Plants > Roots >...
GTTGACGTCATCGACGAAATAGACATCGTTGCCCTTGTCGCCGCCCAGGTTGTCGCCCCCTTCGCCGCCGTCGAGTGTGTCATTGCCGTCTTCGCCGCTCAGCGAGTTACCGATGCCGTTGCCGGTGATGTAGTTGCCGAGCGCGTTGCCGCCGCCATGGATCGCTGCGCCCTGCAGCGTCAGGTTCTCGACATTCGCGGCCAGCACCAAGCCATCGACGTTGGTCTTCACCAGGTCCACGCCGCCGCCGGCCGCTTCGACCACGCTGTCGGTCAGTTCGTTTACTTGATAGGTGTCGTTGCCAGCACCGCCTTTCATCGTGTCGACGCCTGACCCACCATCCAGGGTATCGTTGCCCGCGCCGCCGATCAGCGAATCGGCGCCGCCGCCACCAGTCAGGTCGTCGTGGCCGCCGCCGCCGTCCAGCGTATTGCCAAGGCCGTTTCCGTCGATGATGTTGTTGAGCGTATTGCCAGTGCCGTTGAGGCCGGCGCCGACGACAAAGAGGTTCTCGAGGTTTGCACCGAGCGTGTAGCCGGCCAGGAGGGAGAAAACCGAATCGCTGTTGCCTTGGCCGGCTGCTTCCGTAACCTTGTCGGCGACGCTGTCCACGACGTAGATGTCGTTGCCCTTGCCGCCGGTCATGGTGTCGTTGCCGGTGGCGCCGTCCAGGATGTTGTTGCCGTCGTTGCCGATGATGCTATTGGCAAACTCATTGCCGGTGCCGGTAAGCCCGGCGATGCCCTGTAGCGAGAGCACCTCGATCTCCTGACCTGCCGCCAGCTTATAGTCGGCACTCGCAAAGACCGTATCCTTGCCCTCGCTGGCAGCTTCGATCACCTGATCGCCGGCGCTTCCGACGTAGTAGAAGTCGTTGCCGAGTTCGCCCTTCATGACGTCGTCGGACCCGCCGCCATCGAGCGTGTCGTTGCCTTTTCCGCCGGTCAGGGTGTTGATGAAAGTATTGCCGTTGAGCGAGTCCGAACGGTCGCTTCCGGAAGCGTTCGCCGCGCCGGCGAGCGTCGTCAGGCTCAGAACCTCGACATTGTCGTAGTCGGCCAGGCTGACATTGCCCACCTCGGCCAAGATCGAATCGATGCCGCCGCCGGCCGACTCATGCACTTCGTCGTCAAGGTCGGTGACATCGTAAACGTCGTTGCCCGCACCGCCGGTCATCGTGTCTTCGCCGATGCCGCCGGTCAGGGTGTCGTTGCCGGCGCCGCCCTTCAGGACGTCGTTCATTGCGCCGCCATCCAGGCTGTCGTTGCCGGCACCGCCATCGAGAATGTCGCCGTCGCCGAAGCCGGTCAGCACGTCATTGCCGCCGAGGCCGAACATGACGTCGTTGGTCGCGCCGCCGACAATGGTGTCGTTGCCCGGAGTTCCGTTATGGTCGACCATGAATCCCTCTTCGAATACGGATCGGCAGCGCCGCGCCGCTGGCCGCCGATCGAAAAGTCCCCGCTCTAGGAAATGGGCCCGCTCCCCGTATTCGCGGGCCGTACGCAGACAATCAATTCACCTCATGAGTGTGGGGAAAGGAATTCCCAAAGTCGAGCGGCCTGCGTGTGACGGAAAACACAAAGCTGCTCGACGCGCCCCAGTCGTTCAGGCGTGCTGGCGATATCCGGAGGCGCCACGCCGTATCGCAGCCGCAAAGTCGTCAAGGCGACACTAACGCGCGATGCTCACCACGCTGGGTTCCGGCAGGTCAAGTAGCCGCCGACCTTCGCCAGTGTGATCGGGCCGGCGCTGCCAACGCCGTCCCTGTCGTTCCCGCCTCTGACGCGGCGCAGCATACCCTCAGAGCGGATTGTCCGAGATCAGGATGAAGTCGCTCTGCGTCAGCGTCGCATTGATGACGGTCGCCAGAGTGACGGGCCCGGTGCCGCCGGCGCCGTCGCTGTCGAACTGCACCAGCGTGTCGGCGCCGACCTTACCGAACAGCACATGCTGGTTGGCGAATGCGTCCACCGGGTCGATGTCGAAGTCATCCAACAGGTCGCCGAGGTCGATCTTATCGGCGCCACTCTGGAAGCCGTTGATGATGTCGCCACCGAGCTCCGGCAGTTCGTCCTCGCCTTCGATCGCGTAGCGAAACGTATCGTTGCCCGCCTCGCCGAACAGGATATCGGCGCCGACACCGCCATCGAGGGTGTCGTTGCCGGCGCCACCCTTCAGCGTGTCGGCTTCCCCCTCGCCCAGCAGCACGTCATTGCCGGTGCCGCCCCGCACGTCATCCTCGCCGTCGCGGCCCAGCAGGATGTCGTTGCCGGTGCCGCCATCCAGCTTGTTCGCGACCTCGTTGCCCTTGATGAAGTTGGCCAGTCCGTTGCCGGTGCCATTCACCGCGCCATCCTCCAGGATCAGGTCCTCGAGATTGGCGCCGAGAGTTAAACTGGCGACATGGGATTCGACGGTGTCATGGCCCTGGTTGGCCAGTTCCGTCACTTTGTCGGCAGTCTGTTCTACGACATAGGTGTCGTCGCCGGTGCCGCCCGCCATGACGTCGTTTCCGGCGCCGCCATCGAGCGTGTCATTGCCGTTACCGCCCTTCAGGGTATCATTGCCGATCCTGCCGAACAGCGCGTCCTCTCCTACCCCGCCATTGCCGCCGTCCAGCACGTCATTGCCGTCGCCGCCGTCCAACTCGTCGTTACCGACACCGCCGGTGAGCAGGTCATTGCCGCCGTTGCCGAACAGGAAGCCAAACTGAGAGGAGGTGATGGCGATGGCATTCGCGAGGTCGTTGCCGGTTCCGGTGCTGGCCGCCCCCGTCAGGATCAGAGTCTCGATCTCCTGATCAGCCGCGATCGTGAAGTTGACGGAGCTCTTGACCGTGTCCTTGCCGCCGCCCTTCACCTCGACGACGACGTCGCCGGCATCATCCACGAAGTATGTGTCGTTGCCCAGGCCACCGATCAATTCGTCCGCGCCTTTTCCGCCGTCGAGCGTATCGTTGCCCTTGCCGCCAGTCAGCGTGTTCTGGTTGTCGTTGCCGATCATGAAGTTGTTGAGATCGTTGCCGGTGCCGTCGATGCCGGCATTACCCAGCAGGGTCAGGTTCTCGACATTTGCACCGAGGATGAGGCCGTCGAGGATCGTGCGCACCTCGTCCGTGCCGCCGCCGGCCGCCTCGATCACGCTGTCGCCGGCTTGGCTCACATCGTAAGTGTCGTTGCCGGTGCCCCCGGTCATCTTGTCATCGCCGACATCGCCGAAAAGCAGGTCGTTGCCGGCTCCGCCGATCAGAGTGTCGTTGCCCGCGCGCGCGAAAAGATCGTCGTTGCCGGCGCCACCATCCAGCTTGTTGTCGAGGGCGTTGCCAGTGAGCCGGTTGCTCAGCGTGTTGCCGGTGCCGTTCAACCCGGCGCCGTCGAGCTCGAGGCGCTCGAGATTGGCCCCAAGCTTGAAGTTGGCGAGGGATGAGAAGACTTCTTCGATGCCCTGATTGGCCAGCTCGGTGATCTTGTCGCCCACGCTGTCGACCGTGTAGAAGTCGTTGTCCTTGCCGCCGATCATGACGTCGTTGCCGGCGCCGCCGTCGAACGTGTCGTTGCCAGCGCCGCCAATCAGCACATCGTTGCCGCCGCCGCCATCCAGGAGATTCTGGCCGGCATTGCCGTTGATGGTGTTGGCAAGCTCGTTGCCCTTGCCGTCGACGTCGTCGGTGTCGGTGAGGGTCAGGACTTCGATCGCCTGCCCCGCCGCGAGCGTATAGGAGACCGAGGTGAAGATCGTATCCTTGCCCTGGCCGGCGATCTCTTCGACGACATCATTCGCGCTGCCGACAATATAGGTATCGTTGCCAAGGCCACCCCTGAGCGTGTCGTTGCCTAGGTCGCCGTCCAGTCTGTCGTTGCCCTTGCCGCCATCCAGTTCATTGTCAAGATTATTGCCGTTGAGCGCGTTGGAAAGATCATTGCCCGACCCAGTGGCGGCGGCGCCCGCGAGGGTCAGTTGCTCGAGATTGGCCGCCAAGGTGACACCGGAGATCAATGCCACGACAAAGTCGGTGCCCCCGTTGGCAAGTTCTACGATCTTGTCGTCCAGCGAATCCACCTGGTAGAGATCGTTGCCCGTTCCCCCGGTCATCGAGTCATTGCCCGAGCCGCCATCCAGTTCGTCGCCGCCGGCGCCGCCATCCAGCGTATCGTTGCCATCGTTGCCGATCAGTCGATCTCCGCCGGCGCCGCCGCTGAGCTTGTTGTTGAGGTCGTTGCCTTTGATCTGGTTATCCAGGGTATTACCGGTTAGGTCGAGGGCGCTGCCGACCAGAAATGCATTCTCAAGGTTGGCACCAAGCGTGAATGAAGCAAGCGAGGAGCGGACGGTGTCGTCGCCTTGCCCCGGCGCTTCGATCAACTTGTCCCCGATGCTGTCGACAAAATAGAGATCGTCACCCTTGCCACCGCTCATGACATTGTTGCCCGCACGGCCGGCCAGATCGTCTTGGCCATCGCCCCCGTTCAAGATGTCGTCGCCGTCGCCGCCGTCGAGCGCGTCATCGTCGCCGCCACCATTCAGGACGTCGTTTCCTTCCGCGCCAATAAGGAGGTTCTCTTCGGCATTGCCGTTGATGGTGTTGGCGAATTTATTGCCGGTGCCGTCGATGTTCTCGTTACCCTGAAGGGTAAGAACCTCGATCTCCTGCGCGGCGCCAAGGGCGAAGGTTGTGGAGGCGAACACCGTGTCCTTGCCTTGCCCTTCGATCTCCTCCACAACGTCGTCGAAGCTGTCGACGAAATAGGTATCGTTGCCGACGCCGCCGGCGAGCTTGTCATTGCCTTTGCCGCCATCCAGCTTGTCATTGCCGCCGGCGTCGGTCAGCGTGTCGTCGCCGTCGAGGCCGTTGATGATGTCATTTGCGTTCGTGCCGCCGAGCGTGTCAGCGGCGGCAGTGCCGTTGATCGTGGCCATGGAATTCCCCTCTTGCGGATGCGCATCGGCGCACCGCACAGGCGCGGCCGATTCGAAAAAAGTCCCCGATAGGCATGCTGTTCGACGATGATCCGGCCGGTTGGCCGTGGACGGCCCTCAACGGCCGGGTAAGCGCCAGACCCGACGGTAGGCGAGAGGGATGCGCGCCGCTGTGAACTAGGCCACAGGGAGACCGGTCGGACTGGAGAACGGGAGTGTTCTAGCCGGACGCGCCGAGGCGCAGCTTGGCGACGGCGGACAGCGGCACGATGACGAAGCCGCGCGCTTGGGCCTTCGGCATCCAGGCGCGGATCGCGGCGATGGTGGCAGGGTGCGGATGGCCGATGGCGATGGCCTGGCCCTTGCTGGCGGCGACCCGCTCCGCCTGCATCAGCTGCTTGATGACGGCCGCCTCATCCATCTCGTTGTCGAGGAACACATCGCGGATCACGTGGGCAACGCCCATGCGCGCGGCCAGCTTGTCGCCGACGGTGTTGCCGATGGTGCGCGAATCCAGGAACAGCAGGTTGCGCCGCTTGAGCTCGGCCAGCACGATGCGCATGCCGCGCTCGTCCTGGGTGAAGCGGCTGCCCATGTGGTTGTTGATGCCGATATAGCCTGGGAAGCGATCGAGGCCCCAGTCGAGTCGATTCAGCAGCTCATCTTCCGACGCGCCGACAGTCAGGACCTGCGGCCCGGCATCGATTTCGTGGCCGAGCGGCTCCATCGGCACGTGCAGCATCAGCTCGTGCCCCTTGGCACGGGCGCGCGCCGCCATGTCGGCGACGCCGTCGGCATAGGTCATGAACGACAGCGTGATGACGCCGGGCAGGTCGATCGCCAGCTCCGCATGATTGCGCGCGACACCGACATCATCCAGCACCACGGCGATCACCGGCTTGCCTTGCGGAATCGCGAACGCGACCGAGTTCCTGAGCCATGCGGCATCGGCGCCGGCGTTGATCGGCGGCGGCGCGATGGTCGCGACCTGCGGCGCGGGCGCAGGGGCTGGAGCAGGCGGCTTGGCGGTGCCGGCCTGCGCCGCAACCGCAACCTTCGCCTCCTCGCCCAACGGTTTGGCGTGCGACGGCGGTGGCGCCGGCTCGACCACCTGCGGCGCGGGCTTCGGCTGAGCCGGCGCCTCGGCGGTCTTCTGGACCGGCGACGCGTTGAGCGTCGTCACCTTGGCGCCGCCTTTGCGGCCAAGGCTGAAGCCGTCCAGGTAGAGGACGCCGCCGATACCGATGGACAAGCCGATCAGGACGCCGAACGCGAATCGGCCCCAGCTGCTGCGCGCGACCGCGCCGACGGCGAACAGGCCGGATACGACACGCCTGCCTTTGCCCCTGCGCGCCTTGTGGCGCGATCGTGCCCTCGTCTTGCGAGCCATGGATCCCCTATTCCTCGTCGACCTCATTAGCGAGGGTCGGTGAGAGGCGCAAGGCTTGTGGCCCGGCAACGGCCAGGGCAATGCCGGCCAGCGCGGTGCCGGTGACGATCAGCGGCGAGGCCGGCAGGTGGCCGAGCGCGGCCGCCAGCAGGGCGACTCCGGGCAGGTTGGCCAGGACGATGGCAGCCCGTGTCCGCCTCCGGAAATCGCGCGCGAATTGCAGCAGATCGACCACCGTACGCGGGTCGTCGCGCGCGACCACGATCTCGGCCGCCACCTCCGGCACCGCGTTCGCGCGGCCGCCGAAATGGATTGTCGTCGCGCAGGACTGCAGCGGCGGTTGCCCGGGCCGCATGAGGCCAAGCGCCGAAGACGGCAGATCCGCGGCGTCATCCAGTGCCAGTCCGTTCAAGGATTCCTGGTAGTGCGGATCGAGACCCGCAGGCGCCAAGGCGATTGCGAACCCGGCTTTGCGCAGCGTGCGCACGGTCTCGGTCGCGCCCGGCCTCGTCGCGTTTGCGAGCACCAGCAGTCCCAGCAAGCGCGGTGTCGGCGCGATTTCGGTCAGCGCCAGAACCTCCCGATGCAACTCCGTCGCGCGCGCTATCTGCTCGACGAATGGCGCTTGCTCCGCCTCGCTGACGGACGACGCCGTGATCGGGCCGATTTCCACCACGCTGCGGTCCGGCAATTGCCCGCGGTGGAGCGATGGCGCGCCGGCCTCCAGTGGCTTGATCGGCGGAAGCCGCAGGCGATGCGAGACTCCGAAATCCTGCAGCCCTCGGGCAGCATCGCTGTCGTCCGTTTCGAGCAGCGCGGCGGCGATGCCGACGATCTCCCCCGGCTTGCTCTCGACCACCGGCATGATGCTGATGACCTTGGGCCGCCGGGCGATCAGCATGCCATGATCGCCGAACAGGATGGCCTTGTGCTCCGTGAGCGCAAACAATGCGGATTGGTCCGCGACGTGCACCCGCCGCCGCGCCAGAACGGCGCGCCCCGTGTCGCACAACGCCGCCCAGATCATCACCGCGCCGGGCGACATCGCCGCCAACGCCGCCAACAGCAACTTCTGAGGCGAGGCTTCCAGAAGCGTCGTGCCCACAAGCGCAATGCCGAACAGCCAATAGCCGATCTGCTCGTGCGCGCGCAGCAGCATGCTGACCCGCGGCACCGCCCCGCCTTGCAGCGTAGCGAAAGCGCGCTGGCCTTCCAGCAGAACGGCGCCGGCGAACAGGAAGACGACAGCCAGCCAGCAGATCGCGAGCGCCGCCAGGTCCACCGTCGGCGCATCGCCGTGGGTGCCCGCCATGATCAACACGACGACCGCGAAGCCGATGGCAAGGAGCGGCAGCACGAACCCGGTCACCCGCTCCCGAAAACGCGGGATCCAGAGCCCGACCAGGACCAGCTGTCCGAGCGCCGCGAGAACCTGGCCGCGGAGGGGCGGAGCGCCGATATCCGGGACTTCGGCAAAGAACGACCGCCAAACTGGCCAGGCCGCCAGCACCGCCGCCGCGATCGGCCAAACCCAGACCGAGCCGCCGATCCGGGCGGCGGAGGAGGAAATGGGATTGGTGCTATCCGTCCCCACCACCTAGCGCCCTCGCCCCCCTTGCTGGAGCCGGATCGGGGGGACTGCGCCAACATCCGCCAGGGAACCGAGCCCGATCCTTGCTCCCCCCGTCCCGGGGCGGTTACACTCGGGTCCGAGCTTAAAATGACCTTCTGGGGACCGGTGTTGCGAGACCATGTTCATCCTGATCGATAACTACGACTCCTTCACCTACAACCTTTACCATTATTTGGGGGAGTTGGGGGCCGAGATCGAAGTCCACCGCAACGACAAGATCACGGTGGACGAGGTGCTGGCCAAGCATCCGCAGGGCATCATCCTGTCACCGGGTCCGTGCGATCCGGACAAGGCCGGCATCTGCCTAGATCTCGTCAAGGCAGCCGCCAAAGAGAAGATTCCCCTGCTCGGTGTCTGCCTCGGCCATCAGGCGATCGGCCAGGCGTTCGGCGGCAAGGTGGTGCGCGCGCCCAAGCCGATGCACGGCAAGATCAGCCGCATCAAGCACCAGAACAAGAGCGTGTTCCACGGCCTGCCGAGCGGGTTCGAGGCGACGCGCTATCATTCGCTGACGGTCGAGCGCGATAGCTGGCCCAAGGACCTCGAGATCACGGCGGAGACCGAGGACGGCATCGTCATGGGCCTGCAGCACAAGACGCTGCCGCTCGCCGGCGTGCAGTTCCATCCCGAGAGCATCGCGACCGAGCACGGCCACAAGCTGCTCGCGAACTTCCTGCGCGGCGCGGGCTGCAACCTTTCCGGATCGCACGTGCTGCAATGAGCGCGCCCCTGTCCACGCCCATGCCGGCAACGCCCATCACCGACCTCAAGGGCTTCATCGGGCTCACGGCGCAAGGCCGTTCGCTGACCCGCGCCCAGGCCGAGTTGGCGTTCACCATCATGATGTCGGGCGAGGCGACGCCGGCGCAGATGGGCGGCCTGCTGATGGCGATGCGGGTGCGCGGCGAGACCATCGACGAGATCACCGGCGCAGTCACCGCGATGCGCGATAAGATGCTGCGCATCTCCGCCCTGCCCGACGCGATCGATGTGTGCGGCACCGGCGGCGACCAGGCCGGCACGTTGAATATCTCCACTGCAGTCGCGTTCGTGTGCGCGGCCTGCAACGTGCCGGTCGCCAAGCACGGCAACCGCGCGGCCTCGTCCAAGAGCGGCGCGGCCGACGTGCTCGCCGCGCTCGGCGTCAACATCGACGCCGATCTTGAGACCATCGAGCGCGCGCTGGTGGAGGTCGGCACCACTTTCATGTGGGCGCAGAAGCACCATAGCGCGATGCGCCACGTCGGTCCGACCCGCGTCGAGCTCGGCACCCGCACCATCTTCAACATCATGGGCCCGCTGTCGAACCCCGCCGGGGTGAAGCGCCAGCTGCTCGGTGTGTTCGCGGAGCAGTGGATGGAGCCGATCGCGCAAGTGCTGAAGAATCTCGGCACCGAGCATGCCTGGGTGGTCCATGGCGGCGATGGGCTGGACGAGATCACCACCACCACGGTCACGCATGTCTGCGAGCTGAAGAACGGCAACATCCGACGCTTCGAGATCTCGCCGGCCGACTACGGCATCCGGATCGCGACCGCGGCCGAGTTGCAGGGCGCCGATCCCACGCACAATGCCCAGGCGATCCGCGAGCTGTTCGATGGCGCGGTCGGCCCCTATCGCGACATCGTGCTGCTGAACGCCGCCGGCGCGCTGGTGGTGGCGGGCGCGGCCAAGGACCTGAAGCAGGGCATTGCCATGGCGGCGGAGGCGATCGATTTCGCCAAGGCGCGCAAGGTGCTCGAGGACCTGATCCGCGTCACCAACCAGCCGAAGGCGCCGGAGCAATAACTTGACCGACGTCCTCGCCAAGATCTGCGCCGACAAGCGCCAGCACATCGCCGACCGCAAGTCGGTTCGCCCGCTGTCCGAGGTGCGCGCCGCGGCGGAAGCGCGCAACCGCACCGATCCGCCGCGCGGCTTCCGCGCCCGCCTGGAGCGCGTGGTCCGCTCCGGACGCTTCGGCCTGATCGCGGAGATCAAGCGCGCCTCGCCCTCCAAGGGCCTGATCCGCGCCGACTTCGATCCGCCGTCGCTCGCGCGCGCCTATGAGGCAGGCGGCGCGACTTGCCTGTCGGTGCTGACCGACAAGCCGTACTTCCAGGGCGAGGATGCGTTCCTGGAGCAGGCGCGGGGCACCGTGCGGCTGCCGGCGCTGCGCAAGGATTTCATGCTCGACCCCTACCAGGTGTTCGAGGCACGCGCGATCGGCGCCGATTGCATCCTGCTCATCATGGCGGCGCTGGAAGACGCCGAAGCGGCAGAACTGGAATCGCTCGCCTTCGACCTTGGCATGGACGCGCTGGTCGAGGTGCATGATGCTGCGGAGATGACGCGCGCGCTCCGCCTCGGCTCCAAGCTGATTGGCGTAAATAACCGCAATCTCAAGACCTTGCAGGTCGATCTTGCGGTGACAGAGCAGCTTGCGCCGATGGTGCCGAAGGACCGCATGCTGGTGGCCGAGAGCGGGCTCTATGCGACCGCGGACCTCGAGCGCATGCATCGCGTCGGCGCTTCCATTTTCCTGGTCGGCGAATCCTTGATGCGGCAAGCCGATGTGACAGATGCGACGCGCGCCCTGCTGGGACGGCACGCGCCGGCCGTGGCGGCCGAGTAGCGATGGCCGGGTTCACGCATTTCGACAAAGAGGGCAAGGCCCAGATGGTGGACGTCTCCGACAAGGTGGAGACCGAGCGCGTCGCGACCGCCAAGGGCTCCGTCATCATGCAGCGTGCCACCCTCGCTCTCATCAAGGACGGGGCGGTGAAGAAAGGCGACGTGCTGAGCGTCGCGCACCTCGCCGGAATCATGGGCGCCAAGAAGACGCCGGACCTGATCCCGCTCTGCCACCCGCTGTCGCTCTCCTCGGTGAAGG
>Ga0207675_100006818_pt1 | contig 10814 bp, 9 predicted proteins | sample KBSSwiS42_FD_184305 | JGI IMG/M metagenome (GOLD analysis project Ga0207675, IMG submission 184305) | Switchgrass rhizosphere microbial communities from Kellogg Biological Station, Michigan, USA - KBS Switchgrass S4-2 (SPAdes) (version 2) | ecosystem: Host-associated > Plants > Roots >...
CGTTCCGGACCTGGCGGGCTGCCGGGTGCCATCAACGTGGTTGCGAGCCCGAGACCGCCACCGACGACGAAGGCAGCGGCGACCCACCGGGCGAGCACTCTGCTCGTCGGGGCGCGCCGCGCGTCGATAGCGGACCACACAGCAGAAGCGAGCAGTGAGAAGCTCATCGCTCCTAGGAAGGTCCCGAAATCGCCATCAGGGGCACCTCCACGCAACTCCACCAAGCCCAAGACGCCGGCGGCGGGAAGCACCACACCGATCGCGCGGAGCGCAACGTTCAGCAGTTCGGTCATAAGACCAGTGTGGGACCGCGGCCTGCAAGGTCGCCATGAGTCGGCGTACTCAGCCGTTCACAGCCGAGCGGGTGCTCGCTCATCGGTGCGAGCGGGTCGCGGCAGATCCGGACGTCGGTCGTTCGCAGCGGGACTGGCGAAGTCGGATGACACACTTGCGCCCTCTTGGACAGGAGCAGGGCATGGAATCCACGGCTTCGTCGCAGCGGGAGCGTGAACAACGCTTCCGGGACGTCTACGACGCGGCGTACGTCGATCTGCTTCGTTTCGTGCGCAGACGTGTGCATCCAACTCACGCCGAGGACGTTGTCGGTGATGTCATGCTCGTCGCGTGGCGCCGCCTCGACGACGTCCCGGCCGACCCTTCGGCCGCGCGCGCCTGGCTCTTCGGCGTGGCCCGCAAGACCCTCCAGAACACCCGTCGCCGCGAGGACAGGCACGATGCCGTCGCGGTCCGCCTCGCCGAAGTCCGGCACGGTCCCGCGGACGCTGGTCACCACCCCGATCTCATTGCCTGTCGGGCGGACATCGCTGCAGCCTGGCCGCTCCTGAGCACGACTGATCAAGAAGCGATCGCACTCTCCGTCCTGGACGGGCTGACCGCACCCGAGGCAGCGGCAGTGCTGGGCATCTCCTCCACCGCCTTTCGTCTGCGGTTGTCCCGTGCCCGGCGCACCCTGCGACGCCATGTCACCTCCACCCCCGCAGGCGACCCCCAGCCCGGCCGCCCTGCTCCAGAGAGGAGTCCCCGATGAGAAGGCACGCTGCCGACACCGTGGTCACGGAAGCCCTGCGCCACCTCGACCCCGCACCAAGGACCGACATGACCGAGGCGGAGCGCGAACGCGCCGACGCGGTGTTCGCCCGCATCGTGGCCACACCCAGCGACGAACCCGTCCTGCTCGAGGCGGACCGGCCGCTCCGGCGCCGGAGTCGACTGCTGGTGACTCTGGGTCTGGCCGGCGCCGCCGGTATCGCCATCCCGGGAGTGCTGCTCGGTGGAGGCACCGCGTACGGATCGTGGACGCCGAGGCCCGAACCCCTCACGGACCTGGCCGCGGCCAAGGCCGCCACCACCTGCCGCGCCGTCCTCGACGTGCCAGACCGGGGAGAGCGCATCGCGATGGCAGAGCGACGTGGCGAATGGACCTACCTACTGCTCGCCGGCTCCGGGACGGAGGCGATCTGCCTGATGCCCGACGACCTCGTCGGGCAGGACCCCACCGCCAGGGAGGACTTCTTCGGGAGCTATGACACGGACACAGTCGCGCCCCCCACCCTCGACCCCGACCGCATCGACGAGACAACGAGCATGCAGGGCAGCACCGAGGAGGGATGGTTCAGCTCGGTCGAGGGCTACGCGGGCAGCGACGTCACCGGCGTCACCGTGCACACCTCCTCGGGTCTCGACATCGAGGCCTCGGTGGCCGGCAACCGGTTCGCTGCGTGGTGGCCGTCCAGCAAGCAGAGCTCCGACCAGCCGGCCGAGACGTGGTCGTACACCGTGCACCTCGCCGACGGGAGCACCCGACGCACCAGCTGACGTCCGACACCGGGCTGAGGCGAGGTGCGCCGTCCTACGTCCTCTGGCCTTGATTCCCCCTGTGTCCGCTGCGCCCGCTCATCGGCAGAAGAGTGCACGTCACGAGCGCTGCTCTCGCCGGATGGCTAGTCCGCAAGAAGTCCGCAGGATTGTCGGAAGTCGTCGTCTGCTTCCATCGCCTGCCAGTGCATGCGCGCAGGTCAGCCGGCAGGTGCCAACGTGAGCCAACACAGCCAACGCCGCGGGGCAGGCACTGCCGGCGGGACGGCCCCGAGAGGACCGTCCCGCCGGGTCCATGCTCAGGCGTCCGGAGCGACGATCTCCGGAAGCTCCTTCTCGAACAGGTCCGCGAACGTCAGCGACGGAAGGATCTTTCCCTGTGGGCGGGCGGCGTTGGCGAGCTCGACAGCCCAGGTGGCCGAGCGGAGCCGCTGCAGTGGCGTCCCGTGGTGCCCCGGGTCGGCGAACTGGCAGTCGCCGACCTCGAACGAGGTCTGCTCGGCCTGAAGAACACGCTTGGCGTTGAGCGCGAGCCCGCGAGCATGCGTGGCGAAGTAGGAGCCGAACACGTCAGCCATCAGCTCGGTACGCCGTGTCGCTTCGGCGCCGGTCAGCGGCGAGCTGAACAGACCATCCTCGAACTGCACGTGGTGACCGAACTCATGCCCCATCACCGCGCGCGCCCCGACGTCTCCGATGCCCATTGCGTCCAGTGCGTCGAGGATGCCGTCACCGAAGATGAACTTGTCCGGAAGGCCGGCCACGGCCGGGTCGGGATCGCCCTCCGCGGTGAACGCGAAGGCGTCCAGCGTGAACAGCGGGTTGTCCCCGCCGTCGAAGAACCCCTGCGAAGCCACCTCGGCGATGTCCGCAGCCTCGGCCTCGGCCGCCGCTCGCGTCATCCCGAACTCAGGCAGTGGCAGCTGCAGCACAGCAGCCACGCGGGACGCGTCCTGCAGCATGCTGCCGTGCGTCGCCATCAGCTGGATGTCGCTGGACTCGATGTCCCAGAATCGCTTGACGTCGGTGAGGTCTTCGTCAGGGACTGGCGCGAGTCGGAGCGCAGGTCGTATCGCGCGTCGGTGTTCGAGCCGAAGAACAGCGCATCGTAGGTCGGGATGTGGCCGCACGGGCGGATGGGGCCTCCGGTTCCCAGCCGAGCGCTGCCGCGCCCCGGGGATCCTCGACGCTGGAGCGCGAGTGAGTGCACTCACCTCACCCGGACCTGGTTAGCCGGGGTGAACCGGGTCTGTCCCCCAGGGATCACCCACGGGTCGTGAACATGCCCCGGATGCAGCGATGCGCGTGGCCCCCAGGTCCACGCGCATCGAACGGACCCCCCGGCCGTTGTGACGACCTTAGGGACGAACGCGATTCTCCATGGGGAGTTGCACAAAGATGCACCCGCACGAACCTGTATGCCCGGATTGCATATTTTTACTGCGCGGTCGTCCCCAGCCCTCTAACGTTCTATGTGGGCCCCCCGCCCTCGCTTCAAGCGATACGAACCCGCCGTTCCTCGAGGCCATCCCCCCGGCCCGTAGGCCATCCCCAGGCCATTGGAACAGGCGGGTTCGTCGTTTGCCGGGCGCATCACGCCGGCTGGCCGAGCGGGCCCTGGTCAGCGTCGGAACTCGACCTTGCGCTGCATGGGATCCGCGACGGCCAGCACGGCCTCGACCTCGGCGCCGACCGGCAGCGCGTCGTCGCCCACTACTCGGGCCTCCACCGCTGGCTCGGCGATCTGCAGCCGCCCGTGTTTCGGGTCGTCGCCATCCGCCTCGAGCACGACGCCGGTGAACCGCTCGCCGACCGAGCCCTTGAGCAGCTCGGCCTCGACAAGGTCGGTCACGGCGCGCTCGTAGGCGTTGGCCCGACGCCCGGCCTCCTGCATCGCGGACGGCAGGTCCGTCATCGCCTCGAACACCCAGGCCGGCGGTCGCTCGCCGGCGCAGAGCGCGACGCAGATCTCCTCCGCGTAGCGGTCGACGAGACGACGCAGCGGCGCGGTCACGTGCGCGTACGTCGTCGCGAGGGCGGCATGCTCGGTGATCTTCGGCAGCTCACCGTCGAAGACCGCGTAGCCGGCCCCGCGCAGCAGCGACGTGCAGGCCACCACCATCGCCTGGTGGCTGGGCCTCGACGGGTCGAGGGACCGCACGAACGCCGGGTAGTCCTCGTCCTCGGGCCAGTGGATCCGAAGCGCCTTGGCGGTACGACGCAGCCGCTCGACCGCCTTCGGGTCCGCCGGAGGCAGCGTGCGCAGGATGCCGACCTTGCCCTCGAGCATGATCGAGGCCGCGGCGATCCCCGTGAGCAGGGAGATCTGGGCGTTCCACCCCTCGACCGGCTTCAGGTCGCGGAACTCGAGCCGCCAGGTCTCCTCGTCGATCACGATCTCCTGCTCCGGCCTCGGCAGCGAGACTCCGCCGCGGTCGACCTCCTGCTGGATGCGGAGCGAGCCGATCTCTTCCAGGATGCCGAACATGTCGTCGGCGGTGCCGGCGTCGAGGTCGGCCTGCACCTCCTCGTAAGAGAGCTTCGCGCGCGACTTCACCTGTGCCCGCTCGACGGTGGCCGCCGTGATCGTGCCCTGCGCGTCGAGCCCGATCCGCCACACCAGCGCGGGACGCACCACGTCGGGCAGCAGCGACGCGGCGTCCTCGGAGAGCGCGGTCGGGTGGAGGGGGATCTTCGAGTCCGCGCCGTACAGGGTCTCGCCCCGACGGTGCGCCTCGGTGTCGATTGCACCGCCTGGCTCGACGAACGTCGCGACGTCGGCGATCGCGTAGTGCACGAGGTAGCCGTCGCCCTCGCGTTCGAGGTACATCGCCTGGTCGAGGTCCATCGACGACTCCGGGTCGATGGTGACGAAGGCGAGGCCGGTCAGGTCCTTCTCGGGCGGCCGCGCCCGGGAGGCGGCCGCGGCCGCCTCCCGCTCGACGTCCTCGGGGAACTCCGGCCTGACCTTCTGTTCCTCCTGGATCGTGGCGATCCCCTTGCGCAGGTCGTCGTTGGCGCTGTCACGCACCCGAAGCACGCGCGCCGCCATCAGCAGGATCCCGGGCTCGTCATGCCGCAACGCTAGCCGGGCGTCCCGCGTCCTAGGCTGGCGCGGTGCTGATCCTGCTGCCGCCCTCCGAGGGCAAGACGGCCCCGCGGCGCGGCAACAGTCTCGACCTCGACCGGCTGTCGTTCCCAGCGCTCACGGACGCCCGCCGGGAGATGCTCGACGCGCTCGTGCGCACCAGCGCGGAGCATCCGGATGCCCTCCGGGTGCTGGGGCTGACCGTCGGGCAGGCCGGAGAGGTGCCACGCAACGCGGCCCTGCACACGGCCCGGACCGCGCGGGCGGACAAGGTCTACAGCGGCGTGCTCTACGAGGCTCTCGACGTCTCCTCGCTCGACGCGTCCGCCCGCGGCCGCGCCACGCGTTGGCTGGCGGTGACCTCGTCGGTGTTCGGTCTGGTGCGCCTGGGTGACCCGATCCCCGCCTACCGACTCGCTGGTGACGTCACACTCCCCGGGCTCGGCGGGGTCGCGGCGCACTGGCGCAGGCACCTCGACCCGGTGGTGCGCGACGCGCTCGGCGGCGGCCTGCTGGTCGACCTCCGCTCCTCGATGTATGCGGCGTTCTGGCGGCCATCCGCTGACGTCGCCCGCCGGGTCGCCACGGTGCGCGTGCTCCACGAGGTCGACGGACGCCGGCAGGTGGTCAGTCACTTCAACAAGGCGACCAAGGGCCGGCTGGTCCGCGCACTGGTCGAGGACGGTACGGCGGCGCGCACGCCGGCGGGCCTCGCCGACCACCTCGGCTCGCTCGGCTGGAAGGTCGAGGTGGGTCCGCCGACAGCCAAGGGCACTGCCCTCGACGTCGTGGTGACCGAGGTCTAGCGCGCCAGGAACGGCACGTCGGTCGGTCGCGCGTTGAACAGCCGCAGCGACGCCATCGCGGGCCGGCCCTCCGGCGTCGCCGGGTAGTAGCTGAGCACGGTCACCGAGGCCGGGGAGAGCTCCATCCGGTACAGCGACTCCAGCGGCGCGCCCAGGGCGTCGGCGACGAGGGTCTTGATCGGCGTCACGTGGCTGACCAGGAGCACGGTCCTGCCGTCGTGCTCCTCGAGCAGCCGGTCGCGGCCGGCCAGCACCCGCTTCTCGACCTCGCGGAACGACTCGCCGCCGCCCGGCGCGTGGTCGAGGTTGCCGAGCCAGACGCGCACCTCGTCGGGGAACCTGTCGCGCACCTCGGTGTAGGTGAGGCCGTCCCAGGCGCCGAACTCCATCTCGGCCAGCCCCTCCTCGACGTCCACCTCGAAGCCGAGCACCTCGCCCAGGATCTCGGCGGACTCACGAGTGCGGCGGACCGGTGAGGTGACGACCGCGTCAAGGCCCTCCGCGACCGGCGCGAGCCACTCGGCCGTGGCCCGCACCTGGGCCCGGCCCTCGTCGTTGAGTCCTGGGTTGGAGCTGGCCAGGCCGCCGGAGAACCGCTTGTCGATGGTGTGGTCGGTGACGCCGTGGCGCACCAGCACGAACGTGGTGGGCGTGGTGCCACCGCCTGACCAGCCGCGGTACTCGGCGTCGGAGAGCGACGGCGCGTCCTCCTCCTGCTCGGCGACCGCAGGCCCAGTGGTCGAGCCGGACCGGACCGGACCGGCGGCGTCGCGCAGGCCGTCGAGCGCCTCGTTGGCCAGCCGGTCGGCGTGCGTGTTGCGCTCGCGGGGCACCCAGGTGAACGTGGTCCCGGCCGGCGCCAGCCGGCGGGCCTCCAGAGCCAGCGGCTTCATGTCCGGGTGCTTGATCTTCCAGGTGCCCGACATCTGCTCGACCACCAGCCGGGAGTCCATCCGCACCTCGAGCTCGGCGCCGGGCGTGTGCTCGCGGTAGAGCTCCAGTCCGGCGATCAGGCCGCGGTACTCCGCGACGTTGTTGGTGGCGACGCCGATCGTCTCGCCCCGCTCGGCGATCGTCTCGCCGGTGGCGGCGTCCTTCAGCACGGCGCCGTACGCCGACGGGCCGGGGTTGCCGCGCGAGCCGCCGTCGGCCTCGATCCAGACCGAGGAAGGGGTGGTCACCCGGGGTCCCCGCGGAATCGGGAGCCCTTCGACAGGCTCAGGAGGGTCCGCTGCGAGCGATTCCTCGGGGTGATCACAATCCTGAGTCCGCGGTGCGCACCAGGATCCGCTGGCACTCCTCGCAGCGGATCACCTCGTCGGACGGGGCCGCGGCCATCGCCCGCAGGTCGGCCGCGTTCATCGAGAGCCGGCAGCCACCGCACTCGCCGCGGATCAGGGCGGCGGCGCCCACGCCGTTCTTCTGCTCCCGCAACCGCTGGTAGAGCGCCGTCAGGTCTTCCGGCAGGTCCGCGGCCGCGGCCGCGCGCTCACGCTCGAGCGTGGTGACCTCGTCGCGGATTCCGCCCGACTTCTGGTCGCGGGCGGTGGTGAGGGTCAGGGTGCGCTCGTCGAACCCCGCGAGCTCGCTGGTCACCTTCTCCAGCTCGGTCTGGGTCTCCTCGAGCCGTTCCATGACCTCGAGCTCGGTGTCCTCGAGCGAGGTGATCCGGCGTTCGAGCGACTCCAGCTCGTGGCCCATCCGCTCCAGGTCCTTGGGGTTGGTGATCAGGCCCTGCTCCATCCGGCTGCGGTCGCGCTCGCGCCGGGTCTTCACCTGCTCGACGTCGGCGTCGGCCTTGCGCTGCTCGGCGGTCAGGTCGTCGACGGCCACGCGCAGGTCACGCGCCCGGTCGTCGAGTTGCTTGCGCCGGGTCTCGTTGTCCTCGAGCTGCGCGATCTCCGGCATCGTCCGCAGCTGGTGGGCGAGACCGTCGAGACGCGTGTCGAGCTCCTGGACGTCGAGCAGCTTGAGCTGGGCGAACGGGTCGGCTTTCAGGGTGTCTCCTCAGTCGGGTCCACGCGGAACGTCCACGGATCGGTCGGCGTCGTGCTCACGCGGACCTCCACCGTATCGCCCAGCACGGCGGCCAGCTTGCGGCGGAGCACCGGGAGCCAGGTCCACTCGGCGGCCCAGTGCGCCACGTCGACCAGTGCCGGTCCGCTGCGCGGCGCCAGGTGCTCCCGGAACTCGCTTGCCGGGTGGTGGCGCAGGTCGGAGGTCAGGTAGACGTCCGCGTCCGTGCGTCGCACCTGGTCGAGCAGGAAGTCCCCCGCGCCCCCGCACAACGCCACGGTGCGCACCTGCTGGTCGGGGTCGCCCGCGACCCGCACGCCATGTGCGGTGGCCGGGAGCACGTCGGCGACATGCTCGGCGAACTCGCGAAGCGTCGACGGCGCGGCCAGGGTGCCGATCCGACCCTGTCCGCGGCCCGGCTCGTCGGTGGGAGCGAGCTCGACGACGTCGTATGCCGGCTCCTCGTACGGGTGTGCCGCCAGCATCGCGGCGAGGACGTTCTCCCGGTGGTCCCGGGGCGACACGACCTCGACGCGCACCTCGTCGAGCAACTGGAGCTCCCCGACGGAGCCGATCGCGGGCGTGGCCCCGTCGAGCGGGCGGAACCGGCCCTCCCCCGGCGACGTGAAGGAGGCCGAGTCGTAGCGGCCGATCCGGCCGGCCCCCGCGTCGGCCAACGCGCGTCGTACGGCGTCGGCGTCGGTACCCGGGACGAACACGATGACCTTGTCGAGCGGCTCGGCCGACGCGGGCTCCAGCGGCGTGACCTCGCGCAGACCGAGCGCCAGCGCCAGCGACTCGGAGACGCCGTCGCTCGGGGCGTCAGCATTGGTGTGGGCGGTGTACAGCGCGCAGCCGCCACTCACGAGGCCGTGCACGACCCGGCCCTTGGGCGTGGTCGCGGCGACCCCGTGCACGCCGCGGAGCAGCAGCGGGTGGTGCGTGACCAGCAGCTGCGCCTGCCCCTCGATCGCCTCGGAGACGGTCGCGGTGACCGGGTCGACCGCGAGCACGATCGCGCGGACCTCGTCGTCCGGGTCTCCGCAGACCAGGCCGACCGCGTCCCATTCCTCGGCCCAGCGGGGCGGGTACCACTCCTCGAGCAGGGCGATCACGTCACGCAGGGCGGCCATGGGCGCGAATCTAGCGTCGACCTCAGTTCACCTGGCGCTCCCGGCCCTCCCAGTACGGCTTGCGCAGCTTGAACTTCTGCAGCTTGCCGGTCGCGGTCCGCGCGAGCACCTCGCGGAACTCCACCGACGAGGGCGCCTTGAAGCGCGCCACCTTCGACTTCACGAAGTCGATCAGCTCCTGCTCGGTGAGATCAGAGCCCTCGGCCTTCACCACCAGCGCCTTGATGGTCTCGCCCCACTTCTCGTCGGGCACGCCGATCACGGCCACCTCGGCCACGTCGGGGTGGGAGAAGATCGCGTCCTCGACCTCGATCGAGGAGACGTTCTCGCCCCCGGTGATGATCACGTCCTTCTTGCGGTCCTGGATCGTCAGATAGCCGTCGTCGCCGATGACGCCGCCGTCACCGGTGTGGAACCAGCCGTTCTTCAGCGCTCGCCCGGTCTCCTCGGGCTGGTCCCAGTAGCCCTCGAGGATCACGTTGCTGCGGGCCAGCACCTCGCCCTCGTCGTCGACCTTGAGCGTCACCCCGATCGCGGGCTGGCCGGCGCGCACCAGCAGGTGCGCGCGCTCCTCGGGGTCGAGATGGTCCCACTCGAAACGGCTGCGGTTGACCGTGAGCAGCGGTGAGGTCTCGGTGAGGCCGTAGATCTGCAGGAACTCCCAGCCCAGCTCGGCCTCGACGCGGGCGACCGTCTTGGTCGGCGGCGGCGCGCCGGCCACGATGATCCGGGTGCGGCCGCGGCCGGGGATCTCGCCCTCCCAGCCCGGGGCCGCGTCGAGCACGGCGGCGACGACCGCGGGCGCGGCGCACATCACCGTCACGCCGTACTTCTCGACCCGCTTGAGGATCTCGGTGCCGTCGACCTTGCGCAGCGCCACCTGGGGTACGCCGCAGCCGGTCATCGCGAACGGCATGCCCCAGCCGTTGGCGTGGAACATCGGCAGCGTGTGCAGGTAGACGTCGCGGTCGGTGACGCCGGCGTGCAGCGCGAACGTGAGGGCGTTGGTCCAGATGTTGCGGTGGGTGATCTGCACGCCCTTGGGCCGCGCGGTCGTGCCCGAGGTGTAGTTGATGGTGGCCGTCGCGTTCTCGTCGGGCTCCCACGGCTGCGGCTCGACACCCTCGGCGTACAGGTCGTCGTCCTCGCCCAGCACGAACACGTGCTCGGCCTTCACCCCGGCCAATGAGTCCTTGAGCTCCGGGTCGAGGTAGAGCACCTTGGCGCCGGAGTGCTCGACGATGTACGCCACCTCGTCGGGGGAGAGCCGGAAGTTGACCGGTACCAGGACCCGGCCGAAACCACAGACGCCGAAGTACGACGTGAAGAGCCGCGCGCTGTTGTGGGAGACGAATGCAACCCGGTCGCCGACCTCGAGGCCGAGCTGGTCGTGTCGGGCCGCCATCGCTCGTGCCAGCTCACGGACCTGCGCGTAGGTGAGGTCGCCGAGCGACTCGGCCGGCTGGTTCGGCTCGTCGTAGATCCCGATCCGATCGCCGTACACGGCGCGCGCGCGGTCGAGGAAGTCGTTGACGCTGAACGGGACGATCATCCGGGGCCTCCCAGGGTCAGACGCGTGTGACGCGAGCCACTCTAGTGAGGCGACGTTGGTCGGAGGTTGCCCGAGAAGGGCACGGAAAGGGGTGGGCGTAGCAGGGATCGAACCTGCGACATCTGCCTTGTAAGGGCAGCGCTCTACCGCTGAGCTATACGCCCGCAGCCCGGGCACAGGAGCCGGCCGCCGCACAGACTACGGGAGCACAGCCGGGGCATGAAAAAAGTTACGACCGCTGGCGTCTCGGGTCACCAGCGGTCGTAACAACGCTAACTATGGCCGACTCGCGCCCATGGTTCCAGCGGATCGGGCAATGCCAGGGTTTACGTCCTCGGTTTTGAAATGGCCGGCCAGCTGGACATCCATATCAACGGCAATGG
>Ga0207675_100006819_pt1 | contig 10814 bp, 10 predicted proteins | sample KBSSwiS42_FD_184305 | JGI IMG/M metagenome (GOLD analysis project Ga0207675, IMG submission 184305) | Switchgrass rhizosphere microbial communities from Kellogg Biological Station, Michigan, USA - KBS Switchgrass S4-2 (SPAdes) (version 2) | ecosystem: Host-associated > Plants > Roots >...
GATTTCAGCCCGCTGCTCTTGGGCAGGAGGTTGGCTTCCGGGACGACGACGTCGTCCATGATCAGGTCCGACGTGACTGAAGCGCGCAAGGAAAGCTTGTTCTTGATCTCGGGCGCCTGAAAGCCCGGCGTCGCCGTCTCGACAATAAATCCGCGAATATCGTCATCGAGCTTCGCCCAGACAGTGTCGCCGGCCTTTGCCACGTAACCCGAGGGTGTGCGCGCGCGCAGCATGCGCGGGCCGAACTTGAGGTCGACTATGTCGAACGGACCGAGCGGCTCGATGATGTGCGCTTCCACCGCGAGGTAACCGGCAGCCTCGCTGCGCGACACGAGGACCCCTTCGGGACGCACACCGATGGAGAGTTCGTCTTCGGCGTGCTTCTTTTCGACCACCAGATGATGCAGTTTCTGTGGAAAGTCCAGGGTGGCATCGTTGTCGCCCAGGATAACCGTGGTGCTGCTGTCGGCCGGGCGCACGACGGCGTTGACGACGTTCATGATTGGGCTGCCGATGAATTGCGCCACGAATAAATTGGCCGGATGGCTGTAGACCTCGGTCGGTGTGCCGACTTGTTGCAGCACGCCGTCGTTCATGATCGCGATCCTGTCGGCCATGGACATGGCTTCCACCTGATCGTGCGTCACGTAGACCGTGGTCGCGCCGTTTTCAATGTGCAAGCGCTTGAGTTCGGTACGCATCTCTTCGCGCAGCTTCGCATCGAGCGCGCCGATGGGTTCGTCCATGAGCAGTGCCTTGGGCCGACGCACCAACGCGCGGCCGATGGCCACCCGCTGCAAGTCCCCACCCGAAAGCGCGCCGGGCCGCTTGCCGAGCAGGTGCTCGATCTTCAGCGCCTTTGCCGCTTCCCGCACCCGCTTGTCGACCGTTTCCTTGGATTCATCCATCGCCCGCAGCGGAAACGCGATGTTTTCATAGGCGCTCAGATGCGGGTAGAGCGCGTACAACTGGAAGACGAATGCAATATCGCGGTCGGCCGCGTGCAATGCCTGTACCGGTTTACCGTCGATCAGGATATCGCCCGAATCGATTTCCTCCAGGCCCGCGATGGCACGCAGGGTTGTGGTCTTGCCGCAGCCGGACGGACCGAGCAGCACCACGAATTCGCGGTTGCTGATCTCCAGGTTGAGTTTCCTGATGATGTAGTTGTCGCCGAAGTATTTTTCGACGTCCCGTAAAACTATGTCGGCCATTTGGCGATGAGTGGTTAGTGGTTAGTGGTTAGTGGTTAGTGGTTATGATCTTTTACGCGCGTCCACTTGCCGCCGGCTGCGTGGCTTTCCAGCGCTGTCTCGATGAATGCCATGGTGCGGGCGCCGTCGATCGCGGTGGGAAAATCCTCTTCTGTGCGAGCGCCTCCCCGGCGGCCGATGATGGCATCGGCAAAATTTCGGTACAGATTGCCGAATGCTTCGTAGTAACCCTCGGGATGCCCAGGCGGCAAGCGGCTTGCGTGTTTTGCGGCGTCGCATAAGTAGGGCTCACCGCGACGCAGAATCCGCACGGGTTCGCCGGGCTGCCGGTAAATGAGCGATTCGGGTTCCAGTTGTTTCCATTCCAACGCACCGCGCGTGCCGTACACGCGGAAATTCGGTCCGCCCTCCTCGCCCGCCATGACCTGGGATGCCGACAGGATTCCGCGCGCGCCTCCGCGAAAGCGCAGGAGAATGCTGATGTCGTCGTCGACTTTGCGGCCATGCAGACTGCCAAGATCCGCGCACAGTTCTTCGATCTCCAGACCGGTCACCGTGTGCATCATGTGCTGTGCATGGGAGCCGATATCGGCCAGGCATCCGGCAGCTCCGGACTTCGCCGGGTCCGTGCGCCACGCCGCTCCCTTATGCCCCTGCTTTTCGATCGGCTGCAGCAGCCACCCTTGCGGGTACTCGACCACTACTTTGATGATATCGCCCAGTTCGCCGCGTGCGATCATGTGGCGCGCCTGCTTCACCATCGGATAGCCGGTGTAGTTGTGGGTCAGCAGGAACACGATGCCGGTCTTCTCCACGATGCGGCATAGCTCCTTTGCTTCTTTGAGCGAGACGCCGATCGGCTTGTCGCAGGCGACATGGAAGCCGCGGCCGGCGAATGCAACCGATACGGGAACATGCAGGTGGTTGGGTGTGGCCACCGCGACGCATTCGATGCGCTCCGCGACCGGCAGCTTTGCCTCTGCCTCCAGCATTTCCTGCCAGGTGCCATAGCCACGCGCCAAACCCCAGGCTTTGGCAGCGGTGCGCGATCGTTCGGGCGTCGAGGACAAGGCGCCAGCCACCAGATCGATGCGGCTGTCCAGCGCCGCGGCACGGCGATGCAGTTCGCCCGCCATCGCGTCCAGTCCGCCGCCGACCATGCCCATCCTCAGCCGCATCAGTGATCTTCTTTCGGCACGGGCCTGATCTTGGAAAACACCGAGAAACCGACCAGTCCGACCAGCGTGATGGTCACGCCGTAGCGATGCAGTACCTCGACCCATGGCTGGCACAGCGCAACGATCCCGATGATCATGAGGAACATGGAAAAGGGTTCGAGGACGCGCACGCTGAGTTCGCGGAAGTTCATCGCATCATCTCTGAATAGTGGCTAGTGATGAGTGGCTGGTAAAAGCACTTTTGCAGGCACAAATTCGCACATTGTTCATTTGCGAATGGCGCCAAACGTGACACCCCTGAGCAGATGCTTGCGCAGCAAAAACGTGAACACCGCCACCGGCACCAGAAACAGGAATGTGCCGGCCGCGATCACCGTCCAGTCGGTCACGCCCGAACCGAGTTGAGAGGGTATGTAAGGCGGCGCCGTCTGCGCTTTGCGGTTGGTCATCATCAACGCAAAGGCGTACTCGTTCCAGGCCGTAATGAAACAGAACACCGCGGTCGCCGCTATGCCGGTGGCTGCCTGCGGCAATACGATCTTGAAGAAGGCCTGCATGCGTGTGTAGCCGTCGACCAGCGCAGCCTCTTCATACTCGATCGGGATCTCGTCGATGAACCCTTTCATCAACCACACCGAAAACGACAGGTTGAACGCGGTGTAGAGGATGATCAGTCCCAGATGGCTGTCAACCAGGCCGACGGTGCGATACATCAGGAACATGGGGATCGCGACGACCACCGGGGGCAGCATGCGCGTGGAAAGGATGAAGAACAGCCAATCCTGCTCGCCCGGCATCCGGAAGCGGGAGAATCCGTAGGCCGTCAGGGTGCCCATTGCCACGGCCAGGAAGGTGCTCGTCACCGCGATGATGATGCTGTTCAGGAAACGGCTCAGGTAGCCGGAACTTTCGAGCTTGCCGTTGGCGTCCTTGATGATGCGCTCGCCCGCGTCGAACACGCGCTTCTCGTACCACGGCGCCTTTGCATAAATTTCGGGTTCCACTTCGCCGCGCATCTGCACGCGCGATGTGAACAGTTTCACGAACGGCGTGACCTCGGGCTCGAACACCACGGTCGGCGGCACGGTGGTGGCGAGGCTGCGCGGTTTGAATGCGGTCGAACTGATCCAGTAAAGCGGTAGCAGATACACGACGACAAGCAGGAACACCAGCGCCACGAGCAGTCTATGCCGTATGCGATGCCCCTTCGACGCGACCGCAGCCATCAGCGCTCCTTCGCCTGGTTGAGGTACTTCACGTAGATGTTGGTGATTGCGAGCACCATGATCAGGACGATGTAGGCGAGCGCGCAGGACTTGCCAGTCTGCCATTCCTGGAAGGCCATCTTGTAGAGCCGGATGGCGATCAACTCGGTGGTATCCATGCTGGTCATGATGAAAGCCAGATCGAAGGTCTTGAACGCCTCCATAGTGCGGAAAATGATCGCAATCAGCAGCAGCGGCGTCACCAGCGGCAGCGTGATATGGATGAAGGTATACCAGCGCGTGGCGCGGTCGATCGCGGCGGCTTCATAAAGGTGTTGGGGAATCGCGGACAAACCGGCGAGCGACAGCAGCATCACGAACGGCGACCACATCCAGATGTCGGTCAGCGCGACCGCATAAAGCGCCACTTCGGCGTTCGACAGCCACTCGAAATCCTCCAGGCCCAACACATAGTTGATGATGCCCCACGACGGGCTGTACAGCAGTTGCCAGAACAAGCCGACGACCGCCATGGACATCATCATGGGCAGCAGAAGCAACGTGGTGACCAGCCCTTTGCCCGGCAAATTGCGATTGAGCAGCAAGGCCACGCCGAAGCCCACCAGAACCTGCCCTCCGACCGACACCAGCACGTACTTCGCGGTGATCGTGAAATTGGTCCAGATGTAGGGATCGGCCAGCAGCTCGCGATAGTTGTCCAGCCCGATGAAATTAGCAGGCGCCGAGGTCGATGCGCGGAAATCCGTGAAGGAATAACCGAGCGAATAAATCAGCGGAAAAATATTGAAGACGACCAGAAAAATGATCGTCGGAATGATGAACAGGTTGCGAATGGCGATATCGCTCAAGCCCCGCTTCGCCGAAGCGGAGCCAGGATCGAGCCTGGCCAGCATCGTAGCTCCTCCATCTGCAACGGCCATTATGATGTTGTCGCCGTTGCATCACACTTCAAAACGGGGAAGGCCGCAGCCCTCCCCGCCGATCACGAAACGATTATTTCAGATGGCCTGCCTTGCGTAACGTCTTGTCCCAATCGCTGCTCACGCCGGCCAGCGCTTCTTCCGCGGTACCCTTGTTGCCCACGATGAAGGGATGCAGACGCTTGTTCATCGAATCGAGCAGTTCCGCATACTCCGGCACCGCCCAGAAATCCTTGACCATGAACATGGTCTCGTAGAACGCCTGGTTGTATGGGGTCGCCTTGCGGAATTTCTCCGACTTCAGCACTTTCGCGCTGCATGTGTAGCCGCCGAGCTCGGCCCACTTCTCCTGCACGTCGTCCTTGATAAACCACTCCAGGAACTTTGTCGCTTCGGCCTGCTTCTTCGAGTACTTGATGATCGAGATGCCCTGGCCGCCGAGCGCAGCAAAACGCTTGCCGGTCGGGCCTGCCGGATTGGCGAAGTAGCCGGTCACCTTGGCGTTCTTGTTGGTCGCCGGATTCGTCAGCGCCGGGAAGAAGGCGAAGAAGTTCATGCTCATCGCTGCCAAACCTTCGGTGATCGCCTGGTTGTCCTCCATGAAGAACACCTTGCCCCATCCGGGTGGCGTGAACTTGTATAGCTCCTTGTAGTACTTGAGCGCATCCACCGCCGTCTTGCTGTCGATGATGCCTTTTACCTTGTAGGTGCTGTAGTCGCCGAGGTCGCCGCCATACCCGAACAGCACGTTTTCATACCCCATGACCAGGGCGTCGTAGCTGTTGTCGGTATAAATGGCGATGCCGTAGCGCTTCTGGTCGGGACGATGGAAGAACTCGGCTATATCGCGCATGTGTGCCCAGGTCTTCGGCACACCGAGGTCATAACCGTATTTCTTCTTGAAGGCCGCCATTTCCTTCGGATCCTCGAACCAGTCCTTGCGATAGGACCAGCCCGTCGCGTCACCTTCCAGCGGAATGGCCCAGTACTTCTTGCTGCCCTTGGGATACTCGGCGTAGCCCTCCACGGTCGCGGGCGCCATGCTCTTGTCCACGCCATGCTTCTTGAAGAAGTCCGTCAGGTCGACATAGTGGCCTGCGGTCGAGCCTGCACCCAGCCACTGCGAGTCGCCGACAACCAGATCGTAAGCGTCGCCCTTGGCGGCGAACTCGCGGAACGCCTTGGTCTGGAAATCGGGCCACGGTGTGGTTTCCACGGTGACCTTCGTGCCAGTCTGCTTCTCGTAATCCTTGACCAGTTCCTGCAGGTAATTCGCCGGGTCCCACTGCGCCCAGAGAATGGTCAAACTTTCCGCCGCCGCCGAACCGCAGGCCATGGCGAAAACAGCGCCGGCCAACAGGCCGGACCACAACTTCTTGCTCATCTCTATCCTCCTTCTCATTGGTCTTCTTTATTGCGGCCGCCGGTCCCGCAATGCGAACCGCCGGCCACCCCCAGATACCGCCGCACCGTGTCGCGGCCCAGCTCCAAATGCCATTCCTGCCCAATGCCGTTTCTACTTTACCTTCTTTCGCCCCTGCTTTTTCAACTGCGCGCCGCTGCCGTTGGCGCCATTTCCTTGCCGCGAGTGCGCCCGATTGCGGGATGACGCCTTGTTATCCTCCGCGACCGCCGCCTGGATCAACGCGTGGCAGGTCCAAAGGGCGACTTCCTGGGCACGGCTGCGGTCAAGGCCCCAGATGTCCTTCAGTACGACGAACGCTTCCGTGCCGAACACCAGGGACAACGACTGTGTCAGCTTTTCGAATCCATTCCTGGTCAACCTGCCCTTCAGCGGCCCGATCGCCGAATGCAGCAGGCCGATGCGGTTGCCGCGCACCATCGGCGCCTCGTCCCCCGACAGGCCGGCATGCCGGCGTGCCCATTGATCCAACGCCAGCCGCAGCGCCGCCTTCAACGTCGCTTCGTAACCCTCCATGCGCGGATAGGCGAAGGTCACCAGTTGCGTGACCCGCTCTTCCGCATCCCGCGAATCGGACGTCCAGGCCAGGATCGGTCCGAGCGCCTCGTCCACCGACGCCTGAATCAGCGCCGCCTGCGTCGGAAAATACCGGTACGCCGTCGCCCGCGAGACCTGTGCAGCCTCCGCGACATCGCTGACGGAAGGAATGAGCCCGTCCTGCATCAGGCGCATCGCCGCATCCAGCATGATCTTGCGCATTCGCGCGCGCGGCCCTCTGTCCGCCTGCGTCTTGCCCTTTGCCTGCGCTTTGGCATCGCGGCGAACCTTGCCATCGACGCGAGCGTCATTCGCCTGTCCTCTGAGACGACGTTCTTGACCTGAGACTGGCATCTCACTACGATACCAGCGTACTCAGAAAAAACAAACGATGCCGCGTGGATTTCGCCGCTGCGGCGCACAAGCGGTTCCGGGGGACAGGTGGAGGAGAGATGCACCGCGCGTTACGCGCGGCATGCCGTTTCCGCCGCGCCCCGTCGCCATCTCTCGGCACGGACGCCATGAAGCGCATCTACGTCGTCGGCACGGCTGATACCAAAGGCCAGGAGCTGCAGTACGTCAAGTCGCTGATAGACGCGGCAGGCGGCCCGGCGATCCTGGTAAACGTCGGCACCAGAACGACGCAAGTCGCCGTGGACATCGCGGCAACGGAAGTGGCCGGCTTTCACCCGCACGGCGCGCAGTTCGTGCTCGGCGGCGACGACCGGGGCGCGGCAGTCGAAGGGATGGGCGAGGCATTCGCCCGATTCATTGCTAGCCGCAGCGACATTGCCGGAATCATCGGCCTCGGCGGCGGCGGGGGCACTTCGATCATCACCGCGGGCATGCGCGCGCTGCCAATTGGCCTGCCGAAGCTGATGGTCTCGACGCTCGCCGCGGGCGATGTCGGCCAGTTCGTCGGGGCCAGCGACATCGCCATGATGTACTCGGTTACCGATGTCGCGGGGCTGAACCGTATCAGCCGCGTCGTGCTGGGCAATGCCGCTCATGCGATAGCCGGGATGGCCATGCGCACGCCGCCTGATACGCAAAGCAAACCGGCGATCGGCCTCACCATGTTCGGAGTAACCACGGCGTGCGTGACGCAGGTCGTGGCCAGTCTCGAAAAGGAATTCGACTGCCTTGTGTTCCATGCCACGGGTACCGGCGGCCAATCCATGGAGAGGCTGGTCGATAGCGGCATGCTGGTGGGCGTCATCGACATTACCACCACCGAGGTCTGCGACTATCTCGTGGGCGGCGTACTGTCCGCGGGGCCGGACCGTCTCGGCGCCATAGCGCGTACCCGGATCCCGTATGTCGGTTCGATCGGAGCGCTCGACATGGTGAACTTCTGGGCAATGGAAACCGTGCCCGAGCGTTTCCGCAGCCGCAAGCTGTACAAGCACAACCCGAATGTCACCCTGATGCGCACGTCCATTTCCGAATGCCTCGAGATCGGCAAGTGGATTGCCGAAAAGCTGAATGCCTGTGAAGGGCCGGTGCGCCTGCTCATCCCCGAAAAGGGGGTCTCGGCATTGGACGCCCGTGGCCAGGCCTTTTACGACGCCGATGCCGACGCGGCGCTGTTCACGGCCTTGGAGCAGTCATTGCGCCAGACCGAGATGCGCCGCGTGACGCGACTGCCCTACCATATCAACGATCCCGAGTTCTCCGCCGCACTGGTGGAAAAATTCCGCGCGATCGTCCGACAATAAGAGGACGCACGATGCCGGCAATCGAACGCAAAAAAATACTCGAGAAATTCGCGGACATGGTCAAGCGGCGCATCCCGATCGTCGGCGGCGGCGCAGGCACCGGCCTTTCGGCGAAGTGCGAAGAGGCCGGCGGCATCGATCTGATCATCATTTACAACTCCGGGCGCTATCGCATGGCCGGACGCGGTTCCGCGGCGGGCCTGCTCGCCTACGGCAATGCCAACGAGATCGTCAAGGAGATGGCCTGCGAAGTATTGCCGGTCGTGAAGAACACGCCGGTCCTGGCCGGCGTGAACGGCACCGATCCGTTCGTGCTCATGCCGCAATTTCTTGCCGAACTCAAAAACATGGGCTTCTCCGGCGTGCAGAATTTCCCGACCATCGGTCTGTTCGATGGCGTCATGCGCGCGAGCTTTGAGGAAACCGGCATGGGTTACGGGCTCGAAGTGGACATGATCCGCCAGGCGCGCGAGCAGGATCTTCTGACCACGCCTTATGTTTTCAACGCGGAAGAAGCGAAGGCCATGACGTCCGCAGGTGCCGACATTGTCGTCGCCCACATGGGCGTCACCGTCGGTGGCAGCGTAGGCGCGTCCAGCGCAAAAACGCTCGATGCCTGCGTGAAAGAAATCGATGCGATCGCGGAAGCCGCAATGAAAGTGCGTAAGGACGTCATCGTGCTCTGCCACGGCGGCCCGATCGCCCAACCGGGCGATGCCAACTACGTCCTCAAGCACGCAAAGACCTGCCACGGCTTCTATGGCGCCAGCAGCATGGAACGCCTGCCCACCGAAATCGCTTTGACCGAACAGACCCGCAAGTTCAAGGCTATCAAGTTCTAGATCTTCACCGCAGAGGCGCAGAGACGCAGAGAAATACGCGCAGAGGACGACAAGAATGGTTACCAGCTGGACAGGGACCACAATTGCAAAAGGTCGAGGTCGCACCATCGCCAAACTCCGATTACTTTCGGTTAGCCTTTCTCTGCGATTCCTCCGCGCCTCTGCGCCTCTGCGGTGAAAGCGACATAGAAAAGAGGAGGAGAGCCATGATCAAGGTATATCGCAGTGCAATCATCGACGCGGCGGCGGACAAGGTCTGGAAGCTGGTGCGCGACTTCAACGGATTGCCGAAATGGCATCCAGCCATCGCGACCAGCGAAATCGAAGGCGGCCTGCCGGCAGACCGCGTCGGCTGCGTTCGCCGGTTCACGCGCAAAAGCGATGGCGGCCTGTTGCGGGAGAAACTCCTGTCCCTTGCCGATGACACGCGCAGTCTGACGTACAACATCCTGGTGTCGCCGATGCCCGTGGCCAACTACATGGCGGGGATGCGGTTCACGCCGATCACGATGGGTGGCGAGACGTTTGCGGAGTGGTGGGCCGTGTTCGACGTGACGTCCGGGCCGCCTCAAGTGACCGCCGACGATATCGGCGACAACGTGTTCGTCGTGGGTTTTGCCTCCATTGGCAAATTGCTGGCGCACTAGGGAGGACACCATGACAAAAGTATTCGTGAGCGCTGTGATCGACGCCCCGGTTGAAAAGGTCTGGGCCCAGGTACGCGACTTCAACAACCTGCCGGAATGGCATCCGAAGTTCTCGCGCAGCCATATCGAAGGTGGCTTGCCGAGCGACCGCATAGGCTGCGTGCGCAACTTCGACATCGCCGGTGGCGGCGGCACCATACGCGAACGCCTGCTCGAGTTGTCCGATGTCGAGTACAGCTTCCGTTACTGCATCCTGACTTCGCCGTTACCGGTCGAAGGTTACGTCGCCCAACTTACGCTGTACCCGGTGACCGTCGGCAACAAAACCGTTGGCATCTGGACGGCGGAGTTCGAGATGACCAGCGATGATGAATCCGGCACGGTAGATGCAGTAGCCAATGGCACCTTCGGCCAGGCGTTCGTGGTCCTGGACAGGATGCTCGCGCGCTGACTTACATGAAACTGCAAATGTGAACGCACAATACACGAAGTATTGCCAATGTCTCTGATTAGCCAGCGCGAAATCCTTGAAGCAACCAGGGCAATATAGCTATTGTAGTCAGGGCACTATGTGCGGTAGCGAACCTATGAAAACAGCGCGCGGAAATATTCTGGCCCTCCACATGCAACTACACTAGACTTGTTGCGGATGCATCGCGGGTAATGTAGAGGGCGAATACGGAGGAATCATGAAACCAATCTCGATGGTGTTATCAGTCTGCGCGGCCGGTTTGCTTGTAGCTTCACTTATCCTGCCTTCCCCGGCGTGGGCACAGGGATCGTCGCGTGCGGGGACGCTAGAGTTCATCCTGCCGATCCCCTATTCACCCTCCACGAGTTTCGACGGGGAAAATGGATCGAGTGCCAAGCTGAACTCGGATCTGGGGTTTGGGTTTGGGCTCGGCTACAACCTCAACGATCATTTCCAGTTGGGCGGCTTGATCACGTGGAGCAATCGGAGTTACGACGCCGTGCTTGTAAATTCCGACGGAACGAGGAGGAATGGGTCGGGCACCACGGAGAGTTCCACGATCATGTTCAATGCGACCTACTTTTTCAGGCCGTCGGGATTCACGCCGTTCGTGACGGCCGGAATAGGGAGCACTTTC
>Ga0207675_100006821_pt1 | contig 10810 bp, 5 predicted proteins | sample KBSSwiS42_FD_184305 | JGI IMG/M metagenome (GOLD analysis project Ga0207675, IMG submission 184305) | Switchgrass rhizosphere microbial communities from Kellogg Biological Station, Michigan, USA - KBS Switchgrass S4-2 (SPAdes) (version 2) | ecosystem: Host-associated > Plants > Roots >...
ACCTGATACCCCCAGGAACCGAAGAAGGGATGCTCCATCACCGGCATCAGCTCCACGTGGGTGAAGCCCAGCCGGCGCACGTGCTCGGCGAGCTTCGGTGCCGCCTCTCGATAGTGCAGCGAGCGGAGCCCTTCCTCCGGCACTCGCATCCACGACCCCAGGTGCACCTCGTAGATCGAAATCGGGGCGTCCAGCGCGTTGCGGCGGCCGCGCTCTGCCAGCCAGCGTTGGTCCTGCCAGTCGTAGCTCAGATCCCAGACCACGCTGCCGGTGCGCGGCGGCACCTCGTGGTAGAAGCCATACGGATCCGACTTGTCGAAGCGGTAGCGCCCATCGCTGGACACGACGTGATACTTGTACACGGTGCCGGCGCCGAGCCCCGGCACGAAGCTGCTCCAGATACCACTCGGGCCCGCTGCGAGCGGCGTGCGCCCGTTGTCCCAAGCGTTGAAGTCGCCGATCACGCTGACCGCTCCGGCGTTGGGCGCCCAGACCGCAAACGAGGTACCGGGCACGCCCGCGCGCGCGGTCAGGTGTGCGCCGAGCTTCTCGTAGATGCGCGTGTGTGTGCCCTCGCTGAACAGGTGAAAGTCCAGGTCCGTCAGTTCGACCGAGCTCGATCCTGCCGAAGGCTCCGCGGGCGCTCCCCTCGCCTGCACCGCATCTTGTCGTACCGCCATGCCCACGCTCTGACTCCGTTTGTGAACGGGAGCGAGCAAAAAAGATGCCGCCATATTTCGAGCCGCTGTCCTGCGCTGCTCCAGGCATTTCAGGGCCGAGAAAGGCGGCCAAACGGACGGGGCCGCGCTCGGGTCAGGCTCTCAGGACAAGCCGGCCGCGCTCGAATGTCCACGCACCGGCCACGAGCGCGAATCGACCTGCTCGTCCGCATCGCTGAACGGAAGCTCGAAATGGAGCGTAGTGCCACGGCCGGGCTCACTCTCCACGCGAATCGACCCGCCGAGCGCCAGGCACGCGGCGCGCACTGCGGACATCCCGATGCCACGGCCCGAGGTTTCGCTGACGGCCTCTGCCGTGCTGACTCCGTCGGCAAACAGCGCCTCCGCGAGCGCCTCGCGACTCGCGGTCGAGAGCCCGTGTTGCCGCGCCTTTTCGGCCAGCCGCTGCCAGTCGATGCCGCGGCCGTCGTCGCTGATCTGCAAGTGCAGCCGCCCCTGGTCGAGCCAAGCCCGCAGCTCGACGCGATTCTCGGGCGGCTTGCCCGCTCGCTTCCGCTCCTCCTCCGACTCGAGCCCATGGTCGACGATGTTGCGCACCACGTGGGGCAAGGTCGACCAGAAGGCCCGGAGCGCGTCCGGCGGAATTCTGAGCTCCGTTGCTTCGATGGCGACTTTGGGCTCGGGCTTGCCCAGCCGCTGCGCCACCCGCACGAGCTGCTCGGCCAGGCGCTCCAGCCGCTGAGCGATGGGCTGCCAGCTCAGGCGCGTCAGCGTCCGCAGCAGACTCTCGTGCGGAGCACCGGCGCGCACGCTGGAGATCAACTGCTCCAGCTCGTCGGGCGTCAGGTCCACGCGCTGCACCGACTCGCTGCCGATGATCGGTCGCACAAACGCGCTGAACGCCGACCAGCGCGCGAGCAGCTGCTCGCGCTCGGCGGACACTCGCTCCGGCAGGCCGCTGAGCAGCGCTTGCTCGAGCGCGTGCGCGGCCTGCGCGACCGAGACCACATCGGACACCGCGGCGACACCCTTGAGCGTGTGCAACGCCCGCATGCCTTCCAGATCCGAAGCGCCGGTCACGCCTTGCACCTGAGAGATGAGGCGCTCCGCCTCCAGCACCGATTCGCGCACGCCTTCCGCGTCTCGCATCATGCGTTCGAAGATGCGCACGCGCTCGCGTTGCTCCGCTTCCATGCGGCGGGTCTGCAGCTCCTGCGTCTCGTCTCGAGTCACCAGCAGCACTCCGGCGAGCCGCCCGCTCTGCAGCACCGGCTTGAAGGCGAGCGCGTAGTGGCGGCCGGCGCGCACGAGCTGCTTCGGCATCTGATCGAGCGCGAGCTCCATCGGCAGGACATCGCTCATCAGCTGCTCGAATGCTGCCTGGAAGGAGAAGCTCAGCTCGCGGTCATGCGACGCCAGAAAATCGAAGAACGGCGCGCCCGTGCCCGGCGTGCCGAAGGCCTGCTCGAAGCTGCGTGAGCACTCTGCGAGCAGCTTGCCCGCCGGGTCGATGGTGGCCAGCCCCTGGTCGATGTTGTCGAGCACGAGCCGCATCTCGCCGTTGCGCTGAACCAGCTCGCGCGTCCGGGCCTCGACCAGGGACTCCAGGTTCTTGCGGTAACCATCGAGCTCGCCCTCGCGCTGCTGGATGCCGGCGAGCATGCCGTTGAAGGCGTCGGTGAGCAGACCGAGCTCGTCGCTGCTGGTCTTCTGCGCGCGAATGCTAAAGTCGTTGTTTTTGTGCACGCCCTCGGCGGCCAGGGACAGCACGCGGACGCTGCGCGTGAGGCTGCGGGCGACGCCGAGGCCGATCAGCAGCGACGCTGCGACGACAGCGGCAACCAGCCCCCCTGCGAACCGTACCGCGCGCCGCGTGCTGGCCATCTTTGCGGCGACCACGACCTGGACGGCACCGGCCATCTCGTGCTCCATTTGTACCAGCGCCTGCATGTTGGCGCTCTGGGCATCGGACCAGAGCTTGGGGTCGACCGGCGGCGTGTCCTCCGTCGACTCGATCACGGTGCGCCGCATCGCGGCGATCTCCTGAGCACGCGGACCACCCAGGCCCGCCTTCAGGCGAGCGAACTCTTCCTCGCTCGCCCAGGTGCGCTGCGACTCTCCATACACGTCTTGCTCGGTGATCAAGGTGATGAGGTAGCGGAACGAGCCGGGCGGAAACTCCCGCTTTGCGAGCACATAGTTCAGGAGCGCGTGCTCGCGCGCGTTGCGCTCGATCACCTGCATGACGCTGACCAGCCCTCCGATGCTGAGCGTCAGCTGCTTGTCCTCTGACAGCTGCGTCAGCGCGGCGGAGGTTCGGATCAGCGCGTCGTTCGTCTTGGCGAAGAATCCGAGAAACTCGAGCAGGTCGAAGCGTGGCTGCTGCGCGCGCACGCGTACGGCGGGCAGCTCGCGCAGGCGCTCGCGCGCCTCGGCCAGGTCCTGGCGCAGCTTGGCCGGCAGACTCGCCTCATCGCGCTGCGCCAGAAACGCGTACAAAGCCGCGAGGGCGGAGTCGGTCCGGGCCTGGCGTTGCTTGGTCACGGCGCTGCTCGGCTCGCCGCGGCCTGCATCTTGGGCAACGATCGCTCGTTCCCACTGCAGCTCGTCGATGACCACCAGGATTCGTTCGCTCAGCCGGGCCAGGTCCTCCAGCGATCCGAGGCCCGCGGCAGCCTGAGCGCGCTGCTGCACGTCGCGCACCACCAGAGCCGATAGCAGGAGAATTCCCAGAATCGGAATCCCAGCGAGCAGCGCGAGCTTGGCCCCGACCCGCAGCCGACTGAACAGGAGCATCCCCCTGCAACTACGGGAGTTTGGCGCCGTGTCTAAAGAAGCAGCGCCGCCAGCGTTTGTCCCGGGTTAAGACGAGCGGAGCCGGGTGCAACTTCGCGCGCTCGATCGACGTTGAAGCGCAGCGTCAGCGCACGGGCACGCCGAGCGGCAGGGGAGCCGTGGCGCCGGCTGCCGACGCAACGCTCGCGGGCGGGAGCGCCTGCTGCTCCGGCTCCATGCCGGCGATGAACTCCTCGAGCACGGCATCGGTTTGGCCGGGCCAGGGCAACAACCCCGTGTGCGGGTCGACGAGCAGCGTCGTGATGCCATCGGGTCGAGGAAACTCGGACACGGGCTTGCCCTCGTGGGCGGCCTGCATGAACTCCACGAAGGCAGGGCCCGCCACTCGCGCGCCCGTCTCCTCGGGGCCGAGCGGCAGGGCGTCGTCGAAACCGACCCACACCGCGACGCTCAGCTCCGGCGAATATCCGGCGAACCAGGCGTCCTTCACCAGATTGGTCGTGCCCGTCTTGGCCGCGATGGGTCGCCCCAGCCGCTGCGCCTGTTCGGCCGTCCCCGTCTCGACCACAGCCTGCAGCAGGCTCGTCACCAGGTACGCCTCTTCCAGCGCCATGACCCGCCGCGGCGGCGCTCGCTCGGGCAGAGCCAGAGTCGGGTCGGAGCGCTGGTGAACCGCCGACACCAGCTGCGGCTCCTGAGCCATGCCTCCGCTCGCGAACGTCGCGTAGGCGTTGGCGAGCTCGAGCGGGGTGACCTCGTACGCCCCGAGCGCCAGCGAATCGTCGGCGCCGAGCTGGGAGTGAATGCCGATCTGCTGCGCCCAGTCCACGACGTTGGCCGGCCCCGACAGCCGCAGCAGCTGCACGGCGGCGTCGTTGTTGCTGTGCGCGAGCGCCGAGCGCACGCTGACGCGGTAGGGCGGTCCCTCCGGCGCCGTGCCAGGGCCCGGGCGATCGAGCTCCAGCATGCTCGCAGGCGAGACCTTGCGCGCGTGCAGTGCCGCGCTGTAGAGCAGCGGCTTGAAGGACGACGCGGGCTGGCGGTGCGCCTGAGTGCTGCGATCGAAGCCGCCGACGCTGGCCTCCTCACTGCCCACGAGCGCCACGACCTGACGGGTCCGCACATCGATCGCCGCCAGCGCCCCTTGCGGCCCCAGCTCCAGCCGCAGCTGCGGCGGGCGCTCGCCGTCGGGCGTTTCCAGCAAACGAACCCGAAGCAGAGCGCCCGGCGCCGCGAATTCGCTCGGCGACAGCGCGCGCGGGTTGTAGCGCTTCTCCCTCGCCAGCTCGACCTGCCCCAGAACGTCGCCCACCTGTACGCGCAGCACGCCCGTCGCGTCGTCGGCGGACTGCACGCGACCCACGTAGATGTGCTCGGCGCGGGGCTGCCCGCTCCAGGGCTTACCCCAGGCCTTGACCTGCGTCGCCTGGTACGGGGGCCGGAGCCCGTGCCGCTCTGCATACGCGGAAAGAGCGCTGCGCACGGCCTGGCGCGCTGCTGCTTGCAAGCGCGGATCGACGGTGGTCTCGACCTCGTAGCCGCCGCGCGCGCGGCGACCGCTGCGCACCTGCTCGAGCGCCTGCTGTGCAGCTCGAACCGCTTCCGGCGCGAGCGCGGTCTGCGTTTCGACGAGCGCAGCCAGGTGCAGCGGGGAGTCGATCAGCTGCTGGAAGTATTCCGGAGTGAGGAAGCCCTTGGCGCGCATCTGGCGCAGCACATACGCCCTGCGCGCCAGCGCCAGCTCGGGTGCGCGCCGCGGGGAGTAGCGCTCGGGATTGGCGATGATGCCGCCGAGCAGCGCCGCCTCGGCAGCGTCGAGTGTCGCCGCGTGCTTGCCAAAGTAGTAGCGCGCAGCCTCCTCGACGCCGTAGCGGCCGTGCCCCAGATAGATGTTGTTCAGATACAGCCCGAGGATCTCGTCCTTGCCGAGCTCGCGCTCCAGCCGATACGCGAGGATCCATTCGCGGATCTTCTGCGAATACGCACGCGAATGGCCGAGCAGCACGTCCTCCGCCACCTGCTGCGTGATGGTGCTGCCCCCCTGTACCTTGCGGCCCGCGCGCAGGTTGGCCCGGAGCGCACGTACCAGGCTCTGGAGGCGAATGCCTCCGTGCTCGTAAAAGTGCGCGTCCTCTGCGGCCAAGATCGCGAGCTTCGTCACGTCCGAGATCTCGCCAAACGGCACGACCGTTCGCCGCTGTACGAACTCGTTGAACAACAGCGTGCCATCGGCCGCGTAGATGCGGCTCACCTGCGGCGGATTGTAGCCCTCGCGCAAATGCTCGACGTCCGGCAAGCCCTCGGCGTAGTGCTCGACCAACAGCCAAGCGCCGAGGGCCCCGCCTGCGCCGAGCAGCAAAACGGCACCGGAAAGCCAGCCGAGCAGGCTGCGCCAGTCGCGTGGGCGAGCGGGTCTCATGCGCTTGCGCCAGCTTGCCACGCTTCGCGAGCGTCGCCCAAAGGCAACCGCCGCCGCGCCACCCGCAGCCCACCTCTCAGCCACCCAGCCACCCAGCCGGAACCCTCGCCGTCTGCCACTTCGCTCGGCACCGTCCGCAGCGGCGCCGAGCCCGGCTGGTTCAGTGGGGGTCGCGGCGGATGCGCGCCGGAGGCCGCGAGGAGCGCCCGCGCTGCCAGTCGGAGCGTGGGTCGTCGACCAAGGTACGCGAGAGCGCGTAGCGGAGCTGCGTCTCCATGAAGATGCTGGTCGCGGCGCGCAAGCGCGGCTGCTCGACGGAGTCGTTGAAGAGGTAGAGCGTGACCTGATTGAGCGCCGCGGCGACCAGCCCGATCGGGGAGAGGGCCAGCAGCGCCAGGCCATATGCCGCGAGCTGGCCCGCCCCATACATCGGGTTGCGCAGGAATGCGTACGGACCTCTCAGCTCGACGCTCATGTGCTGAGGTCCCATGAACAGGTCGCGATAGTGATAGGTGTCGATCCCGACGACTCGCGTGGCCCAGAGGCTCACGCCCAGCCCCACGACGGTGAGCAGCGCCCCCAATGAGACCACGACCGTGCCGACGGGGCCGGAGGCTGGGCGCGCCGTGACGTAGAGCAAGGTCAGGAAGCTCGCACGCTGCGCAAAGAGCAGCACCGCCAACACCGACTCGTGCAGCGAGAACGCCCGCTCGGAACCCAGGCGCGCCTTCAACCAGGGTGCAATCCCGTCAGGGCTGAAGCTGGCGAACAAATAGGCGTAGCGCAGCCCGAACAGCAGCACAAAGCAGGCGATCGCCGTGCGCCCAGAGAGGTCATCCGCCCAGTCGTACCAGGATACACCGATCGCGAGCAGCGCGAACGACAGGAGCGCTCGCAACGGCTGCCGCCGAGGAAACGCGAGCCCCGACATGCCCGCAGCCGTCTGGGCGCTTTCAGTGAGCACGTGCCAGGCACGCGGTAGCGAGTGTTGCATCCGGATGGGGAAGTCCATGGCGATGCTCGAGCCGTGCAAAGCTCGAGCCACGCGCACGATGACAATGGCTGCGGATTCCAGCGCCGTCACGCCGCAACGCGGCAAGACCTGCCCCGCGCCGCCGTCAACTGGAGAAGCGGTACCTGGCTCCCGATACTTGCAGCCGAGATCTCGAGTGGAACGGCAGCCCCCGAGTGTCCACAGAGCAGCCGCGCAGTCTTGGCCCGGCCCGGCTCGAGCTGGGTGGCGCAAACCCAGCCGACCCGCCACACGGAGGCAAAATGGCTAGCGCTGGGGGCCCGCGAGCGGCTCGCTCACTCCGGCGCTCAGCCCGTTGCGCTCGAGCAACAGCGCGTACACCAGATAACGCCGCTCGGCCGTGAGCTGCCAGAGCCACACGTCGCGAATCGGATACACCGACAGATCGCTGGCCAGCGTGGGATCGTCGAGGCTCATCTGCGACAGCAACAGCGGATCGACGGAGTGAAACACGTCCCCCGCGAGCACCAGCCGTACCAGCAACTCCAGCAAGTTCGCGTCCGGGTCCAGCGCGCCGAGCGGGGCCATTTGCTCGTTCGCGGCATCGCTGACCAAGAGCGCTCGCCCGCCGGGCGAGAGCAGCGCCGAGAGCGTGCGCAGGTGCGTCAGGCTCAGCGTGTAGCTCGCGGCGGAGAACAGCGGGTGCTCGTCGGACAGCTCCGTGCGCAAGGCGAGTTGCATCTGCGACAGCACACAGGCTGAAACCACTGCATCAAAGCCGGCGCCGAGAGCGCGCACCAGGCGCTCGCTCGCCAGCTCCGGGTGCCGCGCGAGCCGCTCCGGCGTCAGCTCCAGGGCGCGGTAGCCGTCCAGCTCGACGAGCATCTGCGACAGGTCGAGACTCGCATGCAGAACCAGCCGTTCCCGCACGGCCAGCGGCTGTCGATCGCGGGCCTGCTGGATGGCTTGCTCATCCAGGTCCACCAGGTGAATTTCGCGATAGCGCTCAGCGAGCCGCGCCAGCTCCAGATCGTGGCAATTGCCCGCGCCGAGCACGCACAACCGAGCTCCGCCGGGCGCCGCGAGTCGCTCCAGGATCGCCTCGGTCAGGCGCGCGCGGTGGCTGGCAAACAGAGCGAGATTCGAGAGCGAATGGCGATTGCTACGCGCCTGTCGCTCGCGCTCGCGCTCCGCTGCCGAGCCCGCCGTCGCCACGCCTACCTGCGGCGAGAGGCTGCCTCGCCTCGGCTGGACCCAGGCTCACCCGGCAGCAAACAGACCTGCGATCGGCGTGGTATGCATGTCGTTGTCGCCGAGCACGAAGCCGGGCATACCCAGCCGCTCCGCCAGCGCCATCCACAGGTCGTTGCTGGAACGCAGGCCACCGTTGCCGTTGTCCCAGATACGCCCGCCGGTCAGGCCCAAACTCTGACCGCCGAGCAGCAGGAAGGGCATGCGCGTCCAGGTGTGGTTCCGCTCCGCCACCTCCGTGATGTACGGCACGAGCGTGTTGTCGAGCAGCGAGCCCGTGCCGGACGCCTCGGGCTGGGCTGCCAGCTCCTGCAAGAAGGTCGAGACGCGCGTGGCGTAAAACTCTTCCACGCGCGTCAAGAACTCGGCCTGGTCCGCCGAGCCCGGGTCGTGGCTGGTGGTGTGGTGCACCTTGAACAGCCCGGGATTGGGCGGCCACATGTTGCCAAAGCTCACGTGGTTGGTGCCCGGGGTCCACTGGAACGTCACGACGCGCGTCAAGTCACAGCGGAAGGCTGCCTTGATCACCGACAGGTGCAGGGCGCCAATGCGCGAGTGTACCTCGTCGTCCCGCTGCGCCACCACGTGCGTGCCGCTGTACGGGTCGAGTCGGGTGTTGACGCTGATCGACTCCGGTGGCGTGAGCACGCCGCAGGTCGTCGGATCACCGGGAGGAGCATCGAACTCCGTCTCGACCTCGCGAATCGCGGACGCGTGCAGCTCGAGCTGGCTGCGCTGCGAGGCTGGTGCCAGCTGCTCCAGTCGGGCGAGGTCCTTGCGCGCGAAATCGAGCACGCTCTTCTGTGCGAGGCGCGCTCGAGCCAGGGCCGCCATGTTGGCGGCAGTGGCCCCGCCCGGCATCAGCGAGCCGAACACGCGCGTGTAGGCGTCGAGCGGTTGGTAGTACGGCTTGAGCGGCGCTTGCGGGCCCGAATAGGCCATGTTGCGCGTCGAGACTTCCGGCGTGTCGGCCCGGCTGTCGCAAGACACCTGGAGCGAAGCGATGGCCGTGCCTTGCAACCCAGGCGCTCCCCTCACCAAGAGCTGGTCGAAGCTCGGACCCTCGGCGATCGGGTCGTCGCCGCCGTTGCCCGGGTACAAGCGCGTGGTGCGCGTTCCGGTCAGCATCAGCACGGTACCCCGCTCGTGCCCGCCGCCCACCGAGCCATTGGAAGGTAAGCGGATGTCCTCGAACACGATCATGCGCTCGCGCAGCGGAGCGAACGGCGTGAGGATGCGCGACAGCGTGAAGTTGCTGCCCTGGCCCTGAGGGAACCAGTTTTGCACCACCGTACCCACGGGGCGCTGGATGAAGAGCACACGCTGAGGCGTCTGCAGGCCTTGCGCCTCGGCGCGCTCCATGCGCTGCAGGAACGCGTACAGACCCACGGCGGCGCCGAGCCCCGACAGGAAGTTGCGACGCTTGAGCTGGTAGTTCACGGTGCCTCTCCCGATCGAATCCTGAGCAGGCTGGAGCCCGCGAGCCTGCTGACGATCTGCCGCAGGTCTGTCTCAGTGGGCAGTTTTTCTTTGAATTCCGCGAGCTCGCAATCGGGCGTCGCGATGCTGTCGTCCCCCGTCGCATACACCGCGAGGTGCCGGGCCACGCAGGCGGAGAAGTCGCTGCTCTGGGCGGCCGCCGCGGCGAAGTCCACCGCGCCGGCGTACGTACCGGGGAAGCCCAGCGCCGTCAGGTCCACCGTCGCATCGATGGGCTCGCCGCCGAGCTGGTCGCGATAGCGCCCGATCGGATCATAGTTCTCGAGCATCAGGCCGAAGCCATCCACCGAGGTGTGGCAGCCGTTGCAGGGGCTGGTCATGGCGCGGAACTCGGCGCGCTGTCGCTCGGTCAGGTCCGCGGCCAGGAGCGCTTGAACCTGCGCCAGGACGGCCTCGGGAGGCGGCGGTGGCCGCTGCAAGCAGAGCAGGGTCGAACGCACGAACAAGCCGCGCGCCACGACCGAGGTGTTGTCACTGCGTGCGCGACCCGCCAGGAAGCTCGCCTGGGTGAGCAGGCCGGCGCGCTCGCCTTCGGGCAGCTCGGTCGGCACGAAGCTGGTGGGGTCGGTGCCCGTGAAGGGGACACCGTACAGGTCGGCGAGCGCCTGATTGACGAAGCTGTGGCGCGAGGTGAGCACTTGCCCGAGCGAGGCGTCCGGTCCCCAGAGCATCTGATTCAGGAACAGCCGCGTCTCCTCGAACATGTTGCTCTGTAGCAGCGGGCCGTACGCCGGAAACAGCTGCGGGTCCTTGGTGGCGCCGAACAGGTTGCCCATGTCCCAGGCCGACATCAGCGTCAGCGTCAGGCTGTCCTGGGCCTCGGGCGAGGACACCAGTCGTGCCACCTGGCGCTCGAGCTCCGCGGGGTCAGAGAGCTTGCCCGCTGCCGCCGCGCTGCGCAACTCGGAGTCGGGCGGAGCGTCCGTGAGCCAGAAGGAGAGCAGGCTGCCGAGCTCGCCGTCGCTGAGCGAGACGGTGCCGGCCGCGTCGACCTGCCCCGAGCCGAACTCCGTGCGGTAGCTGAAAGAGGGGGCGGCGATGATGGCCTGGACAGCCAGCTCCACGCCGGCGGGGACGTCGGTGACGCGACCCGCCTCGTACACGGCGAGCAGGTCGCTCAGCTCGTCGTCCGCGAGCGGGCGTCGAAAGCCCTGCTCGGCGAGCTGCCGCAGGTACCCGCGCGCGCAGGCG
>Ga0207675_100006822_pt1 | contig 10809 bp, 9 predicted proteins | sample KBSSwiS42_FD_184305 | JGI IMG/M metagenome (GOLD analysis project Ga0207675, IMG submission 184305) | Switchgrass rhizosphere microbial communities from Kellogg Biological Station, Michigan, USA - KBS Switchgrass S4-2 (SPAdes) (version 2) | ecosystem: Host-associated > Plants > Roots >...
GGCAGGACCGACGACTAGCCGGTCATCACCAGCCGCAGGTGCATCCTCCGCTAGCTCCGGGCCCGGGGTACCGACGCGTGGTCGCCCACCGCCGGCCGCGGGCGCATCCTCTTCGAGCTCCGGGCCGGGCACGAGCGTTCGGCCATCGTCGGCCGAAGGTGCAGCGTCCTCGGCCTGCGAGTCTGGCGGACCGATGAGTGGCCGGCCACCGCTCGCCGCGGGGGCACCCTCCTCCTGCTCCGGGCCGGGCACGAGTGCTCGGCCAGTGCCGGCCGGATCCTCCTCGGGCTCCTGGCCGGGCGGACCGACTCGCTGCCGCCCCTCCCCCGCCCCGGCCAACCGGGCCGCGATCGCCGCACCGGCCGCGCGCACCGCGGGCGTCCCGCGATGGTCGACGGTGAGCACCACCGTCTCCGCCTGGATGGCCTGCATGCCGGCCGGATCGGCGCCGCGGAAGGTCAGGACGGCCTGATCGGGATCGCCCGCCAGCAGCACGGTGCCCGCGCTGCGCCCGAGCACACCGACCAGCTCCATCTGCTGCGGGTCGAGGTCTTGCGCGTCGTCGACGACGAGGTGGCGCACCCGCTCGCGCTCGGCGGCGAGCAGCTCGGGATCGGCCGCGAGCGCGTCGAGCGCGGCCGCCACCAGCTCGGCCGCGTCGAGCGCGGGCGCCGTGGCCTGCGGCGCTCCCCGCCCCGCCGCGCCCCGCAGCAGCGTGACCTGCTCGTAGCAGCGGAAGAACCGGCCCGCCGCGGCCCACTCGGCAACCTCGTGCCGGGCCCCCACCTCGGCCAGCTCGTCCGGACCGAGCCCCCGCTCGGCGGCGCGCAGCAGCAGCTCGCGGAGCTCGGCGGCGAAGCCCGGCACCGCCAGCGCGGGCTCGATCCGCTCCGGCCAGCCCGATCCCGGGACGACGCCTTCGACCTCGCCGCCCAACAGGTCGCGGACCAACGCGTCCTGCTCGGCGCTGGCCAACAGCCGAGGCGGCGGATCGCCGTGCCGGGCGGCGTGCAGGCGGAGCACGCCGAACGCGTAGGAGTGCACCGTGCGTACCAGTGCCTCACGGCTGGTCGCCCCATCGCCCGCGCCCAGGCGTACCAGCCGCTCCCGCAGCTCCGCGGCCGCCCGACGGCTCCCGACCAGCACGAGCGTGCGCGTGGGATCCTCGCCCGCCGCCAACCGCCGCGCGACCGCGGTGAGCAACAGCGTGGTCTTGCCCGTGCCGGGACCGCCGACGATCCGCAGCGGGCCCGCTTCGTGCGACAGGACGCGCTGGGCCCCCGCATCCCAGACCAGCTCGGGCTCGGGCGGCCGGACGCGCCGCACGAGCGAGGGAGCGAGCGCTGCCGTCATGCCAGGGATGCAACCACGCGGCCCCGACAGTTCCGCGCCGGGACACAACCCACTTCATCGCGACTCGACGCCTGGCAAGATCGGGCCGGTGAGCGTCCTCAACGTCCACCTGTTCGGTCCCGACGACGGTCGGGCGGTCGTCGCGCTGCACGGCGTCACCGGGCACGCCCGCCGCTGGGGGGTGCTGGCCGAGCAGCTGCCCGAGCTGCGGCTGGTCGCCGTGGATCTCCGCGGCCACGGCCATTCCCCGAAGACCCCACCCTGGGGCTTCGAGCAGCACGTGGCGGACGTCTTGGCCGTGATGGACGACCACGGCCTCGAGCGCGCTCCGCTGATCGGCCACTCGTTCGGCGGCGCGATCGCGCTCCACCTGGCCAAGGCGGCGCCGGACCGCGTCGAGAAGCTCGTGCTCGTCGACCCCGCACTCGGCCTCGACCCGAACGATGTGCTGCAGACCGCGACCGAAGCCTGCGCGGGCGAGTCCTACCCCGACAAGGCCGCGGCGCGGGTGGTGCGCGCGGAGCGTTGGGCGGGCATCGCGGATGCGCTGGTCGACGCGGAGCTGGAGCACAACCTCGTCCAAGGCGAGGACGGGCGGTGGCGGTACCTCTGGTCGACGCCCGCGGTGGTCGCCGCGTGGAGCGAGATGGCCCGTCCCGCGATCCTCCCGCCGCCGGATCTGCCGACCCTGCTCCTGCCCGCGGCCAAGGTGGACTACGTCAACCCGGCGTGGGTCGAGCGCGTGCGGGCCGCGTCGGGTGAGCGGCTCGTCGTCCACGTGATGGACACCGCGCACATGGTCTACCTGGAGCAACCGGCCGAGACCGCGGCCAAGGTGCGGGAGTTCCTCGGCTGATGGACGAGGCGACGCTGGAGGCGGTGCGCGCGGCCGTGCGGGCGGTCCCGGCCGGTGAGACGTCGACGTACGGCGAGATCGCGGCCACCGCGGGCATCCCCGGCCGGGCCCGCCTCGTCGGCCGGATCCTCGCCGAGGACGGCCACGACCTGCCCTGGCACCGCATACTGCGCGCGGACGGCACCTGCGCCCCGCACATCGCCACCGAGCAACTGGCCCGCCTGCGCGCCGAGGGCGTCATCCTCGACCGCGGTCGCCGCCGCTGACCGCCGCGCCGCCCACCCCGTCGCGCCGCCCACACCCCGTCGCGCCGCCCACACGCCGTGCGCTGCCCACCTCGACGCGCCGCCCACCTCGGCGCGTCGAACGCACAACTCACCGTGGCGAAACGCACGACTCACCGTGGTGAAAGGGAGACTCGCCGTGGTGAAAGGGAGACTCGCCCTCTACGCGGCTACGCCACTGAGGTTCGGTTGGCGAGTGCGGCGGTGTAGCGCGCCACCACCAGCCGGGCCACGGCTTCGTGGGTGGCCAGGGGCTCGGCGACCACGTCGGCCCCCGACGCCACCAACGCGCGCTGGAACACCCCCGGTGCCAGGAGCCAGGAGGCGACGGCCACGCGCTCGGCGCCGTCGGCGCGCAGCCGGGCCACCGCGTCGGGCACCCGCAGCTCGCCCATCGCGATCGTGGCCGGGGTCACCGGCACGCGCAGCTCCCGCGCCAGCAGCCGCGCCGCCGTGGCCCCGTCGGCCCGCGCGTAGGGGTCGCTGGAGCCGATGGCCGCCAACACGACCGCGTCCCCGTCGCGCAGGCCCGCCGCGCGCAGCCGGGACGCCGCGGCGGCGACGAGCGCGGGGTCGGGGCCGAACGTCTCGGCGAGGAGCACGTCGCCGCGGCCGGTGGCGGCGAGCTGCGCGGGCACGTCCACCCGTACGTGGTAGCCCGCCGCGAGGAACATCGGCACCGCCACCACCGCGCCCGGCAGCTCCGCGAGCGCCTCGGCGGGTGTGGGTTGCCGGACGTCGGCGTAGCACACCGCGACCCGAACTCCCAGCAGCCCACGCACCTGCTCGGCGACCGCTTCGGTGACCGTCGCCCCGGCCGGGTCGCGCGTGCCGTGCGCGACGAGCAGCAGCTGCGCGCTCACCGCACGCCCCCGCCGAGCTCGGTCGACGCCTCGCGCAGGCACTGCGCCGACGACCCGCTCACCAGCTCGCTCACCGCACGCCCCCGCCGAGCTCGGTCGACGCCTCGCGCGGGCGCTGCGCCGACGCTCTCGCCGCGCTCGACCGGCGCTCCGGCCGGGCACTGTGTCGACGACCCGCTCACACGCTCGTTCACCGGGCGTCCCCGTCGAGGCAGTGGCCGAACTCGGCCGCCGGGTCGAGCGCGAGCCGATAACCCCGCTTGGCGACCGTCTGCACCAGCTTCGGCTCCCCCAGCTCCGCACGCAGGCGGGCGATCGCCCCGTCGAGGTCCGCGCCCGCCAGCTCCGCCCGCGCCACCACCCGCCCGGGCCGCCGCGCGAGCGCCCGCAGCAGCGCCATCCCGGCCGGTGCCACCGGCCGCAGGTCACCGTCGACGAGCACCGCGTGCCCGCGCAGCTCCAGCCGGTGCCCGGCCACCGGCAGCCGCCGGGCGCGGGCGGGCATCTCGGTCTCCAGCCGCCGCACCATGGCGCCGAGCCGGGAGCGTTCGGGCTGCACGGTCGGCACGTCCACCGCCTCCAGCGGCGCCGCCGTGACCGGCCCGACGCAGAGCGCCAGCACCGGCCCGCGCAGAGCGCGCAGCAGGTCGTCGAGCATCTCCCGCTCGCCCGCCCGGGCCAGCAGGCTCGCCGCCGCGGGCGCGCTGGTGAAGGACACGACGTCGACCTCCCCGGCGACGACGGCGTCGAGCAGCCGGTCGACGGGCGTGATGTCGATCGGCGGCATCCACCGGTACACCGGCACCTCGACGACCTCAGCCCCCGCCACGTCCAACGCCTCGACGACGTCCGGCAGCGGCTCGCCGTGCAGCTGGACCGCGATGCGCAGCTCCTCGACCCCCCGCGCGAGCAGGTGCTCCAGCACCTCGGCCGACGACTCCGACGGCGGCGACCACGCGTCCACCAGCCCCGTCGCGCGGATCGCCCCCCGCGCCTTCGGGCCGCGCGCGATCAGCTCGCCCGAACCCAGCGCGCGCAGGAGCTCCTCGCCCAGCCCCCAGCCGTCGGCGGCCTCGACCCAGCCGCGGAACCCGATGCCCGTGGTGGCGACCGTGATGTGCGGTGGCCGCTCGATCAGCTCGCGGGTCGCCGCGAGCAGCTGGGTGTCGTCGGCGAGCGGCACGATCCGCAGCGCGGGCGCGTGCCGCACGGTGGCGCCGCGGCGTTCGAGCATGGCGCCCAGCTCGTCGGCGCGGCGCGCGGCGGTGACGCCCACGGTGAAGCCCGCGAGCGGCGGTGGGGAAACTGCGGTGGTCACGGTGTCCCACACGGTAGTCGGCGCGAGCCCACGTCGCCCCTGGTCGTGGGCACACTCACGCGGTGATCGCCGCCAGCGGGACGGCAACGCCCCGTGGACGGCCGTGGCGTCGAACTCGCGACGATCTGGAACCGCGCCTCCGCCGGATCCGTCTGCTCGGAGGTGCTGACCTCCCCGTTCCGCGGGTCCCGAGCGATCGCCCGCGGCCTCGTCACCGCCAAACAGCTACGCGGGGCCCGCTACGTCCGACTCTTCCCCGACGTGTACGCCGACGCATCGCTCGAGCTGACCTACGCCCTCCGGTCGCGGGCGGCCTTCCTGCTCGTGCAGGGCCGGGGTGTGCTCTGCGGCTACTCGGCGGCTGAACTGCTCCACGCCGGGTGCGGACCGCCGAGCGCCGACGCGGAGGTGCTCATCCCCGAGCGCGACGGTCGGCGGCACCCGGGCCTGCGCGTGCACCGAGGACGGCTCTTCGCCGACGAGGTGTGCGAGGTCGACGGCATCGCGCTGACGACGCCGCTGTTCACGGCCTGGACGCTGGCCCGCCGCAGCTCGCTCGTCGAAGCGGTGGTGGCCGTCGACGCGCTCGCCCACGTCCACGGCCTCGATCCGCGCGACGTCGTGCGCGTGGGGTACCGCCGGATCGGCGCCCGCGGCAGCCGAGGGCTCCCCGAAGTGATCCGGCTGGCCGACCCGCTGTCCGGGTCGCCGATGGAGACGCGGATCCGGTTGTCGATCGTGCTCGCCGGGCTGCCGCCACCGGTCCTCCAACACCCCGTCGGCCCGTACTACCTCGACATGGCCTATCCCGAGCTGAGGCTGGGCATCGAGTACGACGGACGCGAACACCTCGACCCGGACCGCGCGCTCCGCGACCTCGCCCGGGAGGGCTACCTGGGCCGACGCGGCTGGGACGTGCTCCGCTTTCCCGCCCGCGAGGTGTACCGGCCCGGCTGGGTCGCAGCGCAGGTCGGACGGAAGATCGCTGCGCTCGGGACGGCAGCGCCCCACCAGGGGCCGTGGTGACGCGCTCGAAACGATCAGAGCAGGCTGCTGGCCAACCCCGCCGCCCGCTCCAACCCCGCCAGCGTGCGCGGCGAGGCGTCCGGGTGCTGGGCGTGCAGCGCGAGGCGGTGCAGCACCGCCCGCAGCACCACCTGCGGCCACTCGTCGAGGTGCGACCAGCGGTGCAGGAGCCCGACGTCCGCGCCGCCCCACGCCAGCGCGTCGACGACGACCACGGCCGCCGCCCACTCCTTGGGCCGCCAGCACGGCGTGAGGTCGACGACGACCGGCACCTCGTCGGGGCCGAACAGCACGGAGCCGAAGAGCTCGGGGTGCACGACCTGCGGGGTGAGCCGGATCGGCGCGCGGTACGCGGCGAGCTGGGCGTAGAGCGTGCCGCCCACCGCGGGCTCCAGCGCGAGCTTCCGTTCGCCGAACGCGCCCGCCGCGGAGCGGACGAGCAGGTCGTCGCGGCTGTCGAGGAGCCGAGGCCGCTCGACCCCCGCGGTGGCCTCGTGCAGGGCGGCCCCCGCGGCCAACACGGCGTCGTAGCGCGGCTCCAGCGTGCCCGCCACGTAGCGGCAGGCCGCCCAGCCCGCGACGATCCAGCGCCCGTCGGACGACCGCACCGGCCGCGCCACCCGCACGCCCTCGACGTGCAGCCCGTCGAGCACGCCCGCCGACCACGCGGCGACCACGTTGTCGGGCACCGGCCGGATCAGCACCTCGCCGCAGCGCCACGCGGGCCGCCCGGCCCACAGCACCGGCCGCGGCGTGACGTCCTTCACCCCGAACGCGGTGCGGACATGCGGTGGCAGCTGAGCCGCCTGGGGGGCGACGGGCTGAAGCACGCTGGGCACGGCGCGCACGGTACCTGCGCCGACGCCCACATCGGCGCAGGCTCGCGGGCAGCAGGAGGGTGGTCCGGAACTCCGCCCGCGGCAAGCGGACGCCGCCGCCGATACCGGGCGGCGGCGTCCGGCGAGCTAGTACAGCGGGAGGCTGGGGTCCACCTGCTTGGCCCACGCGATCACGCCGCCGCCGACGTGCACGGCGTCGCGGAACCCGGCCTGGTGCAGCGCGGCGAGCGCCTCGGCCGAGCGCACCCCGGTCTTGCAGTGCAGCACCACCGGCTTGTCCTGCGGGATCTCGGCCAGCGCCTCGCCCGACAGGATCCGGTCCTTGGGGATCAGCACCGCGCCCGGGATGCTCACGATCTCGTACTCGTTCTGCTCGCGGACGTCGATCAGGGCGAAGTCCTTGCCCGTGTCGATCATCTCCTTGAGCTCGCCGACGGTGATCGTGTGGCCTGCCGCCGCGCGCTGGGCGTCGTCGGACACCACGCCGCAGAACGCGTCGTAGTCGATCAGCTCGGTGATCGGCGCGGTCGCCGGGTCCTTGCGGATCTTGATCGTGCGGTAGGTCATCTCCAGTGCGTCGTAGACCATCAGCCGACCCAGCAGCGGCTCGCCGATGCCGGTGATCAGCTTGATCGCCTCGTTCACCATGATCGAGCCGATCGACGCGCAGAGCACGCCCAGCACGCCGCCCTCGGCGCACGACGGCACCATGCCGGGCGGCGGCGGCTCGGGGTAGAGGTCGCGGTAGTTGAGGCCCTTGCCGTTGGGCGCGTCGTCCCAGAACACCGAGGCCTGGCCCTCGAAGCGGAAGATCGAGCCCCACACGTAGGGCTTGCCGAGGAGGACGGCGGCGTCGTTCACCAGGTAGCGGGTGGCGAAGTTGTCGGTGCCGTCGAGGATGAGGTCGTAGTCGCGGAAGATGTCGAGCACGTTCGACGAGTCGAGCCGCACCTGGTGCAGTCGCACCTCGACGAACGGGTTGATCTCCCGGACCGAGTCGCGCGCCGACTCCGCCTTCGGACGGCCGATGTCGGACTGGCCGTGGATGACCTGGCGCTGCAGGTTCGACTCGTCGACCTCGTCGAACTCGACGATCCCCAGCGTGCCGACGCCCGCCGCGGCGAGGTACAGCAGCGCCGGGCTGCCCAGCCCACCCGCGCCGACCACCAGCACCTTCGCGTTCTTCAGCCGCTTCTGCCCGGTCATGCCCACGTCCGGGATGATCAGGTGACGGCTGTAGCGGGCCACCTCGTCCTTGCTGAGCTCGGCCGCGGGCTCGACGAGCGGCGGTAACGCCATGTTCTCTGCTCCCTGCTGGTGTGTCGGCTGTACTGCTTGGCCAACGCTCTAGTCGCCCGCCATCTTCCCCGACGCAACCTCGTCCCACAGCCCCGCGACCCCCGCGGCGACGGCCTCCGGCGCCTCGATCTGGGAGACGTGCCCCACACCGGGGAGCATGAGCAGCCGACCGCCCACCGCCCGCGTGGTGCGCGCGGCGAGGCGGGGCGCCACGAGCCGGTCGCGGTCGCCCCAGACCACCAACGTCGGCACCTTCACCCGCGCCGCCACCGCCCACAGCGACTCGCCACGCCACCAGCTGCGCAGCATCGCCTTCGCGGTGCGGTCGAACGCCTCGTAGGCCCAGGGCTGGTGGCTGCGGGCGTCGAGCTCCGCGGCCGCCTCGGCGAGGCGGTGCTCGGGGGCGAGGCCGGGGTCGCCGAAGCACAGCCGCACCACGCTGTCGATGCGGTCGCGGTTGGTCATCGCGGCGAGCCCTTCGCGGGCGCGCCGACCCGCGGGGCCCGGCAGCGCGGAGAGGAGCAGCCGTGGGTCCGACACCCGGCGCGGGTCGGGCCGGAAGTCGGGCATTGCGGGCGAGACCAACGTGAGCGAACGCACAAGCTCAGGGCACCGGGCCGCCACCACCAGCACGATCGCGCCGCCGAGCGAGTTGCCCAGCAGGTGCACGGGACGGCCGCGCCCGGCGAGCCAGCGCAGCAGCGCGTCGGCGTGCCCGGACGGCGTGTAGTCGGGCGCCGCGGGCGGACGGGTGAAGCCGAAGCCGGGCAGGTCCACGGCCAACCCGGTCGCGCGGGGCGCCAGCAAGCCAGAGAGGTCGGTCCAGTTGGTGCCCGAACCGGAGAGTCCGTGCACGTAGACGGCCTCGACGTCGGCTCCGGGCGCCTCCCGCACGTGCAGGGTCACCCCGCCCGCGGTGATCTCCCGACCGGGCCACGGGCGGGCTTCGGGGTCGAGGGACGGCAGGGTCGCCGGGTCGGCCAGGCGGGCGGTCGCCGTGGTGGGACGCGGGCGTGACACGAGCGTGGCGAGCGGGCGAACGGCGAGCGTCGACAGCGTGATCACCCTTCGAGCATGACGCCGGAGGATCCAGCCGGGTATACCCCCATGTGGTACCAACGGAGGAGAAGCACAACTCCGGGCACCGCCTGCCGTTGAACACGGGGGACGGAGGTGACGGGCATGGGGGTCGCAGCACGGCTCACGGCGTACGCCCTCGCGCTCGTCCTCGTGTTCGCCGCGGCCTGGTTCGCAGGCGGGCTCGTCCGGCCCGCGCCCGACGCGCCGCCCGGCGGGCGCGACACCGGCGGCGACCACGACGTGCACGGCCCCGACGGCCTCGACGCCGAGAGCGCCACCGACGGGCTCGCCGCCGCGGCCGCGGGCTACCGGCTCGCGGTGGTCGACCCCACGTTCGTGCCGGGCGTCCCGGGCGAGCTGCGGTTCACCGTGATCGGCCCGGACGGCCTGCCCGTCACCGCGTTCACGCCCACCCCGCGCGACCCGGGCCCGCTGCACGCCGTGGTCATCCGCCGCGACGCCGCGGGCTTCCAGCGCCTCGACCCCACCATGGACCCGGACGGCACCTGGCGCACCCCGCTGCGGCTGCCCGCCCCGGGCGTGTGGCGGGCCTTCGTCGACGCGACCCCCACGGCCGGCCCTGCCATCGTCCTCGGCGTCGACCTGTTCGCCGCGGGCCCGTTCGAGCCGTTCACCTTCCCGCCCTCGCGCACCACGACGATCGGCGACTTCCAGCTCCGCCTCGACGGCGACCTCGTGCCGGGCGCCTCGTCGCAGGTCTTCGCCACCGTCAGCCGCGACGGCGTGGCCGTCACCGAGCTGCAGCCCTACCTCGGCGCGTTCGGCAAGCTCGTCGCGCTCCGCGAGGGCGATCTCGCCTACACCGCCGCCGACGGCAGCCCGGCCGTCGGCGACCGCGCGGGGCCCGCCGTCGCGTTCACCGCCCGCGTCCCGAGCGCGGGGACCTACCGCCTCTTCTTCCAGTTCCGCGTGGCCGACGTCATGCACACCGCGGAGTTCACCGTGCCGACGAGGAACCCATGAGCACCCAGATCGACCTGACCATCGGCGGCATGACCTGCGCGTCGTGCGCCAACCGCGTGGAGCGCACGCTCAACGGGCTCGACGGCGTGGTGGCCACCGTCAACTACGCCACCGAGAAGGCGCACGTCACCTACCCGGCCGCGCTCGACCCGGCGGCGCTCGTGGCGGAAGTGGAGGCCGCGGGCTACACGGCCGCGCTGCCCGAACCCGATCCGGAGCCGACGCCCGACCCCAGCCGTCCCCTGCGTAACCGCTTCCTGGCCGTCACGGCGCTGGCCCTGCCGGTGGTCGTGCTGTCCATGGTTCCGGCGCTGCACTTCCCCCAGCGGGAGTGGGCAGCGCTCGTGCTCGCCGCGCCCGCCGTCCTGTGGGGCGCGTGGCCGCTGCACCGCGCGGCCGCGAAGAACCTGCGCCACGGCACGGCGACGATGGACACGCTCATCGCGCTCGGCACTCTGGCCGCGCTGGGTTGGTCGGTCGTCGCGCTGCTGCGCGGCGAGGGGATGACCTACCTCGAGGTGGGCGCGGCCGTCACCGCGTTCGTGCTGCTCGGCCGCTGGCTCGAGGCGCGCTCCAAGCGCCGCGCGGGCGCCGCGCTCACCGCGCTCCTCGACCTGGGCGCCAAGGCGGCGTCGGTGCTGCGCGACGGCGACGAGGTGCGGGTGCGAGCGGCGGAGCTGCAGGTCGGCGACCGTTTCCTGGTCCGCCCCGGCGAGACGATCGCCGCCGACGGCGTGGTCGAGGACGGCACCTCCGCGCTCGACACCGCGATGCTCACCGGCGAGTCGGTGCCGGTCGAGGTGGGTCCGGGCGCCACGGTGGTCGGCGGGTGCACCAACGCGGGCGGCCGACTGGTGGTGCGCGCCACCCGCGTCGGCGCCGATACCCAGCTCGCCCGGATGGCCCG